>Ga0114931_10009210_pt1 | contig 11859 bp, 7 predicted proteins | sample 2SBtaG_FD_89579 | JGI IMG/M metagenome (GOLD analysis project Ga0114931, IMG submission 89579) | Deep subsurface microbial communities from Kolumbo volcano to uncover new lineages of life (NeLLi) - 2SBTROV14_V59a metaG | ecosystem: Environmental > Aquatic > Marine > Volcanic | place: Kolumbo...
CTGCCAGCGCCTACTGGTAGATGTGCTTTTCCGTCTTCTTGGGCGGACGGGGGCCGTGGTGACGCTTCTGCTTCGGCGGCGGCAGGTTGGGATCCGGGTTGGTGCCGGTGACGACGTACTCGGTGACCGGGTTGTACCGCAGGGTCCACTTGTCCGTTTTGACCAGCTTGTGGTGCCGGTAGTACTTGCGGTAGCGACGAACCTTGTAGCCCGGGAAGCCGCGCTGGTTGATGACCATGGAGCCGATGGGCATGTCGTCGGACTCGCGGGTTACGGTGTCGAATGGGAGCTCTTTGAGGATCTCGCGGTAAAACTCGATGCGGTCGTACGGGCGCCTTTTGCCCAGGATGCGCACGGTGGACTCGCCGCGGGCGACGCGGTAGTGAATCACCACCGGGAAATCGTACGGGTTGCGCAGGTGCATGTCGGTGTAGCCGTAGACCACGGTGGCGTCCAGGCCCATCTCCACGTAGGTGGACGGCCGCGAGTGCGGCTTGGACTTGAGAATCTCCAGGCCGGCGAAGAACGCTGCGCCGTGCAGGGTGGTCGAGATCTGGCAGGTGCCGCCGGCCAGCCCGTCCACCATTTCGCCCGAGGTGATGACGTGGGCGATCTTGTAGCCGTTCTCGTACGAGCGCGCGCCGACGACGTTGTTGAACGAGAACTCCTCGTGCGGCTTGAGCACGTAGCCGTTGAGCTTGCTCGCCGCCAGCTTCAGGTTGTAGTTGCGCGACGTCTCGACGATGGAAAACCGGGTGGTGAACGTGGACAGCACGTGGGAGATGTCGTCGATGCCCAGGTCCTTGACCGTGACCGCCGGGGGCAACGTGACCATGGGCACGTCGACCGTATTGCGGCCGGCGTACGCGGCCATCTCGATGGCATTGGCCGCGCCGTACAGGTCGATGGCGTGGCCGTCGCGCTCTTTGATCATCTTGGGCGTCTCGAGGTCCATGCGCGCGTCGCGCGGCGACTGGTCGTAGCCTTTCTTGAGCTCGAGCAGCGCGGCCTCGAGCTTCTGCTCGTCGAGGCCGTCTTTGGCGCTGAGCCCCAGGTTGCCCCAGGTCTCGGTGACGGACTGCTTGCCGATGTGCAGGGTCAGCTTGTCGGTGGCGGCAACGCGGACCATGGCGGCCTCGACCACCGGCTCGGTCCTGGCGGCGCGCACCTTCGCGGTGGTCGTGTTGCCGGCCTTGGCCTTGCCGTTGTTTTTCGCCGCCGGCTTTGACTTGCCCGCGCCGATAAAGAAGTAACCGCCGACGAGGCCACCGCAGGCGATGAGCACCGCCGCGGAGATTCCCAGAAGTACCGATCCTCGACTCGTAGGTTGAATTCTCTGTTTCTCCATCAGCGATCCACCTTACTGACTCACAGCTATCAGCCGCCCCACTCAATTGCACGCCGCACACCAACCCGGCGCCTTTCGCATATAGCCGGTTGGAGCTGGAATTTCAACAATTTGAGCACGGGCCAGTGGAGCACTTGCCCCTGATCGTGTCTGCTTTGCCGCGATCGATCGCGTCGGATTTGCAACGTTGACACTCCTGGTTCTATGGGGCAGCGTAAGAGGTACACATGGGCCCGATCATCAAGCGCAACAAGGCGGTCGCGAAGCGAAAAGGCACTCTTGCGGCTGTCGCCACCGGTGGCTCGATTGCGCTCATGGTCGTCGGTGCGCCGATCCTGGGGCTGGTTGGCCTCGCTGGTTCCGCGTACTTGGGCTACGACTGGTTCAGCTTCCGCGCGCGCAACGGCATGCGCTTCTAATCTCGTGGCTTCCTGTGGCGATCCCGGGACCGACGACCTCGTCGGCCACGTGTTGGACGATCGCTACCGCATCGACGCGCGCATCGGTCAGGGCGGCATGGGCGCGGTGTACCGCGGCACCCACCTGCTCATGGAGCGCAGCGTGGCGCTCAAGGTGCTGCGTCCCGAACGCGCCGAGGACGAAAACGCCGTGCGCCGGTTCGTGCGCGAGGCCAAGAGCACCTTTCGCTTCGATCACCCCAACTGCGTCCGCGTCAACGATTTCGGCATCGCCAACGGTCTGCTCTATCTGGTCATGGAGTACCTGGACGGGCGTACCGTGGGCGAAGAGCTGCACTACGACGGCCCGCTGTCGACGTCGCGGGTGATCCACGTGGCCATGCAGGCGTGTGCCGCGTTGGACCACGCCCACGCGCTCAACCTGGTTCACCGGGACCTCAAGCCCGACAACATCATGTTGACCCGCCGGGGCAACGACGCTGACTTCGTCAAGGTGCTCGACTTCGGCCTGGCGAAGCTGTTCGAAGGCCCCGATGGCTTTCGCACCACGATCATGTCGATGTCGCCGCTGACCCAGGACGGCATCGTGTTCGGCACGCCCGAGTACATGTCCCCCGAACAGGCCATGGGCCAGCCGCTCGATCAACGCACGGACATCTACTCGCTGGGTGTGGTCATGTACGAGATGCTCACGGGCATGGTGCCATTCGCGGGCGCCACGTTCATGGCCATGCTGACCAAACACGTAAAGGAAGCGGCGATTCCGCCCCACGAGCGCCGCCCGGAGCTGGGCATTCGCCCCGAGCTCAGCGCCGTCGTCATGCGCTGCATGGAGAAACAGCGCGACGACCGCCCGGCCACCGCGGCCGAACTCGGCGATGAGCTCGAAGCCATGCATCGCGGGTTCTCGATGATCAGTGGCCGCGTGCCCAGGGCCGTCGCCGAGTCGGACACGGTCGATCTCTCTGACGACGCCGACGAGGTTGCCAACACGCTGGAGCGTCGCCTGCGCCAGCGCGAGGCCCTGCGCGCCGGCCACACCCACGTGAGCACGCCCGTCGCCGAGTTGCGCGAGCTGTACCGCGGCCGGCGCATTGCGTTGCGCGTGGCCGGTGCCATTGCCGGCATCGCGGCCATCATCGTTGCCGCCGTGTTGATCAGTGGCTCCGGTTCGTCGGCTACACCGAGCGGCGAGCACGCGACCACCGCCGTAGTCGATGCTGCGACCGCGGCCGCAACCCCGATGGATGCTGCCGTTGTTGTCGCGGTGCACGATGCGGCGACACCCGCGGCGGCGGACGCGGCAACGCAGCGGCGGCGGCGACCACATCGACGGACGACGGTGGACGCAAAACGGCTCGCGGCGATCCGTGCGCACCTGAGCGCTGCGCGGATTGCACGCGCCAGCAACAACACGCTCAGACAAATGGCCGAGGCCGACGCGGTACTCGATCTCGCCCCCAACAACCGCATGGCAGCTTACTTCAAGGGCGATGCACTTCTCCGGAGCGGCGACAAAGCCAATGGTTGTCGGTATCTGCACCGCGCCCGGGTGCTGAAACAGGCGCGCCGTCGCTACATCGGCGGTGGCTGCAGGCGTCCCGGCCCCAATTGAAATAGCACAGTTGGGGCCGTAAACTGAGTCCTGCCTTCGAGCGTGATGCCCATTACGGATGCCTATGCCTCAGGACGTTGAGACTGCGGCCAGTGCGGGCGCGACCCAGTCGCCGCCCCCCGCTGGCAAGATACCCCCAGGAACCGCCGTCGCCGGTGGTCGTTATACCGTCGCGGAGCTGGTGCGCCGCGGCCCCGTCGCGGAAATCTATCGCGGCACGGCGGCCACTGACGGCGCGCCGGTGTCGCTGCACTTGATCTACGCCGAGTTGCTCGCCGATGCACGTATCGCGCAGGCGGTAGAGAAAGCGTGCAATGCCGCCAGGGCCATCGCGCACAAAAACGTGTTGGCGACCATCGACGTGGTTCGCGACAGCGCGGGCTTGATGGTGGTGACCGAGTTCATCGACGGCAGTCCGCTGAGCGAGCTGTTGGCGCGCAAGCGCGAGCTGGGCTCGGCGGGGTTTGCGCCGCGCGGCGCGGGCAACATTCTGGGTGGCGTGTGCAACGCCATCGGCGCCGGCTCGGCGGTCGTGCCCCACGGCGCGCTCGGCAGCGACAGCGTCTACGTGAGCAGCGCCGGCCGCGTCAAGGTGGCCGACTTTGGCGCGGCGTTCACCCTGGTGGCCGTGGCGCGCGGCGGGCACGCGGTCGCCGGCGTCGCCCCCGAGGTGGTCAAGGCGCTGCGGCCGACGGTGGCCGGCGATGTGTACGGTGCCGGGCGCTTGCTCTACGAGTTGCTGGTGGGCAGCCCGCTGGTCAAAGGCGGCCGCCGGCCCAGCGAGATCGACGGCGTCCCGGCTGCGGTGGACCAGCTGGTCGCCCGCTGCGTGGGGCCGGCGGACAAACGCCCGCAGACCGGCGACGAGCTGAAACAATTGGTGAGCCAGGCCCTGTCTCGGCCGTCGGGACAGCAGGCGGCCGCGGCCCCGGTCAAGTCGGCACGGCCCAGCCTGGCTCAGGCCATCGCCAAACCGGCGGCGGGCTCGGACACCAGCATCGCGATTCGGTCCGGTGGCGGCGATGCCCCTGCAGCGCCGCGGCCGTCGGGCGCGATGAACGCGGCCGACCCGCTGTCGAACACCGAGGAGCGCTGGCTGATCTCCAAAGGGAAGCTGGACTACGGCCCGTTCTCCATGGCGGCGATCGCCGAGAAGATCCGCAGCAGCGAGATCATGCCCGGCGATGTGCTGGTGGACAAAGACACCGGTGCGCGGGCGGCGATCGAAGACAACCCGCTGCTGGTGCCGCTGGTGGAAGCGGCGAAGCAATCCCGCGACGACCAGCGGCGTGCCCAGGCGGAGGTGCATCACGCCAACTCCGAGAAGCGCAAAGGCGCCGCGCTGTACGGGTTCATCGCGGCCGCGGTCCTGGTCATCGGCCTGGGCGGCTTCTTTTTGTACAAAAAGCTCAGCTCCGGCGGCGAGGGTAACAAGGGCAAGGTCGTCAAGGTCAAGCTCGGCGTCGCCGTGTCCCAGGACTACGACAAGGACAAGATCAAGCGCAAACACCGGCGGCGCCGGCACCGCTCGCACCATCGCTCGGGCGGCGGCAGCGGCTCGGCCGATGAATCGACGTCGATGGATTTCGCGGACGAAAACGACACCAGTGGCGGCGAGCGCCTGAGCGATTTTCAAATCAACAACACGATCCAGAACAACGCATCGAGGCTGATCCGGTGCAAAGCCAAGTACGGTTCGGGGCTGGTGCGGTTTTCCGTCGGCGGCAACGGGCGCATCCAATGGGTCAAAGTCGACGGCAAGCGCTCGGGCGGGCTATACCACTGCGTGAACCGGGCCATGCGGCGCATTCAATTTCCGACCTTCGACGGCAAAAGGACACGGGGCACGTTGCCTCTGTGACGTGAGGCCGCGCGAGCGGTGCATCCATGGCTGACGACAAAAAGCCGAACCCCAAGACGAAGCGCGGCTCGATTATCAAGCCGCGTCCCCGGGTGGGATACGCCGCGGCCATCGCCATTGCGCTGGGCTTTGCGGTCATTGCCACGCCCATCGTCATGGGCCAGGACGTCCTGGGCAGCCTGGGCGGCTTCGAGACAACGCCGGGCAAGTCGGCGCCGATGACCGTCCGCATCCCGATGTTCCGGGGCTACGATCCCACCGACGAGCCGTTCGTGCTCAAGGGGGGCTCCATCGTGGTGACCGCGGGCGATCACGTGGACGCCAAGACGGCGGCGCGCATCGATGCGGTGCGCAGCGACCAGCCCCACGGCGCCGGTGCCTGGCTGGGCTATTTCATCGCGCTGTTCCTGCTTGCCATGCTGTTCACGGCACAGCTGCGCCGCTCGCACCTGGGCAAGCTGTACCGCACCATGTGCGTGACTCTGGGGTTGATGCTGGGCGTCGCCTTCGCGGTCAAGCTGTTGCTGATGTTCACATCGATCTCGTCGCTGATCGTGCCTGTGGGCGCTGCGGCGCTCGTGACCGCGCTCGTGGTCGATCTATCGTCCGGGCTCGCGGTGGGCCTGACCGCCAGTGTGCTCATCGGCTTTTTGGTGCCGTTCGACATCGGCGGCATCGCCGTGCTCGCGGTTCAGGGCCTGGCCACCGTGCTGGTGCTGGGCGACCCCCACAAGACCAAGCGGGGCAAACGCCACGTGGTTTTGGCGGGCGCGTTTGGCGGTGTTGCCGCGGCCAGCGCCTATCTGGTGCTGTACTACTTGACCCTCAAGCAGGCGCCGACCACCGAGCTGTCGTCGCCGCTGAGCTCGGCGTGGCTGGCGGCGGCCGCCGGGGGTCTGCTGTCGGGCTTCGTCGCCATCGCCGTACAGCCGCTGTATCAGTACCTGCTCGGCGAGCTGACCCGAAACAAGCTGGTCGAGCTGGAGGATCTGTCCAATCCGCTGCTCAAACAGATCGCCGCGAAGTCTCCGGGCACGTGGCAGCACAGCCTGGTCATGGCCAACATGTCCGAGATCGCCGCGAACGCAATCGGCGCCAACGGCCGCCTGGTGCGGGTCGGCGCCTACTACCACGACCTGGGCAAGTCACTGCAGGCCAAGTACTTCATCGAGAACCTGGCGCCCGGCGAAAAGAGTCCCCACGATCGGCTGGCGCCGGAGGTGTCGTGCGACGCGATCTTTGCCCACGTGACCGAGGGTGTGCGCGTCGGCCGCGAAAACGGCCTGCCCGAGCGCATCATCGACTTCATGCACATGCACCACGGCGACGGCCGGCTCGAGTACTTCTGGGCCAAGTGCCAGGAGGAAGGCAATCCCAAGGGGCTGACCGAGGAAGACTTCCGCTACCCGGGCCTGCGACCGCAGACGCGCGAGACCGCGATCCTGGCCATCTGTGACGCGGTCGAGGCGGCGTCGCGCACGCTCAAACAGCCCGACGAGCGGTCGATTCGCCAGCTGGTGACGCGCATCGTGTACGGCAAGCTGCACCAGGGGCAGCTGGACTACTCGGGCTTGAGCGTGGCCGACCTGCGCAAGATTACCGACTCGCTGACCGAGACCATCAAGCACGCGTTCCACGGCCGCATCGAGTACCCGTGGCAGCGCGAAGAGCGCGAGCGCAAGGAAGCCGAAGCGCGGGGCGAGACCACCGCGCCCGAATCCCCGGCGGGCAAAGACGTCGCCACGGCCCGGGCCATCCCGCGCAGCCGCACCCAGCGGCTGATCGAGGAGCTGCGCCTCGATTCGCTGGACGCGCCGCGGCCGTACTGGCGCAACACGCCGCTGGGCGTGGGCACGGGCACCAAAGATGGCAACGGCGCGGCGCGCGACGGCGACCCGGAGGTGATAGCGAACGCTGCCACCGAGCGAGTGGCCACGGGTGAAAACGACAACCGCCCGGGCACCGTGACCGACACGGTGTTGCTACAGCGCAGCTCCCCCGCTGAATCACCGGCTGAAGACGCCGGCAGCTCCGGTCACATTCCGTTGCAGGCCGACGCGGCCGCGAGCAGCTCGGCCCAGATTCCCCAGCAGACGGCGGCGGTGGCGAGCAGCCCCACGCTGACGCCTCAGCCGGTCGAGCCCCGTCCGAGCAACGGCGCATCGGCGCCAGCGGTGGCCCAGCCGGCCCAGGCCCAGGAACGCGCCGCCACGCCGGTGCCGGCGGCGCGCCCTGCTACGCCAGTTCCAGCCCCCCGCCCCGCAACGCCAGACCCGGTGGTGCAAGGCGCGGCGGGCGCGGTGGCCGCTGCAGCCAGCGTCGGCAGGAGCCGGCCGCGGCCGAAGGTAACGCAACCGTACGCGCCGCGCGGAGATACGCCGGTGCCGGCGGCCGCGCCCGATGCGGGTGATTTTGCCGCGACGCCGGGGACGAATCCCGGGGTCGGCGAGGTCCGGGCGCCGTCGGCGAGCCAGAACATCATCGTGGGCGCCGCCGAAGATCTGGGCGTGACCGAGGAGGCCGTGGCCGCGCCCGCGCCCGAGCCCGAGGCCGTGTCCGCACCCGAGCCCGAGGCCGTGTCCGCACCAGCACCCGCGCCCGCGCCCGTGCCCGCGCCAGCACTCGCACCCGAGCCCGCGCCCGTGTCCGCACCAGCACTCGCACCCGAGCCCGCGCCCGTGGCCGCACCAGCACTCGCACCCGAGCCCGCGCGCGAGGCTGCAGGGGCCTCTGACGCAGACGGCATGGCTACCGTGACCCAGCCGTTGTCACCAACCCTGCCGCCGCGCGAGCAGGCTGGCGACGCCCCAGCCGAAGCGACAGACGACCCCCAGGAGTCTCCGCCGATGGGCCAGGTCCGGGCGGCTGCGCAACAGGACGTGGAGGTGTGGCAGACGGCGCTGCGCGCGACCGACGAGGAACAGGCTGTGGACGACAACGGTGTTACGAACGTCCGCGAAGTGCCGAAGGGGCGGCGCATGACGCCGAGCGAGCGCCGGGCCAAGAAGCGCCAGCCACCGCCACCGCCGGGCAGCTCGAAGCGGGCCAAGTCCACGACCATCCAGTTGATGGGCGACGACGCAGCCAGCCGTGACGAAGAGCGGGAGACGGTGGCGCGCGCCGAGACCGACAACCCGGAGCTCAACCCGGGGGTCATGGTCATCGGTCCGCCACCGGCTACGCTCAAAAAGCCGCGGCGAGAGACCGAGGCCAACGACGATTTTGACGATGCACCGACCCTCAATCCGGCTCGTCGCAAGCGCTAGCTTGTTGGCACTGGTCGCCGGTGCCTGCGCCAAACCCGCGCCGCGTCGGCCTGCCCTGGATACCAGGGTCCAGTCGCTGGTCAAACGGGCCAAAGCCCAGGAGCGCAGACGCCGCTACGACCTCGCACGCAGCTTCTATGAGCAGGCCGACCGTGCCGCCCGCGACGACTTCAACCGGGCCTACGCCGGGCGGTCGTACGCGATGGCGCTGATCTTTTGGGGCGAATACGACCACGCCGAGACCGAGCTCGGGCGCGTGGTCCGACTCAACCCGCACGATGTGGCGTCGTGGCACGACCTGGGCATGCTGCGCCACCGCCGGGGCGACGTGCTCGGCGCCGAGCAAGCGTTCCGCCGCGCCATCGCCCTGCGCAAAAACAACCCGCGCTCACGCATTGCGCTGGCTGCGCTGCTGTGGAAGACCCGGCGCTGGGCCGACGCGCTGCACGAGTACCGCGCCCTGCTCGATCTGGCCCTGCCGCATCGGGTACGCGAGAAAGTCCAATGGGCAATTGCGGTTCTGCAAAAGAAGTTAAAGTCCAAGTTGTAGAACGACTGGCGCCCCACCCGAGCGAGACTATACTCACGACATGCGCAAGCACGCGTTTATCGCTGTCGTTGCCGTCGTCCTGGGGCTGGCGGTGCCGGCCGCCCACGCGTTCGACTGGATCGGCAAGATCGCGCTCGACGCCGAAGGCCTCAAGTCCCCCGACGTAACCAAGCGGCGCACGGCCGCGACCCGGCTCGCTCAGTACGACATCAGCCTGGTCAAAGGCTATCTGCTCAGCGCGCTGCGCGACAACGACGCCAAGGTGCGCGAGACCGCGGCCCGGGCTCTGGCCGAGCACAAGGTCAAAGTGGCGGTGCCCATCATCATCACCTGGCTCAACGCGATCACGAGCGACGAGCAACAGCTGGCGGCCGAGCTACTCGGCAAGATCGGCTCGGTCAAAGCGGTGCCGGCGTTGATCCGCTCGCTGTCTGCCCTCGACTTCAAAGTGCGGCTCAGCGTGGTCACTGCGCTGGGCACCATCGGCAGCAAGTCGGTGGCGGTGCCGCTGGTCGGCCGCCTGGACGACGACAAGTCCGAGGTGCGCGAGGAAGCGGTCAAGCAGCTCCAGGCCATCGGTGACCGCCGGGCGGTCATTACCCTGGTCAACGCGTTTGGCGATTCGTCCGTCAAGGTCCGCATTGCCGCCATCGAAGCGGTGGGCCACCTGGGCGTTACGTCGCCGGTGCCGGCGCTGTTGCGGCTGCTGCGCGAGCCCCTGGACAAGATCAAGCAGGCCGCCGTGCGCTCGTTGGGCAACCTGCACGCCATCGAAGCGGTGGAGCCGCTGATCAGTGCGCTGGGCCGCGGCTCGTACGGGCTGCGCGCCGAGGTCGCCTACGCCCTGGGCAAGATCGCCAAGCACGCCAGGCCCAACGCCGCCCACTCCCGCACCAACGCCCTGCGTGCGCTGGTCAAAGCCACCGCCAACTCGGGCATGCGCAAAGCCGCCGCCGAGGCTCTGCGAAACGCCGGCCGCGTGGCCGTGCCCGTGATCATCGATCATCTCGAGGGCAAGCTGCCGGGCGACCCCAAGACGGCCGTCGCGTTGCTTCGCGATATCGGCGATCCGCGCGCCACCAAAGCGCTCATCACCGAGCTGGACCGCGGCCGCATCGAGCGCGACGTGTTGCTCGACGCTCTGAGCAAGAGCGGCGACAAGCGGGCCCTGGTTCCCATCCTCGGCCTGCTGTCCAGCAAGGATTCGGCGGTGCGGCTCAAAGCGATGCGCGCCCTGCGACCGTTGCTGATGGGCTCGGCCCACGACGCCCGCGCCGCCGACGTGCTCGTCGGCATGCTCAAAGACAAGTCCGTCCAGGTGCGCATCCTCGCGGCTGAGTACCTCGGGTTGATGCGGTCCAAGGCCGCGGTGCCACAGCTGATCGGCCTGGCGTCGGCCAAGCAGAAGCTGTCCATGCGCCGGGCCGCTGTCGCCGCGCTGGGCGAAGTCGCCGACCCGCGCGACACCAACTTGTTGCTGAATGTGCTCGCGTCCGGGCCGCGCCAGCTGTGGCGTCCCGCGGCCAACGCCCTGATCTACATCGGCGCCAAATCATCGGTGGCCAAGCTCATGGCGATCGCGGCCAACGAGCACGCGGCCGGCCGGTTTCACGCCGTGCGTGCCCTCGGCGGCGTGCTGCGCGACAAGCCCAACGAAACAGCACGGGTGTTGTTGGAGAAGCTCGCCAGCGATGGCGGCACCAATCTGAGCCTCGCGGCCATCGCCGCCCTCGGCGCCATGCGCGCCCCCGACAGCCGGGCCATGCTCCTGGCCCTGGCCCGCTCCCACAGCCCGTCGCGCCGGCGCGCAGCCATCACCGCCCTGGGCAACTTCTCGGATGCGGACGCGGTGCCGGTATTGATGCGGGCACTGCAGACCAGCGACGACCGCGTCAGCGGCGCCGCGGCGTGGGCCCTGGGCAAACGCAAGGCATCCGCCGCCCTCGATCAATTGTTTCGCATCACCCGCCGGCGCGGCTGGGTGACCGCGATCAACGCATCGGCCGCCGTGGCCTACTTCGCCGGTGCGGACCACACCGACCAGCTGCTCGGCCTGTTGCATCACCGCATCCGCCTCGTCCGCGCCAACGCCGCCGCAGCGCTGGGCCGGTTGCACGCGCAACGGGCGCGCAAGACCCTGTCGCGCCTGCTCGAGCATGACGGCAGCTGGCTCGTCCGGCTGGCCGCGGCGCGCGCCCTGAGCCAGCTGGGCGGCGCGAAGGCGGTGCTGAAGAAGGCTGCCGAGCACGACCAACACAAGCGCGTCCGTGAGGCGATCGGCAAGCTGCTGAAGCACCCGTTCTCACCACCAAGGCGCAGCGATTTGCGCAACTTCGTGTTCGTCGATCCGCACAATCCCAACTCGGTGGTGCGCAACCAGCCGTATTTCATCGCGGCGGCCGACGGCATCGTCACCGCGTTCTATACCGATGAGCGCGGCGAGGCGGCAGAAGAACGCTTCCCTCCGGGGCACTACGAGATCACGCCCAAGTCGCGGGTCCGGCTCTACTAGCGATCCCGCGTCACAACCGAGACACACACTGTGTCTCCGGACCCACACGGGTAGGTCAAGCGCAATGATCTCTGCACTCTAAGCGGTGGCACCACACTTGCTCTCCATCGGGCCATGGCACCGATAGCTTGCGGAAACCCTTTCACCCCGACTCAAGCCGCGTTTGCAAAAGAGGTACTGCCCCACCGCGATGTGCTCTATGCCGCCGCGCTGCGCCTCACGCGGCAACCGAACGACGCCGAGGACCTGGTCCAGGAAACCCTGCTGCGCGCCTACAGCGCGTGGGGC
>Ga0114931_10009211_pt1 | contig 11857 bp, 9 predicted proteins | sample 2SBtaG_FD_89579 | JGI IMG/M metagenome (GOLD analysis project Ga0114931, IMG submission 89579) | Deep subsurface microbial communities from Kolumbo volcano to uncover new lineages of life (NeLLi) - 2SBTROV14_V59a metaG | ecosystem: Environmental > Aquatic > Marine > Volcanic | place: Kolumbo...
ATGGCTGCCCTGACCCTGATTTCTGTTCGGACGCCTCGGCAGGCTTCCACGCGCTGATCCGGATCCTTCTCTCCGCTGTCAGTCGCGATACCAGGAAGGAGATGCCGGAAACGCTCATGCCAAGGTCCTCCGCGAGAGATTCCAAGGTCATAGCCGCGTCCGCACCCTCGATCTTGCTCGGAACGTCGCCCGTCAACTCCCGCACCCGATCCTCGAAGAGCCCACGGATCTCCGGGGTCGCGTACACGAGAGCCATTCGTCGCGATGCGATGCGCCCGAACGCCCCCGCCCCGCCCGGGCACGGCCGGCCGCGTTCGCACGCCACACCCTCAGCGGTAGTTCCCGAACTTCAGCTCCATCCCGTAGTCCTGCCCTTTCAGGAACGCGATGACCTCCTGGAGGGTGTCGCGCTTCGGCGCGATCACGCGGAGCTGGTCGCCCTGGATCTGGACCTGGACCTTCTTGAAGCCCTGATCCCGGATGTCCCGCGAGATCCGGCGGGCCGTGTCCTGGTCGATCCCCTGCTTGAGGCCCACGACCTGCCGCGCCCGACCCAGCGCGCCCGTCTCGACCTTGCGCTCGTCGAGATTGCGCACCGGCACGCCCCGGCGGGTCATCTTTTCCCGGAGCACGCCCATGAGCGCTTTGAGCCGATACTCGTCGTCGGCCTCGAGCCTCAGCTCGCCCGCCTTGCGGTCGAAGTCGATGGTGCAGTCCGTGCCCTTGAAGTCGTAGCGGGTGTGGACCTCCCGCATCGCCTGATTGACCGCGTTGTCGACTTCCTGGAGGTCGACCCCGGTGGATACGTCGAAGGATTCGTTCTTGGCCATCACCGTGTGGGTTGAGGGGTGTCGGGCGTCGGGGGTCCGGGGTCGGCTGCGCTCGTCGGGCTCAGTACCGCCAGCTCGTCAGGTCGGCCCCCGGCGGGTGGCTCTTCCGCATGCGCTCGACCATCCGGGGCGCGAACATCTGAATGTAGCGCAGCCGGCTGAGCGCGTTGGGCCGGGTGTGATCTCCGTTCCAGCAGTGCTCGGCCCGGTCGCCGTAGTCGACCTCGCCGTCGTAATACGGGTCGTTCGTGCTCTCGAGGAAGTCCTCGGCCAGATACACGGCGTCGTTGAGGTAGTAGCTGTCCATGTCGCCCACGTAGATGTGGAGCTTGCCCTTCAGCTTGGGGCCGAGCGTGGCCCAGTCGCGCTCCATGATGTGGACCAGATCGTAGTGCTCGCGCCAGTACGCGGCCACCTCCGGGTCGATCTCGCCCGTCATCTTGTTCCAGATCCGCCGGGGATAGCCATCGTCGCCGACCGGCGAGAAGACCGCCTCCCAGATGTCCCATTGCTGGCCGGAGCGGCCCTTCGTGCCGAGCACCAGCTCGAGGTGATTCATCTCCTCGAGCGTGGCGCTCACGTGGCCGAGGTAGTCACGGTGCCCGGGGCGCGGCGTCCGCTTGAAGGGGGCGTCGAGGAAGTACGCGTTGTGATCCTCGTAGAGGTTGACCACCGTGTACGCACGGAAGTCGATCGGATCGGGACATGCAACGTACGCACCGTTGAAGTCGTCCGGGTAGAGGACCTGGACGGCCATCGCCTCCCACCCCCCGGTCGAGCCCCCGTAGGTGAAGCGGGCCCACCCCGCGCCGATCCCCCTGAACTTCTTCTCGATGTAGGGAATCAGCTCCTTCATGATCGCGTCGCCGTACGGTCCGTTGTTCTCCGAGTTGACCGCGTACGAGTCGTCGTAGTACGGCGTAGGATGCTGGATCTCGACGACGAGATGGCGGGGAAAGTTCTTCGACGTCCACGCCTTGTACAACGCGTACTGCCCCTCCTCCTGGATCCGGTTGTAGCAGTCCAGGTGAAAACGCTGGCTGTAGACGCACGGCTCGGTCGTATCGGGCGGCTCCGTGCGCAACGACGTGAACGACGCCGGGAAGTGGCCATGGAAGATCGCCACCGGGTAGTGGGCCCGGGGATGCTCGTCGAAGCCCGCGGGCAGCAGCACCCAAGCGCCCAGATACATGTCGGTGCCCCAGAAGTCCGAGAGCAGCTTCGAGCGGATTCGCACGTACTTGACCCACTCGGTCTGCTTCGTGGCCGGATCCGGCAACGGAGGGATCTCCTGGTCCAGCACGAGGTTCAGCGCGTCGAGCCGGTCGCCCGCGGAGACTCTGAACTCGGCAGGCAGGCTGTAGAGGTTGCCGGGCTTGGTGTTCCAGTGCTGCCCCTCACCCCGATCCGGAGGAAGCTTGACGGTGTGGCCGTCGGCGCGCGTGAAGGTCTCGTAGCGGTTGAGCACGGCCTGCGCGCGGTACGTTCCCGGCGGCAGGTCGTGCAACCGGCGGACCGGAAAGCCGAAGACGGTGTCGGAGAACGTCGCCGTCTCGCCGGGCGCCCACCCTTCCACGTCGATGCCGAACACGGGTTGCGCGGCCACGCCGTCCGTGACGTGGAAGCGCGGCTCGCCCTCCTCGATCTGCGACAGCACGAGAATCAGCCGGCCGTCGAGCGGCTCGGCCGAGCGCTCCTCCGGAAAGGTGACCAGCACCTCTACGCTGTGCGGCGGCTGCGCCTCGCCGCACGCCGCGAGCGCCGCGAGCGTCAGCCACCGCAACGCCGGGCTCACCCGCCGCGTCCACCGACCTGATCCAGGCATCGAGACCTCCGAAACGGAGTGGATGGAATCACGCCGCCGCTCGCCTCTGGCAGCCCACGGCAGGGGGCCGCTACGGCAGCGCGATCTTCCGTACTTCCTTGTCGTGTCGCATGTGGGTCACGGCGATCCAGCGTCCGTCGGGCGAGACCTGGGGATGCACGTAGTCGTCGGGGCCGTCGCTCAAGCGGACGGGCTCGCCGCCCGCCGCGTCCACGGAAAAGATCTGCATCCGGCCGTCCGCAAGCGCCCCGTACAGCAGGCGCCTTCCGTCGGGCGTCCAGTCGACGCCGCCGTACGTGGCCGAGGGGTACTCGACCACGCGCCGCGCGCCCGAGCCGTCGGCGCGCACGACCCACAGGGCGTGGCGGCCGTCGGCCACCTCCTGCACGACCGCGATCTCGTCATCGACGGGAGACCACGACTCGAGCACGGTGCCGCCGAAGCCTTCGGGAAGCGGTAGCCGCTCAACCTTGAGCGGACGGCCGGTCTCGGGGTCGATCGTGGCGATCCACGGATGCGACACACCCCCCGGACCACCCCGGTCCCACGAGTCGAAGACGAGCCGCGTGCCGTCGGGCGACCAGTCGGCCATCCCCACCTCCCACCCGAAGTCGGTGACGCGGATCTCCTCGGACATCGGCGCGTCGGGGCGCCGCAGCCAGATGTCGTCGGCGGCGCCGGAAGCGAAGTAGTGCGCCACGGGCCGCGCCGAGCGGTGCGAGTGGTACGCGATCCACCGACCGTCGGGCGACCACGCGGGCGTGAAGTCTTCGTGGTATCCGGTCACGATCGGGCGCGCCGCCGAGACGACCGTGGCGGTCGCCGGATCCATCCCCACCACGTCGGCGTCCATGTTCAGCGCCCAGTCCGCCAGCTTCCACCCGCCCACGGTGTATGCGAGCCGGCGCCCGTCGTTGCTCCAGTACGGAATCTGGCCGTCCGCCACGATGTCGCGGGGCACGCCTCCCTCGACGGGCAGCACCGCGACGTCGTCGTGGTAGACGTTGTGCGTCCAGTACAGCTCGCCACCCACGATCTGCGGGCGGAAGTCGTCGCCCTCCTCGGTCACGACCGGACGCAGCGGTCCGTCGCTGAGCTCCAGACGGTAAAGGTCGAGATCCCGGTCCGCGTCGGGACGGTGGCGGGCCTCCGGATCGGGCGGTCCCGTGCCGACCAGTGACAGGTAGACGGAGCCCCCGTCCGGAGAGAACGCCAGCGCGTTGAAGCGCGCAGTCGCGTCCAGGCCGCCCCGCACGAGCCGCGCGTCTTCGCCGTCGGGCGTCACACGGTACAGCGCGGACGTGCCGTCGTCTCGGAAGACCATGGCGTACACGGCCGAGGCGTCCGGGGCCCACCCCACGCCGGTGACCAGCCCGTCCAGGTCGACCGGGGTCGGCTCGGCGCCGAATCCGACGAACAGCTCCGGGCCCGAGCCCGCCGTGCCCCGGTAGTACGCCACCTGCGCTCCGTCCGCCGAAAAGCTCGGCGCGGCGTCCGCGGGAAGGTCCGCGTGTTCCGGCCCGTCGGGGCCGCTCCGGTACCATCCTTCGACGCCGTCGTGCGTGCCGCGACGCCACAGCGCGCCGTCGGGTCCATACAACGCGGCGGCCACCCTTTCCATCGAGTCGGCAAGCGCGTGGGCGTCCTCCCGGCCCGACCTCAGATCGAAGAGGCGCCGGCCGAAGCGCGCGCCGAAGACCGCGTGGGCGGCGTCGGGCGCCACGTCGAAGAAGCTCCAGCCGTCCTCGAACCAGGTGTGCGCCCGGAGGGTGAAGACCACCTCACCGGCAGGCGTCGCCTCGTGTCCGGCGCACGCCGCAAGCGCGAGGGCCGCAGCCAGCGCAGAGATCCGGGCGCGCATCATCGGAGGCAGTTGCGGGCGTAATCCTGATCGAGACTCTTATCCGTAAGGATCACGAAGTCTCCCCTCCCGGCGTACTCCGAGGCGTCGAAGGTCGCGAAGTCGTCCGCCGTGTCCATCGATACGACCACCCGGCGCGTTCCCGGCCGGTAGAACTCGATCTTCTCGGGAATCCCGGTGAAGTTCTGCACGTGGAATCCGCCGACCATGTGCAGCACCAGCCCGCCCGGGTGGTCCTCGAGGTACGTCGTGACCGCGTACGCCATGGTCGCGTCCCACAGCGTCTGCGCCTGGAGCGCGTTCTCCATGAACGAGCCATTGTGCATCGGCATCTTCGCTCGTGGCTTGTGGGCGGGAGACGCCTTCGCGGCGCCCGCGGTCTTCGGAGAAGGACGGTGTGGAGCCGCCCCGCCCCCGGGCGCGGCGTCCGCCTTCATCGGCGGCGTGCACGGAGGCGTGGTCGGCATGTCGCTCATCAGCGCATTCCACTCCGCCCGGTAGGCATCCGTCGGTTGGGGATACGGCAGCGGAGCCAGGAAGCTCCGCGCCCGGTCCGGCAACGCAAGGAGCGCATCGCGCCCGAGCCTCGTGACCCGGTTGACATAGCGCCGCGGAGCGTTGGCCGCGATCACCGGAACGTGCGCGGCCTTCGCCGCTTCGACCATGGGCCGGTAGTCGCTGTCGTAGTACTCCCACGGGCGCGCGCCCGCCTTGAACTGCTTCTCGGTGATCAGATCCGCCAGGTACTCGTCGAGCACGTCCTGGACGTCACGCTCGAACATCTCGAGCGAGAGCGCGACCGGCCGGAGCGCTCCGGACGGCTGCCCGACGTGGAATGCCTGGAGTGCCCTGCGCAGAAGCTCGGCTTCGATCCAGTGCCCCACGGGGTCCGTGTGGATCTCGCCCACGAGCACGGCCTCGGCGTCCTTCATCGCCGCGGCGATGTCGTCGAGCGAAGCCGGCCGTCCCTGGCCGGTGAACACCGCGAAGTGGCCGTGGTAGTCCATTTCCCGAGCCTGCGCCGACAGCGTCGAGCGCGCGGCGGGTGCGGCGGGGAGCGCGACGGCCGCGAGCACGGCGAGCGCAAGCGGCGTGGCGACGATGCCGGCGGCGCGTTCGCCCCACCCGCACGCGGTACGACGCCGCGCTCCCCGGCGAGCGGCGCGCACATGGACACGTGGTTTCATCGGTACGCTTCCGAACGGGCAGCGTGAAAGGTGCGCGCGCGAGCCTGCCTCGCGCGCGCTCGGACGCTCGACTCACAATGTACGCTCTGCGTGCGCGCGGGCGAGGGGGCGGCGCACGACGCCCGCGAAGGGGCGCCCGTGTACCGAGCCTACCGATCTCCCCCGAGCAGCCCTCCCAGCAGGTCCGAGCCGAGACCGGCCACGCCCGATTTCTCGCCGACCTGATGCTTCAGACCCATCCGCGAAGCCTGGATGATCCGGTCCGCCAGACGGGAGAACGGCAGGCTCTGGAGGTAGACCGTGCCCGGCCCTCTCAACGTGGCCAGGAAGAGTCCCTCGCCCCCGAAGAGCGCGTTCTTGAAGCCGCCCACGAGCTGGATGTCGTACGTGATCCCGCTGCTGAACCCTACGACACAACCCGTGTCGACCCGGAGCGTCTTGCCCGGCATGAGGCGCTTCTCGATCAGCGCGCCACCGGCGTGCACGAAGGCCATCCCGTCGCCGGTGAGCCGCTGCAGGATGAAGCCCTCACCGCCGAAGAGGCCGGCACCGAGGCGTTTGGTGAACGCCACCTCGATCTCCACGCCCTGCGCCGCGCAGAGAAACGAATCCTTCTGGCAGACGAACTCGCCGTCGAAGGAGCGCAGGTCGATCGGGATGACCTTGCCGGGATACGGAGCGCCGAAGGCCACGTGACCCTTGCCCGCACCCACGTGCGTGAAGTTCGTGATGAAAAACGACTCGCCGGTGAGCATGCGCTTGAAGCCCCTGAACACGCCCCCGCCGGTCGACGTCTGCATATCGATGCCGTCTTCCATGTACATCATGGCGCCGGCCTCGGCGCGCACAGCCTCTCCGGTGTCGAGACCGATCTCGACGAGCTGCATGTCGTCGCCGAAGATCTCGTAGTCGATGATGTCTGCCATGGGCCCTCCTGACGAGGTGAACGAACCGCGGCCGGTCCTCCGTATCACTCGGACAGGCCCGGATCAGGGAATCGCCATCGCAAGCGTATCGTGATGGCGCAGAATGAACCTTCTGAGATACGACCCGATGAAGTCCGCGCCCGCGAATCCCGCCGCCGCCCGAGCCGCTCGAGGTCGTCGTTCTCCATCTCCCGCTCACGGAGCAGCTCCGCGCGCCGGCCGGCGAAACGTCTTCGATTCACGTCGCGCGCTCCGTCCCGGACGTCGGCGCGTCGCCGGCCTCCGTGGCGATGCCGCCCCGCCGCGGGCCCGCGTCCAGGAGCCGCTCGGTGAAGTCCTGGCGGTCTTCCAGGAGGCGCAGGCGCGTGTCCATGGACTCGAGGACTTCGCGCAGGTGTTGCACGTCGGCGCCACCGAGCTGCTGGCGTTCCCGGGTGTAGACCTCCAGCAGGTCCGCGATCCTGCGGGACAGCGGACGGAGCACGAGCACCCCGCCCACGGTCAGAAACAACACGATGGCGACGATCATCGGCGCGATAACATCCCAGTCCATGCGTGAGTCTCCGTGGTGGTGGTCGGTCCCTCATGATCCTCCGCGGCGCCCACCGCGGGAGGATTGTGGTCAGTCGATCGGATCTGGTTCCATCGACCTCCGCTCCACCGCGAGGGGGACGCGCCCCCCGGCTACCAAGGCGGCGGCAGCGCCCGCACGCTCGACCTGCCAGTGGCGGTCCTGCTTCTCGATCTTCACGGCGCCCTGCACGCCCAGGTCGACGAGCGCCGCGGAAAAGAGCGACGGCCTGTAGCGGCGCGCCTCGATGAAGCCCGACGCGGCTGGAGAGAAGCCCTCCGGCGGCTCGTAGCGGACCACCGTCGTGCCGGTAGCCGGATCGCCGCGGACGACGCGAGAATCGGAAAGCTCCACCCCGTGCCGGTCACGTTCCAGTAGAGCCGGTCGGAGGTCGCACCGTATCGGAGCCATCGCTCCGTGCGGTACGTGATCCGGTACTCGTGGACTCCGGGGGGTAGATCGACGTCCGGGTTGCCGATCCGGATTCGCACGCCGCCGCGTCCTCCCGCGCCGCCGATGCTCTCCAGCACGTACGGCTCGAAACGGCCGTCGCGTTTGACCTCGACGACATCGAACGGCGCGACGATGTGCGTGAAGCCGTGCGCCGACGGAAAGCGGGTCGGGAAATCCCGGTAGATCCCGTGGTTGATCTGCCGCCCCTCGGCCCGGACGCGGATCTCCTCGCTGACCGTGAGCCCGCCGTCGCGGGCCACGTCCACACGCACGTCGTACGCGAGGATCTCCTCCGGTTGCTCCGCGGAATCGCGGGCCTGTCCCCTGGCGGGCTCCCGTGCGAACGGCCGGGGCGAAATCGTCCGCGCCGCGAGCCGGCCTGAGGGCGTCTGCACGACCCGCGACGGCCGCACGGTCTCGTGGCGCCGTACCGCGGCCCTCCGCGGTTCTGCCACAGGCCGCAAGATGTTACCGTGGTTCAGCGCGCCGCCACAGGAGGATTCGCCTGCCATGACCCCGTCGCTTCCGCTCGACCTGCCACCGGTCTTCGTGGCGTTCATCTGGACCGGGCTGTTCAGCTTCGTCATCGGGCTGGAGGTCCACAGCTATCTGCGCGCCGGCGAGAAGGACCTCGGCTTCGGCACCACGCGGACCTACACGCTCCTTGCGGTCCTGGGCTTCGCGCTGGCCGCGCTCGACCCCGCCCTGCACCTCTACGCCGTCGGGCTCGCGGTGCTGGGCGCCTTCCTGGGTGTGGATTACTGGAACCGGCAGAAGAGCGACCAGCGCAGCCTGCTTCCGAACACCCTGGCGCTCCTCACGTTCGCGGCGGGGCCGACGGCACTCTACCAGCCGACGTGGCTCTTGATCCTGTACGTCGTGGTCATCCTGCTGCTCCTCGGCGAGATGCCCCGCATCCGGCGACTGTCCAACGCCATCCCCACCGAGGAAGCCGTCCCGCTGGCCAAGTTCATGATCATCGCGGGGCTGGTGCTTCCGCTGCTGCCCGGCACGCAGATCGCCGGCTTCATCCCGGTCACCTACTATCAGGTCTGGCTCGCCGTCGTCGTGGTCTCGGGTATCTCGTACCTGGCCTACCTGCTGCAGGTCTACTTCCTGCCCTCGAAGGGGACCCTCGTCACCGGCATCCTGGGCGGCCTGTACTCGAGCACCGCCGCCACTGTCGTGCTGGGACGCAGGGGCCGCGGAGCGGGTACGTCGGTACGCGAAATCGCACCGGCCATCGTCCTGGCCACGGCCATGATGTACCTGCGGCTCTGGGTGCTGATCGTGCTGCTCGGCTTTCCCGGCCCGGCCGCGCGCCTCGTCGCTCCCTTCGGCATCATCGTCGCACTGTCGGTACCCGTGAGCATCCGGCTCTACCGCACGGGCTCGAACAGGACCGCGCCCGACGACAAGCAGCCCATCCGCCATCCACTGGAGTTCTCGACGGCGCTGCTCTTCGCCACGCTCTTCGTCGTATTCGCCGCGCTGACGGAGGTCGTCGTGGGGCGCTTCGGCGTCGGCGGGTTGCGCCTCATGTCGTTCGGCGTCGGGTTCACGGACATCGATCCGTTCATCCTCTCGCTGCTCGCCGGAAAATTCACCGTCACGGAGCGCGCGATGGAGGGGGCGATCCTCATCGCCACCGGGAGCAACAACCTCCTGAAGGCCGCCTACACCGTGGGGCTCAGCCGGAACCGGGCGCTGTATCCGGTCGCCGGCTGGCTGGTGCTCACGTTCGCGCTCACGATCGGGTACGTGATATGGAGGGGGATGTAGGGCGATGCCCTCCGCTACTCCGACGCGGCGAGCTCCGTCCGGGTCCTCAGGTTGGCCATGACGGCGAGCGCCACGATGGCCGTCAACACCAGGGCCTGGCTCCCGAGGGTCTGGACCGTAGGATAGACGCCCAGCCAGTCGATGCGCGGCACCGCGACGTAGCGCAGCCCCACGATGCCCGCCTCCTGCAGCGCGTGGAAGCCCTTGCCCACCATGACGACCGCCAGCGCGCACAGCAGCGTGCCCGTGCCGCTCAGCACGATCCCGGGCTTGAGGCGCATCCCCGCCCGGATGATCCCGAACGCCAGCACCGCGCACACCGCGAGGCCGGCCAGGGCGCCACCCAGCACCATCCACCCCGAACCCGGGCTCTGGACGAGCACCGCCTGGAGAAAGAGCACGACCTCGAAGGCCTCCCGGTACACCGCCACGAAGGCCAGGCCGAAGAGCATGAGGAAGCGTCCCGACGTCGAGCTGGACAGGATGCGCGCGCGCAGGTTCCGCACCCTGCGTCCCGCGTCGGCGCGCGCCAACACGAAGTGACCGGCATAGACGAGTACGGCCGCCGCCAGCAGCGTGACGCCTCCCTCGACCACCTCTCTGCGCGCACCCCCCATCCGGATGACCCATCCGGAGGCGAACCAGGTGAGCGCCCCGAGCGCCAGCGCCGAGACCCAACCCGCGTGGGCGACCACCACGTCGCGCCGCTCACCGGCCTGGCGCACGAGTCCGAGCAGGAGCGAGATCAGCAGCGCGGACTCGAGACCCTCGCGGACGAGGATCAGCCCGGCCGCCATGAAGGGCATCGCTCGGTGCTCGCCCACGGACAGGTGGGCCTGCGCGCTCGATACGAGGTCTCTGAGCTCCATCGCCTCGTTGGCGAACGCCGACGAGGAAACACCTTCCCGGCTGCGGTCGCGCAGCGTCATGAAGCCCCGTTCGATGCGCGCGACGAGCACCGGATCGCGCGCGCGCAGCGTAGGCTCCACGGGCTCGACCCCGTCGAGGTAGGCGGCGGTGAGCGCCGCGCGCGCCGCCGCGGGATCGCCCGCGTCGTAGACCTGCACCGCGCGGTCCAGCGCGGTCATGACCGGCCGGAGATCTCCGCCGCCCCCCTCCCGGAAGGGGACCTCGGCGCGGAGCGCGGCCAGCGCGCGGGCGCGCTCCTCCGGCGGGAGTCCCGCCCGGGCGAGGCGCGCGTCCAGCTCGCGATCGGAGGCCGCAGCGAGCACGGCCAGCGTGTCACGCCCGAGCAGGCCCTCCGGAATCCGCACGTCGGTCTCCCTGGAACCGGGGGCGGGGGAAGCCGCCCCACTCGCGGCGGGGGGCCGACCCGCAACCGACGCGCTGCGCACGGCGTCCTCCGCCTCCCGACCCCCGCGCCCGAGCGACAGGACGTAGAAGGCCACGCTCCACCGCTCCTGCGCGCTCAACATGCCGAACGAGGGCATCGGCGTACCGGCCACGCCGTCCGTGATCATATTGAACGCGCGGGCCGGAGAGAGATCCGCGGCGACCCTCGCGTCGAGGAAGTTGGCCGGGCGGGGCACCATTCCCGCCGCGGCCACACCATCGCCCGCTCCACGCGCCCCGTGGCAGACGGTGCATGACGCAGCGTAGACGCGCGCGCCCACCGCGCGCGAGGGGCGTGTGGCCGGCGCCAGACGGACGCCGTACTCCTCCAACAGGCGGGTACGCACACCGCGCGCCGCCTCCGCCACCTCGGTACCGCGCGCGGTGTCGGAGACCTGCTCGGAGATCCGGGCCACGGCCGCGGGCAGCCACCCACCGGCGGGCGACAGCTCCCGGGCGACGTCACGCGCGTCGCGGAGGAACGACACCTGCTCCGCATACTCCCCGGGATCCGTCACTCCCGACGCGCCCAGCACCCTGGGGTAATCCGCGGCGACGTAATCGAGGATGGCGGAGAGGCGCCGTGCGGCGTCCTGCTCGGGAGAGAGCGCCCGCTCGGGCCGCATCCCTTGCGGGGCGCACCCGGCGGCCACGCTCGAAGCCACGACGAGTGCGAACAGGGTGAGGCACGTCCGGGAAGACTTCCGCCGGGGTCGGGTACAGGACGGGTCGGATCCGGAGTTCGACATGGCGCGAGGGATAGAGATTGAGAATCAAACTCAAACCACCCGCGAAACCTCCGGATCCGGGGGTCCGCTGTCAAGGGCGGGCGCCCCGCTCCGGCGCACGACCACGAGCACGATGGCCAGCCCCACGAGCACCATCAGCGCGCTCAGCGTCTGGCCCATCGTGAGCGGACCGAGGACGGTGCCGAGCGGGTCACCCGGCCCGCGGAACTGGGCGTCGGGCTGGCGGAACAGCTCGAGAAACGTCCTGAGCACGCCGTGGCCAGCGCGGCCCCGAGCAACCCTCCGTGAAACGACATCCCCCCGTCCCATACCCGGAGGAG
>Ga0114931_10009212_pt1 | contig 11856 bp, 12 predicted proteins | sample 2SBtaG_FD_89579 | JGI IMG/M metagenome (GOLD analysis project Ga0114931, IMG submission 89579) | Deep subsurface microbial communities from Kolumbo volcano to uncover new lineages of life (NeLLi) - 2SBTROV14_V59a metaG | ecosystem: Environmental > Aquatic > Marine > Volcanic | place: Kolumbo...
AGGACTTGAAAAATAGCGTCTTTTAAATAAAGGTTCCCCGATGCAAGCATGCGGGGTATTACGCAGACCTCGCTTTGCTCGGCTTCCATTTCACTCTCTCGCTTGAAAATAAAGGTTTGTTGAACCTGTAGTTTCAGCGCTCGTTCGGAAATGCAAACCTTCGCTTTGCTCGGCTTCCATTTCACTCTCTCGCTTGAAAATAAGACAAAAAAGTTCCGCATCGCTTGGCGCGATACGGATTTTTTTATGCATGAGATATTTTTACCGGCGTCATCAGCACATCATTGGAGATGTAGTCATGATTTGGATGAGTCGGACTAAAAAGAACGATGATCTCTTGGCCGTTAAATTCTGCAACTTTGTTTTTTTGCCTATTATTATTTTTAAGCAAGAATGTGTTTAAAATAGAAAAAGCTCGCGGTATTTTAGAATAAGAAAAGGTGTGCTGAATTGATCCAGCACACCTTTTTGTTTTGACTATTGACTATTTTTCTGTCTTAACGAAGAAGTTTGAAGAAATCTGCTTTCGGCTGAGCCTCTTTCCATTCAGTAAAGGCACCTTCAGACTTGAATTTGCCGGCCTTTACTCTTTCAATGGCATGCTCCATAAAATGCGGATCCGCTTTTTTGATCCGCCTTTTGCTTATCCCAAACTCCTCTGGGTTGTCGTTCCAGTTCGCGTATTTTCCGAACTGTATGATGAGTCGGCAAGAGCCTTCGTTATGACCGAAGTCATCGACGATATCAAACGCCGCATTGTAAAGCAGTTTGAGCCATTGATCCGGATTATATTCTCCGAGTTCTGATGGCTTGTACGGATCATCGGAGTCCCGCATTTTCCAAAGATCAGGAGTAAAGTGACCCAAGGCGTATATCCAAAGATCAAAGTTCCAAGCGGTTTTTGCTTTTTTGAAATTCAGCAAAAAAGCTTTTAACGCCGCCTCTCTCATTTTCTCATTAGATCTTAAGTGCATAAATGTAATGTATATGCAGTCGGATATATCGGCCAGATCATGTGTATCGGAGATCATTTTTACAATCTTTTTTATCGCGGACTCGCTGGCGTCGCAATTATCGATAGCTTCTCTTATAAGAGTGACTTTTTCGCTCATGTTGCCTCCGTTGGCGTTTTTGGTAAAAAGAACAAACTAGCTAAGACAAAATAACAGAAAAGGTATAAAGTGTCAATATTAGTTTTACACAGGTCTTTATGTTAATATATAAGATGTAGAATTAAGCAAAAAAATATGAAATTAGGATATATTGGGCTCGGAAAAATGGGAAAGAATATGGTCGAGCATCTTTTGAAAAAAGATTGGGATATAGTGGCGTACAATCGTTCACCGGAGCCGATAAAAGAAATAGAAGGCAAAGGAGCGGAGGGCGCTTATTCTTTGAAAGAGCTTGTTGAAAAACTGGAAGCGCCAAGACTTATTTGGCTTATGGTTCCGCATCAGGCGGTAGATGGGGTTTTGGGAGAGCTTTTGCCGCTTCTTTCCGAGGGAGACACGGTCATTGATGGAGGAAATTCAAACTATAAAGAAACCCTGAGAAGAGCGAAAGAACTGGAAGAAAAGAAAATAAACTTCATGGACATCGGTACAAGCGGGGGTCCGGGCGGAGCGGCCGGCGGCGCTTGTCTTATGATAGGTGGCAAGAAAGAAATTTTTGAAAAATATGAAAGTCTTTTTAAAGATATCGCAGCTCCGGATGCCTACGGTCTTATGGGAAGAGCGGGAGCAGGGCATTTTGTGAAGATGGTTCACAACGGTATTGAGTACGGAATGATGCAGGCGATCGCTGAGGGTTTTGCGGTAATGAAAAGGTCAGACTTTGACCTTGATCTTGTAAAGGTCACCGATATTTATAATCACAAGAGTGTTATCGAGTCCCGGCTTGTTGGTTGGCTCAAGAGCGCTTACGAAGAATACGGCGAAGATCTGGAAGAAATATCCGGTAAGGTTTCACATAGTGGCGAGGGTCTTTGGACGGTTGAGGCGGCGCATGATCTCGGTATTCCTGTACCAATAATAGAAGGGTCTTTAAAGTTTAGGGAGGAGTCTCAGGAAAGTCCAAGTTATACCGGACAAGTTGTCTCGGCTTTAAGAAATCAGTTCGGAGGACACGAAGTCAAGAGATCCTAAGGGGTAAATATTAAATTCTAATATTTGAACCCCAACCGATCTCAAAGTTCCAATCTTCCAGATCCAAAAGAAAAGAACAGACTGCCAAGTTTTGATATTTAGTTTTTAATAATTATTATTTATTTAGGATTTGGGTATTAGTATTTAGAGCTTTATAAAAATTTTAAACCTTTATTTTCAAGCGAGAGAGTAAAATGGAAGCCGAGCCACCATCTGACAGAGAAGCTTTACATTTTTGAACCTGTCCGCCTCTGAAGGGAGGTCATCGTAATACCCCCGCATAGCTCTCTATCAAGGAACCTTTATTTTATGGAAGCAAAAATAGGAAAACTTTTAGTTTTGAGATATCAAAAGAAAAAGGATGCTCTTTTGTCTTTAGCGAAAGATCTCAGTAGTGCTCTTGGTATGGGAAAAGAGAAGAATGTTCCTATACTTCTTTTACTTTCCGGAGGTTCCGCATTTGGAGTTTTGGAATTTATATCAAAAGACGTTCTTGGTTCAAATCTTACTATATCGGTTTTGGATGAGCGTTATGACCCGAAGAATAGGAATAATAACTTTGCTCAGCTAAAGAAACTTGCTTTTTATGAGATAGCGAAAGACGCCGGTTGTTCTTTTATAGACACTGAGGTAAAAAAAGGTCAAAGTCAAAAGGAGTTGGCCAAGCATTTTGAAAGCGCGCTTTCGGAGTGGAAAGTAGACAATCCAAAGGGTATAATATTGGCAACAGCGGGTATTGGGCCGGATGGGCACACGTCAGGAATAATGCCGCATAAGTTTCCGGAAGAGGAGAATGAGTTCTATAAGCTTTTTGATCCTGCAAATAAGTGGATTGCCTCTTATGACGCCAGAGACAAGAATAAATTTTCTGAAAGAATTACTACTACAAATACGTTTTTGAGGATAATAGACAGACTGTTTGTGTTTGTTTCCGGCAAGGAGAAGAAAAAGGCCTTTTTAAACTTTAAAAAAGACGGGATATGCGTGGAGGTGCCGGCGAGAGTTCTGAAGGAAGTAAATGGAACAATATACATTACAAAGGATGTTGGTTGAATATAAAAACTTGTATTCTATTGTTTTAGATCTTGAAAATTGGAACTTTGAGATCGGTTGGAGTTTAGATATTATAATTTAGTGTTTTTATTAAATATGAAATTCAATTACAAAAATTCTTCTTTATTGGAAGAAAGTGAAATATTAAAAACAAAAGATAGTCTTGAGCTTTACACAAAGCATCTTGCTAAGGTTGTGGAAGAGGGCGGTTATAGTTTTATGGAGGCGTCTTTGAACTTACCGGATGATGTGAGGATGCTGGAGGAGGTAAAAAAACTTTCTTCCGAAAAAAAGACGGATAACTTAAAATATATTTTTGTTGTCGGAATAGGCGGTTCCAATCTTGGAACAGAGGCTATTTATGAAGCGATATTTGGGAGGCTTTCTTTGGCAAAGAAAGAATATCCAAAAATGATATTTTTGGATACATCCAATCCAAAGCTTCTTTTTGATGCAATGGATATTGTTAAAGAAGATGTTAGTTCAAAAGATGAGGTCCTGATAAATGTGATATCAAAGTCCGGTACAACAACAGAGACGATAGCCAACTTTGAGGTCTTGTATGCTTTTTGCAAGGAAAAGTTTGGTGAGCTGAAGGACAGGGTTGTGGTGACAACCGACAAAGACTCAAAGCTTTGGAAGGCATCTTTAGAAAGGGAATATTCAGTTTTGGAAATACCAAAGAATGTTGGCGGAAGATATTCTGTATTTTCAGCTGTTGGACTTTTCCCCTTGGATATTGCCGGAGTTAATGTCTCAGAGCTTGTTGTTGGCGCAAAAAATATGATAGATATTTGTCTGGAATTTTCAGATGAGAACCCGGCGCTCATTTCCGCTGTTTTGATATTCTTGCATTACAAGAGCGGAAAGAATGTGAACAATAACTTTTTCTTTCATTCGGAACTCGAGTCGGTTGGTAAGTGGTACAGGCAGCTTATGGGGGAGTCTGTCGGGAAGGAAAAAGACAAAGATGGAAATGTTATCAATGCCGGCATTACACCGACAACCGCTATCGGCTCGACCGACCTGCACTCAATGGCACAGCTTTATCTTGGCGGACCAAAGGATAAGTTCACGACCTTTGTCAGTGTGGACTTTGATGGCTCAGACTCAGGAATAAGGGTGCCGGAAGAGTTGGAAGCCGGTGAACTTGTATCTGGAATATACGGAAAAGACTTAAACCAAATAATGAACGCTATTCAAAAAGGAGTAAAGACCGCTTACAAAAAAAACGAAAGACCTTACGCTGAGCTTATACTAAAAGATCTTAAAGAGGATTCGATAGCTAGATTTTTACAGTTTAAAATGATGGAAATGATGTTTTTAGCTCAGCTTATGAATGTAAATGCTTTTGATCAGCCAAATGTTGAGGATTACAAAAAAGAGACTAGAGAGCTTTTGGGGTAGGGTTGCAATATTAAATTAATTTTGATAGTATTTTTTTTGAAGTCTCGTACTTTTACATAAACTGAAAGAGGAAATGGTATGAACAGTATTTCTAAGAAAGAGCCGGTGCCCCACAAGCCAAGATGCGTTAATCTTTCAAAAGATGTTCTTTATTCATTCCCAGACGAAGACAAAAAGCTGTATTTTAGGCTGATGGATCTTGCGCGTACGCAAGATTCTCCGGGTTCGTTTTTTGATTTGGAGTCTACCTACAAGGAAGCGCGTAAAAAAGGCTGGGAACAGTATTGCTGCGTAGCTCAGATCGGAGTCATATTCGGTTTTATGAAATATTGATCTTTTGTTGTTTGAAAACCCCGCGCCGATCGGCGCGGGGTTTAAAAATTTTATATTTGGATAAAAAAATAAAGGCCTCGCAAGAGACCTTTTTATATTTTTATATTAACACAATGGGCAGATAAGGTGCAAAGCTTACTTGTGGATAAGTCTATAAATAAATTAAATGTTATAATACTTTATGTAGATCTTACAAAAAATATGAAATTAAAGCTAAATTATTTTATAATTCCTCTCATGGTTGTTTTTGTTTCTTTTGCGGGGAGTTTTTTTACATCCTCAGGAATGAATTGGTACAAAGCATTGAGCTTGCCTTCGTTCACTCCTCCGGGTGCCGCGATAGGAATTGTTTGGACGGTTATTTTTATACTTACCGCTTTATCTGCAATAGTTTTTTACAATAAGTCCGGAAGAGATGATAAGTTTAATTTGATAATTTTTACATTTTTAGTAAATGGGTTCTTAAATATCTTTTGGAGTTTTTTATTTTTTGGAATTCATTTTATGGGAGTTGCCGTATTTGAGGCTGTATTCTTAGGGTTTTCTGTGCTTGCGCTTATATTTTTAATAAAGCCGATGTCTCGCTTTGCAGCTTTTCTTTTGTTGCCGTACTTTTTATGGGTGGTATTTGCAACTTATCTGACTTATGCTGTTTGGGCCTTGAATTAAATTTAAAGAAATGAAAAGAATATTTTTTATAATTATAATTATTTTTATTCTTGCTCTTGCGTTCTTGCTTTTTAAAGAAGAGGTTAATGCGCCAGAGGTAGAGCAAGAAGAGATCTTAAAAAGTATGAATATAACAAGCAGCGCTTTTTTGTCGGGGGAAATGATCCCGGGAAAATATACTTGTCAAGGAGAAAATGTAAACCCATCTTTAGAATTGGAGGGCATTCCGGAAAATGCAAAAAGCCTTGTGTTGATAGTTGACGACCCGGATGCGCCCGCAGGTACCTGGACCCACTGGACGCTTTGGAATATTCCGATAAGTATTTCGGAAATATCTGAGAACAGTGTTCCTGTTGGTAGCGTGGAGGGCGTAACAAGCTTTGGAAAAGCCGGATATGGAGGACCTTGTCCGCCATCAGGTGTGCACAGATATTTTTTCAAATTATACGCTTTGGATGATGTCTTGGACTTAGCGCAAGAAACTTCAGTCGACGAACTTGCAAAAGCGATGGACGGTCACGTCTTAGATAGAGCTGAACTTATAGGGCTTTATGAGAAAAAATAGTTTTCTGATCAACTAATCAACTAATAATCTAGTTATGTATTTACTTTTTGACATAGGTGGCACAAAAACAAGGGTCGCTTTTTCTCCGGACGGGGAAAATTTTGAAGATCCGGAGATATTTTCAACCACGGAAAATTTTGAGGATGGAATAGCGGAGATCAAAGAAGCGGCGGAGAAAGTTTCAAAGGGAAGAGATGTAAAAGCCGCCTGTGGCGGCATAGCCGGATCCTTGAATAAAAATAAAACAAAAACACTTGTTTTGCCGAATATTAAAACTTGGGAGAAAAAACTATTGGCAGAGGAGCTTAAAAAAGCACTGGGCATTCCGGTATTTTTAGAAAACGATTCTGCGCTCGTTGGGTTGGGTGAGGCGGTATACGGTGCTGGAAAAGGAAAGGAGATAGTAGCCTATATAACGGTAAGCACCGGGGTTGGCGGCGTAAGGATAGTCAACGGAAAAATAGATGCGAACAGATGGGGCTTTGAGCCTGGGCACCAGATAATAAATTTTTCAAAAGAAGATGGTGTAAAAAGTATTTCTAAATATATTTCCGGAAAATGGATAGAAAAAAGGTATGGAAAAAAACCAAAGGATATAGAGGATGAGAAAATATGGAGCGAGATATCGGAAGTACTTGCATATGGCGTACATAATGTTATAGTGTTCTGGTCGCCGGATGTTGTGATTTTGGGTGGTAGTATAATGAACGCCCCGGGGATATTATTGAAAAAAGTGGAATCTTCTTTAAAAGAAAATATGAAGATATTTCCGGAGTATTCTGAAATAAAAAAAGCTGCTCTTGGAGATTTTGGCGGGTTGTGGGGAGCGCTTGCATACATTAAAGAGCTGGAAGTTTAAATTTTATTGATCTAAATAATATGATATTTAAAAAAACAAGAATAATAGCAACCATAGGACCGGCTTCATCAAATGAGCTTGTTTTGACAAAGCTTATCAGATCAGGTGTTAATGTTGTGCGTTTGAATTTTTCACACGGAGACCACGAGAGTCACAAAGAGGTGATAGAGCTTGTAAGAAGAGTTGCGAAGAAATTGGATTCAACAGTGGCTATCTTACAGGATCTTCCCGGACCAAAAATAAGGATAGGGGATTTTTATACAGAAAGAGTTCAGATAAAAAAAGGCTCAATATTCACATTAACAACAAAGCATTGTGTTGGAGATGAAAAAATAGCTTATGTGAACTATAAGCCGCTTCCAAAAGAAGTGAAGAAAGGAAGCTTTATTTTGCTTGATGATGGAAAAAAGAAGTTGCAGGTTATAAGCACTACAAGTACAGAAATAAAATGCAGGGTAATGGTTGGCGGAGAAACAAAAGGAAGAAGAGGTGTAAATGTCCCAGGCGCCTATCTTAAGATAAGTTCACTTACAGAAAATGATAAAGAGCATCTTGCCTTTGGTATTAAGCAAAATGTTGATTTTATAGCTTTGTCTTTTGTCCGAAGAGAATCAGATATTTTAGAACTTAAGGAGATATTAAAAAAAGCCGGTTCAGATGCTGCTGTTATAGCAAAAATAGAGACGGAAGAGGCCATAGAGAACTTTGATAAAATAATAGAGGCAACCGATGCTGTTATGGTGGCAAGGGGTGACTTGGCAGTTGAGGTTCCTGCAGAGAATGTTCCGCTTTTGCAAAAGAAGATCGTCAAAAAATGTAATAAGCTAGGAAAGCCGGTTATAGTGGCGACCCAGATGCTCGAGTCAATGATAAAGTCACCGGTTCCGACAAGAGCGGAGGTTTCAGATGTTGCAAATTCCATTTTAGATGGCGCGGATGCCGTGATGCTTTCAGAAGAGACTGCTTTGGGTGAAAATCCGGTTGAGGCTGTTTCTATGATGAGCAGCGTGGCCGGAAAGATAGAAGCAAGCTACCCCAGAGTTAGTTTTGTGGATCCGGATGTTTGCGAGGTTCCACTAAAAGAAGTAGTCGATGCTGTTAGCAGTTCTGTTGTGAACACGGCGCATGACGTGGGAGCAAAAGTGATAATCGCGCTTACCGAGTCCGGCTTTACCGCAAGAATGGTATCGCGCTACAAGCCGGTCCAGCCCATAATTGTTATGACGCCTAATGAAAAAACCGTAAACAAGGTTATACTTAGCTTTGGCTGCAGATCGGTAGTTATAAAACCATTCAAATATGTTGCAAATGTTATGGATCAGGTTAGAAAATTTGTCTTAAAGGAAAAATATGCCAAAAAAGGTGATAGGGTGATTATAGTTGCCGGCGTGCCCTTTGGTCAAAGAGGTGGAACAAATATGCTTATGGTGGAGGTGATATAGAAGATAAAAAGTGAAATATATGAAATGCTGAACAGTGTTTTGATTTTTTGCTTCCTTTTGTTATACTTAGTTTATTATTTAAAATATTAAATTTCAATTATGTATCAGGAAATCATAAATTCATTAAAAGAAAAATTGGAAAAGAGCATGGAGCATTTTAAAAGTGAAATAGCTTCATTGCGAACAGGAAGAGCGTCTTCTGCTTTAGTGGAGGATATTAAAGTAAATTATTTCGGTCAAAAAATGCCTATCGCTCAGATCGCTTCTATAACGGTCCAACCCCCAAGCACTATCGTCATAAAGCCGTGGGATAAAAGCGCGCTTGAACATATAGGAAACGCGATCTCAGCTTCTCCTTTAGGTATTGCGCCGATAGCAGAAAGCGACTTTATAAGAATAAGCATTCCGGCGCTAACGCAAGAAAGAAGAGAGCAGCTTATCAAGGTCTTGGGTCAGAAAACCGAGGATGCAAAGATCAGCGTCAGACAAGAAAGGGAACAGGCTATAAAAAGTGTGGGGAGCGCCGAACTTTCCGAAGATGATGAAAAAAGAGCAAAGGACGAGGTTCAGAAAATGGTTGATGAATATAATGCAAAAATAAAAGAAATGAGGGATGCGAAAGAAACAGATATTTTAAAAAATTAAATTTTTATATAAATGGGTATTTTAATATCAATAATATCGTTAATAGTAATACTTCTTATAATAGTCATCGTTCACGAATGGGGGCATTTTAAGGCTGCCAGAATGTTCGGTATCAGGGTTGATGAATTTGGCTTTGGTTTTCCGCCAAAGATATGGGGAAAGAAAGTTGGAGATACGGAATACACCGTGAACTGGATACCTCTTGGCGGATTTGTAAAGATATTCGGAGAATCAAGAGAGGGTGAGGGTGAGCCGGATAGTTTTGTTTCAAAACCTATTTGGCAAAGAATGGTAGTTATAATGGGCGGAGTTTTTATGAACTGGGTTCTGGCATTTGTCTTGCTTACCATAGGTTTTTGGTATGGACTTCCGCAAGAGGTAACAAGCGCAAACATAGACAGAGCTAGAGATGTGAGCGTTGCTATAACGCAGGTTTCTTCAGGTTCTCCGGCAGAGAATGCCGGTATCAAGCTCGGAGACTCTATAAGTTCTTTGTCTTTTGGAGAGGAGAGTGTTAGTGTTTCGACCATTGAGGATGTTCAAAGCTTTATATCAAGCAATAAAGGAAATGAAATAACTGTAAATCTAAAAAGAGGGGATGAGGAATTGCGCATTCCTGTTGTTCCGGAAACGAAAGTGGTGGGAGATGAAGAAAAAACAATGATCGGAGTTGGTCTTGCAAATCTTGGAATAGTTTCGTCTCCGTGGTATCTGGCCCCGATAGATGGATTAAAAACAACTTGGCACATAACTGTTGTATTTATCGCAGCTTTTTATGATATAATAAAAAACCTTATATTTACGGGTTCTGCGGGAGTGGATCTTTCCGGTCCGGTTGGAATAGGTGTGATGACCTATCAGTTCTCGCAACTTGGATTTTCTTATCTTTTGCAGTTTACCGCTATCCTGTCTCTTAATCTGTTTATTTTGAATGCGCTACCTATACCGGCGTTAGATGGGGGAAGATTCTTGTTCCTTGTTATAGAGGCAATAAAAGGTTCGCCGGTAAGTAAAAAAGTTGAGATGGCATTTCAAACAGCCGGAGTAGTTATTTTGATACTTCTTATGGTACTTGTTACCATAAAAGATATTGCCAGATTTTTTTAATTTAAAACGTATTCCATTTATCTCATCCTGAACTTGTTTCAGGATCTCATCTCACAATTAACTAAGATCCTGAAATAAATTCAGGATGACCGCAGCTAAAATTTTATGCGACAATCAAAGCTATTTACAAAAACTCAAAAAGATCTTCCAAAAGATGAGGTGTCAAAAAATGCCCAGCTTTTGATACGGGCGGGTTTTGTCGACAAACTTCAAGCGGGGGTTTACACTTATCTGCCGCTTGGTTTTCGTGTCCTTAAAAAAATAGAAAAACTCATAAGAGAAGAGATGGAGGGTGTGGGCGCTCAGGAGATATTGATGCCATCGCTTCACCCAAAAGAGAACTGGGAAAAGACTGGCAGGTGGGAGTCCATGGATGATCTTTACAAAGTAAAGGATTCTTCGGGTAGAGAAAATGCTCTTGGTCTAACCCATGAGGAGGTAGTCGTGCCATTGGCAAAAAAGTTTATTTCTTCGTACAAAGACTTGCCATTTTCTGTTTTTCAGATCCAAAATAAGTTTAGGATGGAGCTTAGAGCAAAGTCCGGTATTCTGCGTGGCAGGGAATTTATAATGAAAGACCTTTATTCTTTTCATAAGGACGAAGCTGACTTGAAAGAATTTTACGAAAAGATGAAGGGGGTCTATAAGACGGTTTTTGAAAAAGCCGGACTAGGAGACAATACATATCTGACATTTGCATCAGGCGGATCTTTTTCAAAATATTCTCACGAATATCAAACAGTGACGCCAGCCGGAGAGGACATCATTTACATTTGTGAAAAATGCAGAATTGCGCTTAATAAAGAAATAATAGAAGATCAAAAAGAATGTCCGGAATGCGGAAATAAGGATCTTAAGGAAGAAAAGGCGATCGAGGTTGGAAATATATTTGAACTAAAGACAAAATTCTCGGTTCCTTTTGAGCTTAGATACAAAGATGAGAATGGAGAAGAAAAGCCGGTCATTATGGGATGCTACGGAATAGGACTGGGCAGGCTTTTGGGAACAGTGGTTGAGGTATTGAGCGACGAGAATGGAATTGTTTGGCCGGAAAACATTGCGCCATTTTCGTATCACTTGGTGGTGCTTGGTTCAAGAGATGAGGATGCTGACAAAAAAATAAAAGACACAGCAGAAAAAATATACAATGATATGCAAGAAAAAGGTATTGATGTTTTGTATGATGACAGAGAAAAAGTGTCCTTCGGAGAAAAAATAAAAGACTCAGACCTGATAGGCATCCCGACAAGAATATTGGTATCAGAAAAAACACTGAAAGAGAATTCGGTGGAAGTGAAGAAGAGAAGCGAAAAGGAAAGCCGACTTGTAAAAATAGATGAACTGGATCTTTAGAAGGCTGGAATTTTGAATTTAGAACAAAACTCCTTGCGTATTTACATATGCAAGGAGTTTTCGTTAATTTCTTTTATCTGATTTCTTTTTGGTATTACTGTCCTTAGTTGCGATCGTAACTAAGGACAGTAAAGTAGTTATTGTAGTATGAGTTTTTTTATTTTCAAGCGAGAGAGCGAAATGGAAGCCGAGCGAAGCGAAGGTTTACATTTCCGAAAGAGCGCAGAAACTACAGGTCAACAAACCTTTATTTTCAAGCGAGAGAGCGAAATGGAAGCC
>Ga0114931_10009213_pt1:0-7500 | contig 11856 bp, 9 predicted proteins | sample 2SBtaG_FD_89579 | JGI IMG/M metagenome (GOLD analysis project Ga0114931, IMG submission 89579) | Deep subsurface microbial communities from Kolumbo volcano to uncover new lineages of life (NeLLi) - 2SBTROV14_V59a metaG | ecosystem: Environmental > Aquatic > Marine > Volcanic | place...
GATTCCGGCTGACGGCGTGAGAATGGGGAGTGTCGTTCGCCGAATTCAGCAGAACCACCCCGCCCGGACATCGCTTTTCATCCCCCAAAACTTGCCGTCAAACGCAATCACGAATAAAATGCGCTTAACAGTTACCTTCACTGTATTGGCGGAGACTGTTTTTCGACATCTTTCTTTCTCCTCAAGTGCAGTTTACACTCTTCTCTGAGCGCCCACTATTCCTGGGGAAGTTCAACAGGTTGGTCCCTATCTGCTGTGGGCGCACGAAACTTGAGGGGTTTTCTCTTTAGTGTACATCAAGAATGCGTGCGAGCCATTGTCCCGGATACTTTGGTCTTTGTAGCTTTCTTTTACAATCCGTTGTCGAGAGAAATTATTCGAACGTGTGGTTTAAGGTTGTCGAGGAACTGCCGTTGTATTTGATGCTTTGCGAGTAGAAGCTGAACTTGCCGAAGAGAGAACCAGGTCGGTCGATGTAATTCGCCAAAAAATTGCGCAAGCGGTCTGGTACCTTTTCATCGTCGGTGCGGGAGTGAAACCGGGAGACGATCAACACGCGATACGTTCCCGGTTCGGGTAGTTCGACGGTGAACTCTCCGTTTTTGTCGGCGAGCACAAGATTTCCCTTCAGGTTTTGGAGAAATGTGCGGGCGGTATTGAAATCGCTTTTTTCTGCACCAGCAAGGAAACCCTGAAAGGAATTTTTCGACGTGCCACTCAGTCTGTGTTCGGGGAAAACGACAACTCGGGCACCGGTATCGGGACGGTTCACGCCCTCTTTCGTGCTGTAAGTGATTTGGCCTCGGATGGCGATGTTCGCTTTTCGGGAAGAGTCGGTAAGAGAATGGTTCTCACTCTGCGCCGCTCGATTTGTTTCAGCTGGATTTCGATCTGTATTCGACGAAACCGAGAATCGACCCGCGAAAAAACCGACGAAGAAAGCCATTGTAGAAACGAAGAGAATCACCAGCCACGCGGTACGATTTCTCTCATCTGCTTGTGGCGAGAATTCACGCGAGAATTCCGATGCAAACGGTTTCGTTATCGCCGGAGAAGAGGGAGACGATGGTCGATGTTGTTGGGTTAATTCCGTAAGTCGATTGTCGTTGGATGTCGGTTCCGCCTCTTGAATCGGCGTGGAATTCGGTGGTGGAGCGATCACCTGTGGTAGTATCGGTTCGATGGGAATTGGTTTCGGAGTCTCCAGGGGTTGGATGGTTTCGATCCTGGAAGACACGCCTTGGGTTGGCTCGGTTTGCTTCGATTGTTGTGTCGATGGTTCCGATTCTGTTCCTATCGCTGCAATCGCATCCAACGCGGTGGCAAGATTTTTATCATCGAGATTAAGTTCCGGTTCGGGAATTGGTTTGCGCGTGCCGTCCAACTGGGGAACGCGAATGCTCCGTCCGCATGTCGGGCAATCGACCACTTCACCCGCTTTGGACCGGGAGATTCCCAGAAATTGACGACATTTCGAGCAACGAAATTTGATGGGCATAGTCTGTCGATGATGAAATGGTATTTCGTTGTGATTTCCTGTGGATCGTACGGAAATTTCTCTCGAAAACCGAACAACACTGCCAGACAAGCTGCCAGTGGTCCACTCACAAGAGAAGCGTCGCGATTTGAAAATCTACAGTTCCGATTCGAGGTTTTCTTTTTTCTCACTGTCGCGAGACATCTCCGCCAGAGCAAGAACCGAAACGAGAAACAGGAAGTTCAAACCCCAACAGACGAGTGCCACAAGCGTGACTCCCTTCGCTCCCTGCGCACCTGCCTCGTCTCCCAACATCTTCAGGGTTCCCCACAACGCCGATGCGACGACCAGGACGGCGAATAGACCGCAGCAGACCCAAAACGATTTTTCCACCAGAAAACGGTACTTTTTGGTATTCATGCGGAGAAGCTACCGATTGACAAAGGAAAAAGTGCAAACTTGTGTCAAGAGGTTCCATTCAATCTGTGATGATTTCCCGGTCTTGTCAAGCGGTTTTGAGTGAAATCGATACTCCGTCCGCAGGCAAGCTGGTATAATAACTCATCGGGATCCCTTCATCGAGAATAGCAGACTTTGCAACAATGAAAACGGAAGATTTCCTCAATCACGAAATCGACCGCAGGAAATTCCTGGAATCCTCTGCGCGGAATGCAGCAGGAATGGCGGTTGGCATGGTGGGCACTGGCGTCGCTGTTTCTGCGGGGTTGAAGAATTCCGCACCTTCGAAACGTCTTGCACTGGGCATTATTGGAATTCGCCATCGTGGAAAAAAACTTGCGGAACGTTTTTCGCAACTACCCGATGTCACCGTGAAGTCGATCTGCGACATCGACCCGAGCCTTTTTCCAGCGGTTCTGAAGAAAGTCGTCGCGCAGCAGAAATCTCAACCAAAGGCCGAAACCGATTTTCTTAAATTAATTCACGATCCGGGGATCGACGCCGTCGTCATCGCGACTCCCGATCACTGGCACGCTGCTCTCACCAATCTCGCATGTGAATTTGGGAAAGACGTCTATCTCGAGATTCCCCTGACCCATACTTTGCGGGAAAGCAAAGCGATCATTGCATCCGCGAAGAAGTTTCATCGTATTGTCCAGGCGGGGTTGCAGCAGCGGAGTTCAGCACATTTTCAGACGGCTGTTGAGTTTGTGCGTAGTGGAAAACTGGGCAACGTCTTTCAAGCGAAAGCGTGGTACACAGATAGACGGAAGCAATTGCCTCACCCGAAACACAGTCAGTTTACCCGGGATGTCGATTACAAAACCTGGCTTGGTGCAGCGCCGTCTCGTGAGTTCGACGAGAATCGATTCCATTACAATTGGCGTTGGTGCTGGGATTACGGTTCCGGTGAGTTGGGTAATTGGGGCGTCCAGATGCTCGATATCGCACGCTGGGGATTGAACCTCGATTGGCCAAAATCGATTCTGGCGAGGGGGGGGAATTACCGTTTCAAGAATCGGGAAACTCCCGATACGCTTACCGTCAACTATGAATACGACGATCGCAGCATCATCTGGGAACATCGGCTCTGGTCGCCGCATGGCATCGAAGGTCGCAGCACCGGAGTGGCTTTTTACGGCGAGAAGGCCACGCTGGTGGTCGACCGTGGCGGTTGGAAAGTCTACGACACTTCGGAAAATCACACCGCGGAACCAAGCGACGGTTTGATGCCGCACTTGCGCAACTTCGTCGATGCCGTCAAATCGAGAAATCTACCGGTTGCCAATCTCGCTACTGCGCACATTTCCAGCGGGCTGTGTCACTTGGGCAATGTTTCCTATCGGTTGGGAAGAGAACTCCGCTTCGATTCTCGTGCAGAACGGGTTCTTGGAGATGAGCGGGCGAACGAATTGCTTGACGGCAGCCTTTAAGTTACGCGCCGTATTTTCCAAGTCGTCCCGCATGTGCCAGTGCGTGAAGCATCAGGTACTTCGCTTCGAATTGCCCCAGTTCGCCTTGTCTGCAAGCAGATTCACCGAAGCTCGCCGAACCGTCGAAGCGGCAGTTTTCAGCAGAGAGCAACACCGGGACCGAATGCCAACTGTGCGAGCGCATTTTGCTAGGTGTGCTGTGATCTCCCGTGACGATTAATACGTCCGGTTTTTGCGAGGTAATATCTGGCATGATCGCATCGAGTTCTTCGATACGGGTGACCTTCTCCGGGAAGTTGCCGTCTTCACCGGTCGAGTCGGTGTATTTGTAGTGTATGAAGAAGAAATCATATTTGTTCCAGTTCGATTGAAGGCACTTCACCTGATCGGTTAGCGTTTGGCCTGCATCGAGAACATCCATGCCAACCAGTCTCGCCAACCCACGATACATGGGATAAACCGCAATCGCCGCTGATTTGAGGGAATACACTTCTTCAAACGTGGGAATTGCCGGTTTGCAGGCGATACCTCGCATGGTGAGGAAGTTTGCGGGAGCATCGTTCGCGAGAACCTCTCTCGCCTGTTTCAAAAATTCGCGACAGATTTCGGCGGTCTTGTGAGATCCATTCTCGCTGGCGATGGCTTCCCGTGGTGCGACGCCAGTTTGTTGCGGGTCGGTATCGTAGACATTGCCTTGCAAGCCTTCGCCTCGAAAGACGATGACCAGGCGGTATTCTTTCACCGGTCGAACGAAAACTTCCACGCCGGGAATCTCGATGTCATCCAGCTTTTGGCAGAGTTTTACACCGACCTCGGATGCAATGCGCCCTGCGCGTCGGTCTGAGATTTTGCCTTGGGAATCAAGCGTGCAGAAATTTCCACGGATGGCGACATCCTTCGATTCCAGCGGGAAGTCGATCCCCAGCGATTCCAGAACGCCGCGCCCAATGTTGTATTGCAGGGGATCGTATCCAAAAAGACCCAGATGACCGGGACCGCTTCCCACCGTAATTCCCGGCAGCACGGGAATGCTCATCCCTAGCACACCCTTTTTTGCAATCGTGTCGAGATTGGGAGTGTTTGCGGTTTCGAGTTCGGTTTTTCCACCCGGTTCCAGCGGTAGTCCTCCCAAACCATCAGCGACAACCAGAACGATCTTGGTTTCGTTTTTTATGGCAAGAGAACGTGTGAGGGTATGTGTCGTGGTCATGGATCGCTCGGTGATTCGTGTGGCTTGTCAGGTCTGAATGCTATCATAAAGCTGGCGGACGACACCGTCGAGGAAACTGGCGAGATTCGAGGCGGCTTTGTTGGCGTTCTGGCGAAGTTTCCAGAGGTCTTTGTAACTTTTTGGGCGTTTCCAGAGCGAACCCGCCAAAGCTCCCAATCGAACCGAACCGCTGGCACCGATCACACTTAACACATCATCGGGCAGTTCTTCGGACATCTCGTCGCTGATAACTCGCACCGCCATAAATGGTTTATTGATCTCTTTGCAAACCTGTGCAACGGCCAAACTTTCCAAATCGACTGCGAGACTTTTGTATTTCTTCCCCTTTTCCAGTTTCGATTGGCTCGATGTGAGAATCTTGTCGGCGACCAATAACTTTCCCACATGCAAACCTTTCTCTGGTTGAGATGGCATTTTTGTATCGACGGGTAGCTCATTGCCGTGTTCGTCGCCGATGGCATTGGCCACGATGATATCTCCCTTCTTCAACTCCGGTTTCAATCCGCCTGAAAACCCAATCGATAACACGAAGTTGGGATTGTGAGCGTCGAGGAGAGCTTGTGTTACTTTTCGTGCTCGCGCAAACCCGACTCCGCTGTGTGCAATCACAATCCGAATCTCGTCGTACAACCCCCCTTTGAAAACGAACGGATCGCCTTTGTATTTACGAACACGCAGGCAGCGATTCAAAAACGCTGCCGACTCGATGCCAAGTGCGCAGACCATGCCAATGTCGGCACGGGCGAAATCGATTTCAGGATCGTTCTTGTTTGACATTTTGAAAATTGTAGGGTCGGCTGTGCGTCTAGACCGGACAGATAGGTAACAGTCGTCCGAACTCAAGAGTAACAGGTACTCGGTCAGATGGGTAACAGGTTTTGTTACCGGTTTCAAACTGTTCGTGTTTTTGAAGCGCGAAAGCAAAACCAACGATTTGCAACGGTCGCTGGTATTTGGTTTTTGACCTGTGCCTGTCGTGAAAACATTGGTACGTTCAATGGTGTTAAAACGCTTCACGCTACTTTACGGGCGCAACTGAATTTTAGAAATTCCGCTACAGAAAAAGAGCCGCGACCGTCAGGAAGCGTTTGGCGTGAATCTCCAAAAAACGCCACCCGCCTCTTCCCTTTTCCGAAACCACACTGACAGAACCAGCGGCACTCGGCGGGAAGGGGTGTGTGAAATATCGTCCACTCTATTCAAAGATTAGAGGCTTGCCAACCAACGGCTCAGGCAGTGGTGTAGGCAAATTGAAGGGAACCACAAGTATTTGTCATTCATTGCATATTCGCGGAATCCGAAAACACGCCCACGCAAAACGTGCATGGCGCCTGGGACAGCATGGCTGGCGACTTCTTAGAAATCTACGATGGGATTGTTTAAGACGAAGTTGCGTTTGTCGTCTCGTTGCAGATACGAGGCCGTCACTTGCGGGTCGTGATCGAAGAGGGCTAGCCAGCCTTCGTCGGCAATTTTTCCGAAGACTTCGCTCTTCTTGCGACGCAGTTGCAGGACATCGACATCGTAGGCCATCCCCCACAAAGTTGGCAGGTGCTTTGTTGTCGGGCAGAGGTCTCCCAGAAAGACCGCGATCTCGTCTTCACTTTCCACGACGATTGCCGCATGACCTTCGGTGTGTCCGCCCGTGACCCATGCGTGAAAGCCCGGCACGATCTCGACGTTGCCATCGATCAGGCGAAGTTGACCGGTTTCTTCGAGTGGGAGCAGGTTTTCGACCATATATGCTCCCGAGAGTTCCGGATATCCGCTGGTTGCCATCACCCACTCGTGTCGCTGGGCAACGTATTCGGCGTTGGGGAACGTCGGGATCAAGTTGCCGTCTTCGGCGTGCATGGTTGAACCGCCGGAATGGTCGAAATGCAGATGCGAGAGAATGACGGTGTCGATGTCGGTCGGCTGGACACCGATCGCCTTGAGGTTTTTGACGAGCGGATTTCCCGGAGCAATATCGTGGAATTTGCGGAAGCGATCGGAAAGTTTCGAGCCGACACCGGTTTCAATCAGCATCGTTCGATCTCCGTCCTTGATGACGAAGCAATTCGTTTCGAGGAGAATGCGGTTTTGTTCGTCGCAGGAAGTGGTTTTGCTCCAGATAGGTTTGGGGACGATGCCGAACATCGACCCGCCGTCCAGTTTGAACGAACCACCGGAAACCACAGAGATCTTGAAATCGCCTAGATTGATCATTGCGATCCTGTTTGAACTGAAAAACGAACCAATTGTCGCCAAGCATATCGATTATTATGATAGGCTTCAATTGAACCGGGAAGTTCGCTTGGGTGGCACGCCCTGAGTCTTCGAAGGGCGTGGTGGAGCTAAAAACCTCGCCCTTCCTTGCGACAGGATGTGTCCCTCGTTTCCCAATTCGCGAAGGAACTTAGAATATGATTACAAAAGGTCTTCTATGACTCATTCGATAAAGACGGTTGCGGTCGTCGGTGCGACGGGGGCGGTCGGCAGGATTATCGTCCAATTGTTGGAAGAGCGAAATTTTCCCGCAGAGAACTTCCGTTTTTTAGCTTCAGCCCGGAGTGTGGGGAATGCGATTCCGTTTAGAGGGACGGATTGTAAAATCGAAGAGTTGACAGAAAAATGTTTTGCGGGTGTGGATATTGTGTTGGCTTCGACACCGGACGATGTGGCGGGGAAGTTTCTCCCCCATGCGATTGAAGCGGGCGCGAAAGTGATCGACGAATCGGGATATTGGCGGATGAATCCGGAAGTTGCTCTGGTTGTGCCGGAAATCAACCCGCAGGCAGCCCTCGTTGCAACAGGAATCATCTCCAGCCCGAATTGTTCGACAACGCAAATGGTGCTGGCGATGAAGCCGATTCACGACGCAGCCAAGATAAAACGTGTGATTGTGAGTACCTATCAGG
>Ga0114931_10009214_pt1 | contig 11855 bp, 7 predicted proteins | sample 2SBtaG_FD_89579 | JGI IMG/M metagenome (GOLD analysis project Ga0114931, IMG submission 89579) | Deep subsurface microbial communities from Kolumbo volcano to uncover new lineages of life (NeLLi) - 2SBTROV14_V59a metaG | ecosystem: Environmental > Aquatic > Marine > Volcanic | place: Kolumbo...
GTGCGGTCGAAGACGGCGCCCCAGGCTTCGAGCTCGCGGACGCGGTCGGGGGCCTCCTTGGCGTGGTGCTCAGCCATGCGCCAGTTGTTGATGTACTGCCCGCCTCGCATGGTGTCCGCGAAGTGGGTTTGCCAGTTGTCGCGATCGTCGACATTGCCCATCGCAGCTGCGATGCCGCCCTCCGCCATCACGGTGTGGGCTTTGCCCAGAAGCGACTTGCAGATAAGCCCGACGGAGCACCCCGCAGCGGAGGCTTCGATGGCTGCTCGCAGGCCCGCGCCCCCTGCGCCGATGACGAGGACATCATGATCGTATGTTTTATAGTCGAAATCGGGCATGGTCAGAAGATCCTCCAGTCGATCCACGCCCCCGAGGCGCACATGCGTACGTAAAAATCTGTGAACCCCACCCAGAACAGGCTCGCCCACGCCCAGCGCATGTGCCTGCTGTTGAGGCAGGAGACGCACTTGTAGGGCAGCGCGCCCCCGACCGCTGTGCTGACGCAGTCCTTACGCCCGCCGACCAGATGTCGAAGCGAATGACAACCAAATGTGTATCCACCAAGCAGAATCGGGTTGATGGTGAGAACAAGCGAACCCAGCCCCACGCCAAAGACGCGAGACTTGGTGTCTGGATCGATCCAGGTGTAGGACATCACCGCGTCGTAGGACAGAATGCCGATGAACACAATCGCGACATACATGAAGTATCTGTGTATGTTCTGAAGAATAAGCGGAAACTTTGCTTCACCCCTATACCCCTTGAGCGGCTTGCCCACTGTGCAGTTCGACGGCGAGAGCCAGAACGCTTTGTAATACGCGCCGCGATAGTAATAGCATGTGAAACGAAACAATCCCGGAAAGATGAGAATGAGAAACGCTGGCGAGTAGGTGATGAACCCCGGCCAGATGTTGAGGAACCACTTGGGCGCCTCGCCAAAAAGCGCGTGGCCGCTGTGCACGCCGACGGGGTCGAAAATGACAGGCGAGTACATAGGCGACAGGTAATGCGCGCCGCCTGCGTCCACAAAAAAGTTCTTGCCCTGAAACGCCGCCCACGTGGAATAGACGATGAATGCGCCCAGGCCAAGGAAAACGAGCAACGGCTGAATCCACCACCCGTCTTGCCGTTGTGTTTCAAGAAACCGCCTAGACCGAATCCGCACTTCTACTTGCGACATCGGTTGTGCTCCTATCCGTTCTTGTTGAACTGCTGGGGCGGTCGCCCCGCAGTTGCAGACTAGCGTCCGCAAGCCTGCCTGTCAGATCGGCTCTATCGAGACACCACGATGAGTGGAACGCCAAAGTGGGCGACAGGAAATGACGTCGCTCACCGCTGAACATATGCGTCGACGGCGTGCGCGTCTTGCGAGTGCGTCGTGAAGCTTGAAGAGACGATCATGGCCCATGGACTGCTCGAAGAGAGAATTCATACCCAACTACTCAGCGCCAATTTGTTCATCGCTCGGACAAGACGTCAGCGCCAGCGTCGCGGCCTGTTTATTTGTCATTGGATCTTCATGTGTGGGTCAGCCAAACCGCTTTGCGAGCAGCGCGATGTGCTCGGGGCCTGTGCCACAGCACGAGCCGATGAGCGAGGCGCCTGCGTCAGCCCACGTTTGGGCGAAGCTGGCGTATCGCTGGTGGGCCTCGGGCGAATCGACAGGGTTTCGCCAGCCCATGCGTTCGCTAATTGAGCCCGCGTTGGCGTAAGCGCCAATGGGGATGCGCAGGTTGGCACTGGCAAGCGCTTTGACGAACGGGAGCGTCTGGGACGCCGGCGTGCAGTTGACGAGCAACGCGCTGGCGCCCGCGTCCACTGCCTGCGCAGCAGCAACCGCCATGGCGCCGGGCGTCATGAGGTTGGCGTCCGGGCCTGCCGTGAGCGCGAGCCAAGTGTTGGCGCCTGTTGCGACGGCTGCTTCCACCGCAGCCAGCGCCTCCCCTGGATGAGGGAAGGTTTCGCAGAGCAGCAGGTCGACGCCTGCATCGACGAGCACCCCCGCGAGTAGGGCGTGTCTGTCGCGAACCTCGCTGTCGCCCCCCGGGCTCAAATCAGGGCGGTAGCAGTCGCTGATGGGCGCAATGGATCCCGCAACGCGCACCCCAGGCGCCGACCCAACCGCTCGCTGCGCCAGTTCGACCGCTCGCGCCGTCAGCTGCCGCCAGTCGTCGGGGCACACGCCTGGCTGGGTGCGGAACGTGTTGGTGGTGATGACCTGCGCCCCCGCGTCTATGTATGCGCGGTGGATGCGCTCGATGGCTTGGGGGGCGTCGCGCAGGGCAAGCGCGCTCCACAGCGGTGGCGGCGTGGGCACACCATGGGCGAGCAGCTGCGTGCCGAGGGGACCGTCAAGTATCGTGATGTCATGCGCAGAGGACATGCAGTTGCGCCTAGGCTAGAGCGCCGTGAGTTCATCGTCCGCAGCCACTTCGACGCCAGCCGTCGCCGCTGCTCCGCCACTGACCGTGCCGGATGCGCCCAGCCTGCTGCGCGATGCGCTGGCGTTGACCAAACCAGGCATCACGCGCCTCGTCGTCATCACCGCGGGCGTGGGCTTTGCGCTCGCTGCAATGTCGCGAACCTGGCGTCCCCTCGACCTGCTTGTGGCTGCGGGATTCTGCGCTTTGGGGACAGCGTTGACATCATCGGGCGCAAACGCGCTCAACCAGGTGGCGGAGCGCGTCGCGGACGCGCGCATGCCCCGCACGCGCAATCGTCCCATACCCGCAGGGCGAATGAGCCCCCGCATGGGAATCGTGCTCGCGCTTGGCGCCAGCGCACTGGGATTGGCGTCGCTTGTGATTGTTGTCAATGTCGCGTCCGCAATCGCCGCTGCAGCGACGATCGCGCTGTACATCGCTGTGTATACACCATCGAAAAAAGTGACAATATTCTCGACGGTGATCGGCGCCGTCCCGGGCGCGCTCCCCACCATGCTTGGCTGGGCGGCTGCGAGCCAAGGCTCGGGCGTTTCAGCATTTTCGGATCCGGGCGCCTGGGCGCTCTTTCTTGTGCTGTTTTCCTGGCAGATGCCGCACTTTCTCGCTATTGCGTGGATGCACCGGGACGGCTACGCCTGCGCAGGATTTCGCGTGCTGAGCGTGGGCGACAGGTCCGGGCGAAGCACCGCATGGATCTGTTTCATCTGGACTTTCGCACTGGTCGCGTCGACGCTGGTGGCGCCCGTCGCGATCGGCGCCGTCAGCGGGTGGATCGCAGCGCCAGCAGCCATCGCGCTTGGCGCGCTCATGCTGCGCAGCGCTTGGCGGTTTGTGCGCGAGCGCTCGCGCGAGCGGGCCCGAAGCCTGTTCCTGCTGTCAATCACCCATCTGCCACTCTTCATGGTGGCGTTGGTTGTGGACGCAGTGGCGACGCGCGTTTTCTTCACCGGTTCGTGACCGCGACACTTGAGCGAGGCGAATATGGGCGCTGACGATTCAGCACAAGCTGCGACATACGCAAAGTCACCGCTGCGGGCGCTGGCGCTCATGATGTTCGTGATGGCGATCGTCGTCGCAGCCTTGGGCGCATGGGCGCTGTCGCGGGCAGCGGGAGGGGGGGGGGCGCCGGGCGCTCCAGCGGGGCCGCTCGAACCTGATCCCAATGTCGCTGGGCTCACCATCCCAGACTTCACGCTGACAAACCAGGCAGGTGAAACCGTGTCGCGGGCCAGCCTGCTCAAAGGCCATGTCACCATAGTCGATTTCATCTTCACCAACTGCCCGTTCATTTGTCCACCCATGACGAACAACATGCGAGCGCTGCAGGAAAAACTCGCAGGCTCGGGCGTGCGGTTCGCCTCGTTTTCTGTTGATCCCAAGCACGACACGCCCGAGGCGCTGCGGAACTTCGCCAATGCCCATGGGGCGGACTTTGCGAACTGGTCGTTTCTCACGGGCGACATCGAGCAGGTGCAGCGGATCCTGACGCAGGGGCTCCACCTTGACGCCCTTGCGCCCATCCCCAGCGTCCCCATCAAGCTCAAGGACGGCGCAACGATGGCCAACATCCGCCATCCATCGCATTTCGTCCTCGTCGGACCCGACGCGCGCGTACTCACACTGACGCTTGGCACACAGCCTGCCCTGCACGACGCCTTCGCCCAGCGGGCGCGATCGGCGGTAGAAGCAGCGCAAACACAAGGCCGCGCTGCGCAGGCCGCTCCTGGTGGGGCAGGTCTCTGACCTGCCCATTGCTCACCCAAAGCAGAGAAGAACACAAGTGACTCGAAGAGCCACTCCACCACGAAAAACGCTCTGTTTCCTGGGATAGCGCTACAGCGTGATTTCTTTGTGCATGTAGCGCACACCCCTGTCAGCCATGGCGTCGAGCAGTTGATCGACCGCGCCCTCGTGCGCGACGAGCGCTTCGGGCGCGTGGACGCCTGAAGCGTCTATCTCTCCCGCAGCAAGCATGCGCGCGACGATAGCTGCGGGAAACGCGGTTGTTCGCGCCATGGACGACGTGTCCGCCGCTGCGTCGTATTCGTCGATCAATTCCCACTCGATACGCAAGCGCTTGCCCGCGCGCGTTCCTGCGGCGCTGATGCGCATGAGGGTCAGGTCCGCTTCGCCCGGATCATATTGCCACGCGGGCAGCATGATCGCTGCGGTCATGTCAATTGGCAGCGCGCCCACGCCTTCCGCAGCAGGCAGCTCGACAGGCGTCTGACTGAAGAACCCCGCATCGCGAAGAAAACGCATCATGGGCGTGTGCTGCGCGTGGCGAAGCGTCATCTCGCGCATCGTCGGCGCGATGGGATTGAGCGCCAACGAGCGCAGACCGTCCGTCAGAAATGCGACAAACGAGCCGACGCCTGCAAACTCGATGGGCTCCTCTTCCGACATGGGCTGTTTCTCGACGATTGCGCCGTCTTCAACCACACGCGCAGGGCGCGTGTATTCCTCCAGGACATCACGAGGGGAAAAAGCCGCTTTGTAGAAGTAGGGCGGCATGGGATGCTGGGGCACGCCACCCACAATGACGTCCACGCGCTCGCACACGTCAAGCGAATTGGCGGCATGGACAGCGAGCATATTGCTCATGCCGGGCGCTACGCCCATGTCAAAGACAACCCGGGCGCCCGTCGCTTTGGCGCGGTCGCCGAGCATCAACGCGTTTTGCGAAAAGAAGGAAATATCGACAACAGGAGCGCCAAGATCAACGAGCGTCGCGAGCGCTTCGTAGCCGACGTTGCTCGACAGCGCGCCCACAACGACGTCCGCGTCGCGAATCGCCCGCTCGAGCGCAGCCCGGTCAGCGACGTCAATCCGGCTGGTGCGCAGCGCTGGCGTCCGATCACGCGCTTGGGCCAGGGCGCGTTCGTTGGCGTCAAGCAGGTGGACCGAGAATTCGTCATCCCGGGCCAAGTCCTGCGCGATGACCGATCCGACCATTCCCGCTCCGAGCACAACTGCTTCGGGCATGCGTCATATCCTCGCTTTTCCTGCGGAACTACACATTGCGACTTGGCGTAGGATAGGGCTCAGCGCAGATCATGCTCCAAATCACTCGCCAACCAATTCGCGCCCACACTGCACAGCGGCTGCTTACAGGCGTTTGCGCATGCGCGCTGTTCATCCTGGCGATATCGGGATGCAGCGACACGGTTCGGCGCGCCCGCGCTCGGGCGCAGGCAAAACCCTCTCCTATGGCGAATCTCCCCGCGGTTCTTCGTGGCGTCATCGGGACGGAAGCCGTGCTGCGCGGGCTCGAACCTGTGCTCGTCTCGGGCTATGGGCTGGTTGTCGGGCTTGACGGCACGGGTTCGAGCGACATGCCCACGCCTGTTCGCGCCCGCATGGAGCGCGAAATGGCCCTCAAGGGCGTCGGCCAGGAAACCATGGGCATGGGCTATGTCACGCCCACACAGATGCTCAACGACGTCAACACCACTGTCGTCCTTGTGCAAGCTGTCATTCCCCCCGGTGCGCCCAAGGGCTGGCGCTTCGACGTCTTTGTCAGCATGCTCCCGGGCACATCCACAACAAGTCTCGAGGGCGGCAAACTGTGGACGACGGACCTGCAACCTGGGCTGGCTTCGCCCACCGGACCCCAGCGGACAGCGCTTGCAGAAGCGAAAGGCGATGTTTTCATTAATCCCTTTGCTGCCCCGGAAGGCGACACTGGCGAAGACGTGATCGACCGAACCACGGGCAGAGTTCTTAATGGCGGCGTCGTCCGCGACCCCAAGCCGCTTGTCCTCTTGCTCAACACGCCTTCCCACGCCCGCTCCCGGGCCATCGCCAGCGCCATTAATAGCCATTTCCCGAGGGGATCAGGCGACCGGAAGGCTGTTGCGATCCCGCGCAACGAAGAACGCATTGAGGTCAATATTCCCAGTCGATTTCGGAAAGATCCGGTCGAGTTCTCGCAGCTGATGCTGAACACGCGCGTCGATACGTCGTTCCCTACGGATTGGGCTGTTCGATACACAAGGGCGCTGCGCGATCAACCCGAGCTCGCTCAGCAGATCGCCTGGCGCATCCGAGCCATCGGCAAACCTGCGCTCCCCTTTGTCCGCGATATGTATGACTATCCCGAGGCTGCGCCCCGGTTTTCAGCGATGGAGATTGGCGCAAACCTTGGCGACGCGCTGGCTGCGCCCGCGCTGCTTGACATCGCTCGTGATGGCCCTGCTGCGCTTCGGCTGCGCGCGATCGAGCTCCTTGGCAAGCTGGATTCATCGCCAGCGATCAACGAAGCGCTGCGCCTGCTCCTTGACGACGACGAGCTTGACATCCGCATCGCTGCGTATGAAGCGCTCAACGCCCGGGGAGATGTCCGCATCGATCACGGATGGGTCGAACACAAATTCCGCCTCGACCTCGTCCCCGCGAAGAAGACGCTTGTCTATATCTCACAACAGGGCGAGCCCAGAATCGTCATCTTTGGCGACGCGCCCGAGTTGACCAGGCCAATGTTCGTCAGCGTGTGGTCGGACCGCTTGATGCTCACCGCGGACTCGCCTGCGGGAAATATCCGCCTGTTTTATCGCGACAATAAGACAAACGAGATCACCACGACCAGCGTCCAGCCCGGGCTTGCGGATCTGACAATCTTTCTGGCTCACACATCCACGCCTGAAGCGCCCGAACCGGGACTTGGCCTGAGCTACTCGCTCGTCGTCGGCGCGCTGTACGGCGTCTGGAAAGACGGCGGCATCGACGGCGCCTTCGTCGCAGAGCAGGACAAACTCGCTGCTGAAATCCTCCGCGCAGCGCGCGGCGCTACGCCCCCCGAGCGCCCCGAAGGTGACGCTGCTGACAACGCCAACACAGGCGAAGCCGCACCCGCCGGCGCTGGGCAGAGGCCACCACGACCCGCAACAAGGCCAGAAGGCGGATCGGGCGGGGGCTGATCACTTCGTATGACTTCAAGCGCTTCAGTCTGAGAAACCATGCAATCTTTCACATGGCGTCAACGACTGACCAGTCGACCGCATCATCGCGCTGACGCCACCTCGGCGCCCGGTTTGCGGAGCAGTTGAGCGGATCGACGATGTGGTGCGCTATGGATGGCGCGCCAAGAATCGGGTTGCAGTCCGGGTGGACCCAGTTGTGGGCTTCCCGCGGGCTCGTCACCGCTGCCCGACAAGCGGGCCAGGAGGGCCGGAGTTTTCATGCGCCTTGCGAAACTGACACTCTGCGGGTTCAAGTCGTTCGCGGACCGGACGGAGTTTCGCTTTGATACGTCCGTCACGGGCATTGTCGGACCCAATGGCTGTGGCAAGAGCAATGTCGTGGACGCCATCAAGTGGGTCCTTGGCGAACGCTCCGCTAAGAGTCTCCGCTCCAAGGAGATGCAGGACGTCATCTTCGCAGGAAGCGCCGGTCGCGGGGCTACGGGCTTCGCGAGCGTCATCCTCACCTTTGACAACCCTGTCGTCGAGCGGGCTGCGCCTGACCTGACTGCTGACACTGCGACCACCAGCGAGCCCGACAGCGAATCACCGCTTGCAGCAGGCGACGCTGCTGCCCCCGACATCGAGGCGCTGGGGGCGGACGCGCGCTCGCCCCTGATCCAAAATGGCCAGGCCCGCACCCGCGCCCTGCCCATCGACACCGAAACGGTGGATGTCGAACGCCGACTCTACCGTGACGGCGCCAGTAAATACCTCATTAATGCAAGTCGAGTTCGGCTGCGCGATATTCGCGAGCTGTTCATGGACACAGGCATTGGCGCTGACGCCTATTCCATTATCGAACAGGGCAAGGTTGACGCCATGCTGCTGTCTGCGCCCACGGATCGCAGGACGATTTTCGAGGAAGCTGCGGGCGTCGCCAAGTTCAAAGCCCGCAGAATCGAGTCCCAGCGGAAGCTTGAGCGCACCGAAACCAATCTCGCTGTCGTGCGTGAACAGCTCGCTTCAACCGAGCGCCGCCTGCGCATCATCCGCACGCAAGCGGAAAAAGCCAAGCGATATAAGACGCTTGCTGCGGAGTTCACAGCGCTGCGCATGGCGCTGGCCTTCGATCGCTACCACGAGCTGCGCCAGCGCCTCGACGGGCTCACATCGCGGATGGCGGCACTCCAGACTGATCGCGAGAATGCGGAGAACATCCTGCGCTCGGTGGAGTCTGCCCACCAGGAAGCGCTGTTGTCGCAGCAGGAAGCCCAGCAGTTGGCGCGCGATCTCGATACGGAGCAAATGCGCTTTGAGCACGAAGCCCAGGCGGCCCAGCAGCGTAGAGCGATGCGCGAGCAGTCCGCGCTGGAAGCGAAGCAGCGCGCAGAGCAGGAAGAAAAACGCGCAAACGCGCTTCGCGCGCAGCGCACCGCGCAAGAGTGTGAACTCGCTGACGCGCTTGACGCGCAAAAAGAGCGCGAAGCTGCGTGCGCATCTGCGGACGCTGACGCGCAACATGCGCTCGAAACCAAAGCGGGCGTCGAGACTGCGCTCGCTGAAGCGCGCAGTCAGCAGCGTCAGCGCCTGCACACAGCGAGCGACATCGACCGCCAGCTCCAGCAGCGCAGCGCCCGTCTGCACACACTCACCGAGCGCGTCGAAACGCTCTCCAGAGAGCGAAAAGCCCTGGAAGAGCGCATCGAAACGATTGAATCGACTGTTGCCCGCGCCAGCGAAGAAACACAAACTGCCCGCGCCGCTGGCGCTAGCGCGCAGTGCGACGTTGACGATCAGCAAACAGCGCTAACGCACGCTGAAAACGCGCTGCGAACGCTCTCAACGCAACAGCGCGAGCACGCAGCGACGCTCGCAGCCCTCGAATCGAAACAGGCGGGCCTTACGAGCAGGCGCGACACACTCGATGAACTGCTCGCAGCCCGGGAAGGGCTCGCAGCGGGGGCCCGCGCTGTGCTGGCGCTGCGCGATGAGCGCGACACGGCTGAGGTCAATCCGTTTGCGCGCGTCGTCGCGCCTCTTGCGGACCTCATCGAAACCGCGCCCGAGCACGCTCGCGCTGTCGAAACAGCGCTGGGTGAACGCATCAGCGCGATTGTCGTCGATGGGCCCATCGACGCGATCTGCCAATCGGCCCAAACAACCGTTAATACTTCATGTTTATTTGTCTCCTTGCCGCTGGCGCGCAATGAAACGACTGGCGATGTGTCAAGTGGGGCTGCGACCGCGACACTCGGAGCTGCGCCGCGACTTGTGAACTTCGTCCGCTGCGCCGATGCGCGCGTCCGCGCGCTGCTTGTAGACCTGCTTGGCGACACCCGCTTGGCCTCCAGCCTCGAGTCCGCAACGCTCCTTGCAGCAGGGCCTTATGCGGGCAAGCGTCTGCGCTTTGTGACGGCTGCGGGTGACGCGCTCGACGCTGCTGGCGTGGTGCGCGTCGCTGGGAAAACGAACGAAGCGGGCGCAGGCGCGGGCGTTCTTGCGCGCAAGAGCGAGCGCGCAGCGCTTGCTGTCGAGATCACAAGCATCGAGCGCGATCTGGAGATCGCCAAAGCGGAGCTTGCGCGCTTTGACGTGCGAACCAGCGCGCTCGAAGCGCGCAGAGCGCAGGCGTCACAGGCGCTTTCGACAGCGGAGCGCACGCTCGCCAGCGCCCTCGCCACCGTCGAGCGCCTCGAAGCGGACCTGGAAAGACTTGGGTCAGAGGGCGCCCGGGCGCAGGAAGAGCGGACAGCCACGCTGCAGCGGGCTCAGCAGGCTGGCGCGGAAAAAGCCGAAATCACGCAAAAAACCGAGCAACTCACGCGCTTGCGAGACGAACAGCGCGCTCTTGCGGAGCAGGCTGGCGGCGCCGTCGAAGAAGCGGAGACGCGCGTCGCGCAGGTGGTCGAAGCTGCAGCGGACGCGCGAGCGCGAGCGCGCTCGCTCGCAGATGCGCTGGCGACCCATGAGCGCGACGTGCAGCGACTCCAGCAGAGCGTCGAATCTGCAGAGCGCTCCATCGCAGCGCACGAAGAGCGCATCGCCAACGAACGCGCCCGCGCAGACGCTGACGCACAGGCTGCGCAAGACGCTGCGGAACAGATCGAGCGCGCCAGCGCTGACGCAAGTCGCGTCGCCAGTCGCGCTGCAGCGCTGGCAGCGGACCTCGAGCAAACAGCGCAATGCGTCGCAGCCCTCATCGAACGCCTTGCGCTGTCGCGCCAGAACAAGGACGCGATCGAGCGCGACTGGAACAGCCTGGAGATCTCACGCCGGGAAGTCGAAATTAAACGTGAAACACTGGAAGAACAAACTGCGGACGACATCGATCTTGATCTTACCTGTGAATACAGCGAGTACCGCGAGCTCATCACGTCGGGCGTCACGCCTATCGACCACGACGAAACGGCTGACCAGATCGCCAACCTGCGCAAAGACATCCGCAAGCTTGGCAACGTCAACCTGGACGCCATTGAAGAAGCGCAGACGCTGGAAGAGCGCAACGTCGATCTTGAGCAGCAGGTCGCAGACCTCGACGCCGCCAGCGCAACCCTCAGCGAGCTCATCACCAGACTTAGCGACGTGAGCCGGGAGCGCTTCAAGGAGACATTCACCGCAATTCAACAGCGATTTGGCGGGAAAGACGGCATGTTCCGCCTGCTCTTTGGCGGCGGGAGCGCCGAAGTGCGCCTGATGCCCGACGAAGAAACGGGCGAGTCCGACTGGCTTGAATCAGGGGTGGAAATCATCGCGCGCCCGCCCGGCAAACAGCCACGGTCAATCAACCAGCTTTCAGGTGGTGAGCGGACAATGACAAGCATCGCGCTGCTGCTGTCTATTTTCGAGAGCAGACCCTCGCCCTTCTGCATTCTCGACGAGGTGGACGCAGCCCTCGACGACGCCAATGTCGATCGCTTCGTGGGTGTGATTGACCGGCTCATCGAAAAGAGCAACCTCATCCTCATCACACACAACAAGCGCTCCATGCAGGCTGCAAACGTGCTCTATGGCGTCACGATGCCCCAGCGGGGCGTGTCGCGGCGCGTCGAAGTGCGTCTGGACGAGGTCGGTGAAGACGGCGCCATTGCGCCATCCAGCGCACAAGAAACCCAAGAGACCATTAACACAACTATTGAAGTTAAACACAGTGATCGCGCGCCCGCCATGGTGTGAGCAGCGAATCTTGCCTTCCTGGTGGGACAGGTCTCCGACCTGTCCGTAGGTTGTGTCAGCAGAACAGCCACAAATGATCGCAGCCCCTCTCCCCTGCCCCTCTCCCGAGGGGAAAGGGGGGAAGACATTGACACAGTGCGCCGTGGTGGCGCGGGCGTCTCGCCCGCGTGTCGCTGCATCGAGCACAATGCGTTGCCATGCTGCACGAAATGCGGGAAGAAAGCAGCGGAAACAAGTGAAGAATCCCTCTCCCCCGGCCCCTCTCCCAGAGGAGAGGGGGGAAAGGCAATCCCTCACCCCAACCCTCTCCCAGAGGGAGAGGGGGGAAAGGCAA
>Ga0114931_10009215_pt1 | contig 11855 bp, 12 predicted proteins | sample 2SBtaG_FD_89579 | JGI IMG/M metagenome (GOLD analysis project Ga0114931, IMG submission 89579) | Deep subsurface microbial communities from Kolumbo volcano to uncover new lineages of life (NeLLi) - 2SBTROV14_V59a metaG | ecosystem: Environmental > Aquatic > Marine > Volcanic | place: Kolumbo...
GCATTCTTGCTGGATTTCAGAATAAAGGGAATATAACTGTGTTGCAGTTTGGCCAGCAGGGTGCCGGCCCCTTCCAGTGGCTGGATGTTACCATTAATAAACTGGCTGCCGATCTCAATGGATGTACTGTAGGTGTATTGTTTGGGTAAAATCAATGCAATAGCGATACCGGTGCCAATAAAGATTAAGGTGATCAGCAGGAGCAGATTCTTTCTGCGTGCAAGTACCAGAGCGAGGTCTATCAGGCTGATCTCATCATCTCGGTATGGTTGAACGTCGTGTATATAAATGGGTTTGAATTCGGTTAAAGGCTTATCGTTCATGACTGAGGTTTTAGGGTGTCGAGCATTCGCATGTGCGTGTCCGGGAACCGCAATCTAGCACAAATCCCTATTAATGAAACCCCACTTAGTGGAAATCCGGTTTGACTACTTGATTGTTCGGGGCGAATTTGTTCCTATAGCCGCCTATCTTTACTGGCTTGATTACTCTGGAATACCATATGACTGTCCGTACCCGCTTCGCACCCAGCCCGACCGGCTATCTTCACATCGGTGGTGCCCGCACGGCCCTGTTCTCCTGGCTGTACGCAAAAAAAATGGGTGGTGAGTTTGTCCTGCGCATTGAGGACACCGATCGGGAACGTTCCACCCAGGAGGCTGTGGATGCGATTGTGGATGGCATGGAATGGCTCGGGCTGGAGCACGACGAGGGGCCTTATTACCAGACCCAACGTTTTGATCGTTACAACGAGGTTATTCAGCAGCTGCTGGATTCAGGTCACGCGTATTACTGTAACTGTTCCAGGGAACGGCTAGAACAGATGCGCGAGCAGCAGATGGCCAACAAGGAAAAACCCAAGTATGACGGTTGCTGTCGGGACAAGGGACTGACTGCTGGGGAAGATACGGTAATTCGATTTAAAAACCCACTGGATGGGGATGTGGTCATCAATGACCATGTGCGTGGACGTGTGGTAATACATAATCGTGAGCTGGATGATCTGATCATCCAGCGCTCCGATGGCACGCCCACTTATAACCTCACCGTGGTGGTGGACGACTGGGACATGAAAATCACCCATGATTCGTGGCGATGATCACCTGAATAATACCCCCAGGCAAATCAATATATTAAATGCGCTGGGGGCGGAAATCCCCGAATATGCCCATGTACCCATGATCAACGGCCCTGACGGCAAGAAACTATCCAAACGGCATGGGGCCGTGAGCGTGATGCAATATCACGAAGAAGGCTATTTACGTGAGGCGGTGATCAATTACCTGGTGCGGCTGGGCTGGTCTCACGGCGACCAGGAAATCTTCAGTATCGAAGAAATGATCGAAAAATTCGATATTGTGGACATCAACAAGTCTTCATCCAATTTCAATGTAGAGAAACTACAGTGGCTGAACCAGCAGTATTTAATGAGTCTGGATCCGGTAAAGGTCGCGGCACAGCTGGCCTTTTATATGATGGAGCATGGTATTGATATCGAAACAGGTCCACAGCTGGTTGAAATCGTGCTGCTACTGCGGGAAAGAAGCAAAACCCTGGTGGAAATGGTAGAGAACAGCCGCTTCTTTTATCAGCCGGTAGCTGAGTATGATGCCAAAGCCGTTAAAAAACATATTAAGGAAGGCTCGATTGAGATTCTCCAGTCGGTACTAAATAAGCTGGAAGTGTTAGAGGAGTGGTATGCGGACGACATCCACCATGCGATTCAGCAGGTGGTGAATGAGCAGGAAGTAGGTTTTCCAAAAGTGGCGCAGCCATTACGAATAGCTGTGACTGGTTCCACAACTTCGCCTTCTATCGATACCACTCTGGACCTGCTGGGTAAGGAAAAAACACTTGAAAGAATCCGGAAGTTACTGGAATATATAGAAAAAATGTAAAGTCATGAATTCATTGGACTTTATTTACATTGTCCAATGAATCAAGTATAGTTCACGCCATAAATCTTGGGGCTATAGCTCAGCTGGGAGAGCGCAACACTGGCAGTGTTGAGGTCGGCGGTTCGATCCCGCCTAGCTCCACCATATTCCCCTTTCTTAAAAATATTCAGTATCATCTATAATCTTGATTTGGGTTTTAGATATTTTCACAGGTGTACTACTTTGAAAATTCTTATCACAGGTGGTGCTGGCTTTATCGGCTCGGCAGTCGTTCGCCAATATATCACGGAGACTGAATACGAAATCATAAATCTTGATGCATTGACTTATGCCGGTAATCTTGAATCTCTGGCAAGTGTTGATAACAATCCTAGATATCATTTTGAACATGCCGATATATGTAATCCTCAGGATATAAACCGGATATTCGAGAAACATCAGCCTGATGCAATCATGCACCTTGCGGCTGAGTCCCATGTAGATCGTTCAATCTCGGGCCCCGCAGCTTTTATCCAAACGAATATCATTGGTACCTATAACTTATTAGAAACTGCAAAGAAATACTGGTTGACACTGAGCGGTGAAAAAAAACAGAATTTCCGGTTTCATCATGTTTCAACGGATGAAGTATATGGCGACCTGGAGCAGACCGGTTTCTTTACCGAAGAAACGCCATATGAACCAAGTTCTCCGTATTCTGCAAGCAAAGCTTCGTCTGATCATCTGGTTCGTGCCTGGTACCGTACCTATGGGTTACCCGTATTGGTGACAAACTGCTCAAATAACTACGGAGCCCACCAGTTTCCGGAAAAGTTAATCCCTCTAGTAATTATTAATGCTTTAATAGGAAAAGATATACCTGTTTATGGAACGGGAAAACAGGTTCGGGACTGGTTATATGTAGATGATCATGCTGAGGCTTTAAGACTGGTATTAGAAAAGGGAGTGATTGGAGAAACGTATAACATAGGTGGATACAACGAAAAAACCAATCTTGAGGTTGTTAAAACGATTTGTGCACTACTTGATGAAATCAAGCCGGATTCTCGGTACAAACCTCATGAGCAGTTAATAAAATTTGTATCTGACAGGCCAGGCCATGATCTTCGATACGCAATAGATGCAACCAAGATCACACAAAAATTAAACTGGAAACCGAAAAATACTTTCGAAGAAGGGATTCGGAAAACAGTGCTTTGGTATCTAGAGAATGAATCATGGTTAAATAATGTAATTAGTGGTGCTTACAGAGATTGGATAGAGCGTCACTATGGCTAATATTCTGCTGTTAGGTGCTAAAGGTCAGCTAGGGAGAGAATTAAATCGTTCATTGTTGCCTTTAGGGAATGTATTGGCATTGACACGAAAAGTTTGTGACTTAACAAATAAAGAGTACTTGATAGAAATTATAAGGAAAGTGCAGCCTGAAATAATTGTTAATGCTGCTGCCTATACTGCCGTTGATAAAGCTGAGTCAGATGAGGAAATGGCCAGGTTAATCAATTATGAAGTGCCAGTTGTCCTCTCAGAAGAAGCCAGACGTAATAATTCACTCCTCGTTGATTATTCTACAGACTATGTATTTGATGGATGCAAACAAGGTCCATATATCGAGACAGATACGCCAAACCCCCTCAACGTCTACGGGCGAACGAAGCTTGCTGGTTTAAATGCTATTCAGCAAAGTGGTTGCCGTTTTTTAGTATTTCGAATCAGTGGGGTTTATAGTCGATTTGGAAGAAATTTTGTAAAAACAATGATGAAAATGGGAAAAGGGCGTAAGGAAATTAAAGTTGTATCAGATCAGATTGGTGTTTTACACCTGCAGACCTTGTCGCAGATATTACAGCGCAGGCATTATTGATGTTAAGAAATGGTAAGGGCAAGGAAGGGCTATATAACCTTGTGCCAAAAGGGGACACATCCTGGTATGGGGTCGCGCACATGATTTTTCAGCATTTATCAGAAATTTCATCTTTTGATCGTCCCGAATTGGTTCCGGTCAGTACGGATCAATTTGTCACGGCAGCGACGAGGCCATTAAATTCAAGATTAACATCCAATAAAATAGAAGACACGTTTGGATTCGTCTTGCCCGATTGGCAAGTGCCTTTAACAAGAATAATTAGTGAGTATATAGTTACATGTTGGTGAGAAAGGGAATCATTTTAGCTGGTGGAAGTGGTACGAGGTTACATCCTGCTACATTATCAATCAGTAAGCAGCTTTTGCCCGTGTTTGATAAGCCAATGATTTACTATCCATTAAGTACGCTTATGCAGGCCGGCATAAGAGATATATTGATCATATCCACACCACAAGACACACCCAGATTTGAGCAGTTATTAGGTTCAGGTGAAAAATGGGGGGTTAATCTAAGTTACGCTATTCAGCCGTCGCCAGATGGCTTGGCGCAGGCATTTACTATTGGTGAAGAATTCATTGCAAATGATTTGTCCGCTTTAGTTCTAGGGGACAATATATTTTATGGCCACGACCTGCATGAGCTCCTGGGGAATGCGATGAAGCGTGAAAGCGGCGCAAGTGTTTTCGCTTATCATGTTCATGATCCTGATCGATATGGTGTCGTGGAATTTGATAATTATGGAAAGGTATTGTCCCTAGTCGAAAAGCCGGATGAACCAAAATCAAGCTATGCGGTGACCGGATTGTATTTCTATGATAACCAGGTGATTGACATGGTTAAGAGTTTGAAGCCATCACCACGAGGTGAACTTGAGATAACAGATCTTAATCGTTTATACCTTGAGGAAGGTCAGCTTAATGTCGAGGTATTGGGAAGGGGGTATGCCTGGCTGGACACCGGCACGCATGAATCTTTAATGGAAGCAAGTCAATTTATTTCAACTCTCGAGCATCGACAGGGGCTTAAAGTGGCATGTCTGGAAGAGATTGCATGGAGGCAAAAGTGGATAACAGATGAAGAGCTGGATAGGCAGGCTTATGTTTTATCAAAAAGCAGTTATGGTCGATATTTGATGCGGCTATCGAAAGAGAAAATATATTAATGAAGTATACATACCTAGACATTCCGGGTGTTGTATTGTTTGAGCCTTCAGTATATGGGGATGACAGAGGGTTCTTCTATGAAAGTTATAACGAAAAAGTCATGCAGGAAGCTTTGGGTGAAGCGCCTGATTTCGTTCAGGATAATCATTCGCGTTCAACTAACAATGTACTGCGAGGCATGCACTATCAGATCAAGCATGCGCAAGGTAAATTGGTTAGAGTCGTGCGCGGTGAAGTATATGACGTTATTGTCGATCTTCGCAGGGGTTCTGAAACATTCGGTCAGTGGCTTGGTGTGAATTTGTCGGAAAATAACAAGAAACTGCTATGGGTCCCACCAGGATTTGCACACGGCTTTTATGTGCTTTCTGAAGATGCTGAATTCCTTTATAAGACAACAGACTTTTACGCGCCGGTGTATGAAAGGAGTATTATATGGAATGATCCTGATATAAACATAGACTGGCCATTATCAGGGAAAAATCCAATTGTCTCCGAAAAAGATCAGAAAGCGTCGTCATTTAAAAACGCAGAGATTTATGAATACTCGAAAATGCATACGTAAATTGGTGAATTGGAAACTTATGTTGATTCGGGGATATTGCTTTGCACAATTTTGTGTTTATGAATCGATGAGGTCGAATTTTAATAATACGGTGTTGCGAAGACTATGGACTTGATTGTATTTCCATTTGTGGATCTAAAGAAATGTCAGGTAGAGGGTTTCAGAACGAGAGATGCGCACCTGATAGAAGAACTTAGTAAGGATGACCGAATTAATTCGATACTTGTTATTGATAGGCCGATATCAATTGTTGAAATTCTTTTTAAAAGAAGATGGTGGAAAGTAAAGGGCGGCGATGTTTTGTACCAGCATAAGAACGCTTGCTTAACGAGATTAAGCCCAAAAGTTTATGTGCTTGATATTATCGTTCTTGATGTGCTGACTCCCGTTGTTTTGAAGCATGCCTGGATTACAAGAATATTTTCTAATAAAAAAATACAGAAATATATATCAGATGCAATAAACTATCTGTCTTTATCGGATTATGGCCTGTTTGCTTTTTCACCTTTAGCTTATCCTGTATTAGGCGGTTTTAATGAAAAATATTCCGTATTCTTCGCTGTCGATAACTGGCTCGAGCACCCTCAGCTAAGTAGTGGAAAAAAAGTAGTTGAGATAGGCTATGAGAAATTTAAAAAAAATGCGGATGTAATAATAACAACATCTCATAAGCTTAGTGATTTTTTTGATAGGGCTCAGAAAAAAGTATTTACTGTATTTAATGGCGTAGACAAGGAAAGATTTAAATGTGCAGATTATGGTGTTCCACATGATCTTGTATCTATTAAAGCCAGGAAGGTTGGTTATGCTGGAAAGATCCAGGAAAGGCTGGATATAGAATTAGTCAAATATCTGGCAGCAGATAATGAAGATGTGGTTTTTGTATTTATCGGCGAGGTTACCTCGAAGCGACATTTTGATGAGCTAAAGGGGGTCCCTAATGTTATTTATCTTGGTGATAAGCATTATGATGATTTGCCGAAATATTTATGTGCATTTGATTTGTGCATCATTCCGCATGTGATTAACTGTCTTTCAGAAAGCATGAGTCCTTTAAAATTATATGAATATCTGGCGGCAGATAAAGATGTCGTAACAACGTCTGTTAGCGGCTTGGAAGATGTTACTGAGAAAGTTGTTATTGCACGAAACAAGGAAGAATTTTCCATGGCTATCAAAAATAGATTGGCAGTCAAGTCGAGTAAGGCTTTTGATGTGCCATATGAATGGAGCTGGAGAGCAAAGTGCGACAAAATCCTTTCTATAGTTACTACAACAGTTAAGCTAGATTAGAATGGTTATAATCGGCAGAGGTATGATTGCTAGTGAGTTTAAGCGCAGAAATATCGAAAATGTTCCTGCGTTGGTTTTTGCATCAGGTGTGGCAGATTCAAGTTGTAATTCGGATGATGAATATCACAGGGAAATATTGATGTTACAAGACGCCGTGGATTATTGTATAAGCAATGATCTAACTCTGTTTTATCCTTCGAGTGGTGGTTCTGTATATGGGAATGACGATGATTTGCGCATTGAATTAAATCAGCTTAATCCTGTAAGCGCTTATGGCATGCATAAAGTGCGCTGTGAAAAGTTGATTCAAAATTCTGGTGCTGCATATATCATTGCAAGATTGCCGAATATAGTTGGTGGAACATCGAATACTGCGCAATTGATTCCATTTCTATTCAGTAAAGCGGCAACGGGAAATGTACGCATTTATACAAATGCATGTCGTGATTTGCTGTGGGTGGAAGATCTTGTGTCAATAGCATTGTCATGTATTGAAATCAAGAAGCGTAATTATATCGTTAATATTGCATCAGGCGTATGTATAAGCATTGCCGATATCGTTAAATATATCAAGGAAAAGCTCGATTGTGAAATTGATGTGGAAATGGTTAATGGAGGTGACCGACAGCTCTTTTCTATCGAAAAGTTAAGAGAGATTGTCGGGTATGATTTATCTTTTTCGAAAGACTATCCTTACCAGGTGCTGGATAAGTACATTGAAATAGAAAATTTGATATGAACCTGCATAATATATATATCAGAAACAAACTGAGACATGCGATCGGTAAAAAATCAAAAATCATATCAGTGGTAAAGTGCTGGATATTGGATGTGGGAACAAGCAATATGCAAACATTATCGAAGCATATGCGTCACAGCATATAGGGTTGGATCATGAAAATACACTCCACGATTTGAATAAAGCGGATATCGTGGGTACAGCATATGATATACCTGCAGATGATGATTCCTTTAACTCTATCCTGTGTACGGAAGTGCTGGAGCACCTGGAAGAGCCGGAAAAAGCTCTGCAAGAATGCTACCGAGTATTAAAGCCAGGCGGTTATGCAGTTTTTACGTGCCCATTTATATGGCACCTACATGAGGAGCCGCGTGATTTTTATCGATATACAAAATACGGGTTGGATTATCTCTTTATAAAGACAGGCTTTCATGTGGTTAGCATCGAACCATTAAACGGTTTTTGGGGGACTTTCCTCCAGCTTTTATCCTACGTTATGAATTCATATAACAAGGGCCCCTTGAAATTCGTTCCAGTAATACCCGCTATTTGTCTTGTTGTACAGGGTGTTGGGTATTTATTTGATGCTGTGCTTCCAGGGAAGAAATGGCCATCACACTATATAAGTGTGATACAAAAGAAGAACAATTAAATGTCTCGATTAAGTGTCAATGTCTCTAGCGGCGTAAAATGGTTATCGCTCGTTCAGATATTAAGACAGGTAATTCAATGGGGTAGTATGTTATTAATTGCCAGGAGCCTTGACCCGGTTCAACTCGGTCTTGCTAACATGGTTATTGTCGTGGCTGGTGTGGTGTTTGTGATTAAGGACTTTGGGGTTGGTACGGCTATTATCAGGGATAACAGGATAAAAGATAATGTTGTGTCGACACTCTTTTGGCTGAATCTGATTTTTGGTCTTCTGGCTACAATAGTATTTTATTCGCTATCAGAATTTATTGCCTATCTATACAAAGAACCGGATATAGTGCCGTTAGTCAAGGTTATGTCTGTTTTGTTCTTTGTCGCGAGTGCTGGTGCAATTCATTATGGTATGCTCGAGAAGGGGTTGGAATTTAACAAGATTGCTGGTATAGAAATTGTTTCAGTAACAGTAGGTGCCGTTCTGGGAATAAGCGTTGCTTTAAATAATGGTGGCGCATGGAGTATTGTCTTTCAGACAATCGGATATGTAACATTCTCATCAATTGCGTCAATCTTGATTTGCAAATGGAAGCCGGGGTTCATATATAAAGATTCCTATATCTTTGATGTTCTCCGATATAGCTCAAGCTTGGCGGCCTATAATGTATCCAATTATGTATCGAGAAATGTGGATAATTATCTGGTTGCGCGTAATCTGGGTGCTTATAGCTTGGGGATATACTCATTGGGATACAAAATAATTATATTTCCCGTGCAGATGCTGTCAGTCCTAATCAATAAGGTTTTGTTTCCTCTGTGTTCTAAGGTGCAAAATGATATACAGGAGTTTTATGAACTTTATATAGATGCGGTAAAAATAGCCATATCGATAGGTTTCCCGATCCTGATAATTCTATTTATATCCCGTAGTGAAATTGTATATCTGGTATTGGGTGAAAAATGGGCGTCAGTTGGTGAAATAATCGGGTATTTGCTTCCCGCTGCTCTATTTCAATTGATTGGTACGACTGTAGGGGTTATTTACCAGGTATATGCGCGTACAGGCTTGATGTTTTATTGGAGTCTTATTTATGGCGTTGCGATTATAGTTGCGGTATTGATAGGATCGCGATGGAGCCTGTCGGGTGTTGCAATATCATATTCTGTTGCTTCATTCATATTGTCCATACCTAATTTGTTTATACCGTTAAAATTGATAGATAAATCAATTTTGGAGTTTTATAAAGACATATCGCAGTCCGTCATCGCAATGCTTGTTTCTGGTATTATTCTATACCTTGTTTACAATAATTTGTTGGATGCATTTGGTATTTACGTGGGATTGTTTGTATTTGTGGTTTTGGGTTTCTTGTTATCAATTATAGGACTCTATATTGTTGACAGAAAATTTCTTATAAGAATGTATCGTGTCATGTTGGTGAGATGAAGCGGATAAAAAAGGACTCATCGTACAGGGTTGTTCATTCATTGTGGGAATGGTTGCCGGTGACCATGTCCTGGATGTATGGGGTACTCGAATCTGGCGAAAACAATAATATTTGTGTTTTAGCAAGTAAATTGTCAGAGACAAATAGTAATATGGATATAGATGTTATTGCGACAAAAGGCCGCATGCGTATGCTTGTATTCAAGATGCTTATGAAAATGGGTGTGCGCGTAATTTCTTCTGAATATAAGAAAGCGATAAAAAAGTATAAGCCGGATATTCTGCATTCTCATTTTGGTGATAGAGGCTGGCTTGATGTTGCCATAGCAAAAAAATTTAATATACCACAAATTGTATCATTTTATGGACTGGATGTTAACTATTTGCCTGAGAAATCGTCTGCATGGAAATTGCGATATCGAGATCTATTCAATTATGCGTCTGTGGTTTTATGTCTTGGCGAGCACATGAAACATAATCTCATGAATTTGGGATGCCCCACTGAAAAATTAATTGTGCATCATGTTGGTGTTGATGTTGAGGATATTAGATTTCAGCCCCGCAAGATAGAAGATAATGAAACTATCAAAATATTGATTGCGTCTTCATTTAGAGAAAAAAAAGGGATACCTTTTGGTTTGCGGGCCCTGGCTGTTCTGGCAAAAAAGTATCCAATTGAAATATCTATAATAGGTGATTCCGATAGTGATCCGCGAAGTCATGCTGAAAAGGATCGAATATTAGAAACAATAGCACAGTTAAAACTGGAAGATGTCATAACTCTTCATGGATTTAGGACGCATACAGAGCTGTTGAACCAGGCGTACAAGTACCATATATTTTTAGCGCCTAGTATTACGGCTAAGGATGGTGATACAGAAGGTACCCCCGTAGCAATTATGGAAATGATTGCAACAGGTATGCCTGTTGTGAGCACCAGGCATTCAGATATACCAGAAATTATCATTGACAAACAAACAGGCGTACTTGCAGGCGAAAATAATGTACAGGAATTGGCTGATAGAATTGTATGGATGATTCAGAATAAAGAAAATTGGCCGTCAATGCTTTTGAATGCGAGAAAGCATATAGAGAATGAATTTAATCAGCAGATGCAGGCAAATAAGCTAAATGAAATATATAAGCATATACTGCATTGAGAAGTCTGTAGGAGGTTGAAATGCGAAGTGTTGTAATATCGCAGTTTCCCATATTTGACAAAATAATCTACTCAGTAGCCTCCTTTTTTATATTGTTGTGCCTGACAAATTTGGCTGATTTGCCTGATCAGTATAATAATATTCTGATCGCTACCATTTGTTTGGCGGTCCCTTGTTACACGTATATTGTATATAGAGATCTGTTTTCACCAAATATAATCATCGGGTTTTCATTCCTGCTGATATATATGTTTGGGTATCTCGTTAAGGGCGAAGTGAATGGTCTCGACCAAAGCACAATGAACCTGATAACAATGGCTTACATCAGTTACCTGGTGTCATTAACTGTATCTTCATTACGATCAAGGAAGTATTCATCACTAATTACATATATTCCTAAGCAGAAATGGTATTTATTGATGTTGCTGTTTATGTGGGCCATGGGATTTATTGGACTTGTAGGGATCGTGTATCAAGCAGGTATACCGATTGCGCATGAGAACTTTCAGAATTATCGAATTACCATGCAGGATGATATCCAATATTTTGGCTTGCTTAATCTTTTATATAAAAACTATGTAATATATATTTATTTGTCTGCCCTGTATCTTGCAAATAAACAATATTTTACTGCTTATAGAAAGACTATTCTGGCAGGTTTGGTAATGGCGGTAATATTCTTGGGGCTATTTGGCAACAGGGGCTTGATATTGTTTCCGCTTTTCACGCTTGTTGTGATTTTTCATTGTTCCGGCAGAAGATTCAAACTTGGATCAATGTTGCTCGTCATCATATCAATGATGATATTTTCGGTGCTGTTTGGCTATATGAGGCAATATTCAGAATCCCAGGTTGATTACACTAGGTATCTGGCGCTCGCTTTACATGAATTAGAGGTTCCTTCATTTAATTTAAACGTGGTTATGAGTATCTTCCCAACTGATCATGATTATATGTATGGTGCAGGGATATTAACGCCTTTGTCCACGATACTGCCTGGTAAACAGTATCTGCTGGACTGGAAAATCAAGCAGTTAAGCGGCCTTGGGTTTTCTGGTGGAGGGCTGCCCCCGAC
>Ga0114931_10009216_pt1 | contig 11855 bp, 11 predicted proteins | sample 2SBtaG_FD_89579 | JGI IMG/M metagenome (GOLD analysis project Ga0114931, IMG submission 89579) | Deep subsurface microbial communities from Kolumbo volcano to uncover new lineages of life (NeLLi) - 2SBTROV14_V59a metaG | ecosystem: Environmental > Aquatic > Marine > Volcanic | place: Kolumbo...
AAATTTTAACAACCATTGAAACGAAAAAAAGGGAATATTTTTGAATAAGATTATCTCAACAAATCATTCTAAAAAAGTGCAAGGAAAAGACAAGACCGGTCAATTATCATTTTCAGAACCGGCAGAACCTTTCAATAATCTCTTTTCATATTTTTCAAGCGTTTGCTCTAATGCGTCGGTTAAATCGATGTCGAACGTATTTGCAACTGTTATCAAAGAATACATTACATCGCCAAGCTCAGATTTTAATTCCTTCCTATATTCAATTGGTCTTCTACCATAATTGCTCATTTTAAGAATTTCCTTTGCAACTTCACCAAGTTCTGACATTGCATCCAACACTCTATGCTCTGCAGGAGATTCCATATTATTTTTCTTACAAAACAGTTTAATCTTTTCTTGAATTTCTTGCATAACCCACTCCACTATTCTATTTGTTTGTCAAAAACACAAATAATCTTTACCGATAATATTGTTTATATCAGAAGCCTAAAATTAGAGAAAGCACGCCCCATTTATGCGAAAGTCCCGTGTCAAATTCACGAGTAATTAAAACAGCACCTATTTTAATTTTAAAATTATTAAAACTTAAATTACCAAAAACTTTTACTTTACCGATAAACCGTGTAATATTATCAGCTGCTATTGTATGCACACTATTTTTATTAAACAAACCACCCTGCAGAGTTGCGTCATAAACAACGTATTTTAAGTTAAAACCTAATGAAAAATAATATTGCCAACTGTTTTGTTTAGATAATTCAAGTGTTGCAAAATAATTGTTAAATTTTCCAAATCGAAAATTTAATTCACTCCCAATGTTAGTATAAGGAACACCAAGATTACCAAAAACAGACAAATCGAAATCGAAAAATGAACTGTGGATAATTCCTTTTTCGTATTTTACAAAATAATTTATCATAAAATCGGTTTTTATTTGATTTTGCCAGCCGGAAATTCGTGAGGAAGTCGGAAGTAGCGAGTGAATTCCATTCTGCATTTCTTCACCCAAAGCAGGAGGCCCAATCACTCCAATTTTTAGTGCGGATATTATTTTTTCCCTTTCCCTTTTATACAAGGATATTCTTATACTCTGCAGCAGAAGATAAGCGGCAAACGGTCTGTCGGTTACAACGATACTATCCGATTTTTCAATCGGTGTGTAAAGATTTTGAATTAATGAAATTCCGTGATAAACTTTTGCATTTTTCCCGAATGGAAGAAGCAAAGAATTTAGTGGGTTTTTATCCGCAAACGGTGCAAACACCTGAATAAACAAGCCCTGCGTAAAATAAACATCCGTTCCGAAAACAAAATCGTTATCAACACGAAGTTCAACTATTGAATTGTAACTTTCAGGGACATCCTTTTTCAGTTGAGCATAAATCCCTGACGAAAACAAGAAAATTAAAATTATTTGAACATAAATTTTTTGAGTCATACACATATTAACATTTGATATATTCTTAACGCAGCAAGTTGAAAAAATCTAAAATTTCAGATAAATCTATTTCGTAATTTTCTATACTGAAACTACATTAATGGAACCATTTATTTCACGGCGCAAGAGACTTTCAATTGCCTTTTGTGTCCCGTTAATTGAGCTTGTACAGTTTCCGCAAGCTCCGAGATATTTAATTTTTAATTTATTTTTTTTGAATTCTAAAATATCAATTCCGCCGCCGTCTCCGGCAAGAAAAGGTCTAATTTTCTTATCGATAATCTTAACTATTTTTTGTAATGTTTCTGTTTCATTTTCAGCAACTAAAACATCCGTCTCTCTTTCTGCTGAAATAAAGCTCTTATCAAAATTCCGCAGTAATTTATTGAAATGTTTTTGAATATCCAGCCAATTGGTATCTGCGGTTTTTTCAATTGTAATAAATTTATCCGTATAAAAAACAGACACTACACCTGATATTTTAAAAATTTCCTTGGCAAGTGCATCTTTTTCCGCAGCTATTTTGCTTTCAAAAAATCTAGTTTCCCGTTTAAGTAAAATTTCATTTATTACGAATTTCAGTGCTTGTAAATTCGGCGTGGTTTCTATGTTTTGAACAAATAGCAAATGTATCCTTTATTAAACAAATTAAATTTAAACATTACTCTCTATTATCAACGAGCAAAACAAATTCACCTTTCAGCTTTTTCGAATCCGCAATTTTAAGTATTTCGGAAATCTTGCCTCGATAGAATTTCTCTTCCGGCATAGTCAATTTATAGGCAAGAACTATCCACTGATTTTTACCGAAAACACTTTGAACCTCCGTTAAAAGTTTACGCAAACGATACGGCGTTTCCATAATGGCAATTAAGTCTTTCTTTTTTTTCAGTTGCAGAAGTTCTTTTCTTCGTATTTCCTTTTTAGGAGAAAGCCACCCGAAATAATAAAACTTTTCAAAATCCAAACCCGACCCAATAAGCGACAGTATCAATGAATTGGCTCCGGGAATAGGAACAATCTCAATTCCCGCTGCAATACAAAGCTCTACAAGATAATGCCCCGGATCACTGAAAAGCGGAGTTCCCGCATCGGAAATTAAAGCTGCTGTTTCTCCTTCTTTTAATAATTCCAATATTTCCGGTGCAGCCTCTTTTTCGTTGTGTTCATTTAAGAGAATAAAATCCCGACTAATATCAAAATTTGAAAGTAATCTCCTTGTCGGTTTAATTTCTTCACAAATTAAAATATCAACAGACTTCAAAATATTCACTGCTCTGAAAGTTATATCTTTATAATCCCCTATTGGAGTTGCTACAAGATAAAGTTTATTTTTCATTTAATTAAATTAAAATTATTTATAATTAATGTATGCTAATAGTTACATGAAATTCTATTGTACTGAAAGAGATTTTATTTTGTTGATGTTTTAAAAGTAGAATTAATCCAATTAATTAACAAAGCGAATCTTTCAATTCGCTTTGTTATTTTAAAGTTATCATTTACGGGAAAACGGTTATCCCTGATTTTGAGATGCAATCAAGTTTAACGCACTTCCGGCTTTGAACCATTCAATTTGATTTTTATTCATAGTATGATTCAAAACAGCTTCATCTGTCGTTCCGTCTTTGTGTTTCATTACCATTTTAATTGTTGAACCGGGAGCGATATCTTTAATTCCCAACAGACTTATTTTATCGTCTTCCTGTACTTTGTCATAATCGGCCGGATCGGCAAAAGTTAGTGGCAACATTCCCTGTTTTTTCAAATTGGTTTCATGAATTCTCGCAAAACTGCGTACAATAATTGCCTTGCCTCCAAGATGTCTTGGTTCCATTGCAGCGTGTTCACGACTTGAACCTTCGCCGTAATTTTCATCGCCGACAACAACCCAGCCAAGTCCTTCCGCTTTGTATTCGCGAGCAACTTTGCTAACATTTTTATATTCACCGGTAACTTGATTTTTCACTTCGCCTGCTTTGCCGGTAAATGCGTTGATTGCACCAAGAAACATATTGTCCGAAATATTATCCAAATGTCCGCGAAATCTTAACCAAGGTCCCGCCATTGAAATATGATCGGTTGTACATTTGCCTTTGGCTTTTAACAACAACTGCATATCTTCAAAATCGTTGCCGTCCCAAGGAGCAAATTTATCAAGCAATTGAATCCTTTTACTGTTTGGATCAACTTTAACCTCAACCGAAAATCCCTCTTCCGATGGAGGAATAAATCCATCTGCACCGGATTTAAATCCGTCTTTCGGAAGTTCATCACCATAAGGAGATTCTAGTTTTATTTCTTCACCTTTATCATTTGTTAAAGTATCCGTATTCGGGTCAAATGTAATTTTTCCGGCAAGGGCAAGCACAGTAGTCATTTCAGGCGATGCTACAAATGCCAAAGTATTCGGATTTCCATCCTGGCGTTTAGCAAAGTTTCTGTTAAATGATGTAACAATGCTGTTTCGTTTACCTTCCGGATTATCCATTCTGTTCCACATTCCTATACAAGGACCGCAGGCGTTTGCAAGCACGGTACCGCCGAATTCTGTTAATGTTGCCAATTGTCCGTCTCTTTCAATTGTAGCACGAACCTGTTCGGAACCCGGTGTAATTGTAAATTTTGATTTTGCTTTTAAACCGTTATTAAGTGCCTGCCTTGCAATGCTTGCCGCTCTGTCAATATCTTCGTAACTTGAGTTTGTGCAGCTTCCTATCAATCCAACGCTTAATTCTTCAGGAAAATCATTTTCTTTAACAGCTTCTTTCATTTTTGAAATAGGCCATGCTCTGTCGGGAGTGTAAGGTCCGTTTAAGTGTGGCTCAAGTTCACTCAGGTTAATTTCAATGACTTGATCAAAATATTTTTCGGGATTTTCATAAACATCGGCGTCTGCTCTTAATAAATCTGCATTCTCCGAAGCCAACTCTGCAACATCTGCTCTTCCGGTTGCATTTAAGTATCTTACCATACTTTCATCGAAAGGAAATGTAGAAGTTGTAGCTCCAATTTCGGCTCCCATATTACAAATAGTTCCTTTTCCGGTACATGAAAGAGATTCGGCTCCTTCACCGAAATATTCAACAATAGCACCGGTACCGCCTTTGACAGTTAAAATATCCGCAACTTTAAGAATAACGTCTTTTGGCGATGTCCAGCCGGAAAGTTTTCCTGTTAGTTTAATACCAATTAGTTTCGGCCATTTTAATTCCCACGGCATTCCTGCCATCACATCAACAACATCTGCACCGCCCACACCAATTGCAATCATTCCTAGTCCGCCGGCATTTGGTGTATGTGAATCCGAACCAATCATCATTCCGCCCGGGAAAGCATAATTTTCAAGCACAACCTGATGAATAATTCCGGCTCCGGGTTTCCAGAAACCCACACCGTATTTTTGTGAAACTGTTGCGAGGAAATCATATACTTCCTTATTTTCGTCTTTTGCTCTTGTTAAATCATCTTCGGCACCTACCTTTGCCTGAATCAGATGGTCGCAATGGGTTGTACTTGGGACAGCAACTTTCTTTTTACCGGCACGCATAAACTGCAGCAACGCCATTTGTGCAGTAGCATCCTGCATTGCCACTCTATCCGGTGATAATTCCACATAATCTTTTCCGCCTGTAAACTCGGTTGAAACGTCATTCCATAGGTGTGAATAAAGGACTTTTTCTGCATAGGTCATTGGTCTGTTTAAAACCGCTTTTATCTGATCGTGTTTTGCTTTCAGACCGGCATAAACTTTTTGAATCATATCAAAATTTGCAGTCATAATTTCTCCTAAATAATATTTTAAAATAAATCATACTAAAATAACTAATTTGAAATTATTATTCTTACAAACACCAAATTAAAATTTAACTTGTTGAAAAAGATTGCCTTTTTACTGACATAAAATGGGATAAAAAAATAAAATTAGAATTTCGATTAACGATTTTTGAAGTTAATTATCCTGTAAGACACTTTGAGGAATTCTGTGAATAATATTACACAATTTCACTAAAGACAAAAAAAACATTTAAATATTTTCTACATTTTGTTAATAAAAACGAATATGGTTACATTGGTTTTACAAAAAAATCAATTAATGAGCCGGAGATTGAAATGATAGTTGTAACTGGTGGTGCTGGTTTTATAGGCAGCAATATTGTTGCCAAACTAAACGATTTAGGCCACGATAATATTATTATTGTAGATCACCTTGGAACAAGTGATAAGTGGAAAAACCTAAACGGTTTAAAATTTACGGATATTTTTAATAAGGATAAATTCTACGATTTAATGATGGATGAAAATGTTCCTTTCAACATCGACACTGTTTTTCACATGGGAGCGTGTTCTTCAACTACTGAAAAAGATGCGGATTATCTGCTTCAAAACAATTACAAATATTCTCTTGAGCTTGTAAAATATTGTCTGCCGCGCAGAGCACATTTTATTTATGCATCTTCCGCAGCAACCTATGGCAATGGCTCTGCCGGTTATGATGACGAGAAGGATATTTCAAGTTTACGTCCTTTAAATATGTATGGTTATTCAAAACAAATGTTTGATCTTTGGTTGCGCAAAATGAAAATTAGCTCAAAGGTAGTAGGACTGAAATTTTTCAATGTTTACGGAACTAATGAATATCACAAAGATGATATGCGAAGTGTTGTTCACAAAGCTTATGAACAAATATTAAAAACAGGAAAAGTAAAACTGTTTAAATCTTATAACAAAAACTATAATGACGGCGAACAAAAGCGTGATTTTGTTTATGTTAAGGATGTTGTTGAATTATCGACTTATTTTTTTCAAAATCGGGATAAATACGGATTGTTTAATGTTGGGACAGGCAAAGCAAGAACTTGGAACGATTTGGTTTCTGCCGTTTTTAATGCAATGGGAAAACCAATCAATATAGAATATATAGAAATGCCGGAATACTTACGGAAAAAATATCAATATTTTACCGAAGCCAAAATGGATGCAGTAAAAAAAATCGGGTTTAATAATTCTTTTACTTCTTTGGAAGACGGTATTGATGATTATGTAAAAAATTATTTAATGAAAGACGAACCTTATCTTAAGTGGTAGAGACAGATAAATAGGTTATGCCCAAACACAAAAAGAACTGTTATGCTGTCCGGCAGTTGCCGGATTCGTCAGAAAACAGCACAAAAACAACACAATGGTCATGCTGAACTCGTTTCAGCATCTCAGTAGATGAACGAGCTCCCGAACAGAAACATTTCGGGATGACATGATGTGGAAACTGTTGTAATGCTGTCTGTCTAGGTGGATAATTAGAGCTTAATCAAATAAATCAATAAAATTTTTAAGTTTAAATAATACTATATGAAACTTGCAACCCTCTGTTACATCCGAAATGACAATCACACGCTAATGCTACATCGAGTAAAAAAGAAAAACGATTATCACGAAGGAAAATGGAACGGACTCGGCGGAAAATTTGAACTTGGTGAAACACCGGAAGAATGTGCTATTCGTGAAATCGAAGAAGAATCGGGCTTAATTGTTAAAGAATTAAAACTTAAAGGATTTATTACTTTCCCGATGTTCGACGGAAAAGATGATTGGTATGTTTTCGTGTTTGTAATTGATAAATTTGAAGGCGAACTTATCGATTCTCCCGAAGGAAATCTTGAATGGATCCCTAATGAACAATTACTGAAAATTAATCTTTGGGACGGAGACAAAATTTTTATTCCTTGGCTTGATGAAGAAAAATTTTTCAGTGCTAAATTTAATTACAAGGGCAAAACTTTCACTGACTATTCGGTAGAATTTTATTAAAAATACAATCACTCCAAAATATTTTTGCCTTATAATTACAATTTTGGGGAACATAAAGACCTATATATCGTCTAATTACCACTAATTTATAATTATTATTGAAGGGACAACATGAAATCAAAAATCAAATTATCAATTCTTTTCTTATTAGGAGTTTTTATGACTTCAGTTTTTACAACATCCTGTCAAAATAACAATTCAAAAGCAGAAAATTTTGACGGAATTGACACAACCAATCTTGACAAATCTGTAAAACCGCAGGTTGATTTTTACACTTACGCTGTTGGCAATTGGGTAAAAAACAATCCCGTACCTCCGGATCAGACTTCTTGGGGTGCCTTTATGGAACTTTTTGAAAAAACCAACAAACAGGTTAAAAAAGTAATACAAGCTACTTCCAAATTAAAGGATGTAAAACCCGGCAGTATTGAACAACTTGTAAGGGATTTTTACAAAACAGGTATGGATTCTGCCAATGTTGAAAAGCTTGGTATTACTCCTCTTAAACCCGAATTTAAAAAAATTCAAAATATAAAAAGCAGAAAGGGTTTGTTTAAAGTACTTGCTCATATGCACCTAACATCTTCAGCACCGATGTTTTCATTCGGTTCGGCGACTGACGAAAAAAACAGTCGTTTTGTTATTGCCTATTTAGCTCAAGGTGGAATCGGGCTGCCGGATAGAGATTACTACGTAAATAAAAACAAACGTTCCGAACAAGTGCGCCAAAAATATATTAAACATGTACAAAAACTGTTTGAACTTTCAGGTGATTCGGAAGCGACTGCAAAAAAAGAAGCTGCAACTGTTATGGCAATTGAGACACAATTAGCAAAACATTCCCGCACAAGAGTTGAAAGAAGAGACCCTAATAAAAATTACAATGCTTTTACTTTTGCAAAATTGCAGAAACTAGCCCCTAATTTTGATTGGACAACATTTTTCGTTTCGCAAGGAATTAAACCGCCAAAAAAAACTGATGTTGGGCAACCTGAATTTTTTCAAAATTTAAACAAAATGATAAAAACCGTAAAATTGGATGACTGGAAAACTTACCTAAAGTGGAATTTACTTCGAAACTCTACTCCATACTTAAATTCGGCTTTTGTAAAAGAATCATTTAACTTTGGCAGTAAATTTATGCGAGGTGCTAAAAAGATGCGTCCACGCTGGAAAAGAGTTTTGTCATCAACAAACGGCGCTCTCGGAGAGGCTGTAGGTCAGCTTTATGTTAAAAAATATTTTCCTGAAGATGCAAAAGTTAAAGCAAAAGCAATTGTAAAAACTCTTCTTACAGCGATGGGAAACAGTATTAAAAACAATTCGTGGATGAGTGATAAAACCAAAAAACTTGCACTTGTTAAACTCGATTCTTTTCATGTAAAAATTGGTTATCCTGATAAATGGAAAGATTACACCGGATTAAAAATTGGAACGGATTCATATATTCAAAACATATTGCGTGCTAATGAATTTGCAACAAAAAAAGATTTGGAAAAAATCGGAAAACCTGCCGACAAGTCGGAATGGGAAATGAATCCTCAAACTGTAAACGCTTATTACAATCCTGTAAATAACGAAATAGTATTTCCAGCTGCAATTCTTCAATATACGTTTTATGATGTTCGTTCGGATGATGCCGTTAATTATGGCGGAATGGGTGCTGTAATCGGGCATGAAATAACACACGGTTTTGACGATCAAGGCAGACAGTATGACGCAAACGGAAACATCAAAGATTGGTGGACAAAAGAAGATGCAAAAAAATATAAAGCTCGTGCTCAAAAAATCATCAATCAATTTAATGCTTATGTGCCTATTGACAGTTTGCATATAAATGGTGAATTAACTCAAGGCGAAAACATTGCCGATTTGGGCGGATTAACAATTTCATTTGCAGCGTTTAAGAAAACAAAACAATACAAAGAAAACAAAAAAATTGATGGATTTACACCGGCACAAAGATTTTATTTATCTTGGGCAAATGTTTGGAAAGGAAATATTCGGGACCAGGCTTTAAAATTAAGACTAAAAACAGACCCACATTCTCCTGGGAAATATCGTGTGCTTGGCCCATTAAGTAATCTTACCGGTTTTTATAATGCATTTAATGTGAAACCGGGCGATCCAATGCGTCAGCCGAAATCCAAGCGCGTTAAAATTTGGTAATGGCTGCCGGCTTAATATTTAGCTTTTATTAAAATATTGTTTTATTTTTATAAAGCACTTAGCGCGTAAAACCGTAAGTGCTTTATTTCGTTGATAGCATTTATGCTTAAATTATCGTTTCGGCGAAGGTGAATGAATAGAATTTCTTAACTCCTAACCATTTTTAAAATTGATAAATGTATGAACAACAAACAAGTTAAAAACCGAATCGAAAAAATTTTATTACAGGATGACAGACTCCGGAATAAAGAGAAAACCGAACCGAACCAAACACTACTTTTAGATTTGGCTGAAAAAATTGATGAAAAATATAAACCGCAAAACTTTGTTCTTAATAGTATGGTTTGTTGTAAGTTAATTGTATGAATGATTTCAAACAACTTATATCGGCAATTGAGCAAATTCATAATAAACTGCAAACAACCGCTGCCAATGCGGTAAACCAAACTTTAACTATACGCAATTGGTTAATTGGTTATTACATTGTTGAGTTTGAGCAGAATGGTAAAGACAGAGCGGAATATGGAAAATCACTATTAAAATCTATATCGCAAAAAATAAAAATAAAAGGATTAACCGCACCGGAATTATCAAGATGTCGTCAGTTTTATAAAAATTATCCTCAAATTTTTGGGACAGTGTCCCAAAAATTAAAAACATTTTTCCCAAATGAAATTCTTGGGACGGCGTCCCAAAAAAGTGAACTCCACTTAACACTATTACAAAAGAAAGAAATTCGGGGTTCAGCGCCCCCCGAATTGAGAACAAACCTACAGGTTCCTGCGGATAAATTGTTGGCAAAATTATCCTTTTCACATTTCGTGGAATTAATTAAAGTTGATAACACCTTAAAACGCACTTTTTATGAAATGGAATGTATTAAAGGAACTTGGAGTGTACGTGAATTAAAAAGACAAATAAACAGCCTCTATTTTGAACGAAGCGGACTTTCGGAGAATCCGGAAAAATTAGCTGAACTTATAAAGGTAAAAACAGAACCGCAAGCGCCTAAAGATATTATTAAAAACCAATATGGAAAAAGAATTAAACGAGCTAAAGTAATGAAGTTATCACTTCACTTATATCAATTTTTTTTAATTAACGTGGGAAATTTATGATAGCACTCGAAGTAAAAAACTTAACCAAAACTTTTGGGAAATTGAAAGCTGTTGACGAGGCTTCCTTTATTGTCCCCGAAGGTTCAATCTTCGGTCTGCTTGGAAGAAACGGTGCCGGTAAAACAACAACTATTCGGATGATGATGAATATCTATATGCCGGATACTGGCGAAGTTATTTTTCGCGGATTGAAGACGGGAATCGATTTTAACAGCAAGGTCGGATATTTACCCGAAGAGCGCGGACTTTACAAAAAAATGAAAGTTCTCGACACACTTCTGTTTTTTGCGGAAATAAAGGGGAAATCAGGAAGTGTGGTTACTAAAAAAGCAAAAGAATATCTCGAAAGATTCGACCTTGCCGATAGAATGAATTCAAAAATAGAAGACCTTTCAAAAGGAAACCAGCAAAAAATTCAGTTTATTTCAACACTGCTTCATGAACCGGAAGTACTCATTCTGGACGAACTTTTTTCCGGACTTGATCCGATAAACACTAATTTAATGCGTGAAATGATTCTTGAATTGAAAAAGCAGGGAAAAGTAATTCTATTTTCGACTCACATAATGGACTTTGCCGAAAAAATGTGCGACCATATTGCCATTATTGATAAAGGTAAAATTAAACTGAACGATTCAATGGCAAATATCAAAGCAAAATATTCGCAGAAAAACATTAGTCTTGCTTATGACGGCGATTGGGGTTTTCTAAAAACTCACCCGATGGTTGAAAAAATTTCAGACTACGGAAATACGGTGGGAATCAAAATAAAAGATGTACGTGATACACAAAATCTTTTAAAACTTTTAATTGATAATAATATTGAAATTCAGCGATTCGATGCCAATGATATTTCATTGCAGGAAATTTTTATTGACCTTGTGGGGCAAGATGAAAACAACGAAATCCAAAAGGAGGCTGCTAATGTTTAATTTCAGGACTCTCGCAATTATCAAAAGAGAATTGAAGGAAAAACTTCTTTCAAAAACTTTTGTAATAATGACAATACTGCTTCCTGTAATGATGTTCGGATTTATTTTTATTCAAACTTATGTAATGAATTATCAAGGCGGGAAAAAAGATAAAATTGTAATTGCTTCCTTTTCTGATGAAATAACTTCACGACTTATAACTGAAATGGACAGCAAATTTCAGAAAAACGCACATCTTTCGTTTGAATTTAAAACTATGGACAATTATTCCTTTACGGATTATTTGAAAAAAAATAATGAGAATTTATCCAAAGGGGAAATTTCCGGATTGATTTATATTCCGAAAACGGCTTTGAAAGATAAAAATGTAAACTACTATTCCAAAAC
>Ga0114931_10009217_pt1 | contig 11852 bp, 6 predicted proteins | sample 2SBtaG_FD_89579 | JGI IMG/M metagenome (GOLD analysis project Ga0114931, IMG submission 89579) | Deep subsurface microbial communities from Kolumbo volcano to uncover new lineages of life (NeLLi) - 2SBTROV14_V59a metaG | ecosystem: Environmental > Aquatic > Marine > Volcanic | place: Kolumbo...
TGTCCTTATTTTTCACTTTGAAAACAGTCATTATATCAACATAACTCTTGTTTTCAAAGCAAAAACTAAGAACAAAATAATCAACCCAAAAACCTCAATTTATTTATTCACCGTTCCTTACGACAAAAACCATGGATTGCCTAAAAAAAAATCCGGCAAAGGGAAGATACCATTGCCGGATTTTTTGTAGAAAAAGGCTCAACTATTATTCACCACCCACTTTGTAAATGGTACCGGTGTTTGGAGCTGCCTGAACTTCTGTTCTACGATTCTTAGCTTTGTTCTCATCAGAATCGTTCGGTGCAACGGGTTCGTTCTCTCCTTTTCCAGAAACTGCCAACTGTTCAGAACCTACACCCTTTTTGATTAACCGGCGCACCACTTTCATGGCCCTTGCGACGCTCAAATCCCAATTGTCCTTATAAGCTGCGCCTTCAATCAATTGCTCATTGTCTGTATATCCTTCAACCAGAACGTGCATGTTCGGGTTATTTTTCAGTGTTTCGGCAAGTTGGTCAATAGCTGCTCTACCATCTTTATTGATGCGAGTAGAACCGCTTCGGTAGTTAACAGGACTGGCTAGTTTTACAACTACATTGCCATTAACATCTTCAACCTCAAGGTCACCGGCAATAGCAAAAGCATCTTTGATTTGCTTTTTCATTTCGGCTACTTGAGCTTCTTTTTCAGCAGTTGCTTTTTTGGCTGCTGCCAATTCGCTTTGCGTAGCGTTCAGGTCACTTTTCAAACTGGAAATTTCACCATTGAGTCTTGTTTTTTCAGACTCCATTTCGGCTTCCAATGAAGTAACTTTTGCATCCAATTCCTGCACCTTTTTTTGACTGGCAGCAAGTGATTCGGCGATTTTGCCTTTTTCAGCTTGTAATGCGTCAAAATCTTTTTTGGAAACACAGGAGGGCAATGCCATTGCCACTACGAAGAAAAATAATAGTAATCTCAATGTGAAGTGCATGTTCATTTCAATTTAAGAGTTTAACAATATTAGAAATTTTAAAAATTGAAGTAGTCGGGGGTTCTCAGCATTGTGAGTAGTTAGATGAAAAGCAAAGGTAACAAATTCGGAACTATTATTATAATCTGCTGATAAAAAGTTGTTATTAAAATACTTTAATTGAGATTGATTGGCATGTTTCATTTACCAGTTAACACAAAAGCGCCTGTTTCACTGAAACACATAGGCAAATAAGGACGCATAGTTCCTTGAAAATCAACCTTCCATGTGCTCTCATGTGCCCATGTGTTGCCAAGAAGAAGTGTTAACTACTTTTATGTGTTTATGAAACATGCCGATTGATTTGAATTTTTTGTGCCGCATTCGAAGGTTTGAGATACAAAAAAATTGGTTTTCAGCAAATTTTGAAAGTCCGCTTTTGCTGAAAATCAATTCGGGAGGGAGTCCTATTGTAGGGGTCCCGCTAACTGTCTTGGTGAAGTACTCCCCAAAAACTGGATAGTTGAATAAGATAATAAATTAGTAATTTAGACATATTAAAATTATTAAATTATTAAAAAACAACGCACATTTTTACAGTTATCCGCCTGTTTTTGAAGTCACAAATTCTTCTCTATCCACTATTTTCATAGAACTCATATTTGACTTTCAGTTTGCTTATTATGAGCAAATAAATCATCTCCATGGAAGCAACCACAAATTCATTAAATTTATTACCTCACCCTTCCAAAGAGCTTGTAAAGAGGTGCATTTACTGTCTTTCATAGCCCGGTCCTTTCACAAACCTGCCGGGCTTTGCCCCCGTGTGTTCGCCGTCTTTCAAAACCTGAACCCCATTCACAAATACATCCACCACCCCTTCCGCGTATTGATGTGGTTTTTGAAAGGTGGCTTTATCGTTGACTTTTTTAGGGTCGAAAATGACCACATCGGCAAAATAGCCGGAACGAAGCATCCCGCGTTTTTTAAGTTTCAAATTTTGGGCGGGCAGGGCGGACAATTTCCGAACGGCTTCTTCCAGGGGAAACAAACCTTCGTCCCTCGAAAATTTTCCGAGGACCCGGATGAACGAACCGTAAGCCCTCGGATGGGTGCTTTGTTTCAAAAAGACGCCCTCGGCAGAAAGAGAACCCGCATCGGAACAAAAACTGACCCAGGGTTGCACGATTTTCTTTTTGATGTTTTCTTCCGACATCGAAAAGTAAACTACCTGAATGCGGCTATCATCTTCAACCATCAAATCAATCATCGTTTCTGCGGGTGATTTGCCCAATTCAGCGGCTACTTCGTTTAAATATTTTCCGGAATAAACCCGGAGTTTGGGATTGCGGAAACCGACCAACAAAATTTTATCCGGCGGATTTCTGAACTCAATGTCATGGAGGATTTTGCCCCTCAAAGCTGGGTCTTTCAATCGCGCAATCGCCGCTTCGACACCGTCTTCACGAACCCAATCCGGCAGTTGGACATGTAATCCGGTTGAACTCGCCGGGTAGGTGTACATGTCGGCGGTGATGTGCAAACCTTCTGCCCGTGCTGCCTCGATTTTTGCAAAAACCGTGTCTAGTTTGTTCCAATTTTTCTCGCCGGAAGCTTTGAGGTGATAGACCTCCGCAGGCAAACCGCCCTCTCTTGAAATGCGTATCAACTCATCTATTGCTTCCAGCAATTCATCTCCTTCGTTTCGGATGTGTGAGATGTACATGCCGTGGTATTTTGCCGCTACTTTGGCCAGTTCAATCAATTCTTCGGTGTCCGCTGAACCACTCGGTGCGTACAAAAGTGAGGAGGAAATACCCACCGCCCCTTCGCGCATCGCCGTCTCCTCCAAGGCTTTCATTTCTTCCATTTCTTTGGCGCTTGCCGGGCGGGTATCGTAGCCAATGACATGCCGCCGAAGCGTGCCGTTTCCAACAAAAGAAGCCACATTGGTGGACACCCCCTTGTCTTCCAAATATTGAAGGTACTCGCCGAGGGTAGTCCATTCGATGTCGAATTTGATGTCGCCTTGATTTTCCAGCATTTCCGCTTTCATGTCTTCAGAGAGGGGACCCATCGAACGCCCCTCGCCCATGACTTCGAGAGTTACCCCTTGCCGGATTTCACTTTGCGACCTCCCATCTTTCAACAAGGAGACATTGGACCAACTGAGCATATTTATAAAACCGGGAGAGACCGCCATTCCTTTGGCATTGATAGTCAATTTGCCGGTGGCATTCAATTGCCCGATGGCAGCAATAGTATCTGCGTTGATGCCCACATCGCCACTGATTGGGGCATTGCCCGAACCATCATAAATGACACCGTTTTTGATGAGGACATCGAACTGCTGCGGACTTTGGCAGGTGAAAAAAACGGGAAAGAGAAAAAAGGGGAGTATTCGTTTCATTTTAAAAAAATTTGAAGTGGTGGTAAATTTCAAAATTACGGAAAAGAATAGTAAGGGCGAAAGAATAACTTCGCCATAATGCGTTTCTTATTTATTTCCAGTTCCCTAACATCTTTTGTCCAAAGGATAAGAAATTTTTTTGATACGCCAAAAAATGGGTTTATCAAGCCCCCGGTTTTCCGAGCAATCGAAACATATTTTTCTTGTAGGCTTCTACGCCGGGTTGGTCAAAAGGATTTACCCCGAGCAAATAGCCACTGATGGCGCAGGCTTTTTCGAAAAAATAAAACAAGCAACCCAAGTGGTAGGGCGTTGCCGCGGGAAGGTGGATTAACAAATTTGGCACGCCGCCTTTCACATGCGCCATCAAAGTTCCTTCCGCCGCTTTTTTATTCACGAAATCCATCGTTTTTCCGGCAAGGTAATTCAGGCCATCGAGGTTTGCGTCCACAGCTTCGATGACCAAATCCGTTTCTGGTTTTTCCACCTGAAGAACGGTCTCGAACAACTGCCGCCGCCCATCCTGAATGTACTGCCCCAAAGAGTGCAAATCGCTCGTAAAATCGGCGGCTGCCGGAAAGATGCCTTTGCCGTCTTTGCCTTCCGACTCGCCGAACAATTGCTTCCACCATTCTGCAAAAAAGTGAAAACGCGCTTCGTAATTGATGAACAATTCAATCATTTTCCCCTTCCGGTACAGGGCATTGCGCAAGGCGGCATATTGGTAGCAGGGATTCTCCGCCAAAGGCGCTTTGCAGGCTTCCACTGCATCCGCCGCGCCCTGCATCAAAGCGCCGATGTCAATACCCGCGGCGGCAATCGGCAACAAGCCAACGGGCGTGAGTACCGAAAACCTGCCGCCTACATCGTCCGGCACGACGAAGGTTTCGTACCCTTCCTGTTCGGCGAGTTTTTTCAATGCTCCTTTATGGCGGTCGGTGGTGGCAAAAATGCGCGCCTTCGCCCCTGCTTTGCCATACTTTTCTTCCAGTTTTTTCTTTAAAAAACGAAAGGCGATGGCCGGTTCGGTGGTAGTGCCGGATTTGGAAATGACGTTGAGGGAAAAATCTCGCTCGCCAATTATTTCCAACAAATGAGCAAGGTAGGTGCCGGAAATATTGGTCCCGGCAAAATAAATTTCAGGCGCCGGTCTTTTTGTCGAAGGCAAGTGGTTGAAAAAAGAGTGCGACAAGAATTCAACCGCAGCTTTCGCGCCTAAATAAGACCCGCCAATGCCAATGACGACAAGCACTTCGGATTGTTCCTGAATCTTTCGGGCGGCTGTTTTAATTTGCTCAAATTCCTGGCGGTCGAAGGTTTGAGGCAGGTCTAGCCAACCCAAAAAGTCGCTGCCTGGCCCACTTTTGGAATCTAAAAGCGAGGCAGCCTCGGCGAGTTGGTTTTCCAAAAAATGGATTTCGTGCTCCTTTACGAAGGGCAAGGCCTTCGAGTAATCAAAAGTTAATTTTTCCATGAGAAATTGAGTTCAAGAATTCAGAGTTCAAGGTTAATTGCACCCAAAATTGGGTTTCTCGAATTATCCTGCTGATTTAAAGGCGCAAGATATTAAATAAAATTGATGGGAAAATAGTCCAAAACAGACAAGCGGGAAGAAGTTTCTGCCAAGCAGAACTTGACATCCTCTCAAAAGACGAAAGTCTGTCATTTCATTGAAGTGAAAGTAGGAAATGAATGAGATGGGTGGAATTTTAAATAAAGGCAACCCTGACTTTATGCTTCTAATTTCAATAATTAACCCTTACTTTGTTACAAAAATATCCTAATTTATCCTTGACTTTATGTTTTCTATGTTGTTTGGATTCACCACTTCAACAAGCCTATTTCGACATAAAGAACGGTGAGAAACGACTAATTTTTTTTTAAAAAATCAGGCATGCTTCATTTACCAGTTAACACAAAAGTGTCTTTTTCTGTAAAACACATAGGTGCATAAGAGCACATGGAAGGTTGATTTTCAAGGAACCATGTGTTCTTATGTGCCTATGTGTTGCCAGGAAGAAGTGTTAACTACTTTTATGTGTTTATGAAACATGCCAAAAATCATGGCAAAACATCTCGAAACGGGTAAGTACGGAGAAGCCTTAGCAGTTGCCTTCCTGAAAAAGAAAGGCTTTGGAATTTTGGAAACAAACTGGCGCTTCAGCAAAGCAGAAGTTGACATCATCGCCAAAGACGGGGAGGTGCTCGTATTCGTTGAAGTGAAGACCCGCAGTTCCGATTTTTTTGGCAAACCGGAAGATTTCATAACCAAACACAAAGAACAACTCATCGCCGACGCCGCTTCCGTTTACATGAAAATAATTGACCACGATTGGGAAATCCGCTTCGACTTCATTTCCATTTTATTGAAAAATAAAAACGACTACTCCATCGAGCATTTTGAAGACGCCTTTTTCCCGGGGCTGTGAGAGAAGTGAGAGAAGTGAGAGAGTGAGAGAAGTGAGAGAAGTGAGAGAAGTGAGAGGGTGCGAGAAGTGAGAGAAGTGAGAGGGTGCGAATTCTCTCTCTTCTCGCACCCTCTCTCACCTTCTCACTCCTTCTCACTCCCTCTCACCCTCTCTCACCCTCTCTCACCTTCTCACCCTCTCTCACCCTCTCTCACCCTCTCTCACCCTCTCTCACCCTCTCTCACCCTCTCTCACCTTCTCACTCCTTCTCACTCCTTCTCACTCCCTCTCACCCTCTCTCACCCTCTCTCACCCTCTCTCACCTTCTCACTCCCTCTCACCCTCTCTCACCCTCTCTCACCTTCTCACTCCTTCTCACTCCCTCTCACCCTCTCTCACCCTCTCTCACCCTCTCTCACCCTCTCTCACCTTCTCACTCCCTCTGCTTGTAAAATGAACTATTTTTTTTGATGACAAAAATCATAAAATTTGATGATATTTATCACCTGTGCGTATTTGCCTTCTCTTTACTTTTGAGTTGTAATTAAAAAAAAAGAAAAATTTTCCTACCCAAAGAACTGATAGTCATTCAGTTATAATTTTAAAGATTTCTTCCTTTGTGTCTGTTCAAAAAACACTGGATGGATGGTTGGAAGGTAGAGGAGAATTTATATTTTCCGTTCAGTTCCCGGAGAATATAAATTCTGCTCTGCCTCTCCTCTTGAATTTGCCAATACGTTTTGAACCGATACCTTCTTTTCAAAATATTTTTGACTCCAATCCCTCACCAAAAAAATCGGAATGTTGACCTAATTCGGAACAATAGGGAAGGGTATATTATATCCTAAATGAAATGCTCAATAATATGGATAAAGCTAGACGAGGTATTGGATATTGGATAGTCGTTGCTATTGTAATCGGTTTGGCAAATTGTGTTTCTGCCCAATTTATTTTGAGTGGAGAACTGCGCCCGCGGGCAGAGTTTCGGCACGGCTACCGAACCTTGGCAGGTGAATCATCCTCGACAGCCATTTTAGCTTCTCAGCGTAGTCGGCTGAACCTCGATTATAAAGACACGAATTTTAAGGTGTTTCTGTCGATACAGGACGTTCGGGTTTGGGGAGATGAGGAACAATTGAAAGACCTATCCTCTGTTGCCCTGCACGAAGCATGGGGAGAACTTTTCGTCAGCGACAAATTTAGCCTGAAAGCGGGCAGGCAGGAACTCGTTTACGACGACCACCGTCTGCTTGGCAACGTCAATTGGGTGCAACAGGGCAGAAGCCACGATGCTGTGGTGTTGAAATACAAAGATAACGGATGGAAGGCGCACCTTGGACTTGCCTATAATAATGCAAGCGAGACCCTTTTCAAGACCAAATATACCTTAAATAATTATCGGGTTCTTTCCTTTTTCTGGTTGAACAAAACCTTTGAAGAAAAACTCAAATTTAGTTTTATGGCACTCACTGACGGGTTTCAGACAGCCGATTCGACTAGCAATATTCTTTACCGGGGAACGATAGGCCCTCATCTGGAACTAAAAAGCGGCGGACTTCAATTGAAAAGTACCTTTTATTATCAATTCGGAAAGAATGCCAATCACCGAGAAATTAGCGCTTTCATGTTCGGTTTATACGGGTCCTATAAAGTCAATAATGCAACCTTTGGTGCGGGGGTGGATTATCTATCAGGCACGGATGCCCTGGATGCGGGTAATGAGAAAAACAAGAGCTTTCATACCCTCTATGCCACGAACCATAAATTTTATGGCTTCATGGATTATTTCCTAAATATTCCGGCTAATACGCGGAGTGGGGGTTTAACGGATATTTACGGGCAAGTGAATTATAAATTTTCTTCCAAAACCGCACTTGCTTCCACCTTTCACTATTTCCTCCTGTCGGATAATGTGATTGACCCGGAGAATCTTGGAAAGGCCATTGACAAAGATTTGGGGGCGGAAATAGATTTAGTACTCAATTACAAAATCATGCCCCGCGTGAATATCAAATCCGGCTGGTCCGTGATGTTGCCTTCTTCTTCAATGGAAGTTTTAAAAGGCGGAGACAAAAATGAATTTCAATATTGGGGTTGGATGATGCTTACTTTCAGACCAGAGTTTTTTAACTCAACCCTCCAAAAAGCTGGCGGTTGAGTTGATTTTCAATCCAACGATAGGAAACCATTTTTTGGCATAGTCAACGAATCAACCTTAACAACTCAACAAAAAAAGGTATTCATTATGAAAAAGATATTCAGCTTAATTCTCTTTTTCAGTTTCATTTGGACAGGGCAGTCCTTTTCGCAAGGAACAGGGGCGGATTTGTTCAAAGTGAAATGTGGCATCTGCCACACTATCGGAAAAGGGAAACTGATAGGTCCCGACCTGGCGAATGTTCAAGACCGGCATTCGGAAGATTGGCTGCTCAAATTCATCCATTCTTCCCAAAGCACGATAAAAAGCGGAGACCCGGATGCCGTAAAGCTCTTCGAAGAAAATAACAAGGTTATCATGCCGGACCCCATGATTTCCGACGCCGAAATAAAATCCATTCTGGACTATATCACTGAAAATTCTGCGGGAGGAGTGGGTAAGGCTGCAAAAACCGTTTCCATCTTAGCAGACGTCAAACCCGAAGATATGGAGAACGGGAAAAATCTTTTCGAGGGGAAGATTAGGTTTGCCAATAGTGGACCCTCGTGTATCACTTGCCACAACGGTCTGAGCGATGCCTTTTTTTCGGAAAACAGCTTTTCTACCAAAGACCTTTCTAATTCCTTTACCAATTTGGGTGAAAATGGGGTGAAAGCAATCCTTGACAGTCCTCCCTTCCCCGTAATGGCAAAAGCGTTTGAAGGACATTCATTGAAAGCAAATGAAGTGCATGACTTATTAGCTTTTCTTCAGGCTTCCAGTTCCCAAAATGCCAGCAAGGCGAAACTGTCATCTGGCTATTTGCTTTACGGACTTTTAGGGGCCTTTGCCCTATTGGTTTTGTATGCCGGACTTTGGTACGAACGAAAAAATAGAAGTGTCAATCATCGCATTTATAAAAGGCAGATGAAATCGGTTAATTGAGTTGGTGTGACGGTGTGACGGTATGACGGTGTGATGGTATGATGGTATGACGGTATGACGGTTTGATGGTGTGATGGTGTGATGGTATGATGGTGTGATGGTTTGATGGTATGACGGTATGATGGTATGATGGTATGACGGTTTGATGGTGTGATGGTGTGATGGTATGATGGTGTGATGGTTTGATGGTTTGATGGTATGATGGTATGATGGTTTGATGGTTTGATGGTTTGATTGAAATGATTTTCAACAGTAGCGTCCCCACCGTCATACCACCAAACCATCACACCGTCACACCACCATACCACCATACCACCAAACCATCACACCGTCACACCACCATACCACCATACCACCATACCACCATACCACCATACCACCATACCACCAAACCATCACACCGTCACACCACCATACCACCATACCACCATACCACCATACCATCACACCAAACAAACCATAAAAATAAAAAATTATGAGTTGGATTGAAGACATAATTTCCCCGCAAACCCGTCAATGGGAAGAATTTTACCGGAACCGCTTTCAGCACGACCGCATTGTTCGCAGTACGCATGGGGTGAACTGCACGGGCGGCTGTTCCTGGCAAATTCATGTAAAAGACGGCATTGTCGTTTGGGAAACTCAGCAACTGGATTATCCTTTGCTTGACAGCAATTTACCACCTTATGAGCCGCGGGGATGTCAGCGTGGAATTTCCTTTTCCTGGTATCTGTACAGTCCTCTGCGCATAAAATATCCTTTGATTCGAGGGGCCTTGATTGACGCCTACAAGGCGGAAAAATTTAAAACAAAAGACCCTCTGAAAGCATGGGAAAATCTGCAAAATAATGAGGCAGCACGCAAAAGGTATCAGCAAGCAAGAGGGAAAGGGGGGTTTCGAAGAGTCAGTTGGGACACCGTGCTGGAAATTATGGCTGTGTCCAACTTATATACGGCAAAAAAATATGGCCCCGACCGGGTGGTGGGTTTCTCTCCCATTCCCGCGATGTCCATGATGAGTTATGCCGCGGGGGGTAGGTTTCTACAATTGTTCGGAGGCGTCAATTTGAGTTTTTACGATTGGTATTGCGACCTGCCCACTGCCTTTCCCGAAATTTGGGGAGAGCAAACCGACGTATGCGAAAGCGCGGATTGGTACAACGCCAAAATGGTTGCCGACATGGGTGCCTGCCTGAATATGACGCGGACTCCAGATTGTCATTTCTTTGCAGAATCCCGCCACAATGGGACCAAAGCAGTGGTCTTCTCCCCCGATTTTAGTCAAATCTGCAAATACGCAGACCAATGGATTCCCCTCCACGCAGGAAGCGACGGTGCCTTTTGGATGGCCGTCACCCACATTATATTAAAGGAGTGGCATCACGAAAAGCAAACGCCCTATTTTCTGAAATATGCCAAGCAATATACCGACAGCCCCTATTTGGTTCATCTGGAAAAGGACGGCAAATCCTTCAAACAAGGCAGACTGGTCAGGGCGAATGAGTTGACTCAATTCAAAGACATTGAAAACGGCGATTGGAAATTCCTCAATATAGATGAAGACAACGGCAAATTTATCGTTCCCAAGGGCAGTTCGGGTTTCCGCTGGGACAAAGAAGGAGGAAAATGGAACCTGAAATTGGAGGATGGAGTGACCGATGATTCTTACGATCCCTTGTTGAGTTTGCTGGGCAAAAATGATGAGGTGTTGCAAGTTGAATTTACCGAATTTGGTTTGGGAAATCACCGGCAGAGGGGCGTTCCCGTGAAATACATCGAAACCATCAACGGCAAAGTACCCGTTACCACGGTTTACGATTTGGTCATGGCGCAGTATGGTGTTGACAGAGGTCTGAAAGGTGATTACCCCAATGATTATACAGACAAAGATGCGGCTTATACTCCAGCCTGGCAAGAGATTTTCACTGGCGTAGATTCCAAAACGGTGGAACAGTTCGCGCGTGAATGGGCGAATACTGCCAACATTACAGGCGGAAAGTGCATGGTCATCGTCGGGGCGGGAATCAACCACTGGTACCACTCGAACCTGATGTACCGTTCCGCCATCATGGCCTTGATGCTGACCGGTTGTGTGGGCAAAAATGGCGGTGGAATGAACCACTACGTGGGTCAGGAAAAACTGGCCCCCGCAGATTCCTGGGGCGCGGTGGCTTTTGGCAAAGACTGGCAGAATGCCGTCCGGCTTCAACAAGCCCCAATCTGGCATTACATCAATACCTGTCAATACCGCTACGACGGGCAGTTTTCCAAATACAATACTGTGCCCGACAATAAATGGACCCGGCAGCATACGGCAGATACCATTTTCCAGGCAGTCCGCATGGGCTGGATGCCTTTCTATCCCCAATTCAATGAGAATTCCCTGGAACTGAGCAAAGAAGCAACCCAAAAAGGCGCATCAAACGACGAAGAAATCAAGGATTACGTTTTAGAAAAACTAAAATCCAAGGAATTGAAATACGCGGTGAGTGACCCGGAAGCGCACGAGAACCATCCGAAAGTGTGGTACATCTGGCGGGGCAATGCCATCATGGGCAGTATGAAAGGGCACGAATATGCATTGAAACACTATCTGGGAACTCACCACAATTCTATCGCCGAAGATTCGCAAGACCACACCGAAGAGGTAAAATGGCACGAACATGCGCCTTTGGGAAAAATGGATTTGATAGTGGACCTCAACTTCCGAATGGACTCCTCTGCCCTATATTCCGACATCGTTGTCCCGGCAGCGTCCTGGTACGAAAAAGCGGACCTCAATAGCACTGACCTCCACTCATTCATTCACCCTTTAGGTCAAGCCATTGCCCCCGTTTGGGAATCCAAAACCGACTGGGATATTTTCAAACAAATTGCCAGAGTGACCAGTGAACTGGCCAAAAAATACTTTGCCGAACCGCAAAAGGATGTCGTCATCGCCCCCATTGCGCATGATTCCGCGGGAGAAATTTCGCAGCCGGAAATAAAAGATTGGTACAA
>Ga0114931_10009218_pt1 | contig 11851 bp, 9 predicted proteins | sample 2SBtaG_FD_89579 | JGI IMG/M metagenome (GOLD analysis project Ga0114931, IMG submission 89579) | Deep subsurface microbial communities from Kolumbo volcano to uncover new lineages of life (NeLLi) - 2SBTROV14_V59a metaG | ecosystem: Environmental > Aquatic > Marine > Volcanic | place: Kolumbo...
AGCGTGCCGCCGGACGCGGCTTCGAACTTGCCCACCGTGGTGGCGATGGCGCCGGTGAACGCGCCGCGGATGTGCCCGAACAGCTCGCTCTCGAGCAGGTTCTCGGGGATGGCCCCGCAGTTGATCGCGATGAACGCCTTGCCGCGGCGATCCGACAGGTCGTGGATCTCGCGGGCCACCAGCTCCTTGCCGGTGCCCGTCTCGCCGAGGACCAGCACCGACAGGTCGGTCGGCGAGACCTTGCGCAGCACCTTGAACACCTGCTTCATCGCGGCGCAGGTGCCGATCATCCGGCCCTGGCTGGACCGCCGGAGCTGGTCGCGCAGGTTGCGGTTGTCGACCTTGAGCTGGTTGAGGAGCAGGGCGTGGTGCACGATCATCGCCGCCTGGGAGGCGAAGACCTTGAGGAGGCCGAGGTCGCGCTCCGTGAACAGATCGGTGACCGAGTCGTTGCCCAGGTAGATCACCCCGAGCAGGTCGTTGCGGTAGATCAGCGGCACGCACATCACCGAAGACAGGCGCAGGTCGACGACGGACTGGGCGCGCCCGAAGCGCCGGTCGTTCATCGCGTCGGACACGATCACCGGCTGGAGGTGCTCGACGACCTGGTCGATGATGCTGTCCGAGACCCGCGACAGGTCGAGCTGCTCCTCGCCGACGTTGTGGGACGCCGCGAGGTGTCGCTGGCCGTCGCGGAACACGATGACGAAGCCCTTCTCGGCTCGGGTGAGCTGCACGAGCCCCTGGAGCAGGGTCGCGAACAGGCGGTCGGGCTCGGTGTCGCGCATCAGCTCGGCGGAGAGGTCGACGAGCTTCTCGAGGACGTCGAGCCGCAGCGCCGACACCTGGCCCTCCGCGTCGGGCTGCTCGGGCTCCCCCTCGCGGAAGGTGAGCTGGTAGGCGCCGATCAGCATCGTGTCGCCGTCGGCCAGGGTGGCGGTCTTGACCCGCTTGCCGTTGACGTAGAGGTCCCCCGAGCGGTCCATCAGCGACACGGTGTACCCGCCGCCCTTGCGCACGAGGTTGGCGTGCGTTGGCGCCACGAGCGGGTCGTCGAGGACGACATCGTTGCCGCGAGCCCGCCCGACCGTCGTGAGCATCTTGCGGATCACGACGGAGTCGGAGGTCTTCCGGATCGTGTGCTCGCAGTGCAGGAAGGCCATGTGGGGGACCTCTGGGGACCCGCCGGTCATAACATCCGTGTCCGCGAGCCGCGCGCCCTCAGAACCGGGCGGACACTCGCAGCCCCGGCCCCTGGGGGCCCATGGAGAAGCCCACACTCACCGGGGGCGGATGCTGGATGCGCCAGGTGTGGCGAGCATCGAGCAGGCTCGCCGCCCACAGGCCGTAGAAGCCGAGGGTCGCGGGCCACTGTACGGCGTAGCGGATGACGTTCACGCGGCGGCGGGTCTCGGCGTCGGTCCACTTGGTGGGGTGGTTCGGTCCGTTCACCCGGGACAGGTAGATCCAGGTGCCGATCGAGGCGCCGCCGAGGGACGCCTGCAGCACCGCGAAGGACACCCCACGCCCGTTCTGGCCCAGGACGAACTGAGGCGCCCCGAAGGGGGCAAAGGCCCAGGCGGGCAGGGGAGGCGGGGGGGGCACCGGTTCGGGCGGGGGCGGCGGACGCTGCTGCACGCGCTGCTTGACCAGCTCGAACCAGTGCACGACCTCGCGGGGGTGGTTGAAGGGAGACATGCTCACGTCGGGGCGGTGGCCGAGGAGCGCCTCGAAGGTGTCCCAGGCTCCGGCCCGGTCGTCGAGCAGGTACTGCACCTCGCCGAGGTAGAGCATGGTCTCGACGTAGACCTCGTCGGTGGTCTCGCCCGCGGCGTCCAGGCGATCCCGCAGGGCGAGGAACAGGTGCAGCGCCTTGTCGTGCTCGCCCTCGAAGTAGCTCTGGCGTGCGGCGTCGAGGGCCTCCTGGGGATCCTGCGCCTCCGCCGAGGTCGCAGGCACCTCGGCGGGCACGGGCACCTCGGCGGGCGCGTCGGTGGGCGCGGGCGCCTCGGGCGCGGGGACCTCGGGCGCGGGAGCGGGGAGCTCGGGCGCGGGAGCGGGGAGCTCGGGCTCGGGCATCTCCACCGGCGCCTCGGGCGAGGTCCCGGGCGTCGCGCGCGCGAGGGCGATCAGGAGCAGCAGCAGGTTCATCGACCGTTCGCGAGTTGCGCGGGCACCTTACCCCCGCCCCCGGTCGCCGGGCAATGACGCCGAATTCCTTTCCGTGCGAATGGATCGTGGTTGCACATCGACGCCGGACATGTCACGCAATCTACCTGCACGTGCCTGAGTCAACGCGCTGGCAAAGGCGCGACAAGGGGCGGCCGGATTGGCCCCCCGCGAGGAGTCTGTCACAGATGCGCCGACTCGAGACCTATGACTGGTGGCCGGAGCTCGTGGCCCTGAAAGACGAGCTGTCCCTTCGGGAGCTAGCGGAGAAGTTCTCCGTGACCCCCGGTGCGATCTCCGCAGCCCTCAAGCGGGAGGGAATCACCCGAAAGCCTGCTCCCCCGGGCCCGCGGGCCCACCGCAAGAAGAAGCCCCGCAAGGCCCGCCAGGCCGAGGAGGAGCCGCTGCCGCCGGAGCCCGGAGAGGTCCGGGCGCCGCCCGAGGGCCTGCCCAGCCCGCGCCCGGGCTCCAAGGACGCCCAGATCCACGCCCACGCCGAGCTCCTCGGCAAGGTCCCCGACCGCGAGGTGGCCGATCTCGCCGGGGTGAGCGTGCGGACCATCGCGAGCTTCCGCTCCCGCCACGACATCCCCGCCTACTCGGGCCCCAAGCGCGCCTCCGCTCCCCGCAAGCGCCGCTCGAAGATCGAGCCCTTCGAGCACCTGCTCGGCCAGTCTTCCGACCAGGAGGTCGCCGACCTCGCGGGCGTTACGGTCAACGCCGTGCGCAACTACCGCGCCAAGCGCAACATCGCGGCCCCGGCGAGCTCGCGGGCAGCGAGCAGCGGGCAGCAGGCGTGGCAGGTGGTGATCCAGAGGAACGAGCGGCAGGTGCACCGCGTGGTGCTCGCCGGCTCCCTCGTGGACGCCGCACGCATCGCATCCGATCAGGGCCACCTGCACGAGGCCGACCGCGTGATCAGCGTCACGTGGGTGGGCGAGATGCTCTGAGCGCACCGGGTGTGGCACCCGGTGCCGACTACTCGACGGGCGGCGTGATCCGGACCGCGAAGGTCCCGTCGCTGACGCCGGTGAGCGCCGTGCCGAGGAGCTGCCCCTTGGCGTCGCGCACCTCGATCACCCCGAGCTGCAGCGGGCGGAGCGTCCCGGCGTCGTCGTAGCGGACGGTGCCCGTCACGAGCTGCCCCGGGTCCAGTTCCAGGATCGGGCTCGTGGTGCTGCCCGGGTCGAGCACTCGCCGGGTGAGGGCGAGGTCGGTGCGCTCGCCGGGCGGCACGATGTCGCAGTCCAGGGGGATCCGCGGCGCGCTCATCGCGAACAGGCCGTTGTCGTCGGTGTGAGCCGAGAAGCTGCGGGCGCCGAAGGCGGGCTCCACGCACTCGACCAGCGCCCCGGCGACCGGCGCGTCGTCCGGGTCCACGACGAGGCCCTCCACGTCCGCCGAGACCGGCAGGGTGGTGGTGCCGAGATCGGTCGGTCCGGTCACCCGCACCTCGCCGAGGTCGACCGGCGTGAGGTCCTGGTCGTCGGCGGGGAAGAGATCCACCTCGTAGCGGCCCGCGAGCAGCCGGGTGTCGTAGTTGCCGAAGGCGTCCGCACGCGCCTCGACCACCAGGGAGGCGGTGTCCGGGTAGTCCTGGAGCGAGGTCGCGGTGAACCGCGCGATGCCGTCGCGCACGCCTGGGCCCGTGCCGGGCTGCATGCGCCCACCGACGGTGTAGGTGGTGAGGTTCGCGTAGGTGATCGTCGCCGAGGCACCGTTCTCACCGACGTAGAGCAGGTCGCTCTGGAGGGTCGGGGCGCGGCCGTTCCCACGTCCCATGGCGATCACGTGCCACGAGCCCGGGCTCACGCGGAGCAGGAAGACCCCGTCGGCATCGGTGCTCACGGTGGGCGTGGTCGGGCCGAAGGCGTTCACCGCCTCGATCGCCACCCCGGACAGCGGGTTGCCCTGGCCGTCGACCACGCGGCCCCACAGGGCGCTGCCGGCGCCGAGATCGAGGTCCAGCACCTGGTCCTCGACGAGGTCGGTCTCCTCGGTGTAGGTCGGAAGCGCCGGATCGTCGGGGACCACCGCGAGCCGGTACGCGGTGTCCGGGACGAGATCGACCGCGTAGGAGCCGTCGTCGGCCAGGGTGATCGCGCGGCCCTGCACGGTGTCGGACTTCTGCAGGGACAGCGTGCCGAGGACCGCCTCCTCGGCGCCCGGCAGCGGCACCGAGCGCTCCACCGGGCCGACCCGGTAGGCGGTGACGAGGCCCTCGATGTGCACCGGCGGCTCCAGGACGAGGTCCAGGGGCCCGGCGTCGATCGCCTCGTCGAAGCTGTGCGGCAGCAGGGAGGCCGGCGCGCCCTCCGCGGCCGCCGAGGAGGCGTCGGGGAAGACGTCGAACCGGAAGCTGTTCGCCTGCGCACCACCCGTCGCGTCCCCCGTGCCGGGGGACATGGCAGTGTCGCCCAGGTCGTTCCGGTCGGTGGGAGCGGTGTAGGCCGCGCACGCCGAGAGCAGGAGCAGGGCGAGGGTTGGCAGCGGTCGAGTCATGCGGACGGATCCAGGGTAGTTCACTCGGCGAGGCTTCGCTGCAAGGTCCGTACCGTCCGCGACGACGCCCTCGTCGTCGGCCTGTTCGCCGTGGTGGGTGCGCGGCGGGCGCCCGAACCGGGACTTTCGGATCGCGGCGAGGGCGCTCATGGGACGGTCACCAGCCAGGTCACCGACTCCTCCAGCTCTCCGTCGGAGACGACGCACTCGATGCGTCGTCCGTCCAGTTCGGGATCGGGGCTGATGCGCATCACCGAGTACCAGAGGTCGCCCTCGGTCGAGGTGGTCCAGTCGAAGGGGACGTCCACGCCCACGATCCACACGAAGTCGAGCGGCTCTCCCTCGGGATCGCGGGCCACCACCGTGAGCCGGGTGTCGCGGTCCATCACGAGCGGAATGTCCTGCAGGTCGCCCTCGGGGCGTAGGATCTGGGGAGGCCGGTTCGGATCGGGTTGCCACCCCGGCGGGACGTACAGGCAGCCCCCGAGGAGGGACAGCAGCGCGAGCAGCCCCAGCCGGCGGGGCCGGGGCCTCACGGCGTGCCCTGTTTCGCGGTGAACAGGTAGGTGTCGTCGACGCCGTCGTAGATGCGCCGGAACACGCCTTGCTTGCCGCAGTCGAGCACGACGATGTTCTTGGTCTGCGGGTCGGCGAGGGAGATGGTGTGGTCGACCTCGGCGAGCGTGCCCCGGGGCGCGTCGTTGACGCTGACCTGGCAGTCGTCCGGGAAGCTCGGATCGATGGCCACGGGGACCGGCTTGGGCTGCAGGTCGTCCACGATCACCTTGCGGTGCTCGCCCGGCGACACGGCGACGGGAAGCGCGTAGTCGTAGATCCCGGGCCCCTGGAGCACGAACAGGTGCTCGCCCGGGTCCACCTGGATCCACCCGACCTCCCGCACCGAGCCCACCCGCTTGCCGTTCTCGTAGATCTCGGCGGCGTAGGGCTGCGTCGCGCGGATCTGGATCTCCGCCGGGTCGTCGGCGGTACCGGTGGCGGTGAGGCGCTCGGCGACCGGGCGCGGGAGCGCCGAGGGGTGGGTGACCCGCGGGCTGTGCGTCTCGGGCCGGGGCGCGGGTGCGGGAGCTGGCACCGGGCGCGGCGAGGCCGTGCCGGCGGTGGGCGAGGGGCTCGGAGCGGGCTTCGGGCTCGGCATCGGCTTCGGGCTCGGCGCGGGCTCCGCCGAGGCGACGGCGCCCGGATCGGGCGGCGCGGGCGCGGTGACCGAGACGACCGGCCCCGTCCCGCCCGCCTTCGGGGCGCGGAGGAACCAGCCCATCCCGAGGGCGGCGACCAGGGCGAGGCCCGCGGCGAGCAGGAGGTAGGCGAGGGGAGTGCGCCGTCGTGGCGACTCGGCGTCGTGCAGCCCCTGCACGAGGTCGAGGACCTCGGGGTTGTCCTCGTCCAGGGTGAGCAGTCGGTTGAACAGCCGCAACGCCGCCAGGGGGTCGCCCTCCGCGAGGTAGGTCTTGCCCTGCTCGAGGAGCACCGTTCCCAGGTGTTCCTCCAGGCGCTCCTGGTAGGGCCCCGGGTCGCGCACGTAGTCGGCGAGCCCCCAGCCGGACGCCTTCGGGTCGAAGCCTACCTCCTCCAGGCACGCCTGCAGCGCCTCGGCGACCTGCTCCGCCGCCGGGTATCGCTCGTCGCGGTCGATCTGCATGCACCGCTCGATGACGTCGGCGAGGGAGGCGGACATCGTGGGCGCCAGCTCCGTGACGTGCGGGCGGTTGCCCTCGATGATGTTCTTCAGGATCAAGCTCGGGTTGGTCCCGGCAAAGGGCAGATGTCCGGTGACGAGGTGGAAGAGCAGGGTGCCCAGGCTGAACAGGTCCGAGCGCGCGTCCAACTCGCCCTCGCGTGCCTGCTCGGGGCTCATGAAGGCGGGGGAGCCCACCAGCGCGCCGGTCATCGTGACCTGCGACTCGTCGAGGAACCGCGCGATGCCGAAGTCCATCAGCTTCACGACCCCGTCGGCGCGGATCATCACGTTGTCCGGCTTGAGGTCGCGGTGGAGGATCCCTGCGGCGTGGGCGTAGCCGAGGGCCTCGGCCAGGTGGAGCCCGATGGTCGCGACGACCTCCGAGGGCATGCGACCCACCCGGTTCATGAGCGAGGCCAGCGTCGCGCCCTGGACGAACTCGGTGATGATGTAGCAGTCCGAGCAGTCGGTCCCGGAGTAGTCGAAGATCTCGAGGATGTTGTCGTGGCGCAGGTGCTCGATGGCCCGCGCCTCCCGGGCGAACCGCTTGCGGTTGCGGATCGAGCTCGACAGGTGCGGGTGCAGGACCTTGATCGCCACGTCCCGGCCGAGGGTGGTATGGCGGCCCAGGTAGACCGTCGCCATGCCGCCCTCGCCGACCTTCTGGAGGACCTCGTACTTGTCGAGGACAGTACCGATCAAACTCCGCTCCGGACTTGGCGGAACGAGCCACTATAACCGCGGGGGCCGGGCCCATCGATGGGCGCGTCGTCAGAGCTGCGATGCGTCGCCTGTGGCCCCGGGAAAGCCGCGGTCGTCGTAGATGCGCAGGATGATGCCCGCGGTCTCCTCGACCGCGCGGTTGGTCACGTCGATCACCGGCCACTCGGGGTGGGCCCGGAACAGGTCGTGGGCGTACTCCAGCTCCGCGAGGATGTAGTCGAGGTCGTCGTAGTTGGTGCTCGCGAGGCCGAGGTTGCGCGCGCGGCTCTCGCGGATGTTCCGGAGCACGTCCGGGTCGATGGTGAGCGCGAAGATCCGACGCTGGTCCACCCGGTACAGCTGGGCGGGCGGCGGACGGTCCAGCACGATGGGCACGTTGCCCACCTTCAGCCCCTTGTGGGCGAGGAAGGTCGACAGGGGGGTCTTGGAGGTGCGCGAGACGCCCACGAGCACGAGGTCGGCGTGCCGCAGCATCCGCGGCTCCTTGCCGTCGTCGGCCTTGACCGTGAACTCCACCGCCTCCACCCGGCGGAAGTAGGTCTCGTCGGCCTGGTGGAGCAGGCCGGCCACCCCGACCGCCGCCTGGTCGAGGAAGAGCTCCATCTGGCCGATGAGGTTCGCCAGCAGGTCCACGTGGAGCACGCCGTGATCGCGAGCGCACCGCTCCGCCGCCTCACGCATCTCGGGGGTGACGAGGGTGCTCACCACCAGCGCCTGGCGCCCCGCGGCCCGGCGGAACAGGAGGTCGAGATCCTCCGGGCTGGAGACGTGGGGGTAGACCCGGACGTGCACGAGGTGTCCCCGAAACTGCCGCAGAGCCGCGCGGACCACGCGCTCGGCCGTCTCGCCGGTGCCGTCCGAGACCACGAAGATCGGCTGGGGCGCCTTGAAAGGCGGATCGGCCAATGGTCACCTCGGTCGGCGAGGTGTTATCACCAAAGAACGCGGAAGCCGAGCCTTTCCGGGGAGGGGATGCGCAGCGCTGCCCAGGTCCACAGCTTCTTCGCGACGGCCGCCGACCAGCATCAGGGCGTCCTCGCCGGGGTCCTGCCCGAAGGCACGTTGATCGCCTTCGAGATCGAGGGTGGTGGCACGTGGACCGTGGTCAAGGACCGTGGGAGCGTGCGCGTCGTTCCGCACCTCGAAGAACCGGTCGACTGCCGCATGGCGTGCACGGTCGAGGACTTCGACGCCCTGGTCCACGGGCGCCTCGACGCGCGGGAGGCCTTCCTGGGCGGGCGCGTCCGCATCGAGGGCGACGTGGGGCTGATCCAGCGGCTCAACAAGGCCTTCGCCCGCAAGCGCGGGGTGCGGTCGTGAGGCACCTTCCCGAGATCGTCGCCTTCTTCCTGGCGGTGCGCATCGTGCTGTCCGTCGCCTGGATCCGCTTCGGCGCTCGCGACTCCCAGACGTCCTAGCGCCCCGCGCGCTCCCTCCGCCGATCCCCAGGGATCGCCCTCTGAACACGTTCGCGGGCCCACTCCGGTCCGGCCCCTTGCCCGACCGTCCACAGTGACTAGCCTCCCGAAGAAACGACCCTCCCCCGAGGAACCCAAATGGCCTTCGAGACCCCCTCCGACCCGGGCTCCATCAACCTTCCGAGCAGCCTCGAGGTCCCCGTCCTCGCCATCCGGAACACCGTGATCTTCCCGGTGCTCGCCTTTCCGATCAACGTCGGCCGACCCAAGTCGGTCAAGGCGGTCGAGGAGGCGCTGCAGGGCTCCGAGAAGCTCCTCGGGATCTTCGCCCAGAAGGAGGCCAAGGTCGAGAATCCCTCGACCGAGGAACTCTACCAGACGGGCACCATCGTCAAGATCCTGAAGACGGTGAAGGTCCCCGGCAACAAGCTGAACGTCATCATCCAGGGCATCGCCCGCGTCCGCGTCGAGGAGTGGACGGAGACCGGCGAGGTCCTGCGCGCGCGGGTCGAGACGCTCCAGTCCGAAGAGGCGAAGAGCGCCGAGATCGAGGCGCTCACGCAGACCCTGCGCGACCTCGCGCAGAAGATCATCGACCTCTCGCCGCAGATCCCGGCGGAGGCGAGCTTCCTGGTGCGCTCCATCGACGAGCCCGGCGTGCTGGCCGACATCGTCGCGAGCAACCTGAACATCCCGCCCGACGAGAAGCAGGAGCTGCTCGAGACCTTCGACGTGCACGAGCGCATCGAGAAGGTGATCGCGCTGCTCAACAAGGAGATCCAGGTCCTGGACCTGTCCAACAAGATCCAGACCGAGGTCAAGGGCGAGATGGACAAGGCGCAGCGGGAGTACTTCCTGCGCGAGCAGCTCAAGGCCATCCAGAAGGAGCTGGGCGAGGTCGACGAGCGCCAGGAGGAGTTCGAGGAGCTCAAGCGCAACATCAAGCGCGCGAAGATGCCCAAGGACGTCGAGAAGGTCGCGTTCAAGGAGCTCAAGCGCATGAGCCGCATGAGCCCCGGCGCCGCCGAGTACACGGTGAGCCGCACCTACCTCGACTGGCTGACCGAGCTGCCCTGGTCGGTCACCACCAAGGACCGCCTCGACATCAAGGAAGCCGAGCAGATCCTCGAGGAGGACCACTACGGCCTCGAGAAGGTCAAGCAGCGCATCCTCGAGTTCCTCGCGGTGCGCAAGCTCAAGCAGGACATGAAGGGGCCGATCCTGTGCCTCGTGGGCCCGCCGGGCGTCGGCAAGACCTCGCTCGCCAAGAGCGTGAGCCGGGCCCTCGACCGCAAGCTCGTGCGCGTCAGCCTCGGCGGCGTGCGCGACGAGGCCGAGATCCGCGGCCACCGGCGCACCTACATCGGCTCCATGCCCGGCAAGGTGATCAAGGGGCTCAAGAGGGCGGGCAGCAACAACCCGGTCTTCGTGCTCGACGAGATCGACAAGCTCGGCGCCGACTACCGCGGCGACCCGTCCTCGGCCCTGCTCGAGGTGCTCGATCCCGAGCAGAACGACACCTTCCAGGACCACTACCTGGACGTCACCTTCGACCTGTCCAAGGTGCTGTTCATCGCGACCGCGAACGTCCCGGACACCATCCCCGGCCCGCTGCGCGACCGCATGGAGATCATCCGCATCCCCGGCTACACCCACGCCGAGAAGGTGCAGATCGCCAAGCGGTACCTGATCCCCGAGAACCTCGAGGAGCACGGGCTCGGCGACGAGCAGATCGGGTTCGGCGACGACGCACTCGACAAGCTGATCGAGAGCTACACCCGCGAGGCGGGCGTCCGAAACCTGAAGCGCGAGATCGCGGCCATCTGCCGTCACGTCGCCAAGGAGATCGCCGTCGGCGAGCAGACCGAGAAGGTCGACGTCGACGCGAAGATGGTCGAGGACGTCCGCGGGCCGATCCACTTCTTCAAGGAGGTCGCCGAGCGCACGAGCGTGCCGGGCGTGGCCACCGGGCTCGCGTGGACGGCGACGGGTGGCGACATCCTGTTCATCGAGGCGACCAAGATGAAGGGCAAGGGCAACCTCACCCTCACCGGCTCCCTCGGCGACGTGATGAAGGAGTCGGTCAGCGTCGCGCGCTCCTTCGTGAAGTCCATGGCCGCCGAGTTCGGCATCGACGAGGACGAGTTCGAGCGGATGGACCTTCACGTCCACGTTCCGAGCGGCGCCATCCCCAAGGACGGCCCCTCGGCCGGCGTCACGATGATCACCGCGATGACCTCGCTGCTCACCGGGCTCACCGTCGATCCGACGGTCGCGATGACCGGCGAGATCACCCTGCGGGGCGCGGTGCTCCCCGTCGGCGGCGTCAAGGAGAAGGTGCTCGCCGCCCACCGCGCGGGGATCAAGAAGATCCTGCTCCCGAAGAAGAACGAGAAGGACCTCATCGAGGTGCCCGACGAGGTGAAGAACGATCTCGAGTTCGTCTTCTGCGATCGCATGGAGGGCGTCCTGGAGGAGAACCTCGGCAAGGGCAACCTCGCGCGGCTGCGCAAGGAGCTGGCGCTCAAGAAGCAGCACCAGGCCGCGAGCAGCGGCACGGAGCCGGCCTCGGCGCACGCCTGAGAGGGGGCGAAGGCTCCCGAACCGCTCGGCTGTAGTCTTCGTGAAGTTCGAGATCGGTCAGCAATGCCCTACGCATGAACGACATCGTGGTGCTCGACAAGACCGTCTCGGGGTGGCACCTCGCCGCGTGGGTGCGCCTCGGACGCATCTGGATCGAGGATCTCCAGAGCCGCAACGGCACCTTCGTGGACGAGCGGCGCGTGCAGGGCGCGATGCGCGTCGCGCCAGGGCAGGTGGTCCGGGTGGGCGGACGACCGCGAGATCATGGTCGGGAGCTGGGGCCGCGACGGCAACACGGTGCCGCTCTCCAAGCTGAACACCCTGATCTGCCGAGTCCGCCAGGGGCTCCGCGAGGCCGGCTTCGACCCGTAGTTCGTGGAGAAGCGCCGCGGCGCCACGCGCGCCCGGGTGCGCGAGGTCGCTCTGGACGCCACCGGCTGACGCCCCGCCGGACCCGCCTTCCGGTTAGGTGGGCGGGCATGCACACCCGACCCTTTCAGAGCGTCCTGGTGGCCAACCGCGGCGAGATCGCGGTGCGGATCATCCGGGCCTGTCACGAGCGAGGCCTGCGGGCCGTCGCCGTGTACTCCGAGGCCGATCGCGAGGCCCTGCACGTCCGGCTCGCCGACGAGGCGTGGCCCATCGGCCCCGCCGCCTCCACGGAGAGCTACCTGCGCACCGACAAGCTGCTGGCGGTCGCCCGCGAGGCCGGGTGCGAGGCGGTCCACCCGGGCTACGGGTTCCTCTCCGAGAACGC
>Ga0114931_10009219_pt1 | contig 11849 bp, 3 predicted proteins | sample 2SBtaG_FD_89579 | JGI IMG/M metagenome (GOLD analysis project Ga0114931, IMG submission 89579) | Deep subsurface microbial communities from Kolumbo volcano to uncover new lineages of life (NeLLi) - 2SBTROV14_V59a metaG | ecosystem: Environmental > Aquatic > Marine > Volcanic | place: Kolumbo...
CGCCGATGGTGGAGACGTCGCGGTCGATGATAGCGGGCCAACTTCGTTTCGCTACTCCAGCTTTCAGAACCTTGGTTCGTTCCGACGTAGCGAATACGATGCGAACAATAACCTGATTTCGCAAGTGTTTTTGGCAGGCATTCCAGATGCACAGTTCGTGACCCCTTTCGAGCTGAACGCGGTGGATCCAACGCGCATTGCCATCGGCGGGACGGGTTTCGTCTACGAATCGTTCAATCAGGGGTTGTCGAACACGGCGATCACGGGAAGCACCGGTGCCAACCGGGACGCGATCGCCTTCGGGCACGTTTCCGATCCGGACTTGTTGGTTGTCGGCGACGGGTCATCCATCCTTGTTCGCGGTTCATCCGTCGCCAATCCGATGACGCCGACCCCAACACAGTTTCCCGGTGGATCGGTCCGTGACATCGTTCTCGATCCGACCGTGGCCGATGCTTACTACGTGGTTGCCGCCGGGGGTATTTACCAAACGTTGGATGGTGGAACGGAGTGGACGAACATCACCGGCAATTTGTTCAACCTCGCGAGCAACTTCCGTTCGGTTGAATATGTCGAGGCTTTTCCAGAAGATGGCCTGATCGTGGGTACCGATACGGGGGTCTTTTACGCCGATTCCAGCGATTTCACGTCTTGGAGTGCGTTGGGCACCGGGTTGCCCACGGTGCTTGCCTACGATCTCGACTACGACCCTGGCGACGACCTGCTGGTGGTTGGAACGCTTGGACGCGGGGCGTGGACGTTGTCTGATACGTCGGTCGAAATCAATGGGGTCGACCTGCCGGAATTCGTCGCGAAAGATTTCAAGCGACTCAATCCGGTCGGTAGTTTGGTGTCGCTGAGCACGAACAATAAGGGAACGATCAGTTTCGTCGGCGATACCGACGACTTCACATTCTTGGCCGAAGCCGGAGAAACATTCACGGCCATCGTTCGCCCGCTGTCTGGTTCTTCAACGCTCACGGCGGAGTTCATCGGGCTTGGTGCCTCCGTTGGCGCCGGCGCGCCAGGAGAAACCATTGTGCTACCGGCGGTGCAAGTTCTCACCGATGGTACCGCTCGCATTCGCGTCTCCGGAAACTTGGATGCCTCGTATGAAGTCGACATCTACCAAAACACGACGCTCGAAGCCTTGGTGGGAGATACCGCCCCCGGCAACGAATTGGCCATCGACGATGCGTTTCTCTCGCTTGGTTCCGGGCGGACCGCGGTCGTGGGCACGGCCACTGCCGGCGATAACGACCGCTATACGTTCGACTTCTCTTCGGCGTTCGGAAGTTCGATCGATATCGTGCTTGCGGGCCATTCGGGTGCGGATTTTTCGCTGGAGCAGTTGGATTTGATCAGTCCCGACGGGGCGACGATCGTACGGAGTGCCACGGCCAATCCACTAGGCCCTGACGCGGAGAACCACGACTTGGCGATCCTCGGCTTCACGATTGACGAGATTGGCGCATACACGCTGGATTTTTCGTCTGCTATCGCCGGTGATTACACCATCGTGGTAACCCAGTCGCTGGTCTTCGATACGGAGTCCAACTCTGCGACCGATCCCTTGCAGTCGCTCGACGCGGTCGACGGAGCGTTGGGATTGCTCGACCTTTCCATTCCGTTTGGCGGTTTGAATTTTGTTATCGATTCGGGGCAGACGTCCCTCTCAATTGGCGGGGCGGTCGTGGATTCCAATTCCTCTTTTTCCGTCTCCTTCGAACCCCAACTACCCGGGAGCGATTCAACGAGTTTAGTGGGAACGGTTCGTGGTTCCTTTGGTTCAAATTCGCTCCAGTTTTTAGGCGGTTCGGTAATCGATGCGATTGAGCAGGCGGGGCCCTTCAAGCCGGGTGACTCTCCCGCGGACGTGGCTCTACAGGTTGAACTCGCTCCCGGATTTTTCGGCTTCATTGCGGTTCGAGACGCATTTTTCGATGTGGCGAGCGGCCCGATTCCCGTGGATGCCAACGGGAACTTCGATGGCGAGGGAATCACGGTCAGCATTACCAGTGGCACCGCGTCGCTCGACGTACCGGGCATCCTTCAGGGTGACTTTGACTTGACGGGCGGATTTGCAACAAACATGTCCACGGACACAGCGACGATCGAGACGTTTGGCGAATTGCTTACCATCACGATCCCCGTCGAGACAACGATCGAACAAGAAATACCAAACACCACGCTCGTCGCGGATATAACGATCACCGGCCAAATTGTCGCCACCGCCGTACTTATCCAAGATAGCGAAGACAACTATGAGGTCGATTTGGTTTCTGGTCAGGAGGTGGTTGTCTCGACCGACACACCACTGGACACCGGCACGACGCCCGACAATAGTCTCGATCCAGAACTATTCCTCTACGCGCCCTCGGGCGCTCAGGTAGCGTTCGATCTTAATTCAGCCCCAGACGGCAAGAATGCCCAGCTCTCGTTCGTCGCGACGGAAACCGGAGCGTACCGCGTGGAAGTCCACGCCGCTTCCGGCGTTGGCGAGTATCTGCTATCGGTTAACACCGGGCCAACGGCAACTGTCACGGGACCAAGCGATGGCGTTCGGAATCAACCGCGGTCGTTCACTCTCGAAGCAGTCGACACATCTCCGGAAGACCAAGCGGCGAATTTCATCTTTGCCATCGATTGGGATAACGACGGAACCTTCGACCAAACCGTTGTCGGGCCCGGTGGTGTCGTGGTTGAACACAGCTTCCCGGATGTCGGAAACTTTGATGTTCGCGTCGTGGCTACCGATCAGCGTGGTGCGTCTAGTGCCGAAGCGTTTCACAGCATCACCATTACTGCCCTGGCCTTGCAAGCCGATCCAGACAACCCGGGGATTACGAACCTTGTCTGGGGCGGAACCACCGGCGACGACATTGTTGAATTTGAAGAAACCGCTTCGCAAACCGTCGAAGTGCGCACGATTCAGTTGGACGGCGTCGTGGTCAATGATACGCAGACCTTCGCCGGGGTCACGGGACAGGTCATTGCCTATGGTGGTGACGGCGCTGACATCATTGATGCTGGCGGAGTCGATGGGCTGACGAACATAAGCGCCTTGCTCATTGGTGACAGAGGTGACGACACGCTGAGCGGTGGCGACGCTGCCGACATCATTCGCGGAGATGCCGTTGGCGATGGTTCCGAAGGTCGCGATTCGATCGATGGCGGCGCCGGCAACGACTTGATCTACGGTGACGGAGCCGAGGGTTCCGACGATACGCTCAGCGGCGGCATCGGCAACGACACGATCCATGGCGACAACGGAGATGTCTCCTCGGACGGAGCCGAAGGGAGCGACGTTATCAATGGGGATGACGGGGATGACTCGCTGTTGGGTGGGAGAAAGGGTGACACGCTGTTCGGTGGGAATGGCAACGACTTCGTCGATGGCGGAACGGGGAACGACGTCATCATCGACGCCGATGGGGCAAGCGGGGGCAACGACACCCTGATCGGCGGCAGCGGTCACGATATTATCAGTGCTGGCACCGGGAACGACTCGTTGGATGGCGGCACGGGGACGGATCTACTGTTCGCCGGAGTTGGAGCTGATACCCTGCACGGAGGGAATGGTTTGGATCTGCTGGTGGCCGGACCGACCAGTTTCGATTTCATTAAGGTCGATCTGAGGGCGATCCACAATGAATGGCGGTTTGGAGACAGCTATGCGACGCGAGTGGCCAACATTAGCGGCACCCCGGGCGGCGCGAACGACCCTGTGTTTTTGCAGCCAGGTATCACGGTCTTCGACGATGGCGCGGTGGACACGCTGTTTGGGGGAGGGCAGATGGACTGGTTCCTCTACAATATGACCGGCTTACTGTTCCCGGACATCCTTACCGACCACGTAGCGGGTGAAGCCGAAACCGACATCGCTCCGTAGGCATTGTTCGGGAATTCGCGGTCGACACATCGCAAGCCCATGGGGTGGTTGCGAGATGACGGAGTCGCGGCGCATGTCGAAATCGTATGATGCCATTTTGATTCTCTCGTTTGGCGGTCCGGAGAGTCGCGATGACGTCATTCCCTTTCTGGAAAATGTCCTACGTGGCAAGAACGTTCCTCGTGAGCGGTTGTTGGAAGTCGTTGAACATTACTACCTTTTCGGTGGGATCAGCCCGATCAATCAGCAGAATCGAGCGTTGATCGCGGCACTTACCAAGGAGCTTGAGACACACGGTCCGCGGTTGCCGATCTATTGGGGCAACCGCAACTGGCAGCCCTTGCTAACCGACACGCTTCGACAGATGAAGAACGACGGAGTTCAGCACGCCATCGCGTTCTTCACGTCGTCGTTCAGTTCGTATTCCGGCTGTCGCCAATACCGCGAGAATATCGTGAAGTCTCAAGAGGAAGTGGGGAAAGGTGTTCCGACCGTCGACAAGCTGCGTTCGTTTTATAACCATCCTCGTTTTATCGAGGCGAATGTTGATCGCGTACAAGCGGCCTTACGAAAGATTCCTTCCGAACGACACTCGACGACGCAGCTTGTGTTCACGGCACACAGCATTCCCATCGCCATGGCTGAGGGAAGCGATTATACAACACAACTGCGGGAAGCGGTTCGGCTAGTTACTGAACAAGTCGGTCTGCCTGACGCGCGGCTTGTCTATCAAAGCCGTAGCGGTCCGCCGTCACAGCCTTGGCTTCAGCCCGATGTTGGCGACTATCTCAAGTCGCTGAAGGAGCGTGGAAGATATACCGACGTCGTGGTCGTGCCAATTGGTTTTCTTTCCGATCACATGGAAGTGTTGTTCGATCTCGACACGGAAGTCCGCGATCTCTGCAACCAGATAGGCTTGAACATGGTTCGCGCCAAGACGGTCGGAACGCATCCCGCGCTGGTGAGCATGATTCGCGAACTACTGCTGGAACGCGTGGAAGGTCACCCGCGTCGTGCCGTGGGACGGTTGGGTCCGAGTGTCGATGCGTGTCCAGAGGATTGCTGTTTGTTGGGCCGTCAAAAACCGCCATCTCCCGCGTCATAGCGCCGGCTGTCTTTCACCTGGGCGGGTTCAGTGGTGGAGGGCCTATTCGGCAAAAATGTCCCCGGCATCGCTTGCCATGGAGTTGTCGCCGTTGATTCATTCAACGGGGGGCGTTTTGGCCGAGAGTACGTAGGCAAGCAGCTCGAATATCTCGTCTTTCGAAAAGCGATCGAGAAGTGCCTTGGGCATCATCGAAACCGACGACTTGACGATCTCGTCGATGTCCTCTCGTGCGATCACCGTGGGCGTGGGTGTCTCGGGATTCGTGATGAGCGAGACCGACGACTTGTTTTCCGACTTTACAATCCCGGTGATCACTTGACCTGCGGAGGTCATCACCAGTTGGACGGCATAGCGGGGATCGATTCGATGTGACGGTTCGAGGATCTCGCGAAGCACGGCAGCACGGTCGCCATCGAATCGTTTCAAGACATCGGCAAGTTCCGGACCGACTGCTCCGCCTTGACCATTCACCCGGTGACATTGCGCGCAGGTTGCTTCTTCGAACATCCGCCGACCGATTTCAAGCGACCGCCCACGAAGCCCGGTTTCCAATTCATGTGTGAAGTCATCCAACGCCCAGCTTTGGACGAACGCCCGCGTGTTGCCAATCGGGTAGGTGGGTTCCGTCGGGTTCCGTAGCCAGGCGTCGAGATCATCAACAACGATCATCACCCCGTACATCCGCATCCAGTGACGGGGAAATGTACACACATAAGGATACTCGCCTGGTACCTTGGGCGCCGTGAACGTGAGTTTCCGTTGCTGGCTTGCTTGTACCATGTCGATGGCGAAGAGGACCTTATCGGAATCCGGGATATAAGGTTTCCCTTCGAAGCCTGGCTGTAGACCAAGTTTGGCTCCGGCGATCGCCACTTCCTGCAAAGCGCCTGGAAGGGTGATGACGAAATTGTGCGGCATCAGATCTTCGTTCTTCAACACAACCTGGACGGGACGACCAGCCTCGACGGCGAAATACGGCGTGTCGTATCGCATCTCCTCTTGCACGGTGTGGATGCGAACGACGCGCACGGTAATGGCACGAAGCCGCTGGCGATATGACCGTGCATCGTCCGCGGACAACTCCGCTAGCAATTGATCCGCCAGTTGCATCGCGTCGATGAACGCGTCGGTCGTTCGTTCTTGAGCCGGGGTTGCTTCGGCGAGTTCGACAAGTGTATTGACGAGTCGCTTCGCAGAATCCGCCGGGCGCTTTTCTCTTGGTATTCTTAACAGTGTGTGAATTGCCGTCGTGCGAAACGTTTCATCGGCAACCAGCGACGCCACGAGACGGAAAATCTTGTCTTGCCCTTTCGGAATGAAGGAAAGCGCGGCAATAGCAGCCCGTCGCACTTCGACGGGATGTGAATCGTCGAGATGGGAAATAACGGAATCAAGCAGGGTGGCTCGCCGAGCGTCGTCCGGGACAAGTTCGATCGACGCGAGCCAGTCCAATCTCGCGGAGTCATTTACTGCCGCCCGCGCGGACGCGGCTTTCAGGTCGCCAGCGGTGATCAGTCCGGCGAAACCGACCGTGCACGGAAACGGCTGCTCCGATTCCGTCGCGGCGGCGAGAAGATTTCGATGGTTGGCCAGATTACCGGGAGGTTGCGCGAGCAACATTGCCGCCAATTGTCGCGCGACGCGTTGTTGTTCGCCGTTGCCGGTCTCAAGCTTCTCAATCGCCGTCAGTAGCTCGATGATCTCATCGGACTGGTTAAGTGTGAAGAGCCCCCGCAGCGCGTCCTCGCGATCTTGTCGCGACATTCCGGCACGTGTGAGAATGGCCGTATACACCGACTTATACTTAGGATCGTCTGTCGCCCGTTCGACAAGTAGTAGGCGCTGGTTGTTGAGACGGTTGAGTTGATACCACACAATTCGTGGGCTCTTGTCAAGCAACACCCGCGGTTGGCTGATTGGTTTATCGGTGTTGGCGCCGTGCTCGTGGTGATGCTCCTGTGCGAGGGCGACGATCGCACAGCATGTGCCAAGGAGCGGGAGAACCAAGGCACGCAAGAACTTCGATATCCGCTTTGGCATGATCGCTTCGCCGTGCTCCACTGATGACATCTTTCATTAACGATCGAGTGTTCGCATTGTCTCGTTGAGCGTGTACTCAAGCCACGTGTCGGTCTCATGGTTCAGCACATCAAGAGCAACTTCGATGGCTGCCTCGGAGTCATACATGCTGCATGCCCGAACGGCTTCGAGTCGCACGCGCGGATGGGGATCGTTAATGCGAGCATGGACTAAATCCAACGAATTCTCAATGCGGTCGACCCAAAAGGATAGCACGCGAGTTGCCGCCGCGCGAGCCTCGAAACGCTTGGCGTTGAGTAATGTCTTGAGCAAATCGACATTGACGACGTTGTGTGTCTGGTAGAGCCAAAGCCCTTCAAGCAAATGGTGTTCGTGCTCGGCATCGGACGGATCGAGCGCGGCAAGCCATGTTTCCAGCGCCGCGATCACCTTATCGATATCACGGGCGGCAAGTTCACGGTGAACACGGTAGCGGAGTCGAGCATCGTCTTGCTTCAACAGTTCTAGTAAAGCCGGGAGCGTCTCTCCGGCGATCTTGGGCGGAGTGACCAAGGGGCGATCCGCGTAGCGAACGCGCCAGATGCGACCGTGGCTATGATCGCGGTGTGGCTCACGAAGATTGTGCTGCAAATGGCCAATCAGGGCATTGTGCCAGTCGACGATATACAGCGCCCCATCGGGTCCGAACTGTAACGCGACGGGACGAAAATTTCCATCTTCGGAGTAGACCAAAGGCTCGACTTCCTTGCCGACAAACCCCGCGCCGGCGTCGGAAACCGTGTGTTGCAACACGCCCCGAAAACCGATCACGTTGTTGAGCAGAAAGTTGCCCTGCGCATTGGGTGGAAAGTTGCGACTGAAAACAAACTCACACCCCGACGTGGGACGCACACGTTTCTCGATGAACGTCGGGTATGGTTTGAAATCGGTGATCTTGACGAAGTCGCGATGCTGGTCACGGCAACCGCCGGGATGCTTCGCGGGATAGATCACGCGACCTGAGATGGGGGTCGCCCAGTAGTTGAAACCGGGGGAGGCATCGGCAATGAAGTTCTGCCCCCAGCGGTCGAACACATGGCCCCACGGGTTGGCAAAGGCCAATGAAACGTGAACCTCGAATCGTTCGGTTCGCGGGTCATAACGCCAGACGCCGGCGTCAGCCAACCGTTGTGGTCCGTTGATGCTTTCGACCTGGGATTGCTTGAAGGTTCCCTCTTGGAAGTAAAGCCCACCGCCGGGACCCCACTGGAACGCCGAAATGCCGTGGTGAGAATCGGCCGTATCAAAGCCGACGAGTCGACGAATGCGGACATCGGCATGATCGTCGCCATTGGTGTCTTGAAGAAACAAGATGTCGGGTTGTTGCGCAACGAAGACGCCGCCTCGCCCCAACTCAAAACCAGTCGGCTGGTGTAGCCCGGTGGCGAAGATGGTTTGTTTGTCTGCCCGACCATCGCCGTTGGTGTCCTCGAGGATGAGCAGTCTATCGTCGAGAACCGTCTTCGGCTTCCATTGGGGATAGGAGGGCATGGTCGAGACCCACAACCGTCCTCGGTTGTCGAAGCTCAAAGCAACCGGGTTGATCAGGTCGGGAAAATCCTCCTCGGTCGCGACGAGATCGATCGCGTAGCCGGGCGCCAGCTTGAAACGCTTCAATTGTTCTTCCGCCGGCAGGTAGTCGAGCGAGCCAAGTTTACCAGCTTTGCGGTTGACATCGTCCTCGCCCCCGACGTTTGTCTTGGGGTTAATAAACGGCAGCGTGTTGCTGTCGTCGCACTTGGCGAGGATCTCTTGTCCTTGGGCAAGTTTCGAAATGCGGACGTCGCGGTTCGCGCACATTTGGTCGAGAATCGCCCGTTCGCGTTCCATCACTTCGCGGTTGCGATAGGTTCCGTCGAAGCCAGCCTCTCCCCGTTTGCCATAGATCGAGTATCCATTGACGGCTCGATATCGATGCCACCAATGAAAGTTTTTGTCTTCGATCTCGGCCTTCAGTGCCGCACTGAAATCGTCAGTTGATTCCAATTCGCTCTCCGCTCCGCCGAACAATCCACGATTGAGTATCGATGCAAGGAGGCGGTAGCCACGCGAATTGAGATGCGCGCCGTTGAGTGTTAGACGATCCTTGGACGATTCAAAAAGGCGTTTCGTTGGATGGTAAAGATCGACGAAGCCGACACCGGTCTCCGACGCCACGTCTTGCATCGCCCGTGCATAGCTCGCGAGACGAGCGTTATGCGCATGCCCATCGGGAAGATTCACGTCACCGGTGTTCTCGAAAGCGATCGGTGAGACGAGCACCATTCGTGGTGGCCCCTTGCCGCTGTAGTTCTTCGTCTTTGTCTCATTCACGAGGCGAGTCAAATCGGCAGTGAACGACGCAAGACCGTCGTCCCCCTGAAACGATTCATTGAAACCAAAGAAGAATAGAATCACGCTCGCCTTGCTGCGAGTAAGATGGACGTCCGGCGAACCGAAATTCAACGACCGCATGCGATGAAACGGCTCATCGGCGGGAAAGCAAAGGTTTCGCACCACTAAATCTTGCTTGGGAAACCGCTGATACAAGAGGGTCTCCCAGTAATTCTGATGTTGCATCCGTTCGCCCAGCGCATTGCCCACCAAACAAATATGATCGCCAGGTTCGAGTGCGAGAACGCTCGTTGCTCGCGGGTCGGTATTTGGTGAGGAGCGTGATTCCCCAGTGGAAGACGCTTGGGCGAGAGAGTCTATCTTGCGGGCAAGGGGTGTATCGGTCCGCTTCACGACCGCACTGTTTCCCGTGACACGATCCGAATTTGGCCGCGACGAGGCTGTCTTTCGCCCGTCGCGGGCTAGGAGGATTTCGATTGCCGCATCGTTTTTCTGAACTGTCCCGGGTGTCGAGCGTCCGCGGTCCACACAACTTTCAAGCAGCGACGTAAGGCGCTGGACGACTTCCGGATAATCCGCCTGAACGTTTCGCGTCTCTTCAATATCGGCGGATAAGTCATAGAGTTGGATCGGTGGCAATTTGGCAACATCCTTGCTGCCCGGTCGGGGGAAGCTCCATCCGCCGGAACCGGGGCATAGTTCCAGTTTCCAACGCCCTTGGCGAATCGAAAATGCCCCGCGAATCGAATGATGGACCACCGCTTCACGCAGCGGTTTCCTCGTGTCGACACCCAACAGCGCCGGCAGAAGGCTCACACTATCGACGCCCGCGCTTTCCGGTAGTTCAGCATCCAGGATATCCGCGCACGTTGCCATGAAATCGGTCAGGCAGATGAGTTGGTCGCTCGCCATGCCAGCTTGAACCTTCACGGGCCAACGAACAATGAATGGAATGCGGTGCCCTCCTTCAAAAATGTCCGCCTTGTGACCGCGGAAGATATAACTGGGGTCGTGGCCAAAAGTGGCAAGTTCTTTGAAGTTGCCCTGAGGTGAACAACCGTTGTCGCTAGTAAAGATAAGAAGGGTGTTCTCGGCGTGTCCGCTTTCTTCAAGTGCCCGCATGACCTGCCCAACGGTGTCGTCAACCTGCATGACATAGTCGGCGTAGGCGTTGAGCCCGCTCTTGCCTTGCCACCGCTTCGATGGCGCGATGGGCGTATGGGGGGCGGGCATAGGGAAATAGAGAAAGAACGGTCGCTTGCCATCCCGTTGTGAGGCAAGGTATGCGACCGCTTTTTCGGTCAACTGCGGTAGGACGTCTTCTGGCGACAAGTTTTCGTCCGCCGGTCCTTCGCGTCCGAAGGCGTCTGAATCGATGGTTGGGATCGCAACGGCCCTATCGTTCTCGATGTAGAGATAGGGCGGCATGTCGAGTGAAGCGCTGATTCCGAAGAACGAATCGAAGCCAATGGTAGTCGGCCCGTTCCGAATTGGTTTCGCGTAGTCGATTTTCCAGCCGTCGGAGTTATTTGAATCAGCGAAGCCTCCGGTCTTGAGTTGCCAGTTCATGCCGAGGTGCCATTTGCCGAAGCACGCGCAGTGGTAACCGTGTTGCCCAAGTAATTGGCCGACCGTGAGGCGATCACGTTCGATCAGAGGGCGAGAAAACCCACCCAAGACTCCCTGCTGCAATCGTGTGCGCCAGTTGTAACGCCCGGTTAAAACGCCATAGCGCGTGGGCGTACAGACCGACGAACTCGAATGTGCGTCGGTGAAGATCATTCCGCCGCCAGCAAGTTTGTCGAGATTTGGCGTCGGAATCTTGCACTCTGGGTTGAGCGCCCCCACGTCGCCGTAGCCCAAGTCATCGGCGAGGATATAAACAATATTCGGCTTCGAGTCCGCCAACGCGAAACCAGGGCCTGCGAGAACGGCAAACAGTATCAGTCGTATCGCGTTGTTCATGGTCTTCAAGATCGCCATTGCTGGAGAAGGTGGCAACAAGGTTGATTTTTCTTCCGGTGCCCGGGGGGACCAGGATCAAAATATCGAGCGTAGCAGCTTCGAGGACCGACGAAAAGGAATCGCCGCGGAGATGCCTCGCGCCGCTTTCCCGGCTTGAAGAACGTTGCCACGCCGCTGGAGTACGACGGGTGGGCAGCCGGTTATTGTGTTTTCTCCAGTTAGTGTCCAGAATAGCCGTTTACGTTTCGTAATGATTGTGGGAGGCAGCATGAATTTTCATGGCTTTCGTGGAACCGACACCTACCTCGTTACTCCAGAGCTTCGCGACGCCGTAAATGTCGCGGTGGCCTTGGAAAAGCCGCTATTGATCCGTGGTGAACCCGGCACGGGCAAGACGGTTTTGGCGGAGGCAATCGCCGAAAACCTCGGCCTGACGCTGCTGGATTGGAACATCAAGTCGACCACGAAAGC
>Ga0114931_10009220_pt1 | contig 11849 bp, 8 predicted proteins | sample 2SBtaG_FD_89579 | JGI IMG/M metagenome (GOLD analysis project Ga0114931, IMG submission 89579) | Deep subsurface microbial communities from Kolumbo volcano to uncover new lineages of life (NeLLi) - 2SBTROV14_V59a metaG | ecosystem: Environmental > Aquatic > Marine > Volcanic | place: Kolumbo...
AAACCCGCCCGATTCCGGGCGCCGTCGCGACCCAGGGCGTGGACGTCCGCCGCGACTTCATTCGCAAGACCTACGCGTTCCTCGCGGCCGCGGTCCTCGGCTTCGTCGCCACCTCGATCGTGCTGTTCGACAGCGGCATCTCGCTGGCGATGACCAAGTGGGTGTTCCTCAACGGCCGCTTCGCCTGGTTGGGCGTGCTGATCGCCTTCGTGGTGGTCGGCAAGCTGGCCGACTCGTGGTCGCGCTCCGACAACTCACGAGGCATGCAGTACGTCGGTCTGGCCGTCTACGTGGTCGCAGAGGCGTTCATCTTCGCGCCACTGCTGTACGTGGCGGCGATCTACTCCGACCCCAGCGTCATACCCAACGCCGCCACCCTGACCATCGCGCTGTTCGCCGGCCTCACGGGCACGGTGTTCCTGACCAAGAAGGACTTCTCCTTCCTCCGCGGCGCCATCGTCATCGGCTCGATGATCGCCATGGGCATCGTCGTCGGCTCGCTGCTGTTCGGCTTCCAGCTGGGCATGGTCTTCGCCGCTGCGATGATCGCCCTGGCCGGCGGCTCGATCCTCTACCAGACCAGCCAGATCCTGGCCCACTACCGGCCCACGCAGCACGTGTCGGCCGCCCTGGGCCTGTTCGCCTCGGTCGCGCTGATGTTCTACTACGCGCTGATCTTCTTCATGTCGATGAACCGCCGCTAGCCGGGTACGACCTACCCCGACACGCCGGAATCCAAGGGCCGCCCGCGAGCGGCCCTTTCTTTTGGGGCTATACTGACGGCTCATGTCGCAGTCCGCCGCCCTGGCCCGCGCCGTGCCCGCGGAGGCCTCCCGAGCCATCCGCGAGGTCGAGGAGAACGTCAGCCGGGTCATCGTGGACAAGACCCGGGCGATTCGTCACGCGCTCACCGCGCTGCTCGCCCGCGGCCACCTGTTGATCGAGGACATCCCCGGCGTCGGCAAGACCACGCTGGCCCGCGCGCTGGCTGCCTCGGTCGGCGGCACCTTCCGCCGCATCCAGTTCACTAGTGACCTGTTGCCATCCGACATCGTTGGCGTGTCGGTGTGGAACGCCGAGCAGCAACAGTTCGAGCTCCGCCACGGACCGATCTTCGCCAACGTGGTGCTCGCCGACGAGATCAACCGGACGACCCCACGCACCCAGTCGGCGCTGCTCGAGGCGATGAGCGAGGGGCAGGTGTCGATCGACGACGCCACCCACACGCTGGAGCGGCCGTTCCTGGTCCTGGCCACGCAGAACCCGGCCGAGCATTTCGGCACCTACCCGCTGCCCGAGTCGCAGATGGACCGCTTCCTCCTGCGAATCCAGCTGGGCTACCCGTCGCCGGCGATCGAGCGGGAGCTTCTGCGCGAGCGCGGCGGCGCCGACCCGGTGGCCGCCCTCGAGCCGGTCATCGACCACGCGACCATCGCCAAGCTGCAGGACTCGGTGGAGAAGGTTCGCGTCGAGGAGCCGCTCCTCGACTACGTCATGACCATCATCGGCGAGACCCGCGCGGCCCCGGCGCTGCAGGTCGGCGTGTCGACCCGTGGCGCGCTGGCCTGGTACCGGGCCGCGCAAGCCTACGCCCTGGTCGCCGGGCGCGACTACTGCGTGCCCGACGACTTCAAAGAGCTGGCGCTCCCGGCGCTCGCGCACCGGGTAATGCTGACCAACGCGCACGACTCTCTGGGCCGCGCCCGCGAGGAGGCCGAGCGCGCGATCGCCGACATCCTCGACCGCGTGCCGGTGCCGGCCTAGGTCCACCATGGCCCGGAGCCGGTGGTTCCCCTTCGGCTGGACGCGCCGCCTGCGCCGACGCCGACGGCGGCTGCGCTTCACCCGCGACGGCCGCTACTTCGTCGCCATCAGCATCGGCATCGGCCTGGCCGCGATCAACACCGGCAACAACCTGCTCTACCTGCTGCTCGGTTGGCTGCTGAGCATGATCATCGCCTCCGGCGCGCTGAGCGACATGACCATGCGCCGGCTGATGGTTCGCCGCCGGCCGCCCGGGCGAATCTTCGCCAACCGGCCGTTCCTCATGGAGATCTCGCTGGAGAACCGCAAGAAGCGGCTGGCGTCCTACTCCATCGAGGTCGAAGATCTGATCGACCGCAAGCAGCTCGACAAGAAGTGCTACTTCCTCAAGATCCCCCCCGGGCGAACCCAGCGCACGGCGTACCGACACACCTTCTCGCGCCGCGGTGTGCACACCTTCGAGGGCTTCCGCGTCGGCTCCAAGTTCCCGTTCGCGCTGTTCCGCAAGTCGCGCGACGTCGAGCTGGAAGCCGAGGTGCTGGTCTACCCGGCGGTCTATCCGGTGCCGCTGCCGACGCCGCGCGCGCGCCAGCTGGGCGAGACCGCGGTCAGCCGCCTGGGCCGGCGCGGCGAGTTCTTCGGCCTGCGCGAATACCGCGACGGCGACGACCGCCGCGACATCCACTGGCGCTCCAGCGCCCGCAGCGGGCACCTGCTGGTGCGCGAGTACGAGGAGGAGTCGCAGCGGCGGGTGACGCTGCTTTGCGACAACGCGCTGCCCGAGGAGGCAGACTCGGTCGCGATCGAGGCGCTGGAGCGGGCGATCAGCCTGACCGCGTCGCTGGCCACCGCCTACGTCAAGCACGGCTACGCCATCCGCTTCATCGCCCGCGGCGTGCTCATCCCGTTCGCCCACGGTGAGGGCCAGCTGACCCGCATCCTCGAGAACCTGGCGCTGCTCGACACCGGGCGCGACGACGTCCGCTTCGGCGCCGCCATCGACCCGCGCGGCGAGAGCGTGCTGGTGGTGCCGAACGGCGTCGACGGCGTCGGCAACCGGCCGCCGACCGTGACCCGGGTGATGGAGGCGCCGTGAAGTTCGCCCTGGCGCACAAGATGTCGACCTACATCATGGTCAGCTGCGCCTACGCAGCGCTGGCCATGGGCGGCTTCCTCGGCGAGGTCTGGGTGCTCGCGACGCTGGTCGGCATCATCGGCAGCTGGTTCTGCGAGCCGCCGCGGGTGCGCATCGAGCGGTGGACGCTGATCTGGACCATCGCCGCGCTGGGGGTATTCGGCGTGTCGGTGCTCGAGGTGCTGGGCGGCCGCGACGTGCTGCTCGTCGGCGCCGAGTTCCTGATGTTCCTCACGGTGGTCAAGCTGTTCAACCGCCGCGCGTGCAAGGACTACCAGCACATCTACGTGCTGTCGTTCCTGATGCTGGTCGCGGGCACGGTGCTCAACTACGAGGTCACCTACGGCATCTTCTTCCTCGGCTTCGTCGTGTCGTCGACCTGGTCGCTGATCCTGTTCCATCTGCGGCGGGAGATGGAGGACAACTTCCTGCTCAAGCACAGCGACGGGCGGCCGTCCGAGCGGGTCGAGGTGGCGCGCATCCTCAGCTCGCGGCGGATCGTCGGCGGCCGCTTCTTCGCCGGCTCGGCGACCGTGTCGCTGGGCATCTTCGCCTTCGCCTCGATCCTGTTCTTCCTCATCCCCCGCATCGGCTTCGGCTTCTTCTTCCAGAAGGACCGTGGCCAGCTGCACATGGCCGGCTTCGCCGACGGCGTACAGCTGGGCGGACACGGCGTGATCAAGGACAACCGCACCGTGGTCATGCGGGTCAAGGTCGATCCGCAGTACCAGGGCCGCGGCGCGCCATACCTGCACTGGCGCGGCGTCGCCTTCGACCGCTACCACAACGGCACCTGGATCCGCACGATCGCGGCGCCACTCAGCCGCCGGCGAGTGACCTACGGCGACGGCGTGGCCCGCTACCACATGCTGTACAACGACCGCACCGACCATCGGGACACGCTCGAGGAGCGCATGCGCCACGGCATGCGCCAGGAGATCTACCTCGAGCCGATGGGCAACGACGTCCTGTTCGGCGCGTCGATGCCGCTGGCCTTCGAGCTGGGGCACCTGGCCGGGCACAAGCGCCCGCGCCAATCGCGCAACGACGAGCTGCGCTTGCTCCACACCCAGGGCATCAAGTACACGGTCTACTCCGACGTCGACAGGCCGCCGGCGGCCGAGCTGCGCAAGGCGCCGGCCAACTTCCTGCCCGACGGCTACAACGTCTACCTGCAGGGGGTCGACGAGCTCACACCCGAGACCCGCCAGCTGGCCGCCGACATCACCCGCGGCCTCGACAACAACTACGACAAGGCGGTGGCGATCGAGGACTGGCTGCGCAGCAACCTCGGCTACACGCTGGAGATGAAGGACCCGCACGGCGACGAGCCGATCGACTTCTTCCTGTTCCAGCGCAAGAAGGGCCACTGCGAATACTTCTCGTCGGCGATGACCATGATGGTGCGCTCGCTGGGCATTCCCGCGCGCAACGTCAACGGCTTCCTCGGCGGCGAGTGGAACGAGTACGACAACTACATCGCGGTGCGCGCCGGCGACGCCCACTCGTGGGTCGAGGTCTACTTCCCCGGCCACGGCTGGGTGACGTTCGATCCGACGCCGGCCGGCGAGCGCGACCTCATGGGCCGCGGCGGTACCGGTTGGCGCGAGAAGATGCGGCGCTTCTTCGACAACCTGCGCTTCAAGTGGTTCAAGTGGATCATCGAGTACGACATCTACCAGCAGCTTTCGGTCTTCCGCACCATCGGTGACAAGCTGAAGGGCGGCGGCCGCACCGCGCGCAACCTGTACTCGTCGCTGACGGGGTGGCTGCGCGAGCACCGCCTGGGTGCCGCCGGCGCGGGCGGCGGGCTGCTGCTGCTGGTCGTCGGCCTGGCGCTGTGGCGGCGCAAGCGGCGGCGCGCAGGCGGTGGCGCCAGCACCAGGCGCAAGCGGCGGCGCTCCTCGATCGGGGCGGTCTACGCCCGCGCCGAGGAGGAGCTGGCCCGCCGCGGGCACGGCCGCCCGCCGGCGCGGACGCCGCGGGAACACGCCCGCACCCTCCAGGGGGTCGGGCTCCCCGGCGCGGATGCCTACCGCGAGCTGACCGACCTCTACTACGAGGTCGAATACGGCCGCCTCGGTGGCGACGACGCCGTCGGCCGCGCCGAGGCGCTGGCCCGCCAGATCCGCGAAGACTGGGCCGAAGCACGCCGTTCGGAACGCGCCGCCTAGCCCGAGCGAGTGCCGAATTGGCACGCGCGCCCCCACACGCGCGCCATGACGTCACAATGGTTGCCGTCGATCAGAGGCGCGTGGTAGCAATCTCCGCAACTTGCGCCCGCGGCGCGCGGGCACCTCCCTTGCACCGGTTCGTGAAACCCATGAGAGTAGGCCCTGGCTTCGCCGCCCTCGCTGTCCTCGCTGCCGTGTCGACACCGGCCGTGGCGAGCCCCATCGCCGGCGCCGATTTGAAAATTCGCGTCCTCCTGCCGGAGGGCGACACCTATGTGGAGAAGAGCGATCAGGCCGTGATCGAATTCTTCAACCTCGCCCACTGTGTGTGCGGAACGCCGTTCCAGGCCGAGCTGCACCTGCCCAGCGCCGACACGACCACGGCGTACAAGGGCGACATGTGGCTGGGCACCGACTGCGACAAGGCGATCGATCTGCAGACCCGCCAGGAGCAGTGCGAGACCGACATCCCCGGCGGCCACTTCGACGACATCGCCAACGAGCTGCGGTCGCCCCAGCGGATCGACGTCGACCCGGCCGCAATCATCTCGCCGGTGTCGCCCACCTGCAACCTGATCGAGGCGACCCGCGCCGTCTACTTCCTGGTCGACGACGACAACACCAACGACAACAACTTCCTTTGCGTGGCCAAGAAAGAGGTGCCGGTCGACGCGGACCCGCCGCCCGAGCCGGATAGTCCCGAGCTGGTCCCCGGTGAGTCGTCGCTGCTGCTGCAGTGGAATCCGCCGACCTCCCGCTCGGACGACGTAAAGTTCTACCAGGCGCTGTGCTCGTACGAAGACGGGTCGGTGGTTCCCGGCTTCAACGTCAGCCCGGAGTACGAGACCGCGCGCATGCTGTGCAACGGCGAGGACGGCACCGGCCTGGGCACCAGTCCCGGCACGCCCGCCGCCATCGACGCCGGCCTGGGCGCCGACGCCGGCCCAACCGCCGACGCGGGCCCCGGCCCCGACGCCGGAACCCCGGCCAACGGCACCATCGAGAGCCTCGACCCGATGTTCCTGTGCGGCAGCGCCGGCGGCACCGACACCAGCCTGCGCATCACCGGGCTGGAGAACGGCATCCCCTACCGGGTGGTGCTGCTGTCGATCGACAACGCGCGCAACGTCACCGCGATCGACATGAAGACCGAGACGCCGAAGGCGGTCGAGGACTTCTGGGAGGACTACAAGGACAAGGGCGGCGCGGCCAACGGCGGCGTCTGCCTGGTCACCTCCACCTACGGCGACGACCACCCGTTCACCCAGGTGCTGCGCGACTTCCGCGACGACACCCTGGCCCACTTCGGCCTGGGTCGGGCGATGATTCGCACCTACTACTGGCTGTCCGGCCCGCTGTCGGCGGTCGCCGCCGAGCACCCGGTGCTGCGCGCCGGCATGGGCGCGGCGATGCTGCCGTTCGTCGGCGCGGCGTGGGTGTGGGAGCGGACCGGCCCGCTGAGCAAGCTGGCGATGCTGGCCGGGCTGCTGCTGTTGTTCGCGCGGCGGCGCCGTCTTCGCAGTCCGCGCGCGCGGCGCAAGCTGGTGCTGGCGGCAGCCGCCGCGGGCGCGCTGCTGGTCATCCTCCGCGCCGGCGGCGCCCACGCTCAGGTCGGCGGCTACGAGCCGTACTGGGAACACTGGGACGACGAAGTCGCGACCATCCAGCCGGTGGTCCCGCACTGGAATGCCGAGATCAAAGTCGGGCCGTACCTGCCGTCCATCGACGACGCCAACTACACCCTCGGCCCGAACGAGAAGCCGCCGTTCGAGGAGATGTTCCGCAACAAGACCATCCTGTTCTACAACTTCGAGCTGCAGCGGTTCTTTCTCTTTCCCGAGGGGCAGCTCGGCGCCACCGCCAGCGCCGGCTTCATGGGTGTGTCGGCCAACTCGCTGGCGGTCGACTCCAGCGGCAACGTCATCCGCGACGCCAACGGCGTGCCCGAGCGCGCGCCCGGCAACAAGACCCGCTTTCGCATGATGCCGTTCTCGGTCGGCGCGGTGTACCGCCTCACGGCGCTCGACGACCGCTGGGGGATCCCGGTGATCCCGTACGGCAAGTTGGGACTGTCGTACTACCTGTGGTGGGTGCGCGATCCCAACGACAAGCTCGCCCGGGCGCAGAAGGACGCGATGTGTGACCCGACCATGGGCGACTGCCCGACGACCCGCGCCCTGGGCGCCAGCATCGGCTGGCAGGGATCCGTCGGCATCGACATCCGCGCCGAGCGCCTCGACTCCAGCGCCGAGTTGGGGCTGCGCAACGAGCTGGGAGTCGAGCACGCCGGCTTCTTCATCGAGCTGCTCTACGCCAACGTCGACCACTTCGGCGCCAAGGACCGGCTCAACGTCGGCGACACCACCTGGCAGGCCGGCATCTCGTTCGAGTTTTAGCCGCCCGGCGGACCGGCTCGTGGCGGCGCGCACCATCAAGCTGGTCCTCGAGTACGACGGCACCGATCTGTGTGGCTGGCAGCGGCAGGACAACGGCCCCACCGTCCAGCAGCACGTCGAAGAGGCCGTCAGCGAGATGCTGGGTGAGCCGACCACCGTCACCGGCGCCTCGCGCACCGACGCCGGCGTCCACGCCATGGGCCAGGTCGCCCACTTCCACACCGACTCGACCATCCCGCTCGACGGCTTCCGCCTGGGCCTCAACAGCCACCTGCCCGACAGCATCGCCGTGGTCGCCGCCGCGGAAATGCCGCACGACTTCCACGCCCGCTTCAGCGCCACCGGCAAGCGCTACCGCTACCAGATCCTGACGCGCCGAGCCCCCTCCCCCCTGCTCCGCCGCATCACCTGGCACCGCCCGCGCCCGCTCGACCTCGCCTCCATGCGCGCCGCCGCCGCCCCGCTGATCGGCGAGCACGACTTCTCCGCCTTCCGCGCCGCCGGCTGCACCGCCAGGCACGCCCGCCGGCGCATCACCGCCATCGACCTCACCACCGCCGGCGACGTCGTCACCATCGAAGTCGCCGGCAACGCCTTCCTCCGCAATATGGTCCGCATCCTCGCCGGCACCCTGGTCGAGGTCGGCGAATCCCGCCGCCCGCCGACCTCGACCGCCACCGCCCTGGCCTCCGGCCTCCGCACCGACGCCGGCCAGACCGCCCCCGCCCAAGGCCTAACCCTCCTCGAAGTCCTCTACACAGCAAGGCACGAGCACCCTCCGGGCTAGAGCGTCGACCGGTTTACGAACGCTCGCCAAATCGCGTATCTGCGTCGCAAGCCGATCGCCGCTCTAGTCAGCGGCGTCCGGCGCGGCGGCTTGCACCACCCGGGCGGTCATGACACGATCGCGCCACCCTGGAGGAGCGAATGTCACACAGTTCCGCAGGTCGGCAGAGGCGCGGTACGCCGCGTGCCGCTGGCCTCGGCATGACGGCGGACGACGCCAGCGGCAGCGCGCATCCGGCCACCGGGCCATCCGTGCGTCGTTGCTCGGGTCGATGCGCCGCGGGCGGTCGCGCACACGCTTGCGCCGAGGCTCTCGCCGGGTCGTCGCGCCGGCCGCGGCGCATGCTGGTCGAGTCGGTGCGCATCGCGACCTGGCGCGACCTCGCGCCCGCGATCGACGCCGACGCGACGCTGGTGCGCGCGTTCGCGCGGCGCCACACCGGCGCGCTCGCCGAGGTCCCACTGCCGGCCCCGCAGGCGATCGCGCCGCTATTGCACGACTTGCGCGACCTGTGTGCGCGGCGCCTTGCCGCGCTCGATCCCGGCCACGAAGATGACCGCGAGGCGATCGAGCTCGCGCTCGATCACGCGCCCGCCCTGCTCGTCCACTGACGCGATCGCCGCTACGAGGCGCGGCCCCACAGGAACCGCAACAGCGCCGCGGCCTTGGGCTCGAACGTGTCGAGCTCGACGTATTCGTGGTGGGTGTGGAACCCCGCGCCGCGCGGCCCGAGCCCGTCGATCGCGGGAACGCCGAGCGGCGCGACCGTGTTGGCATCCGAGCCGCCGCCGAACTGTGGCGCCTCGCCGTCGCCCACGCCCTCGGCGCGCGCGCACGCGGCGTACTCGTCATGCAGCGCCGCCGACGCCTCGGTCCTCTCGAGCGGCAGCCGGTTCGCGCCACCGGTGACTTCGATCTTCACGCCCGGCACGGCCGCGGCGGCCACCGCTCGCAGCTCGTCGACCAGCGCGTGCGCATCCGGAACGTCGAGCATCAGCGGATGTATGCCCGCCAGCCGGGCGATACGTCCGAAGATCTCGCGAGCCGTCATGGTATCGGACGCCTACGGGCTCGTCGGGGGGCGCTTGTCGATTTGGCTCGGCGCGAGCCTGCCGGTTCGCAACGCCAAGGTCGCGGTAGTCTCGCCCGCCGGCCTACTGCTGGATCGCGAATGGAGCCATCTGGCGCATGCTCGGCTTCGCGTCGTCGCTCCGGGCTTCATGCTACAACTCGGCTGTGGACAGCAGCCTCCGCACGGTGCCGCGATGTTATGCATTCCTAGCCGGACTCGCGATCTGCGCTGCTGGACCAGTCGCATGCGAGAAGAGTGATACACGACCGACGCCACCGGTGCAGGAAACCCACGGGCCCGTGGACAGCATCGGCGGGGCGTTCAGCTGCAAGATCGACAGTGGTCACGTCTACTGCAAAGGCGTGGACACCTACTGCCAGCTAGGCCAGGGAGCACCTGGCCCACGACTCGCGTCCTGGGTCGAGCTCCCGAGTATCTCCGACGCACGGGCGCTCGCCCTCGGCAACGCACACGCCTGTGCGCTACGCGCCGCGGGCCAGGTTAGCTGCTGGGGCTGGAATCTCCACGGCGAAGCGAAACCACCGCGGCCCGCCGTTCCGGATCCCAACGTTCACGCCAATGATCCGTCACTCACCGTCGGGACACCGCTCGATGTCGGTGGCATTTCGGACGCAGTCGAAGTCGCCGCCTCCACCAGCAGCACTTGCGCTCGCACGGCCAGCGGGGCGGTCTTCTGTTGGGGCGACAGCCTATTCGTCGATGCGGACGACGACGGAGCGCTCCGCCAAGTCTCAGTCCCTGAGTCAATCGCCTTGGCTGCCGGTGACGATTTCGTATGCAGCATCTCTTCGGACCGGCGCGTTTTCTGTTGGGGGTTCGTACTCGACACCAGGGGAGACGGTCATACGGCACACTCGCCCTCGATGGTTCTAACGCCCGGCGCGAAAGAGCCAATCAAGTCCGGCCGCTATGGTGTATGTGTCGGCACCGGATCGAAGCGTCGCTGCTGGGGCCGTCCGCCCGGCTCTGTGAGGCTGACCCGCCCTCGCTAGTATCGCTGCCCGCGTTCTGCCACGTCGCCGGGTTCCGGGAATTCATGCTCGTCCGGCGACGGGAGGAAGCATGCAGGCGTGAAATCGCCAAGCGGGTCGCAGATGCCGTTGTCCAGCATCTCCTGGTTCCCGCGGACCGCCGCTGCCCACTCCGCATAGGTGGTCGGGCTGGGCGGAGGCGGGTAGCCCAAAGACGGGAGGCACTCGTACATCTTGAGCGCGTCGCCCGTCGAGAAACCGTTCGTCCCGGCTGCCACGATCCACTCAGTCCGGTCGGGCTTGGCCGAACGCGGATCTCCCCCGACGTCACGGAAGCCCATAGCCTGGCTGCGGGACCAAGCCTGGCTTAGCGCAGTGTAGAACCTCACGTTGTAGCGCGCCGCATCGCACGGAATCATGCGCCTATTCTTCTCCTTCGCGTTCTTCTTCGTCCGGCCTCCGAGCACGAGCACTACCTGCAGGTCCACCCGCCGGTTGCGCGCCATCGCGCTGGGGTTGCCATCCTCGGGAACTAGCGGCGATCGCGAGCCTTCGCCCTTCACGAACATCCGCAGCCTGGAGATCCCGCGATCCTCGAGCCGCAGCATGATCGCCCTCGCGCGCTCTTCGGCGAGCGCATCGTTGTGCGCCTCCGGACCGGTCGAGCTGGTGTGACCGGTGATGTACACGTACGAGTATTGATCCGAGTCCAGAACCTCTCCGACCTCGTCCAGCGCCGCAGCAAACTCCGCCCGCGGCTGGGCATGATCGGTAACGAAACCCCAGAGCCGATAGTCGGTGGGGGATACCTGCACCGCGAGGTTGCCCGCGGCGACGTAGCCGTCCTCCTCAGCCGTAGCTTCCTCGACGGCGATGGAGTCGTCCTCGGCCGCGTTGGTCGGACGGCTCACGCCCCCATCGCCACTGCCGGTCAGCTGCGTGATAGGCGCCTTCGTCGCGAGCTCGGCGAGGACGTCCCGCCGCAGAACGCCCGAGACTTGGCGCACCAGCAGAGCGTGCAATTCACCACCTGGTAGGATCGCGACTGCAAGGACCCTTGCCTCCGGCTGAGTAAGCTGACGCACCCATGCGACCAGCTGCGCCCGCCGGGCACGGATCGCTCGGTCCCTCTCTCGCGGCTGGTTCTTGCCAGGCATGCGCTGGGCCACCAGCGCGGCGAACTCTCGCCGCAGCACCGCTGGGCTGCGATCAGGCCGGCGACGCCTGCCCATGCCCAAGGCGCCAGCCGCCGCTGTCCGCGAGACGCCAAACAGCGCCTCAAGAGACGCAGTCGAACGAGAGTCGGCTGCAGTGACCGCGTCGGTGGTGGGTTGAGGTTGGCTCGTCGACTCCGTCGGTTCCGGCGTGTCGAGGGGAACGCCGAATGCGCTACCATTGGGGGCGGCCACCTCAATCGTCACGGTGTCTGTGTAGAAGACACGCCCATCCACGCCGACCGCTTCGAAGGTGACAATCGTCGTTCCGATCTCGCCCGTCATGGTCAACCAAAACACCGCCTGGCCGCCGGG
>Ga0114931_10009221_pt1 | contig 11848 bp, 12 predicted proteins | sample 2SBtaG_FD_89579 | JGI IMG/M metagenome (GOLD analysis project Ga0114931, IMG submission 89579) | Deep subsurface microbial communities from Kolumbo volcano to uncover new lineages of life (NeLLi) - 2SBTROV14_V59a metaG | ecosystem: Environmental > Aquatic > Marine > Volcanic | place: Kolumbo...
CAGGTAAATGTCGTTGTCGATGGTTTTGGGGATGCCCACGACGCTGATATGCAGCCCGCGCGCCGTGATTTCATCAGCGATCAGGCTGGCGGCCTTCAAGGTGCCGTCCCCGCCGATCATAAAAAGAATGCCAATGTTCATCCGCTCCAGCGCATCGACGATTTCCTCTATGGACTGCGGCCCTCTGGAAGAGCCCAGGATGGTGCCGCCCATTTCCAAAATTTCGGTGACGGCTTCCGGGTTCAGGTCCATCACCGCGTGGCCGTACTTTGGGATAAAACCCTGGAGTCCGTAGCGGATACCGTATATGTTGCGTACACCGTAGCCGTAGTAGAGTTCCAGCACGATGGCCCGGATGATATCGTTCAGGCCCGGGCAGAGGCCGCCGCAGGTGGCCAGAGCGCATTTGAGTTTGCTGGGGTCGAAGTAGATATCGCGGCGGGGTCCGGCCTGTTCAAAGGCGGCAATTGCTGAGCCTTTTTCGATCAGCGTTTTCAGGCGCTGCGGATTGACTTCGATGGCCACTTGGTGCTCGTCGCTGATGAAAGTCCGGGCGTGGCCGCTCTCGGATCTCAACAGCGGCGAAGGAATTCTGGCAGGGCCCAGGCTGTCGATGGCGGTATCAGCCGCATGTGGGATCATGGGGTTTCTCCTTGTGAAGATTGCCGTTGAATTTGAACTCTCCCTTGCCGAGAATATCGTGCAGGTGCAGGATCCCCACAATGCCGCCGTTGGCGTCGACGACGGGCAGCACCGTGATCTGGAACGTCTCCATGAGATTCAGGGCGTCATAGGTAAAGGTTTGCGGCCCTACGCGGCGCGGCGCGCTGGTCATGACGTCAGCGGCCAGCAGGTCTTCGACCGCTTTTCCCCGTACCAGCAGGCGCCGCAAATCGCCGTCGGTGATGATGCCCGTCAAGTGCCGCTGCTCATCCGCCACCAGGGTGACGCCGAGGTTCCGGCGGTCCATGATCCCGATGGCCTGGTGAAGCGGTGCGGACTTCTGTACCACGGGAACGGCGCCGGCGGTGAGCATCAGGTCCGCCACACGGCTGGAAAGGCGCTGGCCGAGATTTCCACCGGGGTGGAAGCGTTTGAAATCGCGGCTGTTGAAATGGTGCTTGTTGCTGAGCACTACAGCCAGAGCATCCCCCACGGCCAGCAGTGCCGTGGTGCTGGCCGTGGGGGCAAGCCCCATGGGGCAGGCTTCTTTTTCAACCCTCACGTCGATGACAATGTCGCTTAGCCGGGCCAGCGTGGAGTCCGTGTCGCCCGTGAAGGCGATGATGGGGCAGCCCATGGCGCGGATGCTGGGGATCAGCCGGTTGAGCTCTTCCGTCTCCCCGCTGTTGGAGAGCGCCAGCAGAATATCGTCCCGGCTGACCAGGCCGAGATCACCGTGCATGGCTTCAACGGGGTGCAGGAAAAGGGCGCGCGTGCCGGTGCTGTTCAAGGTGGCCACGATTTTGCGGCCCACGATGCCGGATTTGCCGATGCCGCTGACAATCAGCCGGCCGCGCACCTTTCCGACCAGGCTGACCATTTCGGCAAAACGGGAATCGATGCGGTCGATTAAGCCCAAAATGCCCTGCGCTTCGATTTTGAGCACCTCAACGGCCTGGGCCAGCACATTCTGCGATGGGTCTGTGATTAGAGCAGTCATGCACGCCTCTTTAAATGAAATCCTGTGCCCGGGCAAGTGTTATTTGTCCTTTTGCGCGGCCTTTGGTGCAGCACCGTTTAAGACAGAAGCTTAACACCTGAAAAATAAGCGCTTGACGCCGCCGCGCATTTGATTGTATGAGATGAGTACCTTAATCGCCCTTAAACGAACCGCCTGCTCCCGTAAACTGCTTACAACGAAATCTGATTCCCGCCCGCCCGGAACCGGCAAGGGTTCGTTAGCGCCTTTTCTTATGGGGCCGACTGCTGCCGGCCGCAACTAGATCTCAACCGGGTTTCCAGATTAATCAAACTGCGTAGAATGTGAGGAGTATCTGTATGGATGATTTTTTGCACAAACTCAGAAACAGCAGGAACAAACCGAATTACGACCGCAACCGCCGACCCACGGATGCCTTCCCCTACCGGGGTTCGGAACGTAAAAAAAACAGGGGCCGGAAGAGCTCCGCTCCGGCTGCGGCGAACGCCGACTATCTGCCGGCCGTAAAGAAGGCGCTGGATGCACTTATCGACAACCAGAAGGAGATGATCGATCTTGCCAATGCGCGCCTGGATGTTGAGCGCCATAAAACCGGCCTTATGGCAAAAGTCCTTGAGCGTCTCGATGACCTGCTGGACAGTTCCCACACCCGGCAAGTCGACGTACAGACGCAACCGGGTGCCCTGCGCCAAGAGCCTGCCGCCCTGGCGGATGCCGCGCCGGAGGCCGGACGTCCGGCCAAAGCGGATCGAAAAAAGGTGATCGCGATTATCCAGGGACTCAGAAAAGAGGGCAAAAGCTACGAGAGCATCGCACAGCATCTGGAAACCGAAAACATCCCGACACTGTCCGGAAGGGGCAGGTGGCGCAGCCAGAGTATCCACCGGCTTTATAAAGAGCTCGCATGATGGGCGTGGCGCCGTCTCTTCAGCGCGACGTCATTTCATCTATGCAGCGGATGAAATCATCGGCAAAATCGGACATGATCTTTTCTTCCAGCCCTTTTTCGGATTCATCCGTCAGCTGATTCCCCTTTTCTCCATAGTGCACATCCCATCCCAGCGCTTTCAGACGCCGGATCAGATCGTCAACCTGCTCGCGTGTGGCAGAGGCGCCGATGTTTTTCTCGGCCAGATAAAACTTCATGGGCGGCTTCTTCCTGTTTTCGGCGATGGTTTGAATCGTTGGGCCCGCGCAAAAATAACTTCACATTTTAAGCGCCGCTGCATCGGGGCCCGGCTGGGTTGCGTAAGTTCGGACCATTCCCGATATGCTGAAGTTTGCGCGCCTTGCCAGCCGGGTGCCCCAACACTAAAAATCTGCGAACTTATTCCTGCCCGAACCCTTGACATTTGTGACGGTCGCCGTTTTGTTGTGGCAGCCAGACGTCGTGGCGGCGCTCAAAAGCTGCGATGGCCTGCTGACGGGATAGCGTGACGGCGATGTCGTCCAGTCCCTGCAACAGCCGCTTTTTCAGCGACGGCTCAATGTCGAAGCTGAATCCGCGCGCTTTATCATCATGGAGCGTTATGGTCTGGCCGGGCAGATCAACGGTGGCTTCCACGCCCGGATGTCGTTCAATCCGGGCAAAGATTTCATCCACCTGCGGTGCATCGAGCTCTATCGCCAGAATGCCGTTCTTGGCGCAATTGTTGCGAAAAATATCGGCAAATCCGGGGATGTGGATGTTTTCCCGGGAGATTTTCGGGGCGATCAGGGCCTGAAAGCCGTATTGCGCAAGGGCCCAAACCGCATGTTCACGGCTGGAGCCGCATCCGAAATTCTGGCGAACCACGAGAATGGCCGCTTTTTGATATACGGGCGCGTTGAGTACGAAATCGGGGTTGGGCCGGCCGTCGGGAAGGTAGCGCCAGTCGAAAAAAAGACCGCGCTCAAACCCGCTGCGGGCGATGGATTTTAAAAATTGTTTGGGAATGATCTGGTCTGTGTCGACGTTGGCGCGGTCAAGCGGCGCTATGACACCGCGTACAGAGGTAAATGCTTGCATGGGTGGCTACTCCTTGTGCGGCCAGGTCCGAATATCAACGAAATGTCCGTTCACAGCCGCCGCCGCCGCCATCTGGGGGCTGACCAGGTGGGTTCTGCCACCTTTTCCCTGGCGCCCTTCGAAATTGCGGTTGGAGGTGGACGCACAGCGCTCACCGGGGGACAGCTTGTCGGGGTTCATGGCCAGGCACATGCTACAGCCCGATTGGCGCCACTGGGCGCCGGCGGACATAAAAACCGTATGCAGGCCCTCGGCTTCGGCCTGCCGCAGCACCTGCTGCGAGCCGGGTACCACCAGCACGCGGACACCCGGCGCCACCCGGCGGCCCTCCAGCACACGCGCAGCTGCACGCAGGTCTTCAATGCGGCCGTTGGTGCAGCTGCCGATGAAAACGGTGTCGATGCGGATATCGGTCATCGGTGTGCCTGGTGTCAGGCCCATGTATTGCAGGCTCTTTTCAATGTCGGCTGCACTGTGGCCGGGCACCTGGTCCGGAGCGGGGACGGATCCGGTGATATCCGTCACCATGCCCGGACTGGTGCCCCAGGTTACCTGGGGTATGATTCTTGAAGCGTCGACGGTGATTCGGCGGTCATATGCGGCGTCTGCATCACTGGGCAGGCTGCGCCAGACAGCGACGGCTTTTTCCAGCATTTCACCATGCGGAGCGAAAGGTCGCTGCCCTGTGGTGACGTACTGGATCGTGGTGTCGTCCGGGGCAATCATACCGGCGCGGGCACCAGCCTCGATGCTCATGTTGCACACGGTCATGCGGCCTTCCATGGAAAGGGACCGGATGGCGGACCCGCCATATTCCAAGACGTAGCCCGTGCCGCCGGCCGTCCCAATGGTGCCGATCAGTTTCAGAATCAGGTCCTTGGCACTGACTCCCGGTTGCAGGTGCCCGGTAAAGTCGACACGGAAGGTTTTCGGCCGGGTCTGGGGCAGGCACTGAGTGGCCAGCACATGTTCGACCTCCGAGGTGCCGATGCCGTATGCCAGGGCGCCGAATGCGCCGTGGGTCGAGGTATGCGAATCGCCGCAGACCACGGTCGTTCCGGGCAGGGTGAGTCCCAGTTCCGGACCGATAATGTGCACGATCCCCTGCTTATCGCTTTCGAGGTCATAGAGCCGGATGCCGAACTCGCGGCAGTTTGCGGCCAGCGCTTCGACCTGGGCCCTTGAAACGGGGTCCCGGATGTCATGCCGGTTTTCGGTGGGAATGTTGTGGTCCATGGTGGCAAAGGTGAGTTCCGGCCGGTGCACTTGGCGGCCGGCCAGCCTGAGGCCCTCAAATGCCTGGGGGCTGGTGACTTCGTGGATCAGGTGGCGGTCAATGTACAAAAGTGTGCTGCCGTCTTCAAGATCCGTCACCCGGTGGCGGTTCCAGATTTTTTCAAAAAGTGTTTTGGGCGCCATTTGTAATGCTTCCCGCTGTTTCCCGTTCACCGATCGGCATCTTTGCCGCGGTTCGGCCTGTATATAATTTCTTGACTTGATGCCGTGTTTGATTTGTACTACAGGTAATTTTGTCTGCCATCCGCTGCGTCACCGTCCGGAAGAACCGGCCGTGCGCCGTTTTTAGCATAGGGTTTCGCCCAAGACAACCGGTTTTGTTTGCAAGAGGGCGCCTGGATACGCCAAAACGGCAACAAAAGGCTGGAAGAAAGAAGTAGCGTGACGGTCGCGCGGTCAAACGGTCTCCTTAAAAAACGAAAGATGAAGCATGAAACGTATTCTGATTATCGATGATGACGTCCACCTGCTCAAGATGATGCGCGAAATGCTGGAGCGTGCGGGCTACGAAGTCGATGCGGCCGTCGATGGCGATGAGGGGATCCGGTGCTACCGCGCGTGCCCGGCAGATCTGGTCATAACGGATATTATCATGCCCAAGAAGGAAGGCATTGAGACCATTATGACGCTCAAGCGTGAATTCCCGGATGTAAAAATTATCGCGCAATCCGGTGGCGGACGTGTTTCCGCCGATGACTACCTGGAGATTGCGCAAAAGATCGGGGTCCGGCAAACCCTGAACAAGCCCATCGCCCGCCAGGAGCTGCTGGATGCGGTTGCCGGCGCGCTTGACGGATAATCCCCCTGCCGGTGCGGCATCTACTCTGAGTGACCGACGCCTACAGCCGGTGCGCCGACTGCAGACTGGATTTTTCCCACCTGGGCGCGGATGTGATCAATTTCACGCATCAGCGTAAAAACTTTGGCGGTCAGCTTTTTGTTCTCGTCGGCAATGGCTGCGTTGATGTCGCGGGCCGACTGCATGGCGGCGATTTTTCCCGACAGCGTTTGCTTCTCTTTCTCCAGGGATTGAATTTTCAGGCTCAGCTGCGCGTTTTCTTCGACCAGTCCGCGGTTGCGCTGTTTCACTTCCTTGAGCGCGGCCAGGTTTTCTTCCAGCGCTTTGACTTTTTCCTCCAGTTTCCGGCTGCGGTCCTTTATCTGCTTACTTTTGGCGGCTGACGCCTCGCCGGCCCTGGCCCTGGCTTCGGCTGCCTCAAGCTGTTCCTTCAACTTTGCCGTGCTGTGCATCAGGTTCCGTATCTTTGACTCCAGCTGGGCATTGCTGTGCGCCAGCTGACGGATTTTGCGGGCGGTTTTTTTGAGATCCGCGATCCGGCGGCGCAGGTCGGCCGTTTCCTTCAAGGCTGCCTGCAGCTTGGCTTTCAGCGCCGCAGTCTTGGGGACCAGCTCCTGTGCTTTGCGGTTTTCGGTATTCAGCAGGGCGACATGGCGCTGCAGCTCTTTTTTTTCGTCAACCAGCTGCTGATTTTCCTTTTCCAGTTCCGCGACCTCTTTTGCGAGTGTCTCTTTTTCGGCGGTAACGGTCTGCAGCGCGGTGACCTTTTGCTGCAGGGCCTGTTCGCGCCGCTGGAAGTCGGCCACCTGAGCCTTCAATTTTTGGGGGATGTCCCCGCTTTTTAACAGGTTCGCCGTTTTTTCAAGCGCCCGGTTTTCCCGGTGCAGCTGCTGGTTTTCCTGCTGCAGGCCGGCAACGTACCGGGCGGCATTTTGCAGCACCTTTGCATAGTCGGGCTTTTTGGGGGTTTGTTTACCCCAAAGGATGTAGCCCAGAAAAACACCGGCGATCAGGATCACCAATGCAATGATCATCAATGGTAGGCTTTTTTTTGCTTCTGCCATGATTCCTCCAGAGTTTCGAATGTTGCGCCGACGATACATGGCCCTGGCGGATCATCTTAAAACAAGGCCCTTGCGAAAGCAAACAATTTATCCGCCGCCGGCCGCACGGCCTTGTGCTTTACGGTCGGCCGGGGCGGCTGTGGTTTTGGCGGGCGCTGCCGGTACCGGTGGCGTCAGCGGTGCTGTGGCGTGCCGCTTTGTTCGCCGGTACCACCAGAAGTCGTTGGCTTCCAGTGGATCGTAGGTGCGCCGCCGGCCGTCGACCAGGACGGGCGGCGAAAGATGGACCTCATCCCGGCCGCAGCGCATCAGGCGGTCGAACATCATGATCGCGCCCATGGCGAATCCATGTTGTTCGAGCGCTTGGCGGCTGTAATCGGAACAGGAAGGGTACATGGGGCACTGTCCGGAACGTACCGCCCGCAGATGGTCCAACGGGCCGCGGTAAAACCATATCCAGGAGGACAGCGCACCGTCCGCCGGATGTCTGTTTGCGGTGGACGTCGGGACCGCATGCGCACAGGAAAAGAGTGTGCCGCAAAGAAAGAGCAACCCCAGCAGGTTCTGCAGCGGTTTTTTCATGATCTGTACCTGCTTCTGCCGGAGGAACCGCTGCCTGGCGTTTTGGAATTGCGCTGCAAACGGCGTTGCTTGAGGTATTCAATCAGCAGGGACAGAAAAAATCCACTGCCGGCAACCAGAATGATCGTGGCTCCGGACGTCAGGTTGAAAGCATAGGCTGCTATAAGGCCGCTGACACTGAAAAACACCCCCAGTACGATGGACAGTGCCATCATGCCCAACAGCGAGCTGACATGCTTTTCGGCGATAAACGGTGGAATGGTCAAAAGTGCGATGACCAGAATCAGTCCCACAACCTGGATAATCACCACCACGGACAGGGCCACCATGCCGATGAGAAAAAAGTAGAGAGTGGTTACCGGTACCCCCCGGATGCGTGCGAATTCCTCGTCATAGGACATGGCCAGCAGATCATTGTAAAAATAGAGCACGCAGGCGCACACGATGGCACTGACGCTCAGCATGAGATAGATGTCCGTGCGTGGTACGGTCAGGATGCTGCCGAACAGATAGCTCATCAAATCGACGTTGTAGCCCGGCGTCAGATCCAGCAGAATTACGCCGGTGGCCATGCCCAGCGCCCAGATGACGCCGATGATGGTGTCGGCGCTGTGTCTGGCCCTGACAGTAACGAGTGCCATGACCATGGCGGCCAGCAGCGCAAAGGCGATCGTGGTGGGCATGTAGGCCCAACCCATGAAAAAAGCCAGCCCGATGCCGCCATAGGCGGCATGGGCGATGCCGCCGGACAGGAAAACGATGCGGTTGACCACCACCAGCGTTCCCACTACACCGCAGATGACACTGGCCAGCAGGCCGGCCAAAAGGGCATTGCGTATGAATTCGAACTGCAGCGCTTCCAGCATTTCAGCGGCTTTCATGGCTTTTCAGCACACGGTGGGGCAAACCGTGGGCCAGCAGTTCCACCTGGCAGGTTTCGTGCGGTGCGCAGGGGTACAAGGTTTCGAGCATATCAGCGGTAATTTCCGCCTGGTCATGATAGTGCAGGCGGCGGTTGACGCAGGCCACGGATTTGACGTAGCTTGAAAGCACCAGCAGATCGTGGCTGACGACGATGATGGTGGTGTCCTGGTTCAAACGCCGCAGCAGGTCGTAGAATCCGGCCTGACCCCGCGTGTCGATGTTGGCCGTGGGTTCGTCCAAAAAGAGGATTTCGGGGTCGTCCGCGATGGCTCTGGCAACAAAAACCCGCTGGCGCTGTCCACCGGACAGTTCGCCGATGCGGCGGTTGCCGGCATCTTCCATCTCCAGCCGCTCGAGGGCCCGGCGGGCTGCCAGGCGATCCCTGCGTCCGTGGCGCGCCCACCGTCTGCCGGGCTTCAGCAGTCCCATCAGCACCACATCCAGCACGGTGACCGGGAAATGGGTGTTGATGTGCACATTCTGCGGGACATACCCGATGCGGTGCGAGACCTGTCCGGGCGGGCGGCCGAAGATGCGTATGCTCCCCTGAAGGGGCTGCAAAAGCCCCAGCATCAGACGCAGCAACGTGGTTTTTCCGCCGCCGTTGGGCCCGATCATGGCAACGAAATCGCCGGCCTGGACCGACAGGTTGACGCCCTCCAGGATGGGCTGTCCGTTGTGGGCGAAATACAAATCGCGGATGTCTATGACCGGCGATGGTGTCATGAGGGCTTGCGGCTGTGATTCCGGAATCTGTACATGTGCATTAACGTTGATGGTTTCGCAAAAAAACCGGGCGCTTCGCTTCCGCAGGCCTTTTCGTTAGCTGCGCGGGTTTGCGCCGGATCCCATGCACGTTGTCGCTTTTCTCCTCAAACCGCCTGGGGTCTTTAAGGCTCAAGTATGCACAGCGCTTTTGACCGAAAAGCTCTGAAATCCGCGTGCAACCGACTTTTTGTGAATCTGTCGACATGGTAACACTATAAGTGTTTTATACAGCAGATCAATAGAAATATGGCCATCGTTGGCAATCGCTGCTTTTAAGATACCGGTCGTGGGCAACTGGCACGCCGAACCTGATATGCGGTCCGGCCCGATGGTTTGCCGGTCCGGGGTGTTGACAGGTCGGGCTGCTGACCTTATGCTGAACCGGCATCGTGGGTTACGCGGGCGATGGCGGGTTACGCCTGGCTTGAGGAGACAGTGGGGATGCACGGATTTGTTCAGATTTACACCGGTGACGGCAAGGGCAAAACCACGGCGGCCCTGGGGCTGGCTATCCGGGCGGCCGGGGCCGGTCTGCGGGTTTTCATCCTGCAGTTCATCAAAAAGGGCCCATACAGCGAGATCAAGGCGCTCCGACGCTTCTCCGACCGGATTGCGGTGGAGCAGTTCGGCACCGGCCGCTTTATCCGTGGGAATCCGCGTCCGGCGGACATCGCCGCTGCCCGTCGGGGTCTTGTGCGGGCCAGGGCGGTGATGGCCTCCGGACGCTGGCAGGTGCTGATCCTGGAAGAAGCCAATGTGGCGGCCAGCCTGGGTCTGATTGGCGTTCAGGATCTGCTGGACCTGATCGCCGCCAGGCCTCCGGACCTGGAGCTGGTGATTACCGGGCGCAATGCATCCGATGCGGTCATGGAGAAGGCCGACCTGGTCACCGAAATGCGCGCTCTGAAACACTATTATACAAGGGGAATCCGTGCAAGGATCGGTATTGAAAAGTAGGCGGTGCAGCGCGTTTCTGGTTTCGACCGGTCTAGTGAAAGCTGTTGGCCGAACAACAGGCCCGGACACGCCGTCCGGCATGCGGCAGCAGGGGCGGCCTCGGCACGACAACGGGCCATTGGCCTTATTAAAGGCCGAAATCGATGCTTTTTTATGCCGGCACGGCCGGCGGCCGCGCGTTCTGGCGGCGGATACCGGCGGGCGTCGGCGTCCAGCTGCCGTGAGAAGGCTGGCGTCCGCTCTGGCCGACATGGGCTTTGATGTCGATCTGGCACCCGACGGTCTTCATCCGGATGCACTGACCGGGATGGCTTTGGAAAACGACGTGCATTTTGTCTTTGCGATAGTGGATCCATCCGAAGCGGATACGGCCGGTTTTCAGGCGCTGTCCGCGGCCGGCATTCAGCTTGTGGCCGCCGATGCCGTCGGGGACTGGCGCTGGTTTTTGGAACAGGACGTGCAGCAGGATAAAGGGGCTGTTTACAGGCACCTGGCGGCCGAATTTGGGCCCCGTCTGACTAAGATCGCCGTTCGCCGCAACCCCCCCGCTTATTTCATCGAAGGTGTACTTGCCGGAAACCGGCGCATTCTGGCCCAGGGCCTTACCCTGATGGAGAGCACCCAAAAAGACCACCGGAAGTGTGCCAAGGCCGTCATTCGGGCATTGCTTCCCAAGACGGGACAGGCACTGCGCATGGGCATTTCAGGCGTTCCGGGCGTCGGCAAGAGCACTTTTATCGAAAGCTTCGGTCAACGACTGATCCGCAAAGGGCACCGGGTGGCCGTGCTGGCGGTGGATCCCAGCAGTGTGAGAAACGGCGGCAGCATCCTGGGTGACAAAACGCGCATGACCGGACTGAGCAGCATGCCCCGGGCATTTGTGCGGCCTTCGCCGGCAGGCGGCGCTCTGGGCGGTGTGGCCGACAGAACAAGGGAGTGCATGGTGCTTTGCGAGGCTGCCGGGTTTGATGTCGTTATCGTTGAGACGGTAGGTGTAGGGCAGTCTGAAATCTCGGTGGCTTCCATGGTCGATTTCTTCCTGGTATTGATGCTGGCTGGAGCCGGGGATGAAATTCAGGGCATCAAAAAGGGGATTCTCGAGCTGGCTGACGCGGTGGCCGTCAATAAAGCCGATGGAGATAACGTGGAAGCGGCCGGAGATGCCAGAAGGGACTATGAATCCGCATTGACGCTGCTCTCGCCTTCCTATGCCAACTGGAGGACGCCGGTACTGACCTGCAGTGCGGTCACCGGTGAAGGGCTGGACGAGACATGGGAAGTCGTCCAGGCCCACCAGCAGGCGCTTTACGCCTCCGGCGAACTGCCTGAAAAGCGCCGGCAGCAGGCACTGGCCTGGATGCAGGACCTGGTGGAGTAAGGGCTCCAGGAACGCCTTTTGAACCACCCACAAGTGGTACAGCGGTTGCCGCAGATCGTCGATAAAGTGGTGCAGGGCGATATGCTCGCCACCCAGGCAGCCCGGGAAATCCTGGCGTTGGCTGACACCGGATTGCCAGGCGCTGAAACGGGTGAATAGTACCGCTGCATTCCCCGGTGCACCAATGAAACCCGCTGACCGGCGGTAAACACAAGAGCACCCGGTGCCTGGAAATCCAGCCTGAATGTATGTTCGGACAGCCATCTGCGCGCCAGCGGTTTTGCATGCCAGGCCGGCGCGTGCCTGTCATGACGCGGCAATGCGGAAATGAGGTTCAATGGAATCCTGATTCCACAAGAGGCCGGCCGCAGACGAAACCGCGCGGCTGCGGCAGGTGCCAGGTATCTGG
>Ga0114931_10009222_pt1 | contig 11848 bp, 9 predicted proteins | sample 2SBtaG_FD_89579 | JGI IMG/M metagenome (GOLD analysis project Ga0114931, IMG submission 89579) | Deep subsurface microbial communities from Kolumbo volcano to uncover new lineages of life (NeLLi) - 2SBTROV14_V59a metaG | ecosystem: Environmental > Aquatic > Marine > Volcanic | place: Kolumbo...
ATTAATTAAATGATTCCTATGTCCTTTCTCCGCCATCAATGCCGAGCTCGTCCCAGATCTGATCGATGCGTCGTATTACGGACTCACTCATGCGAATGGGGTGGCCCCACTGGCGTGTCGTTTCCCCCGGCCATTTATTGGTGGCGTCAAAGCCGATTTTGCCGCCCAGACCAGAGACGGGGGAGGCAAAGTCCAGGTAATCGATGGGGGTGTTTTCGATAATGGTGCTGTCGCGGGCTGGATCCATGCGGGTAGTCATGGCCCAGATCACATCTTTCCAGTTGCGGATATCCACATCGTCATCGGTGATAATAATGAACTTGGTATACATGAATTGGCGCAGGAATGACCACAGGCCAACATCACCCGTTTGGCGTGTCCCGGATACTGTTTTTTGATGCTGATGCAAGCCAGCCGGTAGGAGCAGCCTTCCGGCGGCAGGTAAAAATCGATGATTTCCGGAAATTGCTTTTGCAGGATGGGGACAAAGACTTCGTTGAGGGCAAGCCCGAGAATGGCAGGTTCGTCGGGTGGTCGACCGGTATAGGTGCTGTGATAGATGGGTTCGTTGCGATGGGTGATGCGTTCAACGGTGAAGACCGGAAAAGTATCCACCTCGTTGTAATATCCGATATGGTCTCCGAAAGGCCCTTCGGGTGCTTCCTCGCCCGGGTCGATATACCCTTCCAGAACGAACTCGGCACGTGCCGGTACCTGAAGATCATTGCCGATGCAGGGGCTTACTTCCGTCTTTGAATTTCTCAGCAGGGCTGCAAATGCGTACTCGGAGAGGGTATCCGGAATGGGGGTGACCGCTGCCAGGATCGTTACCGGATCAGCGCCCAAGGCTACTGCCACGGGAAAACGTTCACCGGGGTGGGTCTGCTGCCAGTCACGAAAATCCAGGGCGCCGCCCCGGTGAGACAGCCAACGCATGATGAGCTTGTTGCGGCCGATGAGCTGCTGGCGGTAAATGCCAATGTTCTGGCGGGCCTTGTGGGGGCCTCGGGTGATCACCAGCGCCCAGGTGACTAGTGGCCCCGCATTTTCCGGCCAGCAGGTCTGGATGGGCAGCTGGGACAGATCCACTTCCTCGCCAGCGAGAATATTTTCCTGGCAAGGCGGGTGCTTAACCACTCTAGGGCTCATATTCATGAGCTGTTTCAGTAAGGGCAGTTTGCCCCAGGCATCCTTAAATCCGCCGGGGGGTTCAGGTTCTTTGAGATAGGCCAGCAGTTGACCGATTTCGCGCAACGCGGATACGTAATCCGCGCCCATGCCCAGCGCTACCCGGTGGGGGGTGCCAAACAGATTGCCCAGCACCGGGATCCGTCTCCCTGTCGGATGCTCGAACAGCAACGCCGGGCCCGCTCGCCTCAGCGTGCGGTCACAGATCTAGGTCATTTCCAGTTTGGGATCAATGGTGGTGTCGATGCGCCGCAGTTCGCCCAGTCTTTCCAGTTGCTGGATAAAATCACGCAGGTCTTTGTATTGCATACTCAAGCTCTTCAACTGATGTCAAATTCGGCGACGACCGGGGTGTGGTCGGAGGGACGTTCCCAGGTCCGCGGCTCCCGGTCGATGTGGCAGTGATGGCATTGTGCGCACAAGGGATGGCTGGCCAGAATATGGTCGATGCGCATACCCAGATTACGGCGAAAGGCGGCAATACGATAGTCCCACCAGCTGTACTGCTTCTCGTCTCTGGGGAACAGTCGAAAAGTATCGCACAGTCCGGTGGCCAGCAAGTCCTGAAAGGCTGCCCGTTCAGCGGGGCTGAACAAGACCTTGCCTTCCCATTGTTGAGGGTCATGGACATCCTCCGGCGTTGGGGCGATATTGAAATCGCCCAATAGTATAAGCCGTGGGGAAGCCTGCAATTGCACCTTCAAGAAGCTCTCAAGTTCTGATAACCATTTCATTTTGTATAAAAATTTATCTGATTCCAGATTGGCCCCATTGGGGATATAGACGTTGACGATGCGAATGTCATGATGGCTGGCGCACAACAGGCGTTTTTGCGGATCCCCCATGCCTGGCAGCTCACTGATCACATGATTGAGTGGGCTGCGACTCAGAATGGCGACACCATTGTAAGTCTTTTGTCCTGCAAAAACAGCGTGATAGCCGATCTCCTGAAAGGCGGCGGAGGGAAAATCCTGGTCTTGCAGTTTGGTTTCCTGCAGCGCGAGGACATCGATTGCTGTACTCTGCAGCCACGCCAGCACCTGTGGAAGGCGGATGCGGAGTGAATTGACGTTCCAGGTTGCAATCTTGAACATAGTATCTCCACGGCTGGCAACGCGCAGATTGTCAGCCCGTTGGTAGGCCTGCACATGGTATGGGCAGGCCGCTTTGCGGTAGAAGATAACATATTGTTTGCTGAATATGTTTTTTTAGGGGAAATGCAGTATGGGGCCGCTATAAATGGATGATCGCAGCCTTTATGAAGCGTCGCATTATAGAAATACGCCGCTGATGCGACTAAGCTATGTCTGCCGGGCCCAGTTGCGTGGCTTCATAATCATTTTTCTGGAGCAATGATATGGAAATTGCTGTCGGCTTAGTGCTGTCCCTGGTTCTGATCTGGGCTATGATCATTTTGCGCACACCGCTCATTGTCTGGGCTGTACTGCTGGGTTTGGCCCTTTTTGCCTGGCAATATTTCTCGACGCCCTCCACAGTGGGTATCGTTCTGAGCTGGGTGCTGTTTGCGCTGCTTGCTGTTCCGCTGAACATCCCCTTGTTACGGCGCCAGCTGATTAGCAAACGGGTGCTGCGGAAGTTTCGTCGCATCATGCCGCGTATGTCGCAGACTGAAAAAGAAGCGCTGGAAGCGGGTACGGTCTGGTGGGACGGCGAGCTCTTTAGTGGTCGTCCCGCATGGCGACAACTTCTGGAGACCCCCGTGCCGACCTTGAGCCCCGATGAGCAGGCCTTTCTCGACGGGCCGGTGGAGGCCTTGTGTCGCATGCTCAATGATTGGCAGATCACCGAGGAACTGCAAGATCTACCGGCCGAGGTCTGGCAGTTTATCAAGGATGAGGGTTTTTTCGGCATGATTATCCCTCGGGAATATGGTGGCCTGGAGTTTTCCGCCCTGGCGCATTCCAGTGTGGTGATGAAAATTGCCACGCGCAGCACCACGGCGGCGGTAACCGTGATGGTGCCCAATTCACTGGGGCCGGCGGAATTGTTGCTGAATTACGGCACCGATGAGCAGAAGCAATATTATCTCCCCCGCCTGGCGCGAGGCGAAGAGGTGCCCTGTTTCGCCCTCACCGGGCCGGAGGCCGGCAGCGACGCCGGGGCCATGCCGGACCGCGGGGTGGTGTGCCGGGGACAGTTTCAGGGCCAGGATATTATCGGCATCCGGCTCAACTGGGAAAAGCGTTATATCACCCTGGGGCCGGTGGCCACCGTGCTGGGCCTGGCCTTCAAACTCTATGATCCGGAGCACCTGCTGGGTACCCGGGAGGCCTTGGGAATCACCCTGGCACTGATTCCCACTGATACCCCGGGGATCGAAATCGGCAGGCGCCATGCCCCGTTGAATATGGTGTTTCAGAACGGTCCCAATTGGGGGCGGGATGTCTTCATCCCTTTGTACTGGATCATTGGCGGTGCTCCTCGGGTGGGGCAGGGTTGGCGCATGCTGATGGAGCGTCTGGCGGCCGGCCGTTCCATTTCTCTGCCGGCCTTGAGCACCGGTGCGGCCAAGATGGCCAGCAGGATGACCGGCGCTTACGCCAGAATCCGCAAACAATTCAAGGTGCCTATCGGCAAATTCGAGGGTGTGGAGGAGGCGCTCAGCCGGATTGCCGCCAGCGCCTATATGATGGATGCCGCCCGGACCATGACGGCGGGCGCTGTGGATCAGGGTGCCAATCCCGCCGTGGTTTCCGCCATCGTGAAGTATCATCTCACCGAGCGCATGCGCCAGGTCATCAATGATGCCATGGATGTGCAGGGGGGCAGTGGCATTTGCATGGGGCCACGTAATCTGTTGGGGCGGGTCTATCAAGCCATTCCTATCAGTATTACGGTTGAGGGCGCCAATATTCTCACCCGCAGCCTGATTATCTTCGGTCAGGGCGCGGTGCGCTGTCATCCCTTTGTTTTAAAAGAGATGCATGCCGTTAGTGATACCGATGAACGGCGGGCGTTGAAGGACTTCGACCGGGCCTTTTTTGGTCATATCGGTTTTACCATCAGTAATATTGCCCGCGCCTTATGGCTGGGTCTGAGCGGCGCCCGTCTGGTGCCAGTGCCGGGCTCGCCCCATACCCGCCGTTATTTTCAGCAGCTGTCACGTTTTAGCGCGGTGTTCGCCATGACGGCCGATATCGCGATGCTGGTACTGGGCGGCTCCCTGAAGCGGCGGGAAAAGCTGTCCGGCCGTCTGGCCGATATCCTGAGTCAGTTATACCTGGCCTCGGCGGTACTCAAGCGTTTTGAAGACCAGCGCTGCCCCATGGAAGATCTTCCCCTGGTTCATTGGTGCTGCCAGCATGCCCTGCATCTGATGCAGGACAGTCTGGCCGAATTCTATCGCAACCTGCCGGTCCGGCCGGTCGCCGGTATGCTGCGGCTGCTGGCCTTTCCTCTGGGGCAGCGTTTCCGCGGGCCCAGTGATACCCTGGGCCGTGAGGTGGCAGCCCTGGTGCTGGCGCCCTCTGCCGCTCGTGATCGTCTCACCAGAGGCATCTATTTGAGTGCGAACGACGGCGAGGCTACTGGGCGCATTGATCACGCTCTGGAGCAGGTGGTGGCCGTTGCTGCCCTGGAACGAAAACTGCAGGATGCCGTAAGGCAGGGGAAAATTCAGCCTGGCAGTGAGGAACAGCTGCTTGATCAGGCTGCAGAAGCAGGGATACTCGACGCGCAGCAGGCAGCACGCTATCGTAGTGCACTGGCAGCGCGCCGCGAGGTGATCCAGGTGGACGATTTCCCCGCCGATTACTGGAACAGGGGGTAGCGAGATGGCACAGGCAAAAACAAACAACGCCAGGCACGCTGGCCGGACAGTATATGTAGTGGACGGTAGCCGGACACCTTTGCTCAAGGCGCGGGGGAAACCCGGACCCTTTAGTGCCGGGGATCTGGCCGTGGGCGCCGGCCGCGTCTTACTGGCGCGACAGCCCTTTGACCCCGATGCCTTTGACGAAGTGATTATCGGCTGTGTGATGCCGGGACCCGATGAGGCCAATATCGGCAGAGTCATCGCGCTGCGGCTGGGTTGTGGCAAAGAGGTGCCGGCCTGGACGGTTCAGCGCAACTGCGCTTCCGGCATGCAGGCCCTGGATTGCGCCTGCCGCAATATCGCTGCCGGTCGTGCGGAACTGGTGCTGGCCGGCGGGACTGAATCCATGAGTCATGCCCCGGTCCTGCTGAGCGACAAGATGGTGTCCTGGTTAGTGGACTGGAATAGCAGCAAGACCCTGGGGCAACGGCTCAAAACCCTGGGAGGTTTGCGGCCGGCTCATCTGAAACCCGTGATTGGTTTGTTGCGGGGACTCACTGACCCGGTCGTGGGTTTATCCATGGGGCAGACGGCAGAAAATCTGGCCTACCGTTTCAATATCAGCCGGGAGCGCATGGACGCCTATGCCCTGCATAGCCATCAGCGTCTTGCCCGGGCCCAGGATGAGGGCTATCTCGGTGAAATCACGCCCCTGTTCGATAACCGGGGCAATGTTTATCTGCAGGATGACGGCTTGCGGCGGGAGACCACTTTAGATAAGTTGGCCCAGCTCCGGCCAGTATTTGATCGCCCCTTTGGTCTGGTGACGGCGGGTAACAGCGCGCAGGTAACGGACGGCGCGGCCCTGTTGATCCTGGCCAGCGAGCACGCGGTGGAGCAATATCAGCTCCCGGTGTTGGGACGTATTGTCGACTGCGAGTGGGCCGGGGTGGATCCGGCCCAGATGGGCCTGGGCCCGGCCCATGCCATGGCCCCTTTGCTGAAGCGTCACCGCCTGTCAGTGGACAAAGTGGATTACTGGGAGGTCAATGAGGCCTTTGCCACCCAGGTGCTGGCGGTCAATGAGGCCTGGCAGGATGTCGCTTATTGCCGCCAGGAGCTGGGCCGGCGAAGTGCTATCGGTGCCATCGATGAGGCGCGTCTCAATGTGGATGGCGGCGGTGTCAGCATGGGGCATCCCGTCGGCGCCAGTGGGGCCCGTATCGTATTGCACCTGCTGCAGGTACTGAAGCGCACCAACACCCGCCGGGGAATCGCCAGCCTGTGTATCGGTGGCGGACAGGGCGGCGCCATGCTGGTTGCCAGAGACTAAGGAATGAAAACCATGACGGATGACAGCAGCTACAAACACTGGCAGATTCATCACGATGAAGAGGGTATTTGCTGGTTGAGCCTGGACAAGGCGGGCAGTGCCACTAACGTTTTGTCCGTTGAAGTCATTGCCGAGCTGGACCGGCGGCTCGCTGCCCTCGCACCAGAGCCGGTGAGAGGCCTGGTTATCCAGTCAGCCAAGGACAGAGGTTTTATCGCCGGTGCAGATATCAGAGAATTCCTTACCATCAAGACGGAGGATGAGGCGGCAGAAATGATGCGGGGTGTACATACTGTCTTTGCCCGTCTCGAAGCCCTCTCCTGTCCGACGGTTTGCCTGATTCACGGTTTCTGTCTTGGTGGCGGTATGGAGCTGGCGCTGGCTTGCCGTTACCGGGTTGCTGAGGATGATCCCGCCACTCGTCTGGGTCTGCCTGAGGTGAAGCTGGGTATCCATCCCGGTTTTGGTGGGACCCTAAGACTGCCAAGGCTCATCGGTCATCTCCCCGCCCTGCAATTGATGCTCAGTGGTCGTACGCTCAGCGCACGCGCGGCCCGCAAGATCGGTTTGGTGGATTATGCGGTGCCCCGCCGTCATCTACAGCGGGCCGCACGTGCGCTGATCCTCAAACCCCCGGCAGCCAGGCGGCCTGGCCGTTGGCAGGTGCTCCCCGGGCATCGCTTGCTGCGGCCGTTGGTGGCGCAATACCTGCGTCGCAGCGTGGCGCGCCGGGTGGCGGAGGCGCACTATCCCGCCCCCTATGCGCTCATCGAACAGTGGCTGAAACATGTGGACGATCCGGGGCAGATGCTGGCTGCCGAGGCCCGATCGGTCGCCCATCTGGTAATCGGAGAGTCCGCACAGAATCTGATCCGGGTTTTTTTCCTCCAGGAAAAACTCAAGGGGCTGGGTAGCGACGGCGATTTTCAGGCCCACCACGTCCATGTAGTGGGTGCAGGTGCCATGGGCGGGGATATCGCGGCCTGGTGCGCTTTGCGCGGCCTGGGTGTTACTTTACAGGACCAATCGGCGGAGCGTATCGCTCCGGCAGTCAAGCGGGCCCATGCGCTGTTCGTCAGGCGCCTGCACCAGCCCCGCCTGGTGCAAGCGGCCATGGACCGTTTGATGCCTGATGTGGCGGGTGATGGCGTGCCGCGTGCCGATGTGGTGATCGAGGCGATCTTCGAGAATGCCGAGGCCAAGCGGGCCCTGTATCAGGAACTGGAACCGCGGATGAAGCCCGAGGCCTTGCTGGCCACCAACACCTCCAGCATTCCGCTGGAAGAACTCAGTCAGTCACTGACTGCGCCTGAGCGGCTGGTGGGCCTGCATTTTTTTAATCCAGTGGCCAAAATGCAGCTGGTGGAGATTGTTAGCAGTCCGCACACCAGTGCCCATGTACTCAAGTGTGCCAACCGTTTTGCCCGCCAGATTGATCGTCTCCCGCTACCGGTGAAGAGTAGTCCGGGCTTTCTGGTCAATCGTATTCTGATGCCCTATTTACTGGAAGCGGTGTTGCTGGAAAGCGAAGGCGTGGCGGCAGAGCTGATTGACGAGGCGGCGGTAGCCTTCGGCATGCCGATGGGGCCCATTGAGCTGGCGGATGCCGTGGGGCTGGATATCTGTCTTTCGGTGGCGGAAATTCTCTCCCGCGAGTTGCCGGTAGCCCAGGTGCCGGAACGGCTGCGCACGCTGGTGGCGGAAGGCCGTCTGGGGAAGAAAAGCGGGCGCGGGTTCTATATCTACAAGAAGGGTCGCCCGGATAAGGCTAAGGTGGTCAATGACAGCGCTGCCCCCGCTGACCTGACGGATCGCCTGGTGCTCAGTATGCTCAACGAAGCGGTGGCCTGTCTGCGCGAAGCGGTCGTGCCTTCGGCGGACCTGCTGGATGCCGGGGTAATTTTTGGTACCGGCTTTGCCCCCTTCCGCGGTGGGCCACTGCACTATCTTAAAGCTGCAGGCGTCGGCTTCACGCGGCAGCGCCTCGACGCCCTGGCAGAGGCCCATGGTGAGCGCTTTACCCCCGATGCAGGTTGGCAGGCGCTGTAATGAGCCATGTATCGGATGGTCCTGGTACCGAGCCGCCGCAAGCCAGTCTTCCACAGGATCGGCAGCCTACCACCCGGGTGTTAGCGACTACCCGTGATACCAATGTTGTTGGTGATATTTTCGGGGGATGGATTATGTCGCAGGTCGACATTGCCGCCAGCATCGCCGCGATCCGCCGCGCCCGGGGCCGGGTAGTGACCGTGGCGGTCAATTCATTCCAGTTTCACCACCCGGTCTTCGTCGGCGATCTGGTTAGTTGCTATGCCGATGTCGTGCGCGTTGGCAGAACCTCGATCACGGTGTATGTAGAAGTATATGCGGAACGCCATCGTTTAACCGAGGAATGCAGCCGGGTAACCGAAGCTACCCTGACCTTCGTTGCCATCGATGACCAACGTCGGCCACGGCCGGTTGATAGCACGGTCTGAGCGCCCTCGGGGGACGCTCAGACCGCTTATCCGGCCTTGCGCACGCTGACACGCACGGCGGCCCCGACCTCGGCGATGGAGAGGATGTGATGGCCATCATTTTTCAGACTGGAGGAAGCCTGTTCCGCGGGTTCTTCGGCGCTGAACAGAAAATCGATCACTTCGCCTTCCTGGAATTGCCGGAGCGCATTTCGCGCCTTGATGTAGTGCAGGGGGCAGCCATAGGAGGTCAGGTCAATGAGCTCGGCTTTTTTTTTTGCTTCTGTAGCGGTGCTACCCTTTGGCAGCGCGGCGCTCAGATCCAGCTGCTGATCGATGTTTTGACAGACCGCCGCGGCGCGGGTAGTCCAGTCATCCATGGCGCTGTTGAGCACCGCATAGGCGGTATCGTCAAACTGCTTCGCCAGTGAGTTCAATTCACCTGCAAAGCCCGCCAACTGGGCCCCCAGTTCGTTGTGCGCATCCGGAGATTGCTGCAGCAGGCTGGCGATTTCCTCCAGCTTGTCCAGCGGCTTCTGGCCCGCCAGGAAGAGCAGGGACTGGCCTACCAGTAGTCCCACTTCTCCGGCGCATTCCATGGATTCGGCATATTTTCGTTGTAGCAGAAAGGCATTGCGGTAATTACGCTCATTGGCGGCTTCGGTAAAGTTGGCGGCCACGGTCTCCTGCGCGGCGCCGGCGCACTCGCCGCCCCCGAACTGTTCCACCTTGAAGGCTGCCTCGTTGCCGTGGTCAGAGAGTACGGTGGCGAGTTCTTCCGGCGTCACCGTGGCGATATCGTCTAGCAGTGTCTTGAAATATGCCGGGCCCTGTTGTTGGCTCCACTGGAAAAAAGCGGCGCCGTCGCCTTCCTTTGCATAGCTTGCCTGGATGCGGTCAATGGCCTGTTCGATGCGGGCAGAAGGAATGCTGGGTCCCTTGATGGCCAGGCTACCCTGCCGACGACCATCACCACCGATATACATCTGATAGTGCGGCACCAGTTTGCCATGGAGTCGTTTGCCTTCGCCATAGATGCCGATGTCGCCGGTTTCCGGCTGTGCGCAGCCATTGTGACAACCGCTGGCACGGAGGCGCAGATCCGCAGTGCCGCCACTGAGCTTGCCGGCAATGGTCTTGGAGGACGTGATGCCCAGCCGACAGGTCGAGGTGCCGGGGCAGGCGACGACATTATCTCCCGTCCGGGGCTCGCCGAGTTCCAGGCGGGCCAGGGCATCGCGAATGGCGCAGAGCCGTTCCTTGCTGACGTTGAAGAGAATCAGGTTCTGGTCCTGGGTGGTGCGCAACTCGGTCAGGCCTTCATCCAGCATCAACTGGGCGATACCGTACATCTGGGGAGCGGTCAAATCGCCGATAGGAATACTGATGGGAAAGACATTCAGCCCCGGCTGTTTCTGGGCCAGGACGTGCCGGGGCGCGCCGGGATTCTCACATTCAGCCATCGGGACAGCGTCTGTCCAGGTGGCGGTGGGGGCGGGGATATTCGCCAGGGCCGTTCTGGTGCGCACCAACTCCTCACGGTATTTTTCCACAAAGCCTTCTGCACCGAAGCGATCCACCAGGAATTTGATGCGCGATTTGGCGCGTTTCTTGCGGTCGGAGTAGCGGTTATGCAGGGCGATAACGGCCTCCAGACAGGCCAGCAGATCCTGCTCATCGATAAATTCCTCGACCAGGATGGCATGACGGGGTTTGTGCCCCAGGCCGCCGCCTGCGAGGATTTTAAAGCCCGGTCGCCCCTCTTTGCGGGTCGCCACCACACCGATATCATGCATCATGCCCTGGGCGCAGTCCGCTTCGCAGCCGGAAAAGCTGATCTTGAATTTTCGCGGCATATGCTGGGTCAGGGGATGACGCAGAAAATGGCTGACGGTGCCATCCTTGTAAGGGGCGATGTCTACATGTTCCTGAGGGCAGACGCCGGCCAGGGGACAGGCAGTAATATTGCGTACGGTATTGTTGCAGGCCTCGCGGGTGGTCAGGCCCGTCCTGGCAAGTGCCTCCAGCGCGGCGGGCGTATCCTGCAGGGGAACATAGTGGATCTGAATGTCCTGTCGGGTGGTGATATGTGCCTTGTCATGCTGAGAATACTGCTGTAGTACGTCGGCACAGGCGACCAGTTGTTCCACGGTGAGTTTGCCCCAGGGGACCTTGACGCGCACCATATTGACGCCTTCCTGGCGTTGGCCGTAGACGCCCATCTGCAGCCGCATGGACTGAAAACGGTCGGCATCGATGCGGTCTTCCCGGAAGGCTGTGACACTTTCACGGAAGCGTTCCAGCTCTGCATGATTCACCAGTGATTGCGCCTTGCTCATAAATCTCATTCTCCTGCGCTGTTAATTTGTTGGCCGCCCGGCGACTGAGGCCGGTGATCAGCTGTTTGTTTAGCGATGAATTTTACCCTAATTGACAACAGATCGCCCGCTCGGCGGCTAAGATTCACGCGGCAGGGGTAACGCCATAACGCGCAGTTTGTTCTGTTGCGGTCAACGGGTTCAGGTGTCGATTAGATCCGACTGCTACGCTATTCTACCGAATTAGTGGCAAGCTCTGGGCATGGATGTCCCTGAAAAGATTAGGTCGACCAGGCAACAATATAGCAGCCATACTATATTATTAAAAATAATGATATATTATATTTATATATAGTACGAATATATAGGGGTGGCGGGTTTATGAATTTTCAGCAACTACGCTATATCAGGGAAGTGGCCCGCTGCGGTCTGAATATTTCCGCGGCCGCCAATATTCTGCACACCGCCCAACCGGGGATCAGCAATCAGATCCGCCATCTGGAGGAGGAGCTGAATGTGCAGATTTTCGAACGCAATGGCAAGCGTCTGGTGGGGATTACCCAGCCGGGCAGGGCGGTGCTGGCCATGGCGGAGCGGGTGTTGCGGGAACTGGAGCATATCAAACAGGTTGGCTTTGAATTCACCCATGATGCGCACGGCACCCTGTCCATTGCGACCACTCACACACAGGCCCGCTATGCCTTGCCGCAGGTGATCAAGCGCTTCAGTGAACATTACCCCAATGTCAGTCTGCACATGCACCAGGGGAATCCTACCC
>Ga0114931_10009223_pt1 | contig 11847 bp, 8 predicted proteins | sample 2SBtaG_FD_89579 | JGI IMG/M metagenome (GOLD analysis project Ga0114931, IMG submission 89579) | Deep subsurface microbial communities from Kolumbo volcano to uncover new lineages of life (NeLLi) - 2SBTROV14_V59a metaG | ecosystem: Environmental > Aquatic > Marine > Volcanic | place: Kolumbo...
GAAAAAATGTTTACGGGGTGGGAAAAGCTTCTAAATTATTTTATCACAAACCCGCTTCAAAATTAAATAAATATGATTCTGCGCTTCTTGCTGCTGTGCTGCCTAATCCCGTTAAGTTTAAAGTTAAAATTCCTTCACGATATTTGAGATTAAGGCAAAAAGATATAATGGATCAGATGTATCAATTGGGCGGGATTAGTTTTATTAAAAAATTGTATTGAAAAATATAATTTAATTTCCCAAGAAACTATATCACCAAAATTTCCTTCATCATATCCATATGCTATAAATTGTTTATAAAATAATTTAAAATTACTTCTAAAATATATAAAAATTTTGTTTTTGTTCTAAATTAACTTGTTAAATGTGAAGGCAGTTAAATTTATTTTTACATTAATATTTTTTACCATTCATTTTTTTAAAATTATCTCCATTACTTCTCCCAAAATTTGTTTTAACTACTTGCTTAGCTAAAATTTTGGATTATGTCTAAATGAATTTTTATATAAAGTTAAAAATAATCAAGTAATTTAATTAAAAACAATGCATTACAACTAAATCTTAATGATTCACTTTAAAAATGCATTTTTACCTTTTGTAAAAAAACAAGATATACAAATTTTAATAATAATTATAAAAAAATTTTCAAAATCTTTTAAAATTGGTCTATTATAATAAGGAATTTAGTTAGCGAAAATTTGTTTAACTGTTTTTGTTTTTCAATCGGTTTTCAAAAATAAAATATTACGAAATAATTTATTCGGCTAATTTCAAATATATAATTTAAGACATATACAAATAGTTGTAATTAGGGCAATTAAGCAAAATCAGGAGAAATTAAATCCATGTATTTGGTAATAGTTCGTTTGATTTAACGAATAATTGAGATTTATAATAATAATCAACAAATCAATTTTACTATTCAAGGAGAAAAAATGAAAAATAATTATTTTTGGTTAGTTATATTATTCGTGTTCTCATTAGTAAGTATTTCATATCCTCAAATCTATTCCGAGAAGGAAAGTATTGTTCCGGAAATTCAGAAGGGTTCTTTTGATAAGGAATTAGTCCGATTAGAAGGTGTGGTTGTTTATTGGGAAAATGTACCGCAGAAAACAACAGTTCGTTACTGGTTGAGAGATTATTGGGGTAACATTATCCCCATTCAAAGCACACAAGAACATCCTATTGTGAATGTTAAATATAGAATTGAAGGGACTGTTCAGATTTCCGCTAAACGACTATCCTATAAATATGTAAGAACGTATAGATTTATTGATGAACATTCGAGAGTTCAGTTAGATAATATTTCTTCTAACAATCCGGTGCTTTTATCTATCGATAAAGAGCAAAGTAAAACAGAAGAGAGTTTAATTGCAACAAGCAAAATGATTAATAATCGTTCTAATGAATGGTGGTATGATTTTTCTAAATCAAAAAATTTATTAAGTCAAGCAAATACGAATTTACAGAACAAAAACTTTAAACTTGCCCTTCAAAATTCAGCAAAAGCCCAAGAAGCGTTGACTAATCCGCAATTTAGTAAATTATTTTATTTAGCCATCATATTATTGGTTTTAATTATTGCAATTATCATTGCTGTTTTAATGCTTTTTGTGAAAAAACAACCGAAACAAACCAAAGATTATTCCGGTATGTCTAGAAACATTAACGATCAAATAGAGCCAACAATTAAATCACCAACACCAACACAGACAGTAGGTGAAACTGTAAAAATGACAATTCCTCCTCCGGGAACATTAAAGGTATTAAAGGGACGAATGGAAATAGTAGATGGTGAAACTCAACTAAAGGAAATTCGATTTTATTCATTGCCTCAGCAAACTTCGTTAGAATTTAGTTTTGGTAGAAATCCAGGAGAGCCTTATAAGCATATTCAAGTTAATCATCCAACAGTTTCCCGCGATCAAGCACGCTTGTTATATAATAACGGAAGTTATACACTAATAAATAAAGCTGATCCTGTATCCAAAAATGCGACTAAAATTAATGATGAAGAAATACCTATTAATGAAGCCAGAATTCTCAAAGATGGCGACAAGATCACAATGGGCGTTGTTAGTATGATTTATAGAAAAAACTAAGTATGCTAAATTTAGAATATGCTGAATATTCAACGGAAGGTATAAGAGCAACAAACCAAGATGCTGTCTTTGCTAAAACATTTGGTAAGAATGCAGCGGGTTTGAAAGCTGTTTTTGCAATCGCTGATGGAATGGGAGGAATGGCAGCCGGTAATATTGCAAGTAAAATTGCTATTAACAAATTAAAGAGAATTTTATTAGAAGATCTAAACAGAAATGAACCGCAAATAAAAAATAATATACGAGAATTTATTTCTGATTTATATTCAAAAATAAATGATAGTATTATTGCAAATTCTTTACAGTTCCCTGAAAGGGAAGGAATGGGTACAACGCTTACAGTCGTATTTATTTTTTCAATGGAAAAAATTTATGTCGCTAATGTTGGAGATAGTAGAGCATACACTGTTCATGAAGACGAATTGGTCCAAATAACAAATGATCATGATGTTTTAACAGATAGTAAAATAAAAGGAATAAGCACGGATTACCTTCTCGATACCGGGATGTACGATAATGCCTTAACAAGATCTCTAGGTGATATTGATTATACGGATGTTGATATATTTGGACCGCTTTACCTTAAGAAACGAGAATCTATTTTACTCTCAAGTGATGGCTTTCATAGATTCATTTCCGAGAATGAAATATTAAATGGATTTTTCTCTGGGAATGATCTTTTTACAATTATTAAAGAGATTGCAAACCAGGCATTAAATAATGGCAGTAATGATAATATCTCTGTTATCGGAGCTAGATTTTCTGACTCAAGTAAAGAAATTGCGAAAAATTTTATTTCACGTAAAACGAAGAAAAAATCAGGTTTAATAATACTACTCTCAATATTAGTTTTTTTATTGGTATATGTATCTTATTTAACATATAAAGAATATAACAGGAACAATAAAAATAATGTGATTTATGAAACAGAAATATTTAAGCACGATACTTTACTACAAAAAAGAAAATTTGGAAAAATTCCCAGCTCAATCAAGTCTCAAAAAACAATAAAAAGTGGCATAAACAGATTGAATTCATCAATAAATAAAATCTGTCAAGCATTAAATATTCCTTACCCATCTATCCCAAAATTAAACATGAGAGTAGATCTTAAGAAAAAATTATTATTCATTAATTCCGACACGATAAATATTAGTAAAATCAAAATAAAAGCTTCAGTAAATAAAGTGTTGAGTTCCATGCTTAAAAGGAACGGATCAATACCTTGGGCAATAGTTTCCAAAGTGCAAAATGCAGGGAAGAAAAATAAGGGAAAAATTGATTCTCTTGATTTAATTATTAAGTCCAATTTACCATCTTCATTTAAAAATGAACTATCCCAAAATGAAGAAAATAAAATTATTTCTTTTGTAATTATGAGTAATAGCTGTAAAATAAATATCGACGCCCCATTAATAATTAGAGTAGACGCACCAAAATTTAAAGAGCTTTTGGATATAGTTCAAGAACATAAAACACATATCAAAATAGAAACAGGTAAAAGTAATGAGTCTTGATTTTGTTTTACAAATAGTAATTTTATTTATTGTACTGGTTTTAGCCATCTTGATTTTTCTTATAATCAAGAAAAAATCGAAAAGAACTGGAAAATCCGGTTTAGATAGCGGGAGTGTATTTGATAGTTTTAACATATTAAGTTTTATTAAAAGAGGAGGGATGTTATCGGTTTATAAGGCTACAAATATAAAAACAGGCGATGTTGTTGCGCTAAAAATTATGCATGAATCACTAATGGAAGATAGTGACTTAGTTGATAAATTTCTGAGGAAAGGGGATATATTAGAGCAGCTTAACAGAAAATATCCGGATGCACCTATTGTTAAAGTTTACCGAAATAGTAGAGAAAACAACAGTCCAAATGGAAGACCGTTTATTGCTTTAGAATTAGTTGAAGGAATTGATCTTGACAATGTAATTGCAACTCAAAATCTTTCAATTGAGCATAGTGTGGAGATAATAAAAAATATTCTTTTTGCACTTAAATGTGCTCATAAAGAAGGAATTTTACATAGAGATATTTCTCCCGGAAATATTATGGTGAACTTTGTAGGAGGTCAATTAAGTAGTATTAAAGTTATTGATTTTGGAGTAGCCAAAAATGAGTATATGAATAAACATACTCCCGATAGTTCAATCCATGGAAAACCGCCTTTTATGTCTCCGGAACAATGTAGAAATGAAAAGTTAGATAACAGAACAGACCTTTACTCTCTAGGGATTCTATTTTTTACTTTAATTACCGGTTCTCCGCCTTTCATGAGTAAAAACCCCTTAGAGGTAATGAGTATGCATCAAAATAATGATTTACCTCCATTACCGGATTCATTACCTGCTGATATCAAAATGATTATTATGAAACTTTTATAAAAGGATCCTGCAAATCGTTATCAAACCGCTGATTCGGTTTTAAAAGATCTAAATGCTAGTAATCTTTTGGATAAAGAAATTAAAGATGGAAAGCTGAATCATAATATCGCTGTTGAAGAAGAAATTGAGTTTACTAAAGTAGACCCTTTTGCAGAAAGTATTGATTTAAAGAAAATGAGTCAAAATGATAATAAAAGTTCTAACTCATCAAACAAGGTAAAAGTAACTTCTATATTAGTGGGCTTACTTTTTATTGCACTACTTGGTTTTTTTGTAAATGAAATCACTACATCACATTCTTCTTTTATAGGTGCAAGAATAAACGACCCGATTAATAAAGTTGTAAAAAAATTAAGGGAAGAGAAAATTAATATCAATTATCATTTTGTTAGTAAACAAAATTTAAAAAGTGGACATTTTGCGAAGTTAGTTATGATAAATACTGATACGCTGGCTCCTGGTAAATACGTTGATTTATATATAAATGAATAATTAATAAAAATAATATTTACTATGAATAGGTTACAAGATGAATTTTAAATTGAAAAATATAAAATTAAATCTAATGATACTGAAAAGGATATTTGCTTTTTCTGTCTTTATTTTATTTGGGTATTCATGCGCCGGTTCAAATGAAAGTGTTTCTAAAGGAAGTGCTTCTATGGAAAATCGATTGAATTCTTCTTCAATAATAAAAATCAATGTTCAAGCGCAGTATTCACTTAAAGATTCTGTGTACTTAGCTAATGGAGATATGATTAAACAACTGACAATCCAGGATGTTAATGATGATGATACAAGATCACGTAATGAAGGGACGGCAGGTGTTGTATATAGAAAATCTTTTAATTTTCTTAAAGATCATGGGGTCTGGAATATTGAGTTAATTGATAATAGAGGTTTAATGAGAGATACTCTTGTTACATTTAATGAACCCGGTGAATATACAGTAAGGTTATCTATTAAATTAGATAATGCCACGCCCTTTGAAATATCTCAATATTTGAATGATTTTGGAAATGGAGGTAGAGTAATAATAGATAAAATTTCCAATTAACTATTTAAATACAATAATTTTATGGAAGAGTATGATAAAGCTAAATAGGCAACTAATAGAAAAATACATTATTCTCCTTCTGGTTTTTATTTTGTTGTCGTGTAATGATGAAAACAGTAATAGTTCGCTAAAAGAAATTCATGTGCTGGATGCTAATAATGCACCGATTGCTCAAGTGGAAATTCAGATAAACCAGAATTCTTATTTCACAAATGGAAATGGGAAAGCTATTATTTCCTTGGATGAAGCAAGCGAAAAATCAATTAATTTAAAGATAAATAAAAAAGGATATCAAAACATTTCTATAAATGTTCCTTCCTTTTTCATAGGTAATAACGATATTTATACTCTTAAAAAAGTACGTATTATTCCAAATCGGAAGGTTGCGGTAGCGCAAAAAGTTACCATCACTGAGGTAAAACCTGAAGTTAAAAAGGGAAAACCGGTTAAAAAGGTTACCGAGCAAATAGCTGGTACAAAAAAAGACGAGCTGAAAAAGAATTTAGACAATAAAAAACTATTTCAAAATGCTGAATATTACAAAAATAATAATGAAATAACAAAATCAATTGAAACGTTTAAAAAAATACGAAATGATGATATTGATCTTTATACCAAAGCTAATTTTGAAATGGGTGTAATGAATCAAGCAAAATTAAAACGCTTGGGGAAGCTATTAAAAATTATTCAGCTGCATTGAAAACTAACAATTCAAAAAATTTTGCGGAAATTTATTATAACAGAGCCATGTGCTACTACAATTTAGGTAAATGGAATAATGCTATAAGTGACTTTAAAAAGTCGTTTAGCTACATAAGTTACTTAACCGGTAATCCCAGTGAAAAAAAAGAGAAATACCATAATCTTTATTATTTCTGGGCTGATGCACTTGTGCGCAGAGCAAATTTGGAAACACAGCAATCCAGAAAAAAAGAATATTATGCTTTGGCAATTGATAAAATAAAAGATTATTTGGATCGGTTTGAAGGTTACAAGAGTGATAAAACTAAAATAATGAAATCAGATTTAAAAAGCTTTATTAATAAATTAAACAGAATGTAATATTAATATAGGAACTAACAATGTTTAAATTTAGACTTTCTTTTATTTTGATGATGTTTTTAATAACATCGATTTACGTAGGTCAAAATACAAATAATGAAAAATTAATCGACATAATTTCAAACGAGACTGATTTTGACGGCAGTTCAGCACAATTATCAAGTACTCAAGTTTCACCCGTGGATAAAAACATTTTCTCTTTTGAAAGACAAATTGGCGATTATAGACAACTATGGATTTTTAATTACCAAACTCATAAAAAGATTCAAATAAATACTGCCCAAACTACTGTTAATATAGTCGACCTGGAAAAATCCGATTTGAAAGAATCTAATTTTATGGAAGATCAGTTAAGTTGGTGCCCTAAAAGAATTGATGGAAAAATCTGGTTCGCTTTTGTCGGAGCAGGTGATTTTGCCAATTGGGATATTTATCTGGGTCAAATAGGTTCTAAACAATATTTAAGACTTACTGCAAATAAGGCGGTTGATAGTCAACCTAATTGGTCCAACGACGGAAACCGGATTGCTTTTGTTTCGGCACGAACAGGGAAAGGTGATATTTATATAATAGATAATATTAAAAAACTTATTAATGAATATAATTTCAAGAGATATAATAAACAATATGAAAATCTGCTGATTTACCCGGCATATAAAAAATTAGAGTCTAAAATTTATTCAAGTTCTGACGACGAAAAATATAGAATAATTCAGATTACCGATAATTATCACGAGGAACTTTATCCTGCATTTTCTCCGTCCGGAAAGTATTTAGCTATTACCAGTAAAGAGTATGATAATCATTTTTTAAATTATGGTATATCATTAATTGAACTGGATGATATTTCCTCACCCGAAAGATTTACTACTTCAAGAAAAACTGAAAGCAGGCGGTATGGAGCCCCGACGGAAAGCGGATACTTTATTTTTCTTCGAGAGATATTGATGATAATAAAAAAGATATTTATTCTTCTCCCTTTACTGAAGTTGGCTACCCGGCTGAAAGTTATAAGGTTATTGCACAAGATGTTCATTCGGATGGCTCTCTGCCAATAACCTTAACCAATGATCTGGATTTAGGAAATTCAATTCTTTATACATCTCTTAGCCCAAACAAAGACTTTTATTCAATTAAGCTTACGTCAATTAATACACCTGTTAATACTAAAACTCTTTTCAAACAAAAGTCTTTTATAGAAAACGTTTCCAGTGTTGATAATCTTTTTGTCGCTGTAAGGCAGGTAGGAAAAGATTTTAAAATTAGTATTAATTACCTCGGGGAATTAAGTTCTCCTAAAAATAAATACGGAGAATGGACCGGGAGTTTGAGCAGAAATAGATCGCTTCTATATTATATTGGCGGAGGCGCTGCAGTATTGGGCGGAGCTGTAATTTGGTTAATAAGCGGTGGAGGAGGAGATGATGGAGGCGGAAATAACGGAGGCTCTACTTCACCAACTTTAGGTAGTCCGCCAAAACCATAGAATTAATTTATTTATAAACCGGAGTTTAAAGTGAAAAGAATTTTACTGTTTATAATTTATTTATTTGCAATTACTCATATTTTAGCTCAAAATAGTTCCGTTTTTCAGATAATTAAACCGGATCCTTACCAGATTGTTGAATTAGGTACAACATTTACGTACAGTTATAAACTTGTCGATAATAGTTCTGCCACTCTGGGTTCTTTGGTTGATGTTTATTTATCTTATAACTCAACTGGCGGATCAAGGGCAGAATCACAGATAAATACAATTACCATCTCAGACTGGAGTGATACTAATTCTACTATTACAGAAAACGCTACTCTAACAGATACAAAATTTATTGGAAATAGTGTACAAATAATATTTAAGGATATAAGTGGTAATACATTAGCAAAAAGTAACTACTTTATTATTATTGGAAAGAGTGAACCGAAATTAAAAATAACCACCAATTTTTCTGACACCAAATTTTCTATTAAAGAAAATATAAATATTGATTGGGTATATAAAAATATTGATACAACGAATATTCAATGGGTTTTTAAAAAAGTAGATACAACAACGAATCCCAATATCCAAAATCTAGATCCAACTACTATTACTTACTATGACACTTCTGGTACTGGTACTTTAACCTGGCTTATACCTGATACTTTAAAAAACACCCAAAACTACTGGATTATAGCTCAAAGTGCTTTAAATCCAGATTTAGTTTATGATCGGGTTGAAGTTGAGATTGAAGGAAGAACTTTAAGCAATGTTACTGTTGTGGACATTACCTCCACTCAATACTGGGGTGATACAGTTAGTGTTAATTGGCAGAGTAAATTTATAGATTCGCTTAAAGTGAGTCTTTATAAAGATGAAACTTCTGAACCTATTATTACACCAACTATTAACAATATTATACAATCACAATCAAATCAAGATGCAATTATTCAGTTAAATCATTCATTTGATGATCTGCCTGATAATGCATCTTATTATTTTGTACTAGAAGATCCAATTTCGGGATTAAAAGATACCAGCAATACTTTTACAATCAAAAAACCGATAATTGTGACAAGTCCCGAAGCAAGCGACACTTGGTATATCGGTAAACCTTTAGGTTATGATATTACTTGGCAAGTTAAGCCGAATAACAGTAACGCATCAGCATCATCTCTAAATGACAAAGTGAAAATGGAATTATATAAAGATTCTAAGCTTTGGAGTATGATTGAAGATTCACTGACTAATATTAATAATAGTTACAATTGGGTTGTTGACAATACTCTGAGTGCAGGTAATAATTATAAAATTAAAATTACAAACTTAGCCGATTCAACCATATTCGATTTCAGTGATGAATTTACTATTGCAGAAAGAAAAATCCATGATATACCCTCTGATACTCTAATTTTAGGGCAAGATAATACAATTACCTGGCAAGCAGAAGGCGTAGATACTTTTAATATATATATTGGTTCTGTACGATTTCTTCAAGACTCAAGTATTGAAAAAGACTTATTGGGTACATATAATTTTATCTTAGACCCATCAAGTGAAAATATTACTGAAGGGGATTCTACTCTCAAAATAACTTCACAAGATAATTCGATTTTTGATTCTAAAAACATTAAAATTATTAAACCTTTTGTAAAAATTTCAGGTGTCCCAAATTCTGTTTATGGGAAAGTTAGTTATAAAAGTAAAATTAAAGCGACTCCAAATTTAGGAGATATAGAAATTTCAATCGTTTATAATACTAATAAATTTATAGATACATTGCAAAATTTTTCAGCACAAGAATCAAGTTTTACTTGGACAGCACCCCCTATCTCGAAAGATTCAATTAATGCGATATTAGTAACAACAGCTCTTAAAAATTCCCAAACTAAACCGGATACTGTTAGCATAAAAATTAAAAAAATCCCCGTACCGGAAATTGATCCAGCTTTAAATGTAGTTAACTTACTAACTTCAACTACTCCAAGACTAAAGTGGAGTGTATCAGACCCAAACATTAAAAATTATCAGGTCCAAATATCGGAAGACAAAACTTTCCCAAATCAAAACCTAATAGTCAATGACACAAGTAATGAACAAAACTATAAAGTTAAAGATAATGAAAAATTAGAAAGGGGAAAAGATTACTATTGGAGGGTTGCATCTAAAGTTTACTGGAGGATTGCATCTAAAGTAGATAGTGCTATTGGAGATTATTCAGAAGCTATTAAATTCACAACTTTATCTAATGATCTAATATCGTTGGTGATTACATATGCATCAATTTTAGATAATAAAAATTATATAAAGTTAGATTCTACAAATGAATTATCTATAACGTTTGATACAGGCAATCTAACGATTGACCCTACTTCATTAACATTTGCGATAAAATATTTAAAGGGAGGTGATAATTGGGAATATAAATTTGGAGATTCTACTTCTACTATAAAATTTAATTATGAATCATTAAAACCTGAAGGTATGCTATTTCAGGCTGCTGTCGTTCGTGATACAATTTCAAAGGAGGATGTAATTCTAGTAGATAGTATATATTCTGTTCAAGTAACGAGTGATTATAGTAATGATACTATCACTGTGGATAAATCGATACCCACACCGGATAGTTCAAAGACAAAATGGCTTTTCTTTGGTTCATCTATTGAGGGTCTAAGTATTTCTAAAATGTTTGAAGATTCATTAGGAACCGTAAGAGAGAATAATTGGCGGCTTTTTGGATGGAAAGATACTGCTAATGAATATGTCCCTAATAAACTTATTGAAAAATATAAAGGTTATTTCTTTGCACAGTCAGAGAAAGACCGGTTCATTTTACACATTCATAATTCAAAATATACATCGCGCTCACTTTTTGATACTACTTTAACTATTTCTGATAAATTGGATACTTTATGGCACACATTTGCAAATCCGTTCATTTTCCCGGTTAAGTTTAGTGCTGCTAGTGGTGTATGGAAATATAATCAGGGAGCTAATAATTTCGAAATACTTAATAACGGCGAGGAACTCCAACCATTTGAAGGATACTTTAAAGGCGCTAATGAAATTACACTTTACCCTGATTCTACAACGTATAATAAATCACAAGGTAATAATATATTTCCTGAGTGGCAGCTAGAATTAAATATTACAGCTAAAAACAAGAATATTACAAGAGCGGTTACTTTGATAGACCCGGTTTTGAAAAAAGGAAACGGAGTAAACAGCAATTATAAAAATATAGAATATCCTCCGGCTATTAATAATGATTTTGTTGCAAAATTATCATTACCAAACGATGAAAAGAGTATATATAAGAGCGCTTATTTTTCAAAAGAGGGTGGCTCATGGAAGTTGGTTTTTGAAAGTAAATCACAAGATAGAGTAGTAAAATTAAAAAAATCCTTAATTGGAAATATACCAGACGATTACAAAGCAACAATTATTAATATTAGGAACGGGGAGGTTATAAATGAAGATAAGACCTCAATATACTTAAAGAAGGGTGAAAGGAAAGAGTATAAAGTTTTATTGGGCACAACAGATTATATAAAAGAAAAGTTAGAGCAATTCAATAAAAATATTCCAAAGGAGTTTAGTTTAGCGCAGAATTATCCTAATCCGTTTAATCCGTCAACTATTATTAAATATTCAATCCCCGAATATTCTCATGTAACATTATCGGTGTATAATATCCTCGGTCAAAAAATAAAGGATATTGTTGACGGTTATAACAAACCCGGTAATTATTCGGTTTC
>Ga0114931_10009224_pt1 | contig 11846 bp, 11 predicted proteins | sample 2SBtaG_FD_89579 | JGI IMG/M metagenome (GOLD analysis project Ga0114931, IMG submission 89579) | Deep subsurface microbial communities from Kolumbo volcano to uncover new lineages of life (NeLLi) - 2SBTROV14_V59a metaG | ecosystem: Environmental > Aquatic > Marine > Volcanic | place: Kolumbo...
ATAAGAAACCTGCAATCTATATCGCCCACGGGGAACGGAAAGGGAATAAAATCCATAGGTATTGGTAGCAACACCAACATTTAATTCAGGGATAAACACAGTGGCACCTATCAAGGTCTCCCCTGAAGAATAATCCTTTACCGTACCGTGGAGCGTCATTTTCCCAGAGGATTTTGGCGCCGTTGGGTGTCGAAGTACAATTTGTTGCTCAACAATTCTGTATTCAAGCGATGCCTCGACTGCAATCCGTTCCAGTACCTGTTTTATGGTGAGTTGGGGAACATCAAATGTGATACGGACAGAAGTATCAATTTGCTCAGGGTTATATGAAAAAGTCAAACCTGAAGCCGATTCAATACGCGGAATAAGATCCCTAAGCAATTCACCATTTACCGATATAGAAATCACTTGTGATAAAGCTTCATTCTGTCCAACCGTAATGAAGGATTGGAAGAAAAGAAGCATCAGCATACTCCAACGAAGTACTTTCCCCCACATCATATAAGGCTAAATTAACAGCCTGCGGCAACAATTTCTATGGAATCGCCACTTCTTTTATACTCAAGATCAAGCGTTTCTTCTAATACGGATAACACAGATTCTAAAGATTGATGGTCAAACGAGACGGTTACCTTACAGTTCCTACCGACTTTAGTAGCAAAACTTATGTCGGCTTCATACAACTTGTTCAGTGTCTGAATAACCATACCGAGTTCCATATCCCGAAAAACAAGCTTTCGCGTTTTCCATGCCAAAAAATTCATGTCTTTGTTCATTTGCTCAGTTAGTTGGTTGACATTGTTTTTAAATACTCCCTGCTGACCTTTAGTCAGAATAACCGAGTCCTTGCGCGATGCTGGCATCAATTTTACAGTGCCTTCGGCAACAACAACTTCTACCTGATCCATTGCCTTTCTGGCATCTACGTTAAACGAAGTTCCAAGGACTTCAACAATGGCTGATCCTGCAGAAACGACGAAAGGTTTGGAGGGGTTCTTTTCCACCTCAAAAAAACCTTCACCTTCCAGCTTTACCAAGCGATGACTACCGTTGAAGTGATCAGGATAGGTAAGGGAAGCGTGGGTATTCAGGGTTACATGCGAGCCATCAGGCAAGGTAACGATCTTGCCATATCTGGAAGCATAAACCGTGTTCATCCCTGGTTTCAGGGCGACTTCATACACCACCAGAGCCGAAAGAAAAACAACGAGAACAGCCGCAGCAAACCTTAGCCAACCGGGAAATTGGTTTTCGCCATTGGTAGTCACAGATGGCAAGGAGTTGATCAATTCCTGTTGATAGGACCATTCAGCATCAATATCTACTGATAGCTTCTCATTGGATTCAACACTTGCGCCTGCTAACTCAAAAGCTTTTTTATATTCGGAATACACTCTTTCATTATCAGGCTCTGCACTTCTCCATAGTTTCAGCAACTGTTCCTCATCTGTTGAAAGACGATCTGTCAATGATCTGATGATCAATCGCTCGATATGTTCGTCCTTTTCTTTCATGTAATGTCTCTTAATGATAAAACCCAAATCTTCATATCTACCCTTATTAATTCAGCAAAAAAAACAATAGTAACGTCATAAATTCCGAAAGGTGGTTCCTCAGAATCTTCAAAGCTTTAGACATATGGGCCTCCACTGTCTTCACTGATATACCTAGCTTGTCAGCGATCTCTTTATATGCAAGCTCTTCTTCCCTGCTAAGCATAAATATTTCTTTGCACCGGTCCGGTAACAGGTTGAGAGCAAAATCAATTTCACGCTGAAGTTCCCTGGTAATCAATGAATGTTCTTCGCCATTGGTTTTGCTTATCTCCACGTCTTCCACCCGAAGGTGTTGTTTTGAATCCCTGAGGTGGTTCAAACATTTATTCCTTACTGCCGTGTACAGGTAACTTTTATAATTAGTATCCTCAGAAAGTCCATCCAGCTTAATCCAAAAATTCATATAAACATCATGCACCAGATCTTTTACCGTTGGCAGGTCATACACATATTTCAGCCCCATCCTGCAAAGTCCTTCGAAATGCAGGCGAAAAAGTGACTCGAACTCATTCATCTTTCTCATAAATATGGAAAACGTGCTCCAGTGAAGCTACCCCCTTTATCGATCATAATATAAATGTGTTAATAAACTTGTAAAAAGCCCAATTTTGAAACTTAAGAAAATGTTAACCACCCTCTACTACCACCTTTTCATGATTATCTTTGAGGCGAATTATACAACATGGAGAATAAGACTACCCGATTTACTCTCACCGCTGCCCTACCGTATGCCAATGGGCCCGTCCACATTGGCCATCTGGCTGGTGTGTACGTTCCAGCCGACATCTATGCCCGGTATCTTCGAAGCAAAGGTCATGATGTGTTGTTTGTTTGCGGCTCTGACGAACATGGCGTTCCAATAACCATACGGGCGCGAAAAGAGGGAGTGAGTGCTCAGGACGTTGTTGACAAATACCATAACATGATTAAAGACTCATTCTCCAGATTTGGGATGAGCTTCGATATCTACTCTCGAACTTCCTCACCCATTCATGCTGAGACCGCTGCAGATTTTTTTAAAGTCCTTTATGACCAGGGAGAGTTTTTAGAAAAAGAGTCAGAGCAATACTACGATGAAGAAGCGCATCAGTTTCTTGCTGACCGATATATTACAGGTACTTGTCCCATATGTAACCACGAAGGTGCCTATGGCGATCAATGTGAAAACTGCGGCTCTTCATTGAGTCCTACCGAACTAAAAAACCCTAAATCATCCTTAAGTGGAGCAGCACCCGTACTTAAAAAGACCCGGCACTGGTACCTGGCCCTTGACAAATATGAAGACTGGTTGAAACAGTGGATAGTGGTCGGCCATAAGAAAGATTGGAAGGTAAATGTATATGGACAGTGTAAATCATGGTTAGATCAGGGGCTAAAACCCCGGGCGGTAACACGTGATTTGGATTGGGGCGTGCCGGTGCCACTCGAAAATGCCGAAGGGAAGGTGCTTTATGTCTGGTTTGACGCTCCAATCGGCTATATATCCGCAAGCAAGGAATGGGCACAGCAAACTGGTAATGATTGGAAACCGTATTGGCAAAACTCAAGTAGCCATTTAGTACATTTTATCGGAAAGGATAACATCGTCTTCCACTGTATTATGTTCCCAGCAATGCTGAAAAGGCATGGTGACTTCATTGTTCCTGACAATGTGCCAGCCAATGAGTTTTTGAACCTTGAAGGTGATAAGATATCTACATCCAGAAACTGGGCCGTGTGGTTACATGAATATCTCGAGGAATTCCCCGGAAAAGAAGATGTCCTGCGCTATGTTCTTTGTGCCAATGCACCTGAAACAAAAGACAATGATTTTACCTGGAAAGACTTTCAGGCCAGGAATAATAACGAGTTGGTAGCCATCCTGGGCAACTTTGTCAACAGGGCCATGGTGCTCACCCATAAGTATTTTGATGGACTAGTACCCGAACGCTCCTCACTGGAGGATGAAGATCAACAGTTGATCAGGGATATACAAGGCTTACCCGGGAAAATTGAGAAATCCCTCAATCGATATCGTTTTAGAGAGGCTTTGGCCCTATTTATTGATATTGCCCGCGTAGGCAACAAATATCTGGCGGATACCGAGCCTTGGAAAAAAATAAAGGACGACCCATCACGGGTAGGCACCATTCTGAATCTCGCTATGCAGGTGGTAGCAAATCTAGCCGTCTTGTCTGAGCCTTTTCTTCCCTTCACCTCAGCCAAAATTAAGGCCATGATCAACAATGACAATTCAATGTGGCAAAAGGCAGGCTCTATGGACTTATTGCCCAATCATCAAGCGTTGAACGCACCGGTATTATTGTTCGAAAAAATCGAAAATGATGCTGTTGACGCTCAAATTCGTAAATTAGATGCTTCAAAACAAAAAAATATGTCCTCTTCGGATAATATTACCGCTATCAAAGGAGAGGTGTCCTATGACGACTTCACCAAGTTGGACCTACGTATTGGGAAGGTTCTTCAGGCTGAAAAAGTACCAAAATCAAAAAAATTATTAAAGCTCCTGATTGATACAGGAGCAGACCGGCGAACCATACTCAGTGGTATCTCCAACGACTATTCACCGGAAGACCTGATTGGAAAACAGGTAACACTGATAGTCAATCTCGCATCAAGAAAAATGATGGGTATCTTATCAGAGGGAATGCTCTTGTCCGCAGAAGATCAGGATGGAAAGCTCCAACTGCTTATTCCAGATGGACCGGTAGAACCAGGGAGTATGGTTAGTTAAGGAAGAAATACTATGACTTAAATCACAAATATTATGAATGATGCACTCTATATTGCAGTCGAATTGTTGATCATCGGCATGACGACGGTTTTTCTGATTCTGGGGCTCGTGGTACTGGGAGGTCGGCTGATGATCATCATTGTTAATAAAATTGCGCCTGAAGCTGCAAGAAATGGTTCGTCATCCGGCATCAAGGCCCCGACACTTGCTGCGATTACCGCTGCGGTGCAAACCACTACTCAAGGAAAAGGCAGGATCACCCATATCAAACGGGTTGACTAGAAAACTATTAACCCGATTATGGCATTACGTATTATTATATCCTGCTACAACCATCCAGCGCAATCGCCTTGTTGATTTGTTCTCAAAACGACTGAAATAATGAAAAAGAAAGAAATTAAACTCTGTTTATTATATCGGGACATGTGGCAGTCCTCCGGGAAGTATGTTCCTCGTGTTGATCAACTAACAAGAGTAGCCGGCCCTATCATTGAAATGGGTTGCTATTCCAGGATTGAGACAAATGGAGGAGGTTTTGAGCAAATCAACCTGCTCTTTGGAGAAAATCCGAATAAAGCGGTTAGAGATTGGACACAACCTTTCAATGACGCAGGTATTCAAACCCAGATGCTCGAACGAGGCCTCAACGGAATCCGAATGAACCCAGTTCCTGCGGATATACGTCGATTAATGTTCCAGGTTAAAAAGAAACAGGGTACAGACATCGCCCGCTCATTTGATGGGTTAAACGATCATCGTAATCTGGAAAACTCGGTGAAATTTGCCAATGAGGCAGGAATGGTCTCTCAGGCGGCCTTAAGTGTTACTCACTCCAAAGTACACACCGCTGAATATTATATTGAACTGGCAGATAAACTCATCGGATATGGAGCGAAAGAAGTCTGTATTAAGGACATGGCAGGGGTTGGACGCCCAGCAACGCTAGGCAAGATAGTCGGAGGGATTAAGACTAATCATCCTGATATACCCATCCAATATCATGGTCATTCAGGACCGGGATTCTCCGTGGCCTCCATTTTAGAGGTAGCCAGGGCCGGCGCAGACATCGTGGATGTAGCGATGGAGCCGCTTTCCTGGGGAACAGGACATGCCGATTTGCTTACTGTTCATGAGATGTTACGGGATGCCGGTTTTAAATTGCCTGATATTAATATGAAGGCATATATGGAAGTACGGCGCCTTACCCAGGAATTTATTGATGATTTCCTGGGAGAATATATCAGCCCGAGAAATAGACTGATGAACTCATTACTGATCGGGCCTGGTTTACCCGGAGGCATGATGGGTAGTCTGATGGCCGACCTGGAAAATAACCTCAGTAGTTTGAATAAATGGATGACAAAGAACCATAAGCCTGAGATATCACAAGATGAATTGTTGATCAAGCTCTTTGAAGAGGTAGAATATATCTGGCCTATGATGGGATATCCCCCACTTGTTACGCCATACAGTCAATATGTCAAAAACGTTGCTCTGATGAATGTAATGATGGTTATGAAGGGTAAACAACGGTGGAGTATAATCGATGATAACACCTGGGATATGCTTACAGGCAAATCAGGTCAATTACCGGGCGAATTGGATGAAGAGCTGGTTAATCTGGCAAAATCGCAAGGTAAAGAATTTTATGACGGAGCTCCCCAGGCATTGTATCCTGATGATTTAGAAAATATCAAAGCAAGCATGACCCAGGAGGGATGGGATTTTGGTACTGATGATGAGGAATTATTTGAATTTGCTATGCATCCCGAACAGTACAGAGCCTACAAGTCGGGTAAGGCAAAAGAGGATTTTGAAATAGATCTAAAATCGAGAAAAGATGTTAAAACAACTCCTCAACCAACAACTTCCACCACTGTTTCGGGTCCGCCGGTGGCATCACCCACGACCATGAATGTGGATGTCAACGGTCAACGTTTCCAAGTAAGTGTATCTTATGATGATGCACCATCGACAGATTCACCACCTGCCAATGCAACTCCTCCAACTGCGAGCCTTTCTTCATTAGGAAATAATGGATTCATGGAGATCACCGCGCCAATTGAAGGCAACTTCATGATGACAAAAAACCCCGGAGATAAGGCAATTACTGTAGGAGATAAGGTGTCCAAAGGCGATGTCATCGGATATATTGAAGCCATGAAAGTTTATAATGCGATCAGCGCTGATAAGTCCGGAACCGTCATGGAGATTTGTGCTTCCAACGGTGATCATATCGATGAAGACGAGGTGATTGTGAAAATCCAGTAAGCCTCTGTCCTGTCCATGAACATCCTTAGACAACTTTATGAAATGACGGCCCTGCAGGGCCTCATTGATCAACCTGGCACGCTGATCATGATTTTGATTGGCCTGATTCTCCTTTATCTGGGAATTAAAAAAGAGTACGAACCCTTATTGCTCGTGCCCATTGGTTTTGGGCTCATCCTTGCCAATGCCATCGGAGGTGGAATGGGGGTTATTACTAATGATGAGATCTCCCATTTGCCCTTGATTGAGATAGCCAAAAAATACGGCATTATGAATCTGCTATATTATTCACTAATCAAAACGGGGCTATTACCGCCTATTATATTTATGGGAGTCGGAGCTCTCACCGATTTCGGGCCTATGCTGCGGAATTTGCGCCTTGCCTTCTTTGGGGCTGCAGCTCAAATAGGCATCTTCACTGTCCTTTTTGGCGCAATTCTCGTAGGCTTTACTCCACAGGAAGCCGGTTCGCTCGGCATTATCGGGGGTGCCGATGGACCAACCGCTATTTATACTACGATCATCCTTGCCCCTCACTTGTTAGGCCCAATAGCAGTAGCGGCCTATTCCTACATGGCTCTTGTTCCTGTGATTATTCCATTGGTAGTACGATTTACTATGTCGGAAAAAGACCTGCTGATCAATATGAAGGAACAAGACCGGCTGTATCCGAGTAAACGACCGATCAAAAATATTCGGGTAGCCAAAATCATCTTCCCACTAGTCATTGGAGGGATCGTGGCCATTGCCGTGCCTACGGCCGTGCCGCTTATTGGTATGCTGATGTTTGGCAACCTCGTTAAAGAAATTGGTATGAATACTGAACGTTTGCACAAGGCTGCATCGGGTGGAATCATGAATACCGCTACGATCTTCCTGGGCCTCACTGTAGGAGCAACTATGACCGTGGAAACTTTTTTGAATATGAAGACCATACTCATCATTGCAGGTGGGTTTCTGGCCTTTGCCATATCCATTGCCGGTGGAATCTTCGCTGTGAAAATATACAACCTATTCAATAAGAAGAAGATTAACCCATTAATTGGTGCAACTGGACTGAGCGCAGTGCCCATGGCTTCTCGTGTAGCCAATGAGATTAGTCTTAAACACGACCCCGGTAATCACATTCTTCAGTATGCCATGGCTAGCAATATCTCGGGAGTTATTGGCTCTGCCGTAGCGGCAGGAGTATTGCTTTCAGTCCTTGCCCATTAAGAATTGAACTGGTTCATCGTTCGGTTAATACCAATTGTGCAGAAGGCCAAAATACTATCGCATGCCTTATCAATCAGGGGGGTGAGCTGAACCATTTCGTTCTTATCAAAGTTACTCAGCACATAATCGGATTGCTTCCCTTGTCCGAAATTATTGCCAATACCGAAACGCAACCGAGGGTAATCCAGCCTGCCGATGGTTTCTTCAATGCTTTTTAACCCGTTGTGTCCAGCACTGCTCCCTCGGGCACGGATACGAAGAATACCAAACGGAAGGGAAATGTCATCCACCACAACCAATAGCCTGGTGACAGGTATTTTCTTTATCTGCATCCAGTAGTTAACAGCCTTACCACTATTATTCATCCACGTAGACGGTTTCAACAGCACCAGTGTCCGTCCTTTATACCTTATCGTCGCCTGAAATCCCAACCTCGCCTCCTCAAAACTGCCACCACAAACATCAGCCAGTCTGTCCAGTATCAAAAATCCAATATTATGACGATTGAGCTCATACTGCGCGCCTACGTTGCCAAGTCCGATAATTAGGTATTTCATAGATCAAAGCTATAGTTTAATGCAAAAAAAATCCTGCTCCGGGGTCATGAAGCAGGATAAGATTAATAACATTCCAATCGCTTAATTTTCCTCAGGAGGTTTAGCTTCATCACCGGTAGAGCCACCTTCAGCAGAGGCTTCTCCACCTTCTGCAGGAGCTTCACCTTCTTCAAGGCCTTCAAGTTCTTCATCACCCTCTTCTCCTTCAGCCACCACAGCCTTAAGCGCCCTGGGCACCTCGACGACAGCAATGGAAGCAATCGGTGTATCAAGGATCTCAAAGTTTTCTTCTTCAACATCTTTTACTTTCACCGAATGATGGAAGACAAGGTTGGAGATGTCCACTACTATTTGTGACGGCATGTTTTTTGGTAAAGCCACCACACTTAAAGTTCGACGTTTATGAACAAGGATACCTCCTTCTACTACACTGGGCGACTGTCCTACAAGTTTTACAGGAATGTCCATCCTGATCTTTTTCCCTTCAACCAATTGTAGGAAGTCGGCGTGAACAATAATCTCACTTACGGGATGAAACTGGATATCCTGAAGTATGGCTTTGTGCTCGGTTCCTTCAATGTTCAAAAGCACGAAGTGTGCATTCCGGGTATAAACCAGCTCCCGAAAGAGGATCATCGGAGCATGGAAATGGATTTGCTCCTCGCCTCCATACAACACACATGGCACATTGCCCTCAGCGCGCAGTCTTTTGGCATCTGACTTACCGAGATTTGCTCTTTTATACCCTATAATCTCAATGGTTTTCATTTGTCAATATTATTTATGTTAATTATTAAATGGATTGCTTAATAAACAGCGAACTGATCGATTCATGATCGTGAATCTTACGAATAGCCTTCGCAAATATATTGGCCACCGTCAGGATCTTTACGTTTGGACTCTCTTTTGAAGGGATGGTATCTGTTACGACCAATTCCTCCAAAACTGATTTTTCAATATTTTCATATGCCTTTCCAGATAACACCGGATGGGTACAGACTGCTCTGACCGACTTAGCTCCATTCTCCATTATGAGTTTAGCGGCACGCACAATGGTACCTCCCGTATCGATCAAATCATCTACCAATACCACATCAGCATCGGTGACATCACCAATTAACTGCATGGAAGCCACTTCATTGGCCCGCTTCCTGTGTTTGTCGCATACTACCATGTCAGCATTGAAAAAACTGGCAAAATTGCGTGTCCTTTTCACCCCTCCCACATCAGGAGATGCAAATAAAATGTGATCAAGTTTAAGAGAACGCAGGTAGGGCACAAAGATGGAAGTACCATCCAGGTGGTCGAAAGGAATATCGAAAAATCCCTGGATTTGGTCAGCGTGAAGATCGCAGGCAACGAGTCGATCAGCCCCAGAGGCGCTGATCAGGTTGGCGATCATCTTTGCAGCTATGGCCACCCTGGGTTTGTCTTTACGGTCCTGGCGCGCATAACCAAAATAGGGCACCACCACCGTTACACTTTCTGCACTCGCCCTCCGGGCAGCATCAACCATCAACAGGAGTTCAAGGAAGTTATCGGCTGGCGGGAAAGTGCTTTGTATGATGAATACATCCGATCCTCTTACAGACTCTTTGTAGTAAGGCGACATTTCCCCATCGCTAAACCGAATTGTTTCTGAGCTTCCAAGGGCATTCCCATAAGCCAGCGCAATTTTATCAGCGAGGTAACGGGAGCTGGATCCGGAAAATATTTTTACGTTAGCCATTTAAATGCATTTCAGTACGCCAGAATTCATTGTTTAATATGCTCCCGTACCGTTTTTGTTGACCCATCAGGGCTCGAACCTGAACTCTTCTGGACCAAAACCAGACGTGTTGCCAGTTACACCATGGGTCAATATAATGCCGCTCTATCAACGGGACTGCAAAAATAGTATTTTAAATAGTTAATAGGGAAATGGATTGTGGGAAAATATGGTATTAATTTATCTTATCCCTAAATACCACGCAAGACCCTGGCAGGGAGGAACAGGAGGGCTCTTATTAACTTGAAAATAGCATCAACTGTTATTCCGATTAGTCTTAAGGGAATGGTGAGCAACCAAAAGATTGGGTATAAAATAATAAGCAGTAGTGCGATGGGCCAACAAATAATTAGCAAGAAAAACCAAAGTACGAAACCTAGAAACGACATATAAAATTTTTATACTTTTAATAGCAATTTGTAGGCCAGGTTAAAAAATCCTCGAAGATGCCTCAAAAATTACAATTTGATCCGATCTATAGTCCGAATTTGAACAGGTAAAATTTAAAATTGTCCGAAATTGTTTCATTAGCATCACAGCTCAAGCCTGGTCTCCTTCGAATTAAAAACTGACGTTTGTTGGGATGCACAATTGCCCTTTGCTATACCACCTTATGCACGGGACTTAAAATTGGTATTATTGGTTTTGATAAGAAGCTTGATCATTTAAACATTTGAAGAAGATTAATTTATCTTCTTGTTCGGGATAAAAACAGCATTCCAATGTATTTTCGTACATGAGATAACTCTTATCAAAATAAAATATAAATTTTGATGGAACAGGGTCTTTTGTTAGCGCTATTTGGAATTGCCATGGCCCATTTGGAGGGTGTGGTTGTGGTCTATCTACGTAAGATACTCGGGATTGATGACACGGATTCAAATATAAAATCTCTAAAAGATTTTCCGAAACAGTACATTATGATTGAAAAAACAAGGGAAGTTGCCACCATTGTTATGCTGGTTTCCTTGGCCCTATTGGTCGGGACCACCTGGCTTGACAAAATAATAGTCTTTCTGTGGACCTTTGCCTTCTGGGATTTGTTTTACTACCTCTCCCTCTATATTTTAATCAAATGGCCATCGCGCCTTACGACAGTTGATGTCCTTTTTCTTATACCCCGACCCTGGATTGCACCGGTATGGTTACCAATTGGCTTATCATCTATCACAATAATAACCATCGCCATACTATACCTATCCTCCATTTTGTAGGAAAAAGGAAACTATTTTTTAATTTGTACCATTCAGAATGAAGGCAAGATGTATACTTTCAAGATTATCGTATGAACATTGGCAATAAAATCAATCTGAAATCTTTTGGTTTGTACGTTATTTCTAAAAAAGGTTTAACATCAACCAGGCAATAAGCTGGGAAAAACAGTTGAAAGGTTGGGGTCGTAAAAAAAAGGAGGCCTTATTTGAGGGAGACTGGGATAGAATAATCGAATTGGCTAAGTCAAAGAGGGATGAGGATGGTAAGTCTTCGACAGGCTCAGACTGACAGGGAGCTCAGTCTTCGACAGGCTCAGACTGAAAGGGGGCTCAGTCTTCGACAGGCTCAGACTGAAAGGGGGCTCAGTCTTCGACAGGCTCAGACTGACAGTAGGGAACGGACGTACTCGTACCTTCCAGCCACTGTACGACAGGCTCAGACTGACAGTAGGGAACGGACGTACTCGTACCTTCCAGCCACTGTACGACAGGCTCAGACTGACAGTAGGGAACGGACGTACTCGTACCTTC
>Ga0114931_10009225_pt1 | contig 11845 bp, 12 predicted proteins | sample 2SBtaG_FD_89579 | JGI IMG/M metagenome (GOLD analysis project Ga0114931, IMG submission 89579) | Deep subsurface microbial communities from Kolumbo volcano to uncover new lineages of life (NeLLi) - 2SBTROV14_V59a metaG | ecosystem: Environmental > Aquatic > Marine > Volcanic | place: Kolumbo...
CCTTCGAGGAGAAGAGAATCTCAGTTCGTGAAGCAAAAAATATAGAAATGTCTTTTCCCAAAGAGCGAAATCAAAGCTTTATCCCAGAATTTCTTGCAGGAAACCGGCAACAGGATTTATCATAAAGGGGAAAAAACCATCGAGAACAATAAAAAGAATTACGGTCTGCTTACAGATGAGTTGGCCAGAACAGTGCTCAACTCACTGTCCGTGCACATCGCCATTTTAAATCAAGACGGTGTCATTGTGGAAACTAATACCGCCTGGCAAAAATATGCAATTAAAAATGGCATGCCAGAGAGCTACGACTTCAAGGGTTTGAATTATCTTCAGATCTGCGATGCGGCCAAAGGAAGTGATGCCAACGATGCCGGCAAGGTGGCTGAAGGTATCAGAGTTGTCATCCAAGGTGATTTGGATGAATTTCTGCACGATTATCCTTGCCATTCAGAGGATGGCCCTCACTGGTACTATATGCGGGCCATACGCATGGCCGAATCCGGACCCATACGAGTGGTTATCAGCCATGAGGAAATTACGGCTTTGAAGCTGACCGAAGAGGCCTTGCGAAAAAGTCAGGAAGCGCTTATCGAACAAAAACAGAGTCTTGAAGAAACCAACATCGCCATGAAAGTGCTGTTGAAACAGCGTGAAGAAGATAAACTGGATTTGGAGAAAAAAGTATTAAACAATGTCAAGGATCTTGTTTTACCCTACGTCGAGAAGTTAAAGAATTCCCGCCTGGGGGCCAGGGAACGAACACTGGTTGAAATCGTCGATACCCATCTTCAGGATATTATATCTCCCCTGCTTCAGCGGTTTGTTAATGCCAAAATACTACTAACGCCCCAGGAGATGCAGGTGGCCTCTCTGGTCAAAGACGGTAAAACCAGCAAAGAAATCGCCGATGTTTTAAACGTTTCCGAAACCACGGTCAATTTCCACCGCAAAAACCTGCGGGCCAAGTTCAGCCTGACCAATAAGCGGACGAACCTGCGATCATACCTGTTGTCCATTTCCCAATAAAAGATATCTCAAAAATGTAAATTTTGTTAGTAGGTTTTTACTATCATAAAACCACGAATCCTCTCCCATTGAAGTTTTATCCACTATGCCTACCTTATATTCGGATCTTGAACAGATCAATTTTCAATAAACTCAAATCCTGCTGTTCTCGCCATGGGCTGCATTATGATGCTGGGAGAAATGGCTGCGATTTGAAAGGAGTAAAAAGTGGGTTCAAGACGCATAGATTCTGACAGTATAGTGGATATGGTATTTCACCTGAAGTGGAAAAGCGATGGCATGGCTCACACAGACGGTTATCAGGCCAGCCGGATCAATATCTGGCGGGATTATATTCCGCCGTCTCTGCTTGCAGAGATAAACGGAAAGCAGGCCGGAGAAAGTTTTGAACTTCAGCTGTCGTCAAGCGATTTTTGCCAAGAATATGCCAGGCCAAACCTGTTCAAGATCAAGCGTCAGCAGTTTGATCCCCAGTCGACCCTTGGCATCCAGGTTCATCCGGCAGTCGGGCGTTTCTATCCTAAAGGCATCTTGAAATCTATTGCCGGAGTATTCAGCGTCAATGTTCAACCCTTCAGACTCGTTGACGTCAACAAAGGAGACATGATGGTGGATTTTAATCATCCGTTGGCGGGAAAAGAGCTGCTCCTTTCTGGAGTTGTTGGAAAAGTAGAGACCAAGGAAACCGAGAGGGGTGGCAGAAGCGTCGACTGGATGGATGTTTTGACCACCGGTCCCGGCATGCAGGCAAGATGGCAGGGTCAACAAACGGATTTTCTTTCCGCCGAAGCCTTAGCCCGGGATGATGAGACGTCTGATGCCCTGTTCTATAGTGAACCGCGCCTGGTGCAGCACATTGATGATACCGCCATTGAGATAATAAAAAGCGTGTATGGGCGGTTTTTAAAGAACGATATGGATGTGTTGGACTTAATGTGCAGCTGGCAGTCGCATCTGCCGGAAAATTTGAGTTTAAGGCGACTGGTAGGGTTGGGGCTCAACGAGCTTGAGTTGAAAAAGAATCTCCGTCTGAGTGAACAGGTGGTTCAGGATCTCAATCTCCATCCTGTTCTGCCATTTGAATCCGATAGTTTTGATGCGGTGGTGTGCACGGTATCGGTTGAATACCTGACCAACCCACTGGCAATATTTGAAGAGGTTTCGAGGGTATTGCGAACTGATGGTTATTTCATCGTTACATTTTCTAACCGCTGGTTTCCCACTAAAGCCATCAGGATTTGGAAAGAACTGCACGAGTTCGAGCGCATGGGCCTGGTTAGCGAATATTTTTTAAGCTCCGGCAAGTTTAAAAACCTGAAGACCTATTCTATGCGAGGCCTGCCGCGCTCCCATAATGATAAATATTTTCCCGATCTTTTGTATTCTGATCCGGTGTATGCGGTCTGGGGGCAAAAGCAGTAACCCACTTGAACTGTGTTCAAGTGGGTCGTTATTGGTTATTTGTCAATAGATCGGAGCTTAAAACCGTGATTATTAAATTAGGACTTATTTTGCTGGCTTTGATCTTTTATGTTGGATGTACAGGGGTGCCCAAGGGTCTGGAGCCGGTTTCAGAGTTTTATGAAAACAGGTATCTGGGAAAATGGTACAAGATAGCACAACTGGATCACTCTTTCAAAAGAAATCTTAGCAATGTAACAGCTGAGTATACCAAAACCGATAAGGACAAAACCGGCAAGGATGAGATAAGCGTGTTAAATCAAGGCTACAATGAAAAAACCATCATGTTATTGAACTTGACAGTGAGAGGTATCGCTATGCAATGGTCACCGGGCCGATCCGCTCCTACCTCTGGATATTGTCGAGAACCACGTAGCTTTATGAAGCGATCTATTCAAAACTGGCCAGCCAGCAAAGCCGCCGAATGGGGTTTCGATACCATAGAGCTCATAAGAGCCGTACACGATCGGACTGCAAAAAACCTTTTACCGGGAGAAAAAGCAGAAATGAGATCGAAAGCCGCTGGCAAATTGACACCATGCTCGAAGTCGCCAAACTGTGTGTCTTCTCTGGCTGAGGACAAAGAGCATTTTATTACGCCAATCCCTTACAGCGCAGATAACACCATGACACAGCATAAACTGCTGGAAATTCTGAATTCATTTGAACGGGTTCGCGTGGTGAGTATCGAGGGAAATTATATCCACGTTGAATTTGTTTCTTCAGTCTTTCGGTTTGTGGATGACGTAGAATTTTATTTGGATGATGCCGAAAAAGTGATCCAGGTAAAATCTGCATCACGAACAGGCTATTCCGATTTCGGGGTCAACCGTCGAAGGGTTGAAATGATACGAAAAAAATTCGAAGCAGGCGCAACGGGCTGATATTCAGGCAGATTTAACGTAGAACAAAACCAAAATGAAAGGAATGGAATCATGAGCAATGTCGAAGACAAAACCGCTCCCTATCAATTCCTGCAATTTTTATGATTGCATGACAGTTTTTAGCCCTTATTTTGCTCTTAATAATTGTTTATTGAAATCTATATATTCTCTCTTATTTTAATAGTTAGTGAAGATTTTACGATTATAATTTAATTTGAGAATTAAAATTGACGATCTCGTAAAAAGTCGGAAATCCGAATCGCAAACACAACATATATGCATAAATGCTATTCAAAAACGCATTATATTGTGTACCACAAAAAATTCCGGGACTTTTTACGAGTCCATCAAAATTAAATTAAAATTAAATTGTTTTTCCAGATGGTTAATCAGAAACTTGCGATTTTAGAGGAAGTACCACATATGATCTGGAAGACGGAGGTACCGTTGGAGAATTGGCTGGGAGCGTGGGAGTTGCGAGAGAGGATGTCAAGATCACGTTTGTCAATAGTTGGAAAGTGGATTTAGACGCTTCCCAGGCGCATGGAGACCAGGTCGTGCTGGCCTCGGCCGTTGGTGGGATGTAAGTCTGCTGCTTTTCTGATCAACCATTTAACCTGACGCGACATGAAAGGAGAAACCCCATGGACGTTCAAGATTATTGTAGCAGTATGGAAACGGAGATGACGGGCTGGAAAGCTAAACTTTACGATGTGATGCGAAAAATTGATGCCCTGGGCTCGGCCGATAAAGAGAAGATCCTACCAAACGTGGAAGACCTGCATATGCTTCTAAAAGAAATGAAGGACAGAATCGAAACATTAAAAAACGAATGCCCATCTGACTGGAGTCCCGTTAAAAAGGATATCGATGAAGGCAGTATTAATATGCGCAGTAAATATGAAGAGACCATGGAATATATCGGCAAAGCCGCACCGGTTTCAATTCCAGGATAATAGTTGAACGATTTAACCAGCGTCAGTTATTCGGCAAAGTTTTAAATTATATTGGCAAACTGTGAACCAACTGGCGTTGTGATGCCAAAATTTAAAGCAAACAAAGACCGCGGTTTTTCTATCCGCGGTTTTTGTTTGAAAACAGGCTGGAAAAAATCTAAAAGCCCTCCCTAAAGAAAGCAATCCCTATTTTCGTGACCTTACCGGTTTGATCCTTGATCACATTTATGCAAACTGCTATGGTCTTCTGTCCATTCTGAACTTACCCTAAAGGATTGTAAAAGCGCTGAACCATCTCTCAGGGGTGAAGGTCCTGTGGTTTTGGTTGATCCCATCAAATTAACTCCGTCAGGGGCTGCACTGCCGGAGGCTCGAGAAGCGTATGCGTATAGCCTGGCCGATGGAATGGAATCCATTCTAAAAAAGAAAATCGATCCGGAGGATCGATTCCGTATATTGCCGAAGACCGAAGAGATGAAATCCCTGAACTGGAGCAGGCTGGTTGAATCTCTGGCCGAGATTTACGATCGATTGTTGAGGAAAGCTCTGTAAACCAAGCGATATGGAATGCCGGACCAGTTTAGCAGTTTAACCTGTTTGCCGGCAGCCACGAGATGAAAAATGCCCCAAAAATAATGGTTTTTAGAATTACTTTAAAACCGGAACACCATTTTTTTCATCAACTCAGCCGCTTCTTTTAGCTGGTCAGCGGTGCAGCCGTCAACATGGAAAACTTTTTGTCCGCCATCCACCAGCATCCAGTGTCAATGATCTGGTTAATTACCTCACCCGGATCAATAAACAATAAAATTGATGGGTCCATATGTTTTAGCTGATTACCGTGGTTCGCTACACTAACTTTTGCGTCGGCATATGCAACGCACCTTTTTTACCAGGTCGTCCACCTTTTTAACATAGGCAGCGATATCACATTTTCTCTCCAAACCTGAGGCCGCCATATAACGGATCTTGCCGAAAATCGGCCGCTCGGTCCAGGCGCGATCATGCACCCCGTAGATCCAACCCACACCGGTATAGGAATTGGGATCCCGCCCATCTATAAAGTAATTATTGTTAAATGCCAGGGTCGTACGATATGCAATTTGCGGTGTTTTCGACCATTCCAGGATTTTTTTACCCCAGTACATCCGCATGTAATTGTGCATAAAGCCGGTATGCTTCATTTCCAGCATGCAGGCGTTCCAGTATGGATCATGGGTGTCGGCATTTTCGAGCTGCCGGCGGCTATAAAGGTATTCCCGCGTGTCATGCTCATGATCGGCCAGGGTTTTGCGGGCCCAGCCCGGAATGCACGTGTAAGCATCATATCGGGATGTATAGAAGGCGAAGTTCATGGCCAGCTCGCGCCTTACAACAAGTTGCTCGATGTAAGCGTCTTTGGCTGCCTTGAGCGAATCAGGGGCACGGTTCATTTTTAGCGTCAAGTAAAGGGGTGAGATCTGACCGAAATGCAGATAGGGGCCCATATGTGAAATATCGTTCATCTGCGGTTGATTGCTGTGCTGATCATAGTATTTCAGCCGGTGGCGAACAAACCCATCAAAGCGCTTTACCGCCTGGGAGGTCCCGCCTTTGAACAAATCGGACACCGGTGGTACGCTGCGGTCAAGATTAAGTTTCCGAAGCAACCCCTCGGTATCCTCTAATTCAACTTCTTTAATCTTCATACCCAGAGATGGATACTTTACCCTGGTTTGCTTAAGACCAACCAGATAGGTTTCGAGGTGTCTGTGAATTTTTGGACGAATCGTACGCGCGGCATATTCGGCCTTTTCAGATGCCACCTCCACAGGCACCACCACGTCGCTTTCAACCTGCACGACAGGGCATTGGGCTTGTTTCGCCACCTCCCGGCGCCAGGCTCTCTGGCGTCTCAGATAGCCGCGATCGCAGACAATGATGGACGCCCGTTTTCCGAGGCTCAGGGCCACCTCCGGTGGATGTCCAAGGTTCAATACCATTTTAATTCCCCGTGATGCCAGCGCTGCCCGGGTTTCCTTTAAACCTTCCAGCATAAAGGTGTAATGACGCAGGTTGGCTTCCGGATAATTGTCCATCAGGCCGAAAACCACCAGCAGCATCTGACCCAGTTTATTGGCCTGCTGAACGGCATATTCCAGGGCATGATTATAAACTGCCCGCTGAGCCTGCTGCATCCAATACAGGACATAATCTTTCTTGCGTGCATCGGCTTCATTCAAGGATTTTATGCGTGTCGGATGAATAGGCATACTTCGCCTTTAGAGGTCTATGATTTATTCTGCGGTCGATCACAAGAAGTATGCAGTTTAGGAGTGAATCGTTCGGGACCGGAGGCTATGGGTTTGTTTATGGATCGGGCAATCGCTTTGAGCATGCCGTAGAATATCCAGTGGTGGAAGGGATACAGAACATACCAGTACAATATGCCGAACAATCCTTTGGGCAAAAACCGGGAAAGCATCTGAAGCTCCACCTGTCCGTTTGCCAATGGGGTTATTTGAAATTCGAGCAAGGCCTCACCGGGGGTTTTCATCTCTGCAACCAGCAATAACCGCTGGGGCGGGTCTACTTCGAGCACCCGCCAGAAGTCCAGGGCATCTCCGACACCAATTTCCGTTGGATGCCGTCGCCCCCGCCGCAGGCCGACCCCGCCCACGAGTCGATCCAAAATGCCTCGCAGGCGCCAGAGAAAAGTTCCAAAATACCAGCCGGTCTGGCCACCGATTCGGCTCACAGCCTGCCAGACGTCGTCAACTGTTGCCTTTATCCGGGCGCAATAGCCGCAATTCATAATGGTCCCGCCGGCCCACTCGGCATCGCCGCAATGAGCCCATTCGGGCTCCAGCAAATCGCCCGCATCCATCCAGCAGGTGTCCACCTGCTCCTGTTTGACGCGCTCCAGAGCCAGCCGAATAGCGTCCCGACAGGTCAACAGCTTTTGGGGTATGATTTCCTGGATACGGTTTTCGGTGCAGACCGCATCGCTTGTCAGGCCCTCGGTCAGCGGCTGTGCGATGGATGCGGGAATCGGGCTGATCAGGTGGATCCACAGCGCACTTAACTTCGGTGTTAGCACCGGCACCGGAATAATCAGCCGTTTGGGAAGATGGGCTTCTTCTGCATAAATATCCAGTAAATCACGATAGGTTAAAATATCGGGACCACCAATGTCGTAGGTTTGACCAGTGGTTTCTTCATGTTTAAGGCATTCGACGAGATAGGTTATCACATTGCGGATAGCGATGGGCTGATTCAATGAATGCACCCAGCGGGGCGTGGTCATGACAGGCAGGCGCTCAACCAAATAACGCAGGATCTCGAAGGAGGCACTGCCGGATCCAAGAATCATGGGCGCCCGCAAATCAGTGGTGGGAACCGGCCCCGCCTGCAGGATGTTGGCCACCTCGATCCGTGATTCTAAATGTTTGCTTAAATCCCCGTTGGCGGCCCCGGCCAGTCCGCCGAGGTAAATTATTCTTTCCAATTTTGCCGCTGCTGCCGCCGCGACCATGTTATGGGCTGCCCGACGGTCGGCCTCAACAAATTTTTTCTTCTGGGCGATCATGGAGTGGACCAGGTAGTATGCTATCCGGCAACCGGCAGCCGCCTCTTTGAGGGATTCGAGATCCAGAACGTCGCCTTGAACCAACTCCACCCGGCTGTGCCCCGCCCAGGGGCGACAGCCGATCTTCTCCAGGCTCCGCCCCATGGCACGCACGCAATAACCTGAATCCAGCAAAGCAGGTATCAAACGTCCGCCGACGTATCCAGTGGCTCCTGTCACCAATATAGGCAATGATTTCATGGCCATATTTCCTCTTCTATGACTGGAACAGGGTCATGGATCTTCACTCTTACCCAGCGGATAGAGTGAAGCGATTAATCTTGGAGCACAATATCGGATAGATTATATACCAGTTACGATTGAACATGGCAACTAACTCCTATCTCCGACCAGCGGCAGTTCTTTGTCCAGGGCAAAAAAAACCAGAAACCGGTCTTCACCATTTCCGTAGGTGGACTTTCTGCGCCGCAGGGATTTCAACAGAGCCGTATCTTGCTCTTCCCTTAGCTTGGTCAGAAAAAGTCTCTTGCCCCCGTACCCCGAACCTTCCTCTTTAAAAAGATAGGTTGCGTGGGGATTGGACTGCAGGTTGTAATGGGAAAGACGATCGCGCATGATGAACGCCAGGGCGCCGTCTTCCATAACGTGGGGTCGGGCGTATATGGCCGCGTCAACTTTGCCGTCACTGTCAGCCGTGGCAAGTACCCCAAGTCCTTTTGTCTGTTTAAAATATTCATCAAGTTTCATGGATATCTCCTTTTGGCATGCAGCAATCAAAAACAGGGCAGAACTAAAATTTGTCCTGCCCTGCCAGGTGAAGATGCCGCCGTGCGGGTTCCCGTATGTCAAATTCGGAGGCAGCTATCAGCCGGCGACATCGATCCCCAGGTCACATCCCAAATGGGGATCTTTATTTTCGCATTCAAAGTTACGCTTTCGCGTATCAACGTGTCCCTCTTCTCTTTCTTTTTCGGTTTCGATGTAATTATGTTCGTTCGTCATGGGTGACCTCCTTGTGGTTTTAATATTTCCTGTTTGACAATAAGATATTCACATTCGGCCGATGGTCAACCGGAGACAATTAGGGGCTTATTAATAGGTAAAAACACCTATTCCGATTGGTCAAGCCAATCGAAAGTAAATTGTTATTGGTTAATCGATTAGGGATATTCTTGCGCTTATACCTTGAGTGGTTATGTTGAACTCATCAATATTGAGATGGGAGGAATCATATGAAAACCCTAAAGTATATTAGATTGGCCGGAGTCGCGCTAATAGGAGTATCATCACTGATGGTGCCCAAATCGGCCATGGCCATCGAAAAAGCAAAATACACCGTTCTGGAAAAACAAGATGATTTTGAAATCAGGCAATATGAATCTCAGATCGTGGCTGAGACCTTTGTCGAAGGCGAACTCGAAGCGGTTGGCGATGAAGGCTTTCGCCGTCTGTATGGCTATATTTCCGGCGACAACCAGAAGAAGCAATCAATTTCCATGACCGCACCAGTTGGCCAGGAGTCGAACTCTGAAAAGATCGCTATGACAGCACCGGTAGGCCAGGGAAAAATGGATAATCGCTGGCGCATTACATTCCTCATGCCGGCGGAATATACGTTGGAAACCCTGCCGCAGCCCACGGACTCAAGGGTAAAATTGGTCCGGGATCCCGGCCGTTTGATGGCCGCCATTCGCTACTCTGGAACATGGAGTGAAGCGGGTTACGAGGAGAACAAAGCTTTGCTGGAAGAATTTATTGAAAAGCGCGGATTGACCAAAGCAGGTGATCCGGTCTGGGCCCGCTACGACCCACCGTTCATGCCCTGGTTTTTGCGCCGAAACGAAGTCCTCATTCCAATAGAAAATTTTTGATCGCACAGAACTGACCCAATACTTTTAAACCACTTTTTTAGACGTGGGTACGCAGTTTTAGCTCCAGCGGATGCGGATTGAGGTAAGTCTGCTGCTTGAGATACGGCTGATCATATTTGCGCACGTAATGGTTGATCAGGGTAATGGGCACAATTAAGGGGACAAGTTCACTACGGTAATGGTCAAAAACCTCGAGCAGTTCCTGTTTTTCGTCTCTGCTTAGCTGCTTCTTAAAATAACCCATAACGTGCTGCAATACATTTATGTGTTTTTTGATGGTTGTTTTTAGTTTCAAGGCTTCCATCAGCTGCAGTTGATACTGCTGATGCAAATCCTTGATGGACACCTTTTTGCCGTTTGCGACCAGTTTGCCCATCAAGCGATAGTGCTTCGGGCTGTGGGACATGATTAGCAGCTTGTTGCGGGTATGAAAATCCACCAGCTTGCCCATGCCTGGTTTTCCGGTCAGGTTATCGCGCCAGCGCTTCATGGTAAATATCTGCAGAATAAAATTTTCCCGGATTAAGGGATCGTTGAGGCGGCCGTCATCCTCCACCGGTACCAGGGGAAAGTGCTCCATAAAGGCCCGGGCAAACATACCGATCCCGACTTTGTGGGGCATGCCCTTTTCGTTGTAAACCTTGACCCTAATCATGCCGCTGCTGGGGGAATCGCTCTTGAAGATAAACCCGCACAGATCTTCCTTTTCCAGATCCCTGACCCGCTTTCTGGCCCAGGTGAGCATGCGGTCGGTGTGATCGGTTTTGGATTTAAAGGTTACCAGGCGCGGATTATCCGGATCGCCCACCAACCTGAAGGACTCCCGGGGAACGCCGAAACCGGCCTCCACTTCCGGACAAACCGGGACGTATTCCACAAACTTTCCCAGGGTGCGGGTCAGGTATTTATCATGCTTGTGCCCAGCATTCCAGCGCACTTCATTACCAAGCAGACAGCTGCTGATGCCAATCCTGAATTTTGTCTCCATGCAGGTTCTCCAAAAAAAGTTTTAATGAAAAAATTAAATATTTTTATTAACCGATTATTATGCTAAAAAGCAACGGTTGAATGTAAAGATGACCTCGAAGGCGAGAAAATGATGCTGGAAGAAATGAAGGCCCTGGCCAGAGAAAAGAACAGTTGCGTTCTGGCAACCATTGTCGACAGCAAACCCTATTGCTCCCTGATGGCCTATGTCACCAATGCGGCATGCACCGAAATATATATGGTCACCCACAGGAAAACACAGAAATTTAAGAATTTAGCTGCGAATCCGGCAGTCAGCCTGATGATTGATACTCGTGACACATCACCGCGATCTGAAGCAAAAGCCATGACTGTTGCGGGCACCTACCGAAAGATTGAGGATCCGGCCAAAGAACAGGCGGTTCGCCGCAAGCTGTTGTCAGCCCACCCCCATTTAAGTGAGTTCATGGATCAGGCTGACGCAGAAGTAATTCAAATCGAGATAAAATCCTTTTTACTGCTCAATGGACTTACCCGGGCGACCTTTCAGGACCTATCAGACAACATATCTTAGGCCCCATCATGTATCAGGTATCAGCATCCCTGTCGGGCAATCACAGCCCGGCGCACCCAGAGGCATCGGGGCATCGGGGCATCGGGCATCGGGGACGTTGTTGACAAATTACACAAAGTCAGCATTCTCACTTTGCTTGACTATTTGCGCAACACCGGAAGTCGATGTTCCGATCTGCCAGGCGGTATCAGCCAATGATGCGCCATATTCGTTGGTCCGTTGCATGGTGATCTTTCTTCTCAATGCGGGTATTGGCGGGGGCCTCGCCCTGCCGCCGACAATCCGTGGGATCCCATGCAGGCAAAACAACCCGGGAATCGCTTCGGTAGTGCCAAGAGCAATTTTAGTTCTCGTAGGCCACTGTTTTTATATGATATCGAAAAATCAACTGTCAAACTCCAGCTAAAGGCGCGCAGCGACGAGTGCTTGAGGCCGGTCAACTGAAAGCTGTCCCGGATGGATACAGGGGTGGAACCGAAATGGTTGTTGCGGGAGACAATGAACTATAAAGGGCCCCAAAATGTGATCCGCCGATGGTC
>Ga0114931_10009226_pt1 | contig 11845 bp, 12 predicted proteins | sample 2SBtaG_FD_89579 | JGI IMG/M metagenome (GOLD analysis project Ga0114931, IMG submission 89579) | Deep subsurface microbial communities from Kolumbo volcano to uncover new lineages of life (NeLLi) - 2SBTROV14_V59a metaG | ecosystem: Environmental > Aquatic > Marine > Volcanic | place: Kolumbo...
GACCATGATTAACCGGTTAGCGGAGAATTTCGAATTCGCCGACAATAACGGAACTGCGTTGCTTTTCCCGCAGCGCGGAATAGGCGGCTTCAAATGCCGCGTTGGATTGAGTCGGCCGGCCGGTCACTCGGTAAATTTCGCCCAAACTGAAATAAGCGTCGGAAAATTTTGGATCGAGCTTTATGGCTTTTCTCAAAAGTTGGATGGCTTCCCTGTACCGGTCGAGTACCTTATAAACATGGCCCAAGGTAAAGTAACTGGCGGCATCATTGGGTTTTATTCTTATGACTTCCCTGAATTCGGCGATAGCCTCCGAATTCCGGTTCATTGAAAGGTAAGTTTTACCCAGTTGGGTGTGCGTCAGGGCGGCGTCGGGGTCAAGTCGCAGGGCCTTATGAAATTCCAATATGGCTTTTTCCTTGTTTCTGGCTTCTGTCACAGGCGTGTTGTGACCCTGTGCCTGCGAGAGCCTTTTCGAACGATTGGAAGTTTGCGCGCCGCCCTCGTGCTGGGCGCCCCGGTAAGCCAGCGCGAGCTGGTAGTGCGTGTCGCTGTTTTTCGGATCGAATTGCAGCGCGGTTTGAAATTCGGTGACCGCTTCCGGGTACCGCCTCAGGTCCAGAAAAATTTTTCCCAACTCGATATTATCATTGGGGATGTTCGGATGGATCCGCATGGCGTACCTTTTGTAAGCCAGCCCGAGCGAGATGTGCACATTCGGGTCCTTGGGCTTGACGGCCAACGCCTTTTCAAATGACGAGATGGCATCCTGGTACATGTCAAGTGCTGCATAGGATCTCCCAAGGTTGTAGTTTGCCCAGGCGTCCTTGGGGTAAGCTTTCAGGGCATATTCGAATTCTTCGATGGCTTTTTGATATTGCGCGAGTTTTTTATATGCAATACCAAGGCTGTAATGCACGGCAGCCCTGTTTGGGTCAAGGCGGAGAACGGCTTGATACTGTTCGATGGCTTTTGGATACCATCCCAGAATCAGGTAGGAATTTGCCAGGGTGTGGCGCGTGTTGGGATCGTTCGGGTTTTTTAAAACAGCGCGTTTCTCGTCTTCGGCGTAGTCGCCTTTGACGTATATCCGCAAACCCTCTTTAACAGGTTTCGGGTCCGCCTCCGTTGCCCTGTAGATCAATCCCAGATAAATGTGGGCGCTGCCGTTTATATTGAGTGCAAGCGCTTGTTTCAGTTCCGCGACAGCTTCGGGGAACCAATTGACCTTGTAATAGCAGATGCCGAGGTAAAGGTAGGTTTCGGCATCTTCGGCATCGATTCTCAGGGCTTTCTTGTATGCTTCGATGGCTTGATGGCATTTCCCGAGTTCCCGGTAGGCGTCTCCCAGCAATCGCTGGGCTTTGGCGTCCTTTGGGTTTTTCGTGACGATTTTTTTATATTTGACGACGGCCTTTTCCGGTTTTAGGCGCTGGTATTTTTTCCCACCCCGGCCTAGCAAGACATAAGTCTTTCCCAAGGCAATTTTTGCCTTGGCATGGTCCGGCACTAACCGCAGAACTTCTTTGAGTTCCCGGATAGCTTTGCTGTATTGTCCGAGTTGCCGATAAGCCAGGCCGAGGTTGTAGTGGGCCGATGCGTCATCGGGGTTTTCGACGACGGCTTTTTGATAGATTTCGATCGTTGTTTTGTCGGCTTGGGCACCCGGGGCTGGCCAGACAAGCAAAAGGCAAAGAGTAAGAAAAAAGGAGGTTTTGATGTTCATGTGGTCGCAACCTTTTGTTTTTAAACCCTTATATAAAATTATACCCCGAAACGAGCCTTGAAAATAAAGAAAAACCGGCTGAAACTGGAGGCTATTTGCCGGAGGCGGGAGAGGTTAGGGAATTTTCAGGCTTTACCGGGTCCTGGTCTTTGGAAAGCGCAGAGGGTTCCCGGTTTGTGGGAGAAAGTTTCCTTACGATAATGGAATTGATTTTTCTCTTGCCGGCGTCTTTAACGGTCAGCCGATAACCGGCGACGACGACTTGGTCGCCGGGCGAGGGGATTTTTTCCAGCCGGTCGATCACCAACCCGCCGAGCGTTTCGTAATCGCCTTTGGGCAGGTTGAGGTTCAGGTGCTCATTGAGCGTATCGATTTGCCGGCCGCCTTCGATGAGATACCCTCCTTCTGCATAAGTTTCGTAGAGTTTTTCCGGTTCGTCGTATTCGTCTTCGATTTCTCCGACGATTTCCTCAAGCAGGTCTTCAATGGTGACGATGCCGATGCAGCCGCCGTATTCATCGACCACAATAGCCATATGCAAGCCGCGCTGTTGCAGCAATTTCAAAAGATCGTCCGTTTTTTTGTTGGGCGGAACATAGATCGCCGGGCGGATCAGTTCGCTGATGGGCGTGTTGTCGCTGGGTTTGTCCAAAAGGTCAAATGTGTTGAGAATGCCGATCAGGTTAAACACCCGTTCATGGAAGACCGGCAAGCGGGAAAACCCCGATTCGTTGGCGATTTTGTGAGCTTCCTCCAAAGTTGCCGTGTCCCGGATGCTGTAAACTTGCACCAGCGGCACCATGCACTGTTCCACGGTGGTTTCCCCAAAGTTGAAAATTTTGTGGATCATTTTCTTTTCCGTGGAGTCCAGTTCGGTGGCGCTTTCGGGCTGGATGATTTGCCGGATATGGTCGCGGCTGATGGTGAAGCCGTTGGATTCGGCTTTGCCGGCGAACCGTTTCAAGATCGGTTGGGAAAAAAAAGAAAAAAAGGAAACCACGGGGGCGAACAATTTATGAAAGAAATTGAGCGGCTTGACCACGGAAAGGATCAACGTGTCCGCCGCTTTTTGGAAAATAATCTTGGGAACGATTTCGGCGAACAATAAGATTATGGGAGAAAGGATCAGCATTGCCAGGACATCGCCGATTTCTCCGAATTGACGGATCATGTAAGCCGTAAAAATGACGGTGCTGGTCACTACGGCCAGATTGGTGCCGAATGAGATGGTCGTAAAGATGCGGTCCGGGGCGCTCAACAGCTCATTAAGTTGCAGGCAAGCTTTATCGCCTTTTTCGGCTTTGTGCTGAATTTTGATGCGGCTGGCCGAAATCAGCGCGATATCGGATCCCGAAAAGAAAGCTTCCACGGCGAGGCAGAAGACGATCAAAATGAGTGTGGCGGTCAGGTCCATTAGGCCGGTTTTTCCTTGGCGGCGACGGGTTCTTTTTTATGCGGCAGTTCGAGGACGGTGAGGTTGAGTTTCATGATGCGCGCGCCTTTCATTTTTTCCACAACGAATTTGAAGTTTTCGTGGGAAACGGCTTCCCCGGAACGCGGCACCCGCCCCAACAGCCCGAACACCATGCCGCCTATGGTGTCGAACTTGTCTTCGGGTAAATCGGTGTGAAAATGCTTGTTGAATTCGGCGATGGTCAGAGTGGCGTTTAACCGGTAATGCGTGGAATCGATCCGGATGATGGGATTTTCTTCATTACGCATTTCGCTGTCGATTTCTCCAACCAATTCCTCAAGAATATCCTCCAGCGTCACCAAACCGCAGACGCTGCCGTATTCGTCGAGGACGATGGCGATATGACGCTTCATTTTTTTAACTTCCTGGAGCAATTCCTTGATCTTTTTTGATTCGGGGACAAAAAGAGCTTCGTGGAGGATGTTCTTCAGGTTGAATTTCTCCGGACTCAAGTGTTTCTGCCGGTTGAGGTCCTTGGTGAACAGTATTCCCAGGATTGTTTCGCCCTTGGTGTCGTAGATGGGAACACGGGAGTAGAAATTTTCAATGATTTTGGGAAGAATTTCCTCCAGGCTTTCGTCGATGCGTAAGGTGAACATTTCGATTTTGGGCGTCATAACGGCCGAAACCGTGGTTTCGCCAAATTGGATGACGTTATGAATCATTTTGCTTTCCTGGGCCTCCAGGCCGCCGCCGCCCTCGCCCATGTGGACAATGGTTTTGAACTCTTCATCGGTGATGGCGGACTCTTTATCCATCGTGTCCTTGGAGCCCAGGCCCAGTTTAACTATCAACCGTTCGCCGATCTTGATGAGCAGTTTCTGAAAAGGGCAGACGAGGGTGGCGAATCCTTTGAGCGGATAGGCCGCCGCCAGGGTATAGATTTCCGCAAATCGCAAAGACAGCGTTTTCGGCAGGATTTCTCCGAAGAGGAGGAGCAGGAACGTGCCAAAACCAATGGCGATGCCGACACCCAAACTGCCGAATATCTTGACTGCGATCGATGCGGCAAGAGCGGATATGGCTATATTGGCCAGTTCATTGCCGATATAGATGGTGACCAGGAGTTCCCGGGGCTTGCTTAAAAGACGGTGAACCAGCTGTCCGGTTTTACCCCGGGTATCCTTAATCTCGGTGAGTTGTAACGGATTGAGGGAGAAAAAGGCGACTTCGCATGCCGAGAAAAAGGCGGAACAGCCCATCAGTAGCAATAACAAAATCGCGCGAATGAGTAGTGAGTCGGATTCGTCCAAAATTTTTCAGAGACCTTAATTAAAACCCGGCTAACCCTTGACTAGAGGGTTTCGCACCGCCAGGCTTTTCGTTCAGATCGTGCCGCTGTTTGAAAGTTCCTTCCGTTCTCATTTGGTGAAATGATCGAATCCCGGAGTTTGCGGGAGAATTTTTCGCTGTCCTCTTTTTCCAATCATGGAAACCTCTCCCGGGGTGCCGGTTATCTCGCCGATGCAGGCCAGGCGCCTGCCGGCCCTGTCAAATCGGCATATTAAATTTCTAACATTCTCCGAGCTTAAAGTAAATAGCAATTCATAATCTTCGCCACCGGCCAGAACCAGTTCCTGCGCGGGAATATCATTAAGAGCCTTAAACTTATCAAAGGGTTGCGATGTCGGCAGAGACTCCTCCCATAAGACGGCGCCGACACCCGACGCTTTGCAGATATGGGCCAGGTCTTGCATCAATCCATCGCTGATATCGATCATGGCCGTAACCTTGGCCCTGGATTTTGCCAGCATTCTCGATTCCGGCATCCGGGGAGTCGGGTCGAGGTGTTTTTGGATCAAGAGATTTTTAGAAGTTTGCGGTCCGTTTGCAGATTTTTTGCCGGACTTCAAAATCCGCAGTCCCAGCGCGGAGTCGCCCAGGGTTCCCGTGACGAGAATTTTGTCTCCGGGCCGGGCGCCGGAGCGGGAAAACCAGCGATTTTGCGCCGCCTCGCCCAGAAGGGTGACGGAGATATAAAAATGGTTCGGCGAGGAGACGGTGTCGCCGCCGGCCAGTTCGATTTGATATTCCTGTGAAATTTCGTTCAAGCCGTCATAAAAACGCTCAAGAAAGCGTACGGAAGTTTTAGCCGGCACGCCAATGGAAACCAACGCCAGCAGGGGGATGCCGCCCATGGCGTCGATGTCGCTGATGCTCACCGCCAGGGCTTTGCGGCCGAGTTGCTTGGCCGTCGTGAGCGACAGGTCGAAGTGCACCTTTTCGATCAAACTGTCGCAGGTGACAATTTGTACCTTGCCTCGCCGTCCGCCGGGCCGGTAAACCGCGCAATCGTCGCCTATGCCGGCAATCGTTTGCGGCGAACGGAATTTTAAGCGCGATTGCAACCTGGCAATCAGGCCAAACTCACCCAGATGACGTAGGTTCACAGCTTTTGCCCGCCTCCGCTCCGACACTCAGGCATTTTTGAAAAGTTCGCTGGTGAAGGAATCCACATCGAACCGTTTGTCTATTTGAATCGTTACCTTGTCGCCGACTTTCATCTGCGAGTTTTTGAGTTCCTCAAGGTCCAGCGTAAAATCCATGTCCTCCTCGGTCTGGTGCAGCCAGATGCTGACGGTCCTTAAAACATCGGCCCTGTTTGGAGGGCAGGATATCTCGGTGATTTCACCTTCAATTTTAATCATGCGAAGCAATCCTTTCCCAAGGTTTGTCTGTGTCTGATTTTATTTAACCACAGGCACGCGGGGTCTCCGAGAAAAAAACAGAGAAATCAGTCATGAAGATGGTTCATCCGTGGGAAACGTTTAATAAGGCGCCGGTTTTTTTTACGATTAATTCGTTTCCGGCGCTTAATTTGGATTAGAATAGGCCCAATTCCATGGAAACCGTCAAGATCGAAACCCCTGTCGAGAAGATTCGGTTACGCATTATAGGACCGTTTGCCATCGCGTTTTTTCTGGTGCTGGGCGGTTCCGTGCTCGGTGTTTATTGGTTCCAGGAGAAAACGATTGAAGACGATACCCGGCGGCATCTTGCCGGGGTGCGGAAAGCCTTTCAAAAAGCACTGGCCCGGGACGCCGAGCTTCTGCGCGGCATGATCGAATTGATAAAATCGGATGAGAACCTGCAAAAAGCATGGCTGGCGAAGGACCGTGACGAGCTGTTTCGCCGGGCGCTGCCGTTTTTCGGCAATATCAGCTCCAAGCATCGCATCACCCACTATTACTTTCACAATTTGGATAAAACCAATTTCCTGAGAATGCATCATCCCGCTCACTTTGGCGATCCCGTAAAGCGGTCTTCGCTGGCTCGGGCGGAACGGGAGGGAAAACCGGTTTATGGGGTGGAGCTGGGCGATCTTGGCGGGCTTGCCCTGCGCCTGGTATCCCCCTGGCGAATCGGCGGCCGCCTGACCGGCTACATTGAGCTTGGCGAATGGGTCAATCATATTACGCCCGGATTGTCGGAAATCCTTGGGGACGAACTTTTTTTGACTGTCGAAAAACAATACCTCGACCGCGCCAAATGGGAAGAATATATGAAAACCATGGGGAAAACCGGGCGCTGGGAGCAATTTCCCCAGTTTGTCGTTATTAACAGCACCATGAAGAAAATTCCCCCGGGGCTTGGCAAATACATGCAGCCCCGTTATATCAAGAGCAAGTATTTTATTCCCCAGGACCTGGGAACGTTACCGGGGGCAAAGGACGGTCGAACCTGGCACGGAGGATTCGTTCCAATTCTCGACGTGGGAAAGCGTAATATCGGCAGTATCGTTGTCCTGAGGGACGTGACGCAGGAAAAAGCTTCCCTGCGAACCCTGACGGCGGCGCTTGCCGGACTTGCCGTTGTGATTGGCGGAGCGTTGCTCGGACTTTCCTATGTGTATGTGGGCGCGATTGAAAAAAAACTGGTCACGGGGCACCGGGATTTGACCGATGAAGTTGACGAGCGAAAGAAGGCCGAAGAGGCCCTCAAGGAAGCCCAGGCGCGGCTGGAGTCCCGCGTGCAGTCGCGCACGGTGCAATTGATGAACGTCAACGAAACCTTGAAAAACGAGATTGTCGAACGCAATCAAGTGGAAAAACAACTGAGAATTTCCAATGAAAAACTGAAAGGCCTTTTCATCCGCCTGCATTCCGTGCGGGAGGAAGAAAGAAGCCGAATCGCCCGCGAGGTGCATGATAACCTGGGACAAATGTTGACTACTTTGAAGTTGGAGCTATCCTTACTGGAAGACGGGTTTTCCCCGGAGCAGGAATCCTTGAAAGAGGACGTGCAGTCGCTTTTGAATCTCATTGACGTCACGATCAGCACCATGAGGAGAATCGCCGGGGAATTGCGGCCGGCATCATTGGACGTTTTTGGTTTGTCGGTGACTCTCCAATGGTATGCCGAGGAGTTTCAAAGTCGAACGGGCATCCGCTGCGAGCTGGACCTTAATGCCGACGACAGTGTTTTGAGCAAGAACGGGTCGACGGAAATATTTCGTGTTTTCCAGGAGGCCATGACCAATGTCACCCGCCATGCAAATGCCACCCGGGTCAACATCAGCTTTAAGGATGAAAGCGGTCATCTGGCCCTGAAAATCAAGGACAACGGCAAAGGCATCGCGGAGCGGCAAATCGCCGACATGAAATCGATCGGCCTGGTCGGCATGCGCGAGCGGGCTTATATTCTGCGAGGAACTTTGGATATCAGCGGTTCCCCGGGCGGGGGCACCACGGTGGTACTGACCGTTCCCCGCGAGGCGTTATGATGAATCGGGAAAAAACCGGAAAGATTCACATTCTGATTGCCGATGACCACCCTATTTTTCGCCAGGGTTTGGCGCACGCCTTTTCCCGCACCCCGGACTTGGTGGTGGCCGGCGAGGCGGATAACGGACATGATGTGTTGAGCCGGATTCGGGAAAACCGTTACGACGTGGTTTTACTGGATATCTCCATGCCGGGTCCGAACGGCCTGGAAACCTTGAAACAATTAAAAGTGGAGTATCCGCGCTTGCCCGTGCTGGTGTTGAGCATGTATCCCGAAAACCGTTACGCCGTGCGCTTTTTGCGGGCGGGAGCCTCGGGTTATCTCACCAAGGACAATCCTCCCCGGCAGCTTCTGGAAGCGATACGGGTTGTGTCGTCGGGCGGCAAATTTATCAGTCCCGGTTTGGCCAACAAGCTGGCCTTCGAGTTTTTGGATCCCGACAAGGCGCCGCACGAATACCTGTCCGACCGGGAGTTTCAAGTGCTGGGTTTGATCGCCGCCGGAAAAACAGTCACCGAAATCGCCCGCGAGTTATCCCTGAGCGTCAACACCGTCAGCACGCACCGGTCCCATATCCTCGAAAAAATGAAAATGAAAAATAACGCCCAGTTGACCCATTACGCCTTCCAAAAAGGCCTCGTCGAGTAGCAACGAGCGCTCTCTCCCTCCCTCAATGCTTTCAGGATGGCCCGCCGGGGGCATCGGAGAAAATGTGATCCCAAAAAAGGAGTTTCCGGGATATTAAGAATTTCTTCGAGGCCCTATAATGTGCTCGTCCTACTGGGAGGCTGCGGAAAAACCGATGGGAGCGAATATTTTTCAGGACTATTTTTTCAGCGAATACGAAAGAGTGAAAGACGATTGCGGGAGCTTGATCCGCTTCTCGGCTAAATATTATTCCGAATTCTTTTTGCCGGTGGAAGAACTGATAAGCCCAACCGAAAAAACCGGCCCCTTGACGTTGTCGGAGGACCTCTCCGGCCCCTCCCATCCTTAACCTTAATTGAGGTTTTACGGTGAATTCCAGCAAGAGCGGCTCCTCCGACGCGGAAGACAACGAACGCCGCGTGCTGATCCTGGATTACGACGAAAATTTTTTCAACGACTTTCAGAACCTTTTCGGGTTGGAAGGCTGCAAGGTGGTCTTTGCCGACAATGAAGAATCCGCGGTGAAGTTGTTGGACACCTTTTTGCCCGAAGTCGTTCTCGTGGATGTCCGAATTTGGTACGTCAGCGGCGTGGACTTGTTTCGCAACCTGCGCCGCGGCCGGGAAAATATTTTTTGTGTGCTCATGGCCGATTTCGCCTCGATCGATGTCGCTCTGGAAGCGATTTTGGAAGGAGCCTATGATTACCTGCGCAAACCGGTGGTCAGAAGAGATTTGCTTCATGTCCTTCGCGAGTGCTTTCGGCACGCGGCGTCGGAAAAAGTGATCTCCCCCATTTCCTGGGAGTGGTAAAGAATGATGACGGTTAGGAAGAATACCTCTTCAGGCAAGGCCCTTTTTTCCAGCGACGGAAGATGTCTGCGGGCGGACCCGCAGTTGCAGAAGATGTTGGGGTATTTGTCCGGCGAACTGCTCAATAAAACTTTTCAGGACATCATTCCCCCGGAATGCCTGCAACAGGTACTGGACTCCACCCATCGGCTCTGGGTCGGGAAAATCCGGCCGTTTTCCTTAAAAACATGGTTTATTCACAAGGATGGTTCGATTATCCCGATCAACTTTTCAGTATCTCCGGTGCGTAAACTTTCGGGCAAACCCCATTACCTGATGGCCGTTTTGCAGGAATTACAAAGCGAAAAGAAAAACGTGGAAACATCCGCCATCTTGCAAACCGGTTAAAAGAACACAGGTTCCCCTCCGAGAAAAAAAATTCCCGATAATGTGATCCCGGCTTGTGCTTTTGCTTCCTGCTGGCGCAACTCTCATTCCCACGCTCCGCGTGGGAATGAAGTTTTGCGTCGCGCCTTTTCGCCGCTCCGGTGTCATCGCGGGCCGCCAGCGGCGGCGCGGCGATCCAGCCTTTCGGATTGCCTGGTCGGCTTTGCTTCCCGCGAGCGCAATCCCTCATTCCCATGCTCCGCGTGGGAATGGAGCTTCGTGCGGCTCCGCGGCTTTGCTTGACGCAGGCGCCAGAAAGCCATTCCGGGTTTTTTGTTTGTGCGGTTGAATTTTCGCTAAAGGCTGCTGACCAGCCAGATATCGTAAATTTTGGATGTAATGTGGTGCCAGAATATCGCGCCGATATTGAAGTGAATCAGCCAGACGGCGCTGTCTCCCTCCCGGCAGATTTTCTTTTGGTAGCGGTCTTCGATGCTGGTGACTTCCTGGCAGGTCGTCGTGGTCCAGTAATGGTGGCCCTTGCCGTCGTCGAAGACCGGGTTGATCCAGGCTTTTTTACCGCTGGAGTTGTGAGTTCTTTCGCGATAGAGCAGAGTCTTTAATTCCGGCAGCGTTGGCAGCCGCCATCCCATTTTATCCCCTAAGATAAAGGAGTCGGCAAAAGCCTCGGCTTCTTTCAGGGACATGGGTTTGAGAAGGCCTTTTTTAATCCATAGCAGGTGGTTGACCTTGTCGGTTATGGTGCCGTCGCCGTTATCGACGAATTCAGGGTCGGGAAGAAACTTGACGGTTTTGGTGGAGGCTTTTTTACATTCGACGATTATGGGGCCGGCTTCGGGGCACTTGTCGAGAATGGTAAACGGATTGATATGCCTTGCCATCTCGCAGATATCCTCTTTTTTACACTGGGCGTAAAGCGAGACCGGCCCCGACAAGAGAAAAATTACTATCAAGAAGACAATTGGCATTGAAATTCCTTTTGTGTAAATTCCACGCAGCCCGACGGAGAAAAGCATACTATAATTTTTTCTAAAAGAATCCTTAAAAATAGCTAAGAAAATAAGCTGTCTTTGGTAAGAATTTTCTTATCCGCTTATTCCAGGCCGGCATCAAGCGCTTCGAAAGCCTCCCGGCTTTTCATGGGGAGAAAATATTCGGTGCGGGCAATGCTGTTGGCGGAGGGATCGGGATTGATGGTGATCACCGCCGTTCCCGCCCGCAGCAAACCGAGAGCGATAAAGTCATTGGTAGGTACGGCCCCCGAACTTCCCACCAGGATCGCTGCATCGACAGGTTGCCGCATGAACCGGCGGAAATTTTCTTCCTGCTCCGGATGGCCGCAATATTCTCCGTCACCGAACATCAGGATATGCGGCCGGGCGATGGCGCGGCATCGGGGGCAGGTGGGAAAGCCGGAGGCTTGCATGGTGTCCGGGTCGAGATCGCACAGGGGCACCGTGGCCTCGTCCCAAAAGTCGTGGGTGCACACATCCAGGCATTGCAGGCGCCACATGGAACCGTGGACCTCCATTACCCGGTCCGCGGCGCACCCGGAACGCAGATGATAACCGTCCGTGTTGGTTGTGTGGATGAAAGCGTCCTCGAACCGCTCAACCATCCATCGGTTGATGATTTCGTATCCCCTGTGCGGTTTGTTCTCGTGCGCATTGCGCCGCCGCCATTCGTAGAAGGCCCAGGCATGGGGAAGGACGTTGCGAAAGGCCCATGGGCTGGCGAGGTCCTGGGCTTCCAGGCCCTTTTTCCTGAACGGCGGGAAGTTTTTCCAGTAACCTTCCTTATCCCGAAAAGTAGGAATATGCGAATCGGCGCTCATGCCGGCGCTGGTCAGAAACAGCACCCTCCGGGCCTTTGACACGATTGCCGCAGCCCGCTCTGCTTTTTCTCTGACAGTGTTCATTCGGAAGATGGAAAATAAGCCGAAAAAAGTTAAGGGCATCTCTAACAGGGTGCTGAAAAACTACTTTGCGCGTCGTTCTGATTCCTTCGGCATGACCGTCATCGCGAGCCGCCTTACGGCGGCGCGGCGATCCAGAATCCTGGATTGCGTCGCTA
>Ga0114931_10009227_pt1 | contig 11845 bp, 7 predicted proteins | sample 2SBtaG_FD_89579 | JGI IMG/M metagenome (GOLD analysis project Ga0114931, IMG submission 89579) | Deep subsurface microbial communities from Kolumbo volcano to uncover new lineages of life (NeLLi) - 2SBTROV14_V59a metaG | ecosystem: Environmental > Aquatic > Marine > Volcanic | place: Kolumbo...
GCCACGCGGCAATGAGCGGGGTGAGGCCGTCACAGGCCGTCCGCCGTGGGAGGGGGATCACCCGACCTGCACGGCAACGAAGTGGACGGAAGGTTGGGGAAACCCCGGCGGACGCCCGAAGAGGAACGAAGGGCCTGGCCTTGACGGGCAAGGGGCCGCAGGCCCCCAAAAAAAGACAAAGAAAAAGCGGCCAAAGGCCGCTCAACAGAGGCGGCGTAGCCGCCTAAATGCGCGAGGGATCGTTACCGAATGGCCGAGACCCTGCGGAGAGAAACGAAGTAGGGACTCGGGGAGCGCCACAGGCGCGAGTAGAGCCCGGTCCGGCCATGCCGGACGCGCCCCGCGTGGTTGGATTAAGTTGCTCTCAATGAAATATCATCTGGCCCGTAGTATGAATATTGCACGCTTGCCGTGTCGGCTGAGACAGTCGCGTTGAAAAGACCAGAGGGTTCCGCTTCGAAGATAACATCCAGACGGCCCAAGAGCTGATATCCGGCTGACATCACCACGGAGCTGCCATCTTCAAGAAGATGCAATACCACCGTTGTGCCAGGCGCGGGTCGTACAACCCCTTCAAGCCATGCCACCCCGCTCTGACCGGCCCTGATCGACCAAACTTTTTTCTCGGGAGGCGTATAACTGTCAATGAATTCAGTCCAGAGCGTGTGGCTGTTGGGTGTTGGCCAGTTGGCGTTCTCCCCGAGAGCGCGCAATTGATCTGAGTTAAGCCAGGCATTCAGTTCAAAAGAATTGGTGAACTGAGCGCCTGTGTCGATCACCGCCCTTATTGCGGCAAGCCGGGATGTAAATCCCGCCTGCATAAGCATCGCGGCGCATTTGTTCAGGGTGCCGGTTTCGACCGCGGGGACGGCAAGACCAACTTCAAAGTCATCAATAGTCATCGCGCCAAGCTCGCCGCCGACTTCATCGGCGTTGGCTTGCGCCCGGACACGAACAGCCTCCATTCCCCACGGAAGCTTATAGATCAGTCCGTTTTCGACAAACCGCAGAACATTGGAATCAACGTCAATTCCTGCCCCAGCAATAGGTTCGCCCCTGAGCCAGACAGCGAGAATGTCCCGCCAGTTCTCCGGGAAAGGATCGGGAACGAAAGGTGCAATTCCGAATATGATTTCAGCAATCGCGGTGATTGTGGCAATCGCCCGCACAGGATCATCGCCAAGAATTGCACCATTAGCCTCGATAAGAAGCTGGTTCGCATCTTCGGACGCAGCATCAAGCTGCCGGCCCGTACTAAGACCAACCCCTGCGAGAAAATAGCCTCTTCTTTGCGGGGCCGTGCTGTCTGCCCAAATCGCATTGGCACGGGAGACCAGCCCCGACCGGAGCAGGTCCTGCGTCTGTTCATTGCGATGTGCGATCCGCCGCTGCCACAGGGAGGATGCAAGCACATCATCAAGCCGGGCCGCGATTTCCTCCGCCTGCAAATCTTGCTCGCCCAGAAGACTTAGAATCGCCGTATCAAGAACGGCAAGATATTGCTGCCAATCGCGCGCTGCTTGTTGGCGATTGTCAGCACTCTCCCCCACAACCTCAGGGAAGTCCCAAGCCGCAGCATTATTGAGCACATATTCCTGGAGGCCAGCGATACCCGGCCTGCCAAGAGCCCTATTGAGCCGAACAAGGAACGTCAGAACAAGGCGAACAAGACCACTTTCCATCTCATGGCCACTTACAGAATTTATGAGTTCATGCCATTGAGCGCGGCGATAGTCGTGATTATTAATGATCGGGAACAGGACGAGCCCTTCGACATCAATGAAGGCCCGACCTGCCCTACCAATGACATTCTTAAATTCCGGTGTCGGGATAATCTCACCGACGCGATGCAGGGAATGCATGACGACAGCGGTGGCGGTCAGATTGAGTCCCTGCGCCAGGGTCGGCGACGAGACAGTTATCTTGAGGACACCGTCACGCAGCAGGCGTTCCATTTCCTTGCGGAAGGGCGTGGGAAGTGCGCCATGATGGACCGCTACGCCAAGCTCCAGACATGCCAATATGGGATGATTGTCACCGAGCCATTCGCGTCCAATGGCAATAGCGCTTGCAAGCTTGCCTTGATCGACCTCAAGGACGGAATCGAGGAAACCGCGCGAGGTGAGATCAACGATGGCCTCTGCAAATGGCTCTACGTAGCTGCGAATCGGGCAATAAATGAGGACTGATTGGCCATCTTCGACAAGCCGCCAGGCCGTTGCCAGGACCAGCTCTCTTTGATCGCGAGGGAAGAGAGCTTTTCTTTTCCCAGACGTAGGTGCTCGCTGACCAAAGAAATTTGGGACAAAAGGCTTTTCATCTCCTACGCGCAGGTCTAGACGCGCATGATTGCCGCGCCATAGAACCTCCCCAAAGCGAATGCGCGTGGGGCGCCAGTCGGCGGTAACAGCACCGCCCTCTTTGTCGCGCCTAATCCAGGAGACAAAGTCGTCGAATTGGTCACCGTCGGGCAGTATGGCTGACAAACAGACAATGCGCCGCTCATCTGCATCATCTCTTTTCAAGAGCCGCTGTATCTGAACCTCGTAGCGCACCTCCCGTTCGCCGAGACCAATCATGTGGCCCTCATCGAGAACAACGAGTCCCACGTCATCGATAATTGTCGGGTCGTTTCTGAGCGCGAAATCCAGCTTTTCAGGGGTCGCTACAACAATATCCCGCGCCTTCAAAGCATCTTCTTCGAAGCTGCTAGTTCCGATGCTGCCATAAAGCGCAGAGATTCTTTTTCCCAAGGGACCGAAAGTGCGCTGCAAGGTTACCTCGGTCTGGGCCGAAAGGGCACGTAGAGGCGTAACGAACACAACCCGCTTCCTCTCGGAAAGACAACGAAGGATGCAGAGTTCGGCGACGCGCGTCTTGCCCGCACTTGTGGGCAGTGACACTACGAGATCATCGTTCACATCGACCGCGCGGCGGGCCGCATCGATCTGAGACGGCCAGAGTTCAATTTCCGCGCGACGCCTCTTTAGCAGCGATGCAATGAACAGACTCCGCAAAGATTGCCAGTCTGCAGCGCCATCGCCGGGCGGATTGCGCGGCAAGACTGTGTGGAAACTCGATTGCCACAGGTCATCAATGAGATGGACCGCGAGACGAAAGCACCACCATTGAGGCACCAAGTTTAATGCAGTGCATTGTTCGAGACCGTTGAGGAATGAGGCGCGCGCATCCTCTACCAGCCCCTCTTCGCCAGTTTGAAGCGCGACGATAAAAGTACCGAGGCCGGTGTAGAAAATGTCGGTGAGGGCCTTATCCAGCACGGCTAACACCGGATCGGGTTGTTCCTCATCATCATCACCTTCACCGGCCTCAGAAAGCTCCAGGGCGGACGCCAGCTCTTCTGCAAGCCGCCCATCCGCCGCCATGCCGTCAATATTCCAGGCTGATATTTCCCTCTCGATTTCATCCAGTGACCGAAGAATGAGAAGAGCCAAGGTTCTTTCGATCGGCGAAAGGTTCGCGTTCTGGATAGATAAAACGAGCATCGAAAAGGCGCGCGCCGAGAGACGGCCAAGATGAAAGGCGGATGCCGATAACAACCTCAGAAAGCCGCGCTGCGGGTCTTCGGGGTCACCCTTCGATACGACCGCCTCTATTGCTTCACCGGCATGCTCGAATGCAGAGCGTGCCAGCCCTTCATCACCGCCTTGCTCGCGAAGCCGCATGGCGAGCGACAACAGAGAATCTCCGTAGGAGAGTAGATCGTATGAAAGGGTACGCGCAAATGGGGGAGCGCCTTGCGGCAGTACACCGTCGCGCCAGAGCATCGAGCGTGCCTGCCCCCGCGCAAGAAGGTTGCCCCTAAAGGCGGGCTCAATAGCAGCTTCTAAAGCGCCTTGGAGTTCCTCAAGATTCATTGTCGGCTAGTACCTTGTTGTAAACGCTGGCAATGAATTTCTGGTGTTGCGTAATTCGGAGTCCGACGGAACGCTGGACGATCGGCCCGGCGTAGTTCTTCAGATCGGTTTTTAGGAAACCACTTGGAGCGTTCCCTGAGAACGCAAAGAGCATGTGCGACACTTGTGCGGCTGTAATGCCATCGCGCAGTTGGGCAAAGTCGATCGCATCGGCGAGTTCTTCCTGCTCCATTTCAAGCAAACGTTCGGACATGTAGGTCAACGAATGGCTTGACGGCAAGCCGGCGTCACCGTCGAGCGCCTGTCGGGCCTTCTCGACGGTCCGCGTCTGGAGCGCCGCTTCGCTTTTAGCTTCCACCTTGAGAAAGCGGATTCTTCCACCGCCCTGCGGCAGACATATGCCAATGACGTCATCACCGCGCATCGACATTTCCCGATGATCTTTCCAGCGCAGGCGCTTAACCGGAGTCGAAAATTCAGTGCGCTCGTCTACATATTCAGTCGCGATTATCTCACCAAGGTCCCCTGAGCGCTTGGTCTTATCTGTCGGCAGCTTCGTTCGTAGAAGAGCAGCGACACCAGGCTTACCAAGGTTCTGAAACACGCGCGCAATATGTTCCGGTGAGGTGTAGTGGTCGGGAACGACGTTTGCGGCCAGGTCTCGTGCCGTGTCCGGCTTGGCAACGGTGAGCAGGCGCAGGCTGTGATCGCCCACGTCTTCATCCTCTTCAGCGCTCCAATCCGGAAAAGACAACATTCGATTATGATGCCTTCTCAAGTCCGGCCAGCACCTCGCGGAAGCTATTCAGGCCCGCCTCAAGGTTCTCGATGATCTCCTCGGCTAATTCGTCGGGCTCAGGGAGGTTATCAAGATCGGTCAGGCTTTTGTCTTTGAGCCAGAAGACATCAAGGCTGGTCTTGTCGCGCGCAACCAGCTCGTCATAGCTGAAGCTGCGCCAGCGGCCTTCCGGGCTTTTCTCCGCGTCCCACGTCGCTTTGCGCGCATGCCGGTTTTCCGGATTGTAACAAGTGACAAAATCTGCCAAATCCTCGAACCGCATCGTCTTCTTTTTCAAGGTATGATGGATGTTGGTGCGGTAGTCGTAATACCAGACCTCCTTCGTCCAGGGGTTCGGGCTGGCCTCGCGGTTATCGAAGAAGAGGACGTTTGCCTTGACACCATGGGCGTAGAAGATGCCGGTCGGCAGCCTTAAGATTGTATGCAGGTCGGTGTTTTCCAGCAGCTTCTTGCGGATCGTTTCCCCTGCGCCGCCCTCGAACAACACGTTATCCGGCACGACGACGGCCGCGCGTCCGGTGGTCTTAAGCATGGTGCGAATATGCTGGACGAAATTGAGCTGTTTGTTTGATGTCGTCGCCCAGAAATCCTGACGGTTATAGGTCAGGTCGTCGGTTTCCTGCTCGCCCTCCTCGTTGGTGAAGCTCATCGAGCTTTTCTTGCCGAAGGGCGGATTGGCGAGAACGTAGTCGTAAGTCGTGCCGGTCGGCGCGACCAACGCATCGTTCGGCGACACGGCTCCCTCACCGTCGATCTCGCCGATATTGTGAAGAAACATGTTCATCAAGCACAGCCGACGGGTATTAGCGACGATCTCGTTGCCATGAAACGTATCGTGTTTCAGAAAAGCCTTCTGTGCCTTGTCGAGCTGGTAGTGCTCGGGGTTGGTGATAAAGTCATAGGCGGCGAGGAAAAAGCCGCCTGTCCCGCAGGCCGGATCGGCAATCGTCTTACCCGGCTCCGGCCGGACACATTCGACCATCGCCCGGATTAGCGCGCGCGGGGTAAAGTACTGACCGGCACCGGATTTGGTATCCTCGGCATTCTTCTCCAAAAGCCCTTCATAGATATCACCCTTGATGTCTGCACCCATCACCGCCCACTTGGTGCTGTCCACCATATCGATCAGGCGATAGAGCTTGGCCGGGTCCTGGATCTTGTTCTGGGCCTTAGTGAATATCTGCCCAAGCATGCCTTTTTGCGTTCCGAGCGCGCGCAACATCTCGATGTAGTGCCCTTCGAGCTCTGCCCCACGCTTCGCTTTAAGGCTCTGCCAATTATACTTTTCGGGAATGCCGACGTTCCGACTGTAGGGCGGCTGCGCATATTCATCGGCCATCTTGAGAAAAATTAGGTAGGTCAGCTGCTCAAGGTAATCGCCGTACCCGACACCGTCATCACGCAGCGTCGTGCAAAAGCTCCAGACCTTGGAAACAATTGGCGCGGTATTCATTGAGTATCCTCTTCGTCAAAAACATAGTTCCAGACCCGCGCACTCTCGGAATCGACAAAGCTGTAGTCAACATCGGAACCGAAGAGTCTCTTGTAACGCGCCAATTCACCGTCAATCGCATTCAAGTCAGCTGTCGGCTGATGAATGAAAAAATAAATATGCTCAATCCCGGGCCTGAATAACGCGCGATAGATGTGCGTGTCGTTTTGATCCGCCGAATGTCCGTAGACAAAGAAGTTTCCCTTGCTATCAGCGAGCTTGTCGTAACAGTGGCGTAAATAGGGAACAGAATTTATTCTCCCAAGCTTCGCTTGAGACGTGCCTTCAGCGACATACAATGGCAAACGCTTGTCTCGGGTGATTGTAGTGGCAATGGCGTCGATAATCCCGTCTGGACCCATGAGGCGTTTTTGCACCTCGCCCACGGAAGTCCTGAATAAGTGTAAGCCGCCATGCAAATTATAGATATTGCAGTAAGCGCCGCTCTTGAACGGCCCGCGGAAACCATTTGCCTCTGCGCCAAGACCAAAGCCATCCTTGAACTCCCGCGCTGCCTCAAGCTGAACCCAGTAGAGCAACAGATCGTAGTTCAGGGTGAAGAGCGTGGAGAAATGCTTCAAGAACCGTACGCAGCTCGGGATCTGTGCAACGATATCCTCACGGTGCGCTGGATGTGTCTCGCGGACTGCGTAAACTAGTGCTTCGCGTAGCCCATCGGCGTCAGCCTGAAATGTCCTCGCTTGTGCGTCATTGCCGTAAGTGTCTTCGACCACGACAGCGTCTTCAAGAGCTCTTATGACAGTTTCAAAATCATAGGTGTCTAGCGCTCCGAACAGTCTCCGCAACGGTCCGTCCTCATCTAGCCCCGATTCTTCCAACAGGTTCTTGTAACTGAAGTGCTCAATTGAAAATCCGTTACCGATCAGCAGCGAGCGATCCTCACCTTCGGTTCGCCTAATAGCATCATCGAATGGAATAACGTCAGGCACTGGCTTGCTGCCTTTCCCGCTTCTCTTGCGATGGAGATGCGGCAGACACTTTTTCTTTCTTGATGCGCTCTAATAAGACATATGCAGGTTCATCGTTTGGGTCCTGCTCAACGAGCTGGCCTGAAAAGGCCTTCTTGAGGATGGCCTGCCTCAGAACCTCACACTGCTCGAATTGCTTATCGAGTTCGGTTTCAATGGAAGCTACAACTGACAACTGCTGCTCAACCGCCTGAACTATATTCTTTTGCCTGTCCCTGTCAGGTGGCACCGGAATCCTAAGAGATTTAATTCGTCCGTGATTGAGACTGATGCCGCTATCATTGATCCCAGATTTCTTCTCATTAATTTCTGCAAGGACACGGGGCGCGTTCAGTGCAATCTCTAAATATTGGGGAAGAACAACGCCCTCATTCGCGCGAAACCGATAAACGGTATCGCATAGCATCGATCGCGGCCGAGCTTTCTTTACATAGCAAACGACACCCGTTCTAGGTCTAGGCCCCTTGCGCGTCATAAGGATATCGCCGTCTAAGACTTCAATTCTAGGACGTGGCTCAAGCGCTTCCGGCAAGGGCTTGCATTCAAGGGGAATGTAATGCATTGGCTGGACGGCAGTCGTCTTAATGATCGCCCATTCACCATCGGAAGGTTGACGGTTCAAATCGCATTTTGGACTCCAACCTTGTTGAATCGGACCAATCAGATCACCAAGCGCGTGCGTTTCAAAACCTATTGACTGCGCACCGCCTGTGGCTTGGTCAAGAATTGAAAGACGATAAAGGTTTAACTGTTCCCGCGCGGTTTTTAAGTTCTCGATACCCTTGTCCAGCTCTGAAAACAGCTCTTCGATCTTGGCAACGATGCGGCGTTGCTCCTTCCGGGGAGGAAGTGGAAGAGGAAGTGTTTCTACAGTTTTGGACGATAGGTGTTTGACCGTCACTGAAGATGTTTCGGCGTTAATTGCATTCAGGTACGGCTGAAGACACAGAAAGAAAAATTTTTCATCAAAATACTTACTCGTAACAGTTAGCTTACACACACGCTGGTTTAGTAATGCCTCCCGGCCTTTCCATCGCGAAGCAACGAAATCTCCATCCATCCCAATTAATACTTCGCCAGTACGAACAACGTATTGATCGTCATAGTCTCCATTATAACGATGTTCAGTATCCGAGTTTGAAATATCTCGGATTCGAATGAGAGGCACGCCATTCTCTCGGTCAAAATACTCAGACTTAAACGCGAAACCGTTTTGCACATTGGCAACATCTGAAAGAGATACGCGCTCCCAATGATGTGCTTTGGCGAGTAGCTGATACTCGCCTTTTTCCACAATTTCCTCTGGGGAGAGTCCTAATGCCATCTACGCCACCAACGCCTCATTCAACTCACTAATCACATCATCCATCCGATCTCCGAATAGCTGATACATGCGCCCGATACCGCCTTGGGCATCGAAGGGCGCCATATCAAGATCGTCTCTTTCGACATGGAATGAATTGGTGACGTGATCGCGGATCATGCGCAGCCATGCCATCTGCTCCTCGCTGAATTTCTCACCCGCGCCGCTGTGGCGCTTCATGATCCAGTCCTGGAAATTTTTGCGCACCGTCTCTGAGTAGGGTGCAATAATCTGGTCAATGCCGCAGACGCGCCGGATTAGCGCGACCAGTGCGGTCAACTCCGTTGATGGGTTGTTGCCCTTGTAGTCATCGAGGTGGGCATAGGCCTGCCAGACACGAAGCGGCGCAAGCTTGGGTCTGTCTTTCTTCAGATAGTCGAGCACCTGTTTGATCATGGCGTAGGTCAGCTCGGAGCGCCGGGCTGGCTGACTGTAGAAGATGGTCAGCGCCTCAATCTCGTCCTTGTTCTCGGCAAGATAGCCCTCAAAATCCTGTGCCAACGCCTTCGCGTTTTCGGCGGCGTCGCCCTCCCATTCGGCGCGCAACACGTTGTCGAGATTTTCGTGATCTATTGTCTGTTCCTTGTCGCGCCTGATTCCGTCTATCAGTTCAATCAGCGGCCCAGTAAAGACGGATGACGCCAGCCCCACGAGCTTGTCACGCGCCTGACCGCGCTGCTCGTCGGTCGGCTCTGTGCCGCCCGATTCTTGCCGCGCGGTTTTTTCGATCCTGTCAGGATCGGTCGCTGTGATCAGGGCGCTGACAATATCTTTGAGCGCCATACCTCCGGCGGCTTCGGTAATTCGGGCCTGTTCTTTGTCATCAAGCTGCTTGTCGAGGCGTGCCAACCGTCCGGCGAGCGAGCTGACGGTATCCTCGTCGCGCACGCCCATCATCACGCTCATAGCGAGGTCTTTCAGCGGTACGGACGGTTTGGTGATCAGCGGCTGGCTCGCGGTTTTTATCGATTTCGTGACGCCGATAGCGTCAACGATTACGTAGTGGGTTTTGGCACTGGTGGCGGACGGTGTCACCTTCTTGAGTCCATCGGCGTCGAGTGTGCGGGTGCCGCGCCCCTTCATTTGCTCGAAGTAGTTGCGGCTTTTCACATCACGCATGAATAGGAGACATTCGAGGGGCCTCACATCGGTGCCGGTGGCGATCATGTCCACCGTGACGGCAATGCGCGGATAGTAGTCATTGCGGAATTGAGCCAGGACCGACTTTGGGTCCTCAGTGGCGTTGTAGGTGACCTTCTTGCAGAACTGGTTTCCTTCACCAAATTCCTCGCGAACGGCCTGAATGATGTCATCAGCATGACTATCGGTTTTTGCAAAAATGAGCGTCTTTGGAACTTCATTACGCCCGGGGAAAATTTCCGGGAGTTTGTCCCGAAAAGTTCGAATGACGGTGCGTATTTGGTCTGGGTTTACGACGTTCCGGTCGAGCTGCTTGGCCGAATAGGCTTCGTCCTCATCCTGCCGCTCCCAGCGTTTCTTGCGTGTTAGGCGCTCGCGCCGCTCGACCTGCTGATTGGCCTTAATCGTTGCACCCTGTTTGGTGCGCTCGGTCTCGATGACGTAAATCTCGTTGCCGACATTTACACCGTCGGCGACGGCCTGTTCGTGGTCGTATTCGCTGACGACGTTCTTGCGGAAGAATCCGTAAGTGCGGTTATCGGGCGTAGCCGTCAGGCCGATCAGATAGGCGTCGAAATACTCGATGACCTGACGCCACAGATTGTAGATCGAGCGGTGGCATTCATCGATGATGATGAAGTCGAAAAATTCCGGTGGAATTTTTTTGTTGTAAACCACAGGCAGAGACTGTTTCGGCTTGACCACATGTTCGGCGGGGTTGGTTTCCTCAGCCGCCTCGTCTAGCGGCTCGTCCTTCAAGAGCGAGTACATGCGCTGAATTGTGCTGATACAGACTTGGCTGTCCTTAGCGACGAATGAGGATTTGAGACGCTGGACGTTGTAAAGCTCGGTGAACTTTCGATTATCGTCGTTCGGCAGGTACGCCATGAATTCCTGCTCGGCCTGCTCGCCAAGATTCTTGGTATCGACCAGGAACAGGATGCGTTTGGCGTCGGTGTGTTTGAGCAGTCGGTAAACCGACGTGATCGCGGTATAGGTCTTGCCGGAGCCGGTCGCCATCTGTACCAGGGCGCGCGGTTTATCAGCCTTGAAGGATGCTTCCAGATTTTCGATTGCGGTGATCTGGCACTCGCGCAGCCCGGCATGGACAAGCGGCGGCATGTCCTGAAGCCTCGCGCGAAGTGAAGCTGGCTTTGATAACCACTCGGCCATTGTCTCAGGGCGGTGGAAGGTGAAAATTTCGCGGGATCGCGGCTTGGGATCACGACCGTCCGTAAAACGAGTGATGACGCCCGTGCTCTCATAGACAAAGGGCAACGGCTCTTTGTTGTTGACCCATTTGAGCGTCGCCGCGGCATAGCCACCCGACTGCTCTTCGACGGTCGTGATCTTGTGACCCCAATCCTTGGGTTTGGCTTCGATCACACCAACCGCCTTCTTGTCTACGAACAAGGCATAGTCGGCAGGGCCGACATCGGTTTGGTACTCGCGGATTGCGATGCCCTGGCCCGCATTAAAGTCGATGGCATCCTTGTCCTGCACGACCCAGCCAGCTTCGCCCAGGCACTTGTCGATCTGATCGCGTGCCTTTTGCTCGGGTGTCTGATTTTTGCTGGTCATGGTCAACGTGGTTTCCTGCTGGGAGCCATATGCTCCCTTGTATCTTCTGCCTCGCCTTGTGTTGGCGCACTCTGTTTGGCCACATATTCGCGCATGAACTCCCGCAGCACTTGAGCCGCAGGTTTATCCTGCTTGCGACAAGCTTTCAGAAACTGCTCACGCAGCTCCTTCTGAACGCGAATGCGGAGGCCGACATCCTTCATGGCGCTAGAGTGTACCCAATGGATACACGTTTTTGTAGCTCAAAGTTGCAGAAATTAGAAACAGCAACAACTGCCACATCGAGAATTTGGGGGGCGAAGGTTTAGATGTCCCGAACCATTGACGCCCACCGGGCTGGCTCGGACGGCTGAACGGCTTCCCTCTCAGCCTGACAGGCGGCACACCGCAATCGTCCACTGTTGGACGATCCTCAAGCGGCGGCCTTTACCCCGTCCAGGTCCATTGACGCTCACCGAGCTGGACCTGACGGCTCCTGAAGCTGCCTTCCGAGCCTGACGGGTTGGATCAAGCCTCCGGCCTGGGGCCGGAGTTATGGGTCCGACAAGTCGGGAATGTTTTCCAGCCAGCCATGGCGCTGGGCTGTCTTGAGCACCATGCTCA
>Ga0114931_10009228_pt1 | contig 11844 bp, 10 predicted proteins | sample 2SBtaG_FD_89579 | JGI IMG/M metagenome (GOLD analysis project Ga0114931, IMG submission 89579) | Deep subsurface microbial communities from Kolumbo volcano to uncover new lineages of life (NeLLi) - 2SBTROV14_V59a metaG | ecosystem: Environmental > Aquatic > Marine > Volcanic | place: Kolumbo...
CTCATAGAGCAGGGAGTTAGTTTACGTCATATTCAGATACTTTTAGGGCATTCCAGTTCAAAGACCACAGAAATATACACTCATATTGCTGACATTGCTCTTGCAAAAATAAAAAGTCCGTTAGACAGGTTAAATAAATTTATTTAAATGATTATCAACAACATAATAATTCTAAGATAATGATATATATAATCAATATACGCATACACAACCGTTACCGTTCATTGTAAAAAAAAGACAGCCAGCGCACATTTAGCACATTTGGTTTTTGCCGACACACAAAGCCAAAGAAAAAAAAACCAAAAGAGCTAAATCTTGCCAACGCACGAGAAGACATGATTGAAGAACTGAAAATATATTTTGACGATAGAAAAACATTTGAAATGCAAAACATCAAGCCATTAGTTGGATTGACTGGATTGTATTTCATATTCGCTGACAAAAAGAAAATAAATTACGCGTTTGGTGAATCCCGACTATTATATATCGGAATGAGTGAAAAGAGAACGAATAGCATAGGAAACAGACTTATTGGACATTTTGATGGTAAATCAAAAAATGTAGGATTGGTTAATTTCAGAAAAGTTGAACAACTCTATTTCACCTACATAAATTTTGAAATGCTGAGAAATTTTTGGAAACACAGAATTGAAGACCTCGAAAGTTATTTCATTCTTGACTTTGTTGAGAAATACGGCGTTTACCCTATTTGCAATAACAAAACAGGATTTGAGATACTAAATAAAACCATTGAGACTTCTTTGTTAATCGACTGGAAATATTTTGAATAATGGATAAAAAAATAAAAAGTGGTAAAGAAGTGATTGACGAATTCTTTTCGGAAATCTATAATATTGAAAATATTGACGATAAGACCGTTGAAGCACTTATTTCTCTGTATAGTGAAGGCAAACTCACAGATAAGAATATCCAAAATATGTTGGATGAACTCTTACAAGAGGAATTAACCCCAAAGCAAAAGAAAGATGAATAAAATCAAATCATTAAATATAATTGGACTTAGGGGAATTAAAGAAAATCTGACTTTAAATCTAAATCAGAAATCAATCCTCTTTTATGGAGATAACGGTTCTGGAAAAAGTTCGATTACTGATGCGCTTGAGTGGTTTTATTATGACCGAATTGGACATTTAGTAAGTGAAGAAACAGGAGCAACAAAAGGAAAAGGTGCATTGAGAAATCTTTTCTTACAAGCTTCAGAAGATGCTTATATAAAATTAGAATTCAACAAACAAGAATTAACATCTCAAAAAACGATAAATGCTTCATTAAAGGTTTCTCAAACAAATAACAGCACTGAATTCAGAGAACTTTTAGATAAATCGCAAACCGAGAATTTAATTTTAAGGTACGCAAATCTTCAAAAATTTATTATTGCAACAAAAAAAGAAAAGCTTGATGAGCTTCAAAAAATAATTGGATTTAATGAAGTTGGAAATGTTCGAAATTTATTAAAGAAGAATGCGGGAAGAATTGCAAGGAAAATCAAATCAAATAATTATGAAAATAAGAAAAGTGTTCAGCAATCAATTTTACTTGAAAATTTTGGGCAAAACATTACTTCTGCAAAACAATTTTTTGAAGTCGCCAATAAGCTGATAAAACCACTAAAGCTTAAAATAGAAATCAAAAATTATCAAGATATAAATGAGGTTCTTAAAGAAATAGAGAGTAAAGAAGACACAGAAACAGTTAAAAAAATCAATTTATACAACAGAATCAATGAAAACCTTTCAGAGGTTATTGGAAATATTGACATTATTAATTCCGAATATTCCAGTTACTACCAGACTGTTTTAGAACTTAAGAAAGAAAAAGATAAGATTGAAAAGCTTCAATTACTTAATCTTTTTATTGAAGGACAGAAATTACTAAAATCTGAATTAATTAAAGATGATGTTTGTCCTTTGTGTCAACAGGCTAAAAATAGAAACGAGCTAATCTTAGAACTAAATAAAAGAATAGAAGAATTAGAGGAGTTAAGTAAAGAGAAAGAGGGCGTTGAGCAAAAATCGAAAAATTTACAACAAACAATTCAGGTTAATCTTAACACGCTAAATTCATTAAAATCAGAAAAGTTATTGAATACAGAAGATTTTGAAATTGAAAATAAGCAAGTTGGTATTCTTATTACTTCGCTGGGAAAATATTCTTCTGAACTAAAGAAAAACTTTATAACGGAGAATGAAATTGGAAAATCCAGTGATTTAACCATTAATAAATCTGAATTCGAAAAAATTGCCAATTCATCAAAAACCAAATCAAGAGATTTACTTGAGGCTCAGAAGGAAAATCCAAAATTACAAATACACACAAAGCTTTCACTGGCTAAACAAGCTTATGGACAATTTAACAGAATTGTTAAAGAAGAAGCTGTTTTAAGAAAACAACAGCATACCTTTGAGGCATTATTTGCAGATTTTATAAAAAGACAGGAGGAAGCACTTAACGTTTTCCTCCAAATGTTTTCTGAGGAAATCAACGACTATTATACTACAATGAATCCTAATGAAAGGATAGAAAACATTAGATTGATTCCTTTAAAAGATAACAATGGAGATTTGGTAGGGATTACAATTGAATACGATTTCTATAACGAAACAAAATCACCTCCGATTGCATATTTAAGTGAGAGCCATATCAATTGTCTCGGACTTTCTTTTTATTTAGCATCTGTGAAAGCATTTAATAAAGAAAACAAGTTTTTTATTCTTGATGATATAATTTCAAGTTTTGACAGGCCACACCGAACCCGTTTTGCAAGGTTATTAACTTCCAAATTCAATGATTATCAAATTATTCTTCTGACACATGAAAGAGAGTTTTATGAACTTATTTCCTCAGAAGTAAAATCAAAAGGTTGGCTATTACAGGATATACATTGGAATAGTACAAACGGTACCGTTTTAAAAACTCCGTTAATTGATTACAAATCACAGATTGAAGAAAAGTTCAAAAACAGGGATACAAACGACCTTGGAAATCTAATCAGGAAATATCTTGAACGTCAACTTAAAAGCATTGCTAATGAATTAGAAGCAAAGGTTGCTTTTCGCTTTAATGAAATCAACGAAAAAAGAATGGCTCCCGAACTTCTTGACTCTGTCCAAGGGAAACTCAAAGCAAGTAGTGAATTAAAAGCTTTAGCTGAGATTCCTAAAATCCAGGGAATGCCAATGCTATTAGGAAACACAACCTCTCACGATAATGAATTTCAGGAAAGTATTGAAGATTTAGAAGTAATGTGGGAAGACGTTAAGAAACTGGTTCATTGCTTCTTTTGTACTGATTGCAATAAATTCATATCTGAGAAATATTATGATTCGGTGGAAAAGAAAATTAGATGTGGATGCGGAAAATTGAAGTATGACTGGAAGAATTAAATTACTATTTTTGTAAGTTAATTAAAACTATGCTTGAAATAAATAACATATACAAAAGCTTTGGAGAACAAAAAGTTCTTCAAGGTTTAAGTATGGAATTTGAGCCTGGAAAAATTCACACACTTGTTGGGGAAAATGGAACAGGGAAAACTACACTGTTTAACTTGATAACCGGATTTTTAAAACCAGACAGTGGTGAAATCACGTTGAATGGAAAAAGAATTGATAATCATTCACCTGTTTCAATTAATGCAAAAGGAATTACACGTACATTTCAGGATTTAAGGATAATCACTGAGCTTTCAGTCAAAGAAAATATTCTTTTAGCCTTTAAAAACAATCCGGGAGAAAAAATTCTAAATTCCATTTTACCATCAAGGTTTTTTAAAGGCCAATATCAAAGTATTTCCAGACAAGCAGAACAAATAATTGAAAAAGTCTCCTTAAAAACTGTGGAAAATAATTTGGCAGGTGAAATATCTTATGGTCAACAGAAGCTTTTAACTATCGGATGCTGCCTTGCCAATAATGCTGATATATTGCTCCTTGATGAACCTGTAGCGGGTATTGACAAGAATAATTATCAAAGAATATTTGAATTGCTGGAAAAACTCAGGGAGGAAGGAAAAACAATTATCCAGATAGAACACAATCATGGTTTTGTTGAGAGTCTTGGTGATGATATTTGGTTTCTTCATGCCGGAAAATCTTATTATTTTTGCAATTATCAATCGTTTATCAATGACAAAATTGTAAAAAAAACATACCTGAATTAATGCTCGAAGTAAAACACATATCATCCGGTTATCGCAAAAAGCAAGTGCTTTTTGATGTTTCAATGACTGTTGAATCTGGTGAAGTTGTGTTGTTGACAGGAGGCAATGGCTCAGGTAAAAGTACGCTCTTAAAATGCATCTATAATTTATTGCCCTTATGGTCAGGCAAAATCGAATTTGAAGGTCAGGATACAGACCATAAAAAGCCATCGGATTTAATCCATAACGGAATTGTTTATATCCCTCAAAAGGATTTCTATTTTGAAAATCTTACAGTTTTGGAAAACCTACAGATTTCCGGCAATATGTTTCCAAAGCAACAATTAAAGGAACGAATTGATGAGGTCTTTGAGTTAACCGGATTATCAAAATTCAAAAAACGGAAACCGTTTGATTTAAGTGGCGGAGAAAGAAAAATCCTCGCTTTTGGCATGGGATTAATTCATCAGCCCAAACTATTGCTGTTTGATGAGCCGTTTGCAGGTGTCGATGAAAAGAATACAACAACATTACTTCAACTCTTTAAAGAAACAATAATTAATTCTGAAAATTATATATTAATTGTTGAACATAAAGATGTTACTCGACAATTATTTACACATAAAATTAGAATGGAATTAGGAAACATTAAATACAATTAAATATGAAAAAGTGGTTAATATTCTTTTTTATTCTGGTGTCTTTTGCACAATGCACAAATACAAGCCATGATATCAGACACATTGGAGTTATTTTATCTTTAACAGATAGGGGTGCTACATATGGGAAGAGAGCACTTAATGGTATTCAAATCGCAATTGATGAATTAAATCAAAAAGGAGATAGTATTTCAATTGTTGTAGAGGATACTAAATCAGATGCAAAGGTTGCATTATCCGCTTTCCAAAAATTAGCAACAGTTGATAAGGTTCCAGTTGTTGTTGGTTTGGTTCTCAGTGATGAGGTCTTAACGTGCGCTCCTTTTGCAAATAAAAGCCATATAGTGCTATTTACACCCGCAGCTGGTAGTGAAAAAATTATTGAAGCCGGTGATTATGTTTTTAGAAATCGGGAGGGAGCCTATCAAGCTTCTGATACGCTTGCCAGTTATTGTAAATCTGAGCTTAACTTAAATGATATTATAATACTTCATTCCAATTCTGCTAATGGTATCTCTTATGCAAATGGGTTCGAAATATCGGCTAAAAAATACGATTTAACAGTCATACGTTCTATTGGATATGATGAAGACAAAACTGATTATAGAACCATTGTGGAGAAACTTAAAAATGCAAACCCCCAAGTTGTTTATTTAGCAGGTTTAGATACCGAACTTGGAATAATATTAAGGCAGTGCAAAGAACTAAATTTTAGCCCACAATTTATTGGCAGCCCAGGAGTAATAAGCACAAAATTAATTGAAATAGCAGGAGATGGTGCTGAAAATTTAATTGCTGCAAGCTCTGCTTTCGATGTTAATTCTAAAGATCCAAAAGTCAAAAAATTTGTTGATGCATATTTAAGAAAGTATCAGACCCCACCTGATTGGATTGCCGCAAATGCTTATGATGCAATTTTTATGATTGACAGTTTATTTAAAAGAAAACTATCAACCGGTGAAGAAATTAAAAATGGTTTATATAAACTAAAAAACTTCCCAGGGATTACTGGGCTAACAACTTTTGATAAAAATGGTGAGGTAACCAAAGCTCTTTCTCTAAAAATAGTAAAAAATCATCAATTTATTAATATCAACAAGAGCAATTAGTTATGGGTAATATCATAAGGATTTTACATTTATCCGATATTCATTTGGATGAGAATATATGGAATTTAAATCAAGACGAAAATAAATCTGCTGAGAAAAAAAAAGAAAAAGCAAAAAAAGGAGAAGGAAAACATGATTTACCAAAGTTCTTTGAATATAAAGAAACATTTATTAATTTTATTAAAAACATTAAACCAAAACCTAACTTCATCATTATTACTGGTGATTTAGTTAATAGCGGAAATGATCAAGTAAGTTATGATATACTAAACGAATTTTTAACTGATTTATCTAAAGATGATTTATCTACAGAATTATTTATCAAGAAAGAGAATATAATAATAGTTCCTGGTAATCATGATGTTAATTGGGAACAGTCTATTGTTATGCATAGATTAGATTGTTTTCAAGATTTTTTAAAAAGATTTTATGAAAATCAAGAATATGAAATAGAAATAGACTCTCATAATAACAAAATAATAAAGAAAAAATGGGAATATGATTTTATTGTAAATAACGAAAAAATCAATTTTACTCCCTTATATTCTCCACTTCTTAATCCAGAAAACCTTATTCCACAAAAAATAAGGGAAGTTATAGCAAAGGAATTAGTTGAAGATAATACAGATAATTCTATTAAAAAATGGTTTAAAGCCTTTGATAGAGGATTAATTGAAAAATATCAAATAGATGAAATTAAGGAGGTAATGGATGATACTGTTCGAGTTTGTATATTCCATCATAATCCATTATCTATCTCACGTCCCAAAAATGATTTTTCAACAAATTTTTTTCCGGAAATAAATCTTTTATCCAATGGTGCAGAAGTTATTGAAGAATTGACAGAGAAAGGTTTTGATATCATATTTCATGGTCATCGTCATCAGAATAGTATTATTGAACTAAAAGGGAAAAAAATTATAATAATTGGAGCACCTAGTTTAATTAAGCGTGATGGATATAATGATGATCAAAATATTGGATTTAACATCGTTGATTTGAACAATAATAACGGACTTTTAAGAATAAAAATAAATCGATACTTAAATGAGCAAAAGATATCTGGGGGTATAAAAATTAAACATGATCCTGATTTTGATGAATTTATAATTAAAAAAAACAATCTTGATAATAGTATCATCACTTATCAAGATGGTCTCAATGAACTATCAAAACAAATCTTAGATTCTAAATATGGGGAAACTATCTTACACTACCGACCGGATGCAAATTGGAATATTGAGATTGGTGGTATTCCTTTTAGTCCTTTTGAAATACTTTTAAAGAACATTATTGATACTAATAAAAATGATGTTTTTAATGATTTAATAAAGTCAATGAATCCTGGAATAACTAATTCTCAAAGTATAACACTTTCATCGGCAATTAAAAAAGAAATACGTGATATATTTGAATCCCATTCTGAACTAAAACTTCATTATGAAAATATAAAATATTTGATTACTCATTTTAAGTCAATAATTAATAGGCATTATCCTACAGCTGAAAGTAAAAATGATTTTCTTGAAGGAAACAACACCTTTACTAGGTATATAAAAAGTTCGGAGAAAGAAAGGGAAAATTTATATGCATTTGAAACTTTTAAATGTATTATTAATTCTGATTGGCAGATTCACAAAAGTATCTATTTTCCCAGCCTCACTATATTAAAGACTGAACATTCTGAGTTGGTTGAGGAAAATGATTTTAACATAAAATTGAAAGATATAAGGCAGAAAAAATTCCAGTGGTTATTAGAATCATTAATAGAAGTTTCATTACTTCCAAATTATCAAATAACCTGGCTTCCATATTACATAAAGGGGTTTTCCCTTAAAAGTATAGTCGCATTTAACCATGGTCCTTTACTTCACTCTATATTGATTGGTTTTCAGGAAGACAAAATTAATTCATCCGGTGCTGTTTTAAGTATTGAAAAGGACAAACATGGTGCAGATGGTTTATTAAAAGATTTGAAATCGCTTATAAATAAAAACATCTACCCATTAGTTAACTTTTTAACAGAAAATTTCCCAATATTAAGAAATCAAACAATTTCTTTAAATAATCTAAAGATCATTGAAAAATTATTTGATTTAGATGAATCCATTTTAAATAATTTTATTTCACAATTAAGATTGATTAAAGCAATAAAAACAGAACCATCTCTTGATGACTACGATAATATAAATATTGATTATAAAAAATATATAGAACTACTTGAAAAATTGTTTTATTGGGTTTTATCGCCTGAAGATTTTTCATATGGAAACAAAATATTGTCAAGCCATAAAGACTATTGGGATAAGAATGAAAAAATAGAATACATTGACGCCTTGAAGAGACTTATGAAAGATGATAAAGTTAATTAATAATACCATTGATATAGTCTCTGTAACTTCTAATGTCGGTTATGGTGCAAATGACGGCTCATATTATCCTTTGGGATTATTTACAATTGCCACTTTCTTAAAAAAGAAATTACCATTTCTTGAAATAAATATTATTGATTTACACCATATTGGCAACTATAACCCAACAGCTGGCATTACTGCTATTTCAGCCAGTAGTACTCTTTCTTATAAAAATGTATTAAAAGTTGCCAAAAAAGCAAAAGAGAATAATTCAATTGTTGTTTTAGGTGGTCCACACGCAACAGCTTTACCAGATCAAATATTAAAAAATAGAAAAGATTATATTGATTTTATCATAAAGGGTAATGGTGAAATTCCATTTTATCAATTGGTCAATGCTTTGTTAAATAATTATAGTCTTGACACTGTCCCTAATTTAGTCTGGTTTGATAACGATATTATTAAACACAACCATTCAATGCAAAATATTGTTTGGAACTATGATTCTTATATTCCAATTGATTTTTCATTATCAAAAACACCAATTCAGTATTATTGGAATAACTTTAGAGAGAAAATTGACAAGGAAACAGAGGCTGCTTTTTTAGCATTTACCCATTTTGGTTGTAGTTATAGAGAATCCATGCAAAAACGGCAAAGTGTTATTAATGGTCAATTTTCAAATTATTGTTCTTTTTGTTCTATTGATAACAACTATCTTGATAGAAATCCGCAGGACATTGTGGCAGAAGTTGAAGAATACCTATCATCTTTTAGGTTAAAAGAAGGGTCAAAAATATTATTGAAATGTTATGGTGATAATATTGGAACTAAACATAATCTATTAGAAAGATTAAATGAAACAATCTCAGATTCTCAAATATGGAAAAAATATAATATAGGTTGGACATTCTATTCAAGGAGTCCAAATGTTTCAGAAAAATTATGCAATCTGTTAAGTAAAATTAATACTTGGAATCTTTTTATTGGCTTTGATTCAGCGGATGATAAGATTCAAAAATATAATGGATTAGGAAGTACATTATCTCAACATAAAAAAGCTGTAAATAATTGCATCAATCATAATATAAAAATTCAAGCGTCATTTGTAATAGGTGCTGCTGGCGAGAACAGCGAATCTCTTGAAAATAATTTGCGTTTTGCTGATTATCTTTATAGCAAAAATATTCTTGAACGAATTAATGCATCTCTGTTTTTTATTATTCCTGATTCACCTGCATATAATGCTTTATGTTTAAAAGAGCCTTGGATTAAAGAGCTCGATGATTTAAGCGTTGAGAAAGTTAGATGGTATTGGATAAAGCATTTTTTACCATATTTTTCTAATAATATAAGTAAGGGCTTAGAAATTCTCCAAAATAAAGCTATAGAAATAGATAAATTCAGTCCAGGAATTCACACATCTATGGGCTACAATACAATCAGATAATTTCAGAGTATGCAGATTATTATAAATATCATAATTACTTTTAGTATCTACTTATTAGTAACTTTAAGTTTTGCTATAATTTATCAGACTACAAAATTTTTTCATTTTGCCCATGCCGCAATTATAACTTTTGCCGCTTATTTTACTTTTCTTTTTTTTAAACAATTAAGCCTACCTTTATTGTTATCTATACCTCTTTCGATTTTTGCTGCAACTGCAATAGGGTTAGTTTGTGAAATAAGTATTTACAAACCATTGCGTATTAGAAAAGTTACATCTCTTGTACTTTTAATTGCATCACTTGGTGTTTATGTTATTTTTCAAAATATAATTTCACTTTTTTGGGGTGATGATATTAAATCAATTCGATTAGGAGTTGTTAAAACAGGAAATGATTTTTATGGTGCTTATATTACGGACAACCAAATAATAATAATCTTTATCAGCATTTTTCTGTTCATTTCTGCATTATTATTTTTAAAATACACTAAAATAGGCAAAGACATGCGAGCCGTTTCTTCAGATGAAGGATTAGCAGGTATCTTCGGCATTAACGCCAATAAAACCATTTTATGGTCATTTGGTATTGGTTCAGCACTTGCGGGAATTGCAGGAATTCTACAGGCATTCGATACAGACATTACCCCAATGATGGGATTTAATCTCTTACTTTACGGAATAGTTGCAATGATATTAAGTGGTATCGACAGCATATGGGGGCTTATTGGGGGGTCATTATTGCTAGCAACATCTCAACATCTTGGTGCATATTATATCGACAGCAAATGGATGGATGCCATAGCTTATATCGTTTTAATATTATTCTTGATTTGGAAACCGCTTGGATTTAGTGGCAAACGTCTTAAAAAAATTGAGATTTGATGGAATATATCTTTCACATAATGATCATAATCTTGCTCTATGTTATGCTTTCCCAAAGCCTTACATTAACAGCAGGTTATTCCAATCTCATTTCATTAGCCCATGCAGGATTTTATGGGATTGGAGCTTACACATCTGCGATAATATCTGTAGATTATGGCATTACTTTTCTGGAAACTCTGCCAATAGCAATGCTAATAAGTGGGATACTTGCAGCTTTTGTCTCAGTCATTGCATTGCGTACAGTTGATGATTATTTTATTATTATTACACTGGGCATCCAAGTCTTAGCGTTTTCCATAATGAATAATTGGATGAGTTTAACCCATGGTCCGTTGGGTATTCCGGGTATACCTGCCCTGACCATTTTCGGCTTTGCGTTCAACAGCAAAATTTCATTTTTACTCCTTACTTTAGTTTTAACTGCAATTGTATATTTAGTTTTGAGGAACATAACTAAATCTCCTTTCGGTAGGGTTCTCATTGCATTAGGAGAAGATGAAATATTTACAAAGAGTCTTGGCAAAAAAGTTTATCAAGCAAAAGTTGCCAGTTTTACAATTGGAGCAATGTTCGCTGCTATTCCCGGAGTTTTATATGCTCACTACATTAGCTATATAGATCCAACTAGTTTTACAATTGATGAATCTATTTTTATCTTATCTATTGTAATCATTGGCGGTATGAGAAACTTATGGGGTTCAGCTATTGCAGCGGCAATTTTGGTCATTTTACCGGAAGTGTTAAGATTTATCGGAATGCCAAGCAATATCGCAGCAAATATGAGACAAATAATTTACGGACTTGCACTTGTAATAATGATGTTTAAATACAGTAAGGGATTTGTATCCAAAAAATATGTCGGACAAGAAAATAAATAATTACTACCCAAAGGTCAAGCACATTTGCAATTCGCACAAGCCAACACTAAAACCAAAAATTGCAAAAGAGCTTGCCCTGCCGACAAGAAGGAAGAAAAACAACGAAACGGTAACAATGTGTATAAATCATTGGGCGGAAAGTTCTAATTTTAAGGGCGTTACATTTAATAAAATTTGTAGCGATTTGACAGGAAAGTGCTTCGAAATGCCCAACGCTTCATACCGCCACCGTTAGCACTCATTTAAAACCAAACTACAATGACAGACAATACAACTCGAAATTATTCGAAAATCACCCAGGAAGATTGGAATTCTTTAGTAGAACTAATTCCAATTATTGAAAGAACTGA
>Ga0114931_10009229_pt1 | contig 11843 bp, 16 predicted proteins | sample 2SBtaG_FD_89579 | JGI IMG/M metagenome (GOLD analysis project Ga0114931, IMG submission 89579) | Deep subsurface microbial communities from Kolumbo volcano to uncover new lineages of life (NeLLi) - 2SBTROV14_V59a metaG | ecosystem: Environmental > Aquatic > Marine > Volcanic | place: Kolumbo...
AGCGTGCGCGCCGAATGCGTGATGATGAACAAAGGCCCCTTCATCGTCTACGCGGTGCAGGTGCTCAATGACATCCTATCGCGCATGGACGCCCATCAGTACAAAAAGGTCTCGCGCTTGCGCAAACTGCACTGGTAACGGGCGCGGCGTTGCGACCCTGCTACAAGCGGGCATGCTCCGCCCCGGCGTGGCTCTGTTCGTAGCGTTCTTGCGCCTGCTCGGTGCGCTTGGCCGTGGGCATGGCCTTGAGGCGTTCGATGGGGATGGGCTCGCCGGAATCGATACAGCGGCCATAGGTGCCCTGGGCGATACGCTGCAATGCCTCTTCCACATCGCGCAGCTGGATAATGTGGCGATCGATAACGGCCAGGTTGATGTCCACCAGCAGATCCGCCACCGACTGTTCCTCCAGATCATGCACCTGGCCGGCCAGAGCGACATACTGCTCATTGTCAGAGTTCAGCAGTTCCTGGCGTATCTCCACGAGCAGAGCGTTTCGCCGTTCCTCGAGTAGGCGCTTGAATTCCTGGATTTGTTCTTTGCTCAGCACGCTACACCTCCTCGCATTTCGGCTCACGGGTTATCGGCATCGCAACCGCCTTCTCTCACCCAGATGCCGTAGTCGCAGCGATATAGGGCGGTGCCGCTGCAGACCCGCTGGCCATGGGGGAAGCTGATGTCGTTGAACAGGCACACGGGCTCGCCCGGCACCTCCTGACGCAGGACGTCCATATCCTCGTCGAACTCCTCGGCAATGGGCGAGGTGTTCAATTCGGGATCCGGCGATCCTACCTGATTGACGTGAATGTGATCGTTCATGGAGTACCTCCCCTGTCAGATGGTGGCGCCGAGAGGATGGTGCTTGCCGACCAGATACACGGTGCTGGCCTGCGGACCCTCATCGCCCTCCTCCAGGCTGAAGCGCACCTCCATGCCTTCCTCCAGCTTGTCGAAATCGGCATCGACCACGCTGTTGCGGTGGAAATAGACATCGCGGCCATCCCCGCTGGATGAAGCCGTGGTCCTGACTGGGCAAAATCGCCTTGATGCGCCCCGTGGGCGGTGGCTCGTGGGCCTTCACCTCGCCGCGCTGCTTGCTCGCGAAGCCTTCCAGCTGGCGCCGGGCGGCATCGAAGGCGTCGCGGATCGCCACGTAGACATCTTCATGGGCGTGATTCTTGTGCTTGTCGCGACTCACCACCACCTCCCCGGAGGGGACGGTGAGATCGATGTGAACCTGATAGAGCTTGCCTTTGTGGTGGTGCTTGTGGGGTGCCTCCACCGTTACCTGACACGACATAACGTGGCCGAAACGATGGTCCAGCTTGTCCACTTTTTCACGGATGACGGCCTCTACGGCCGGCGACGGGGACATGTCACGGAAGGTGATCTTGAGCGGCAGTTGCATAGTCTGTCTCCCCTCCAATTTTATTGATGACAACGAAAGAACCCCCCGGAAAATGCCCTGGCTACGACGGCCACCGGCGGATTTTTCTCAGGGCCTGTGTGTGATTTGGGGGTAGGGACTAAGACATACAAGGGGACAGGCACAGATTAAGACGGCGCCAGCAGCGAGTGCGATACGGCCAAGGGCGGTGCTGTCGGTCGGCGGCGGTCAGCGGATGCGCTCGAGGATGCCGTCCAGTTCGTCCAGGCTGTTGTAGTGGATCACCAGCTTGCCCTTGCCCTTGGCGCCGTGCTGGAACAACACCTTGGCCGAAAGCCGTTCGCCCAGCTCGTCCTGAAGGCGTCTGATGTCGGGGTCGATGGCCTTTTCGCCGGCCACCGGCTGTTGCACCACGTTGCCCAGGCGACGCACCAGTTGCTCCGTCTCACGCACGGAATAGCCCTTGGAGGCCACCTCGCGCGCGGCCTGGCTCTGCTGCTCACCCACCAGCGCCAGCAGGGCGCGGGCGTGACCCATTTCCAGGTCGCCGTGCTCCAGCAGGCGACGCACGTCGTCGTTAAGGGTCAGCAGGCGCAGCAGGTTGCTCACCGCCGCGCGTGAGCGACCCACCGCCTCGGCGGCCTGCTGGTGGGTCATCTCGAATTCCTCGATCAGCCGCGCCAGGGCATTGGCCTCTTCCACCGGGTTGAGGTTTTCACGCTGGATGTTCTCGATCAGGGCCATGGCGATGGCCGCCTCGTCGGCCACCACGCGGATCACCGCCGGGATGTTGTGCAGACCGGCGATCTGCGCCGCGCGCCAGCGGCGATCGCCGGCGATGATCTCATAGCGCCCGCCCTCGGCCAGTTCGCGCACGACGATGGGCTGCACCACCCCCTGGGCACGGATGGAGTTGGCCAGCTCCTCCAGACTCTCCGGGTGCATGTCGGTGCGCGGCTGGTATTTACCCGGCTGCAGGAGGTCGACGGGCAGCTCGCGCAGATCGGCGTCCTTGCCGCCGACGGTTTCGCTGGTCGCTGCCGCGGCGCCACCAAGGAGGGCGTCCAGGCCGCGGCTGAGGCCGCGTTTCTTCTTTACTGCCATAGCTGAATCCTAAGTATTGACGGCCTGCGTGGAACCACCCTGGTCGCGCCGCAGCATCTCGCCGGCCAGGGCCAGGTAAGCCTTGGCGCCGCGCGAGGCCTTGTCGTAGAGCAACGCCGGCAGACCGTAACTGGGGGCCTCGGCAAGACGGATGTTGCGCGGAATCACGGTGCGATAGAGCTTGTCGCCGAAGTGCTTGCTGAGCTGGGCGGTAACATCGCCGGCCAAACGGTTGCGCGGATCGTACATGGTGCGCAACAGACCTTCGATCTGCAGGAAGGGATTGAGGCTGTCGCGCACCTCTTCGATGGTGCTGACCAGCGCCGTCAGTCCCTCCAGGGCGTAGTACTCGCACTGCATGGGGATCATCACCGACTGCGCCGCCACCAGGGCGTTGAGCGTGAGCATGTTGAGCGACGGCGGACAGTCGATGATGATGTAGTCGTAACCCGTCGCCACCTGGTTGACCGCCTCGCGCAGGCGCCGTTCGCGCTGCGACATGGAGAGCAGTTCCACCTCCGCGGCGGTGAGATCGCCGTTGGCCGGCAGCAGGTCGTAGCCGGCCTCCTCGGTGTGCACGATGGCCTGATCGATGGCTGCCTTGTCGGTGAGCACGTCGTAGGTGGAGAGCCCCAATTCGTGCTTGTCGACACCGCTACCCATGGTGGCGTTGCCCTGCGGGTCCATGTCGATGAGCAACACCCGGCGGTGGGTGGCCACCAGGGAGGCGGCCAGGTTGACGCTGGTGGTGGTCTTGCCCACCCCGCCCTTCTGATTGGTCACCGCGATGATCTTTCCCATGTCCTTAGCCCTGTTGCTTGCCGCTGTTGTCGTGCCCACGGTGTGCCGGTGCGAGACACACCAGATGCCGCTGCTCATCTTCCATCCCCGGCACCCGCAGGCGATGGATGGCCACCACCTCGAAGCCCGCCGGCAGACTCGCCAACTCGTACTCCGGCAGGGCACCTTTCATGGCCAGCAGACGCCCGTCCTCGGCACAGTAGGTACCGGCCTTGTTCAGCATGTCGCCGATGCTGGCGAAGGCACGCGAGATGACCGTGTCGAACGCTTGCGCCGGCCGCCAGGCCTCCACCCGCGCGTGTACCACGCCGACGTTGCCCAGCCCCAGTTCCAGCACCGCCTGTTGCACGAAGCGGGTCTTCTTGCCATTGCTGTCAAGGAGAACGAACTCGCGCTCGGGTGACAGCAGGGCCAAGGGGATGCCGGGCAGGCCGCCGCCGGTGCCCATATCCAGCACCCGTCGGCCATGCAAATAGGGCAACACGGCCAGGCTGTCGAGGATATGTCGCACCACCATCTGCCGCGGCTCGCGCACTGCGGTCAGATTGTAAACGCGATTCCACTTCGCCAACAGGGCGACATAGGCCAGCAGCCCTCGCTGTTGGCCCGCATCCGCCGCGATGCCCAGCGCCACAAGGCCGTCGGCCAGGGTCGTTTCCAGGGCGGATGCCGGCGTCGCGCTCATACCGCTGCAGCGCTCAGGGGGCCGCGGCCAGGCGGCTGAATTTGGCCAGCGCGCCACTCATCTTCCGGATGATATCCGCCCGGTGAGCGATGCCATGGCGGCGGGCGATGTAGGCCGGATCGTCGTAGCTCAACCAGACCTGGCCGACCTCGTCCTGCCACGCCAGGGCCTTTATTGGCAGATCAATGCCGGCGGTCTGCCGGCTGGTCATCAGGGGGCTGCCGAGGCGTGGATTGCCGAAAATCAGCAGCTCGGTGGGCCGCAGATCGATGCCCACGTCACGCGCGCGGGCATCATGCGGCCAGCGGGCGACGATGGTGATGCCCTGCTTCGTCAACACCGCCTGCAAGCGGTCGATGGTGGTCTTCACGTCGTGATGGCTCTTCAAACTGACCAGGCCGTCCACCGCCGGGGCGCCCTGTTCCTCCGCCCACGCCGGTTCCGTACCCAGCAACAAAGCCACGATGACTAGTAACAGTCGTCTTCTCATTCCCTCTCCCCTCTCGTGTTGGTGGTTTATCGGCACCCCTCGGTGCCCGGGCTCTTGATGGCCCTCGTCACGACTCGCCGGCCACGCGGCGCGCCTGTTCCAGGCGGCAACGCTTGAGGTGCACCAGGAGCAGGGAAATGGCCGCCGGCGTGACACCGGGAATGCGCGAAGCCTGGCCGACGGTGGCGGGCCGCTGGCTGTCGAGCTTCTGCTGCACCTCGGTGGACAGGCCGCGCACCCGACTATAGTCGATGTCCTCCGGCAGGGGCAGCCCCTCCTGCCGGCGCTGGCGTTCGATCTCCTCGCCTTGGCGCTCAATGTAACCGGCGTATTTGCACTGGATCTCCACCTGCTCGGCCACCACCGGATCGTCCACCCCCGGACCCGCCCTGGACAGGTTCATCAATCCCGCATAGTCCACATTGGGCCGGCTCAGCAGCTCGCACAGGCGTGCCTCTTTGCTCAACCCCTGCCCCAGCACCCGCTCGGCCTCGGCCTGCGGCAGGCTGCCGGGATGGACAAAGGTCTCGCGCAGGCGCTGCCCTTCGCGCTCGATGGCCTCGCGCTTGGCCGCGAAGACGGCCCAGCGTCCCTCACTGACCAGGCCCAGCTCGCGGCCGATGGGTGTCAGGCGCAGGTCGGCGTTGTCCTCGCGCAACAGCAGGCGGTACTCGGCGCGCGAGGTAAACATGCGGTAGGGTTCCTGGGTACCGCGGGTGATGAGGTCGTCCACCAGCACGTCCAGATAGGCCTGGTCACGACCCGGCGTCCACGGCACCTCGCCGCGGGCCTGACGGGCGGCGTTGATGCCCGCCAGCAGGCCCTGCGCGGCGGCCTCCTCGTAACCGGTGGTGCCGTTGATCTGGCCGGCGAAGAACAGCCCACGGAGGTGTTTGGTCTCCAGCGACGGGCGCAGGTCGCGGGGGTCGAAGAAGTCGTACTCGATGGCGTAGCCGGGGCGCGTGATGTGGGCGTGCTCGAAGCCCCGCATGGAACGCACCAGGGCGTACTGCACATCGAACGGCAGGCTGGTGGAAATGCCGTTGGGGTAGACCTCGCGCGACTCCAGACCCTCCGGCTCGACAAAGATCTGGTGTGAGGCCTTGTCGGCGAAGCGCACGATCTTGTCCTCGATGGACGGGCAGTAGCGCGGCCCCACGCCCTCGATGACCCCGCTGTACATCGGCGAGCGATCCAGCCCGGCGCGGATGATGTCGTGGGTGTGCTCGTTGGTGTGGGTGATGTGGCAGCAGACCTGGCGCGGGTGCTCGCCGGGCGTGGCCATAAAGGAAAAGCTGGGGATCGGATCGTCGCCAGGTTGCTCGGTCAGTTGGCCGTAGTCGATCGACTTGGCGTCGATGCGCGGCGGGGTGCCGGTCTTCAGCCGCTCGACGCGAAAGGGCAGTTCGCGCAGGCGTCGCGCCAGGGCGTTGGCCGGCGGATCGCCGGCGCGCCCGCCTGCCTGGCTCTGCAGGCCGATGTGAATGCGCCCGCCGAGGAAGGTGCCCACGGTGAGCACCACCGTCGGCGCCTGAAACTTCACCCCCATCTGCGTCAGCACGCCGATAACGCGCCCATCTTCCACCAGCAGGTCATCCACCGCCTGCTGAAACAGGCTCAGGTTCGGCTGACTCTCCAGCGCCGTGCGCACCGCCTGCTTATATAGACCGCGGTCGGCCTGTGCCCGCGTGGCGCGCACCGCCGGCCCCTTGCGCGCATTGAGGCGGCGGAACTGGATGCCGGCACGGTCGGCGGCGTGGCCCATGAGGCCGCCCAGCGCATCCACCTCCTTCACCAGATGCCCCTTGCCGATACCACCGATGGCGGGGTTGCAGGACATCTGCCCGAGGCTGTCGATGTTGTGCGTGAGCAGCAGGACTCGCGCGCCTGAACGCGCCGCGGCCAATGCGGCCTCGGCACCGGCATGGCCACCGCCGACCACGATGACATCGAATCTGTCCTGAAAAAACATATGGGTACACCGGGGGAATGTGGACCGGCCATTGTACTGATTGGCGAAAAATCAGCCAATCTTTCCTTGACTGCCGGTACAACCGAGAACGGGTTACAGTATCCGTACTCGCCACGCATTGCCGCGCTAAGCAAAGGCCTAACGCGAACCATCACATCACGCCCCAAGCCAACGAGACAGCATGAAGATCGAACTCACCCCCATCGGCATCATCCACTCCCCCTTCCGCAACCCCGCCGGCTCGCCGATACAACCCTCGGGCGCCAAAGGCGTCAAGGGCAGCATCGAGATATTCGAGGAATACCGCGCGGGTCTGCGCGATCTCGAAGGCTTTTCCCACATCTATTTGCTGTACCACTTCCACCCCAGTACCGGATACAACTTGTCGGTCGTACCCTTCATGGACACCCGGCCACGCGGCCTGTTTGCCACCCGCGCGCCGAAACGCCCGAACCCCATCGGCCTGTCCATCGTCCGCCTGGATAAGGTCGAAGACGGCCGCTTGTATATCCAGAACGTCGACGTCCTCGACGGCACACCCTTATTGGACATCAAACCCTTCGCGCCGCAGTTCGATGCGCAACAGGAGGTGCGCGCAGGCTGGTTGGAGCAGATCACGAGCAACGTCGCCGAAGCGAAGTCCGATGAGCGCTTCAAATAGGCCATCCGCCACACCAGGCTTGCACAGGAGGTGCAATGGGTCGATTCTTCCCGTGACTGCCCGCACCGGACACGCCGCATGGAGAAGACCACGGCGAACAAATCTTTTCGTGCGCTAGCTCGATCACTAAAGAATTCGTGTTCGAGGCCGCCAATCACCGGGAAGTGCAACAGCAGCACCGACTTGGGATACACCGTTCGGCGTGGAGCAGTCGCCGCCGGTGGATCATCCGTACCATCGAGCTATTCCGTTACCGGCATGCCAACTATTCGATTTGATAATCCGCAGATGACACGCTTTTACAAAAACCAACGAGGGATTGTGATGAATATATTCAGCCGTCTGCTAGCCATTGCCATCACGGTGTGGTTACCGTTTACCCAGGTATACGCTGAACCGAGCACCCTTACTGACCCGTCAGAAGGATTGATTTGGGCTGGCTGCGGTATTACCAAAAAGGCCTTCATGCAAGAGCTCGCCGTGGCCTATGAGAAAAAAACCGGCATCAAGATCGAAATACAGGGTGGCGGCGCTACGCGTGGCATTCGCGATGTGCAAAAAGGAACAATCAACATCGGTGGTGCCTGCAGATCCACGATGGAATTCAACAGCAAAGAGCGCTTCGTCAAGCAGATTCCGGTTGCCTGGGATGCGATTGTCTTCATTGTCAACAAAGACAACCCGGTTGATGACATTTCCATCGAACAAGTTCGTCAGATCTATGAAGGAAAAATCACCAATTGGAAGCAACTGGGTGGCAACAATGCAGCAATCGATTTGTATGTTAGAAAAAGTCCGCTATCCGGGGTTGGCTACACCCTGAGAGAACTGGTCTTTTATGACAGTGACGGCGACTTTACCTCTCGTGCACATAGCGTAAAATCTTCCGGCCCTGCGGAAAAGGCCGTGGAAAAAAACCCCCAATGCCTTTACTGCAACCGGGATCAGCAGCGCCCACCGGCGCAATGTCAAATTGCTGAAAGTCAATGGAACTGAACCCAACTTCGAAACCATCAAGAGTGGTTCATACATCCTATACCGCCCCCTGTACCTGATCACCAAGCTGGTCGAAAAAAACCCCCTCGTGCTGGATTTCATCAAGTACGCAACCAGCGAAGAAGGCATGGCAGTGATCAGGAAGACCGGCACCGTTCCCTATTCTGATGCCCTCAATCTGTTGTCCAATCAGTACCGTCAAAACGACCGGATCATGTAGTCACTACGCATTGCTTATGGGAAAAATTGATGACCATGAAAACGCCAACCACCTATGATGAATATGTAGACTTGGTACACCAAGCGGTGTACGAGGTGGACGAGATGCGCGCCAGCATCGAGTATGACCCCGAGGACATGGAGCGTTGGACCGGCCTTCTGGACCATCTGGACGACGTGCTGCGCCAGATGTATGCCGAGATGGTGGAGGACAACTATCGCTTCCCCACCAACCTGGACCTGCCCTTCATGCCGGTGATCAAGCGTTTCGGCGCTGATTTTCCCCTCAAACAGTTACTGCTCGTCATCAACCAGACCCATAAGAACGGCCTGAGCCATAACTAAGGTCACCCCTGATCGCCGTCCTGCTGCTTATCGTCTGCCGGTTACACAAGCATGCTCCGGCATTGCCTCCAACCCAGTGACAACGTGATTGCACGGTGAGGGCATGGCCTTCAAGGCGCCAGTTTGCGCTCAGATGGCTGAGCGATGTGAGTTTGCCGGTACCGCAGCCAATGCCCTGTGCGGCGCAAGGCCTCCATCGAAGCATCCCTGGCCGAGAGGTACCCGCCCAGCGCTGCGTTGTGGCGGTTCGAGCCCATCATCGAAGCTCTGTGGGAGCCTGCACCAGCTGAGGCAACGTCAGCAGGTTCGATCGTCGGTTTACAAACTCAGCGAGGCCTGACATAACCGGACCGGCCGGGGAGAAAGTGTATTAAGGGGCGGAGCACTTCCTGAAACCGAAGACGACGGGTGCTGTAACATGACGATAGAGCATTAAATCTCGCGACCATCTTCCGCTTTTTCTCTGTCCGATGTTTCCTTTTTTCCCTTGATCGCATCCAAGGCCTTGTCGGACTTTTTCCGTGCCCATTCGGCGGCCTCGGCAGCACCTTCTTTCGTGGCTTCCAGAACTTTGGCTGTTTTTTTATCGCCCCACTCGGCGGCCTCTTTGGCACCTTTTTTGCCCGCCTCCCAGCCCTTGCTGGCGGTCTCTTTGGCCTTGTCCCAGAGACCTTCTTCGGCCAGGCCGGTGGTCGGAGCCAGGACGATGATGGCCATCAACAGGGCGGCGATTTTTTGCTTGGTGTCATTCATGAGTGTCTCTGTGTCTTGGGTTGTTTGCTCGTTTGCTAGCGTTACATTTAAATTGATACTTGGTAGGAGCGGTCCTCGCTCCGCGATAATATTTCCAAGTCACCATCGCATGTGGCGGAGTGTCCGCTCCCATTGAGATGCCTATTTATCGTTGGTTTTTAGGGCGGCCAGGCCGGCGGCAAGGTCTGGGTAGTGCAGGCTGACACCCAGTTCCTCGCGCAGTTTGCGGTTGTCCAGTCGGCGCGACTCCTGCAGATAGGAGAGCATGCCGGCGCTCATTACACGTTCCGCCTCGTCACGGCTGACCTCGGGCGGCGGTAACAGGCCGAGGGTGTGGGCGACGTCGATAAAATATTGCGACATGGTGCCGGGGTGGCCGTCGGCGACGTTGTAGACCTCACCCGGGTGGCCGCGCTCGGCGGCGGCCATACAGATGGCGGCAAGGTCGTCTTGATGGATGCGGTTGGTGTAGGGCGATTCGGCCTCGGCGAGGATCGGCAGGCCCTGCTCCAGTCGTGCCACCGGCAGTCTTCCGGGGCCATAGATGCCGCCAACGCGCAGGATGACGTAGGCTACGCGATGTTCGTCCGCCCAGGTGCGCAGTGCCTGTTCGGCGTCCAGCCGACGCTTGCCGCGCGGGGTCTGCGGAGCGGTGGGTTGGTCTTCATCGATCCATGCCCCGGCGCAGTCGCCGTACACGGCAGTGGTGCTGATCAACACGATGCGCGCTGGCAGGGCCTCGCGCCGGATGGCCGCAAGCAGGTTGCGCAGGCGGGGGTCGGTGTCACCTTCGGCCGGCGGCGGCGCGAGGTACAACAGCACTTTGCCGGCCAACGGCAGATCGCACAGGCTTTGCGCGCGGTCGAGATCTCCCTGCACCGGTATGATCTCAGCCGCCCTCAGGCGACGGGCGCTTTCTTCACTGCGTGCCAGGCCGGCTGTTTTCAGGCCACGATCTCGGGCGATTGCGCCGATACGACGTCCGATGTCACCGCAACCAACGATAAACACATCATTCATGGGTGGTCCGCTCTTGATGCTTCACGCATAATCGACAGCGTTGATAGCGTAGCGTTCACCATGCCGGCATCGCACCTGCCGTGGCCGTTTTCCTACCTGCGGTATTCAAGTCTGCCGATATCCTTCCCACACCGATTTGAAGATTCATTCATGACTTTCATCGTAACACTGCAACCCTCTGGCCGACGCTTTGCCGTCCATCCGGATGAAACCCTGATCGCCGCCGCACTCCGTCAGGACATCCACCTGCCCCGCGGCTGCACGCGTGGCGTCTGCGGCATCTGCCTGGCGAGGATCCTTTCCGGCTCGGTGCACTACGAGAAGACGCCCCAGGCATTGAACGAGATGGCGGATGACAGCGGTTTGATCCTACCCTGCTCTGCGCGCCCCCTCAGCGACCTGGTGCTGGAGCTGCGCGAGGTGGGATCCGGTGAGACGCTGGCCGAGGGGGTACCGACGCGGGTAACAGCGGTCGATTCCCTCGCCGAGGGGGTGTTATGCATCGTGCTCCAACCGCCCAAAGCCCAACCGCTGACCTATGCCGCCGGGCAATACATCGATGTGCACTGCGCCGACGGCCTAAAGCGTAGCTTCTCCATCGCCGCTGCACCGCGCAGCGACGGCGCCCTGGTGCTGCACGTGCGCATCGTCCCCGCGACCCCGGCCTCGCTGTGGCAGGTGGGTGATGTATTGCGCGTCGAGGGGCCCTTTGGTGGCATGCGGCTGGATGCCGACTCGCCTCGGCCCAAGCTTCTCCTCGCCGGCGGCAGCGGCGTCGCCCCTTTCGTTGCCCTGCTTGAGCAGGCCTTCGCCGATGGCCTGGCACAGGAACTGTGGCTCTACTGGGGTGTGCGGCGCAAGGAAGATCTGTATCTCGTCCCCCAATTGCAGGCCTGGGAAGCGGCACATGCCAATTTCCACTTTGTGCCGGTGCTGTCGGAGGCGCCGGCGGACTGGACGGGCCACAAGGGGTGGGCGTTCGCGGCGGCGATTGACGATCTCGGTGGCGCTGTGGTGAATCACGAGGTCTGTGTCAGTGGCCCGCCGGAGATGGTGCAGTCGGCCTATGCCGCATTGCTGGCCGCGGGCCTGTCGCCGGTCGATTTCCGCTCCGACATCCCACCCACCAGTTAGCGCAGCTCGTCACGCACGTTTGCAGGTGTGCTGACCGACAGCAGTAACCCTCAGGCGTTGGCCGCGTCGATGCCCGGTGGTGGCGGCGGACTGATGGCCGGCAGGGCCTTTTCCACTGCGTAGCCGGCGGCGACGGGTTTGTCGCAGCAGCCACTCGACGCCAGCCCCTGGCGGTAGTAGGTCAGCGCGGCATCGTGCTCGCCCATTTTATCCAGCAGGGTGGCCAGTTCGTAGCAGGCCTCGGCGCTCGGCCGCGCCTGCACGCTGGCCTCCAGA
>Ga0114931_10009230_pt1 | contig 11843 bp, 5 predicted proteins | sample 2SBtaG_FD_89579 | JGI IMG/M metagenome (GOLD analysis project Ga0114931, IMG submission 89579) | Deep subsurface microbial communities from Kolumbo volcano to uncover new lineages of life (NeLLi) - 2SBTROV14_V59a metaG | ecosystem: Environmental > Aquatic > Marine > Volcanic | place: Kolumbo...
GTTGATTAGTTGATTAGTTGATTAGTTGATTAGTTGATTAGTTGATTAGTTGATTAGTTGATTAGTTGATTAGTTGATATGTTGGCTTTTTTTAAGACCATAATCAACGCATCAACGTATCAACATATCAACGCATCAACGCATCAACATATCAACGCATCAACGTATCAACGCATCAACATATCAACGCATCAACGCATCAACGCATCAACATATCAACGCATCAACGCATCAACGCATCAACATATCAACATATCAACATATCAACGCATCAACATATCAACGCATCAATGAATTCAACCGAAAACCTATGTGCTATTTTCCCCTCAACCTGGCAAAGGGCGGCGGGGCAAACAATTGTATTCCCATGAGAAAAACGAAAAGGTTTGCTGTGCATCGAACAGAATGGCTACCCAATTCCAGATCCCCCCGGATCCTTCAAAGACCGATTTGGTTCATGGTACTATTCCCTTTAGCCATCCTTGTTCTTTGCCGGCAAACCGCTTTTTCTCAATGCCCCCTTCTTTGCAATGGCGAAATTACCATCGCCCTGGATTCAACCGGAACGGTGCAAATCACCCCGGATAAAATGTTGCAAAACCCGCTTGCTTCCTGTACTGGAAGTTTTTCTGTAAACATTACAGATACGTTGGGAAACAATTACGGCGATACCGCAAATGGCGCCTTGATTGGTCTTTCTTTAACGGCGACTATCACTAACGATAGCAGCGGCAATAGTTGTTCGAGCAATTTGACAGTTACGGATAATTTGCCTCCGGCGATTAATTGTGCAGACATATTTGTTCTTTGCACGGAATCTACTTTGCCGGACTCGGTCGGTTATCCCGTTATTTTGGAAAATGTAACGCCACCGGAATATTTAATTGTCTCATATTCAGACAATTACACGGACTTGGGGTGCTTCAGCATGGCGGGTGATTCAGTCGTGACTGCCTTGATTGAAAGAACCTGGATTGCCACCGACGAGAGTGGCAACAGCGATACCTGCACCCAAAATGTTTGGCTCCTGCGAGCCACTTTGAACATGGTCGAATTTCCCTTGAATTTGGATGGTTTTGAAAGCCCTCCCCTGGAATGTGGCACGGGAAATCCAAACGACCTAAGCGTAACCGGACAACCTACTATTAACAATAATCCTTTGGACAATTCCGGTGATTGTGAACTCGTAAGTTCATTCAATGACCAAATTCTTTCGGTTTGCGGAGGGGCAGTGAAGGTCATCCGTACCTGGATCGTTTTTGATATTTGTACGGAGGACTCCCGGATTTTTGTGCAAATCATCCGGGTAAACGACACGCAGCCGCCGCAAATCGTTTGTCCCGAGGATGTCGTTTTTAATTCTTTTTCCACTTCCTGTGGAGCGCAGGTTTGGCTGCCTGATGCTACTGCCACAGACCAATGTTCGGCAGTGACGGTGACTCCGAGTTGGGAATTTGGCTCCGGGCAGGGACCATATAACAACGTTCCGGTGGGAGCATATTCGGTGAATTACCTGGCGGAAGACGGTTGTGGGAACCAATCTTCCTGCACAATTATGGTTCGGGTGAAAGACGATGACCCCCCCACCCCGATTTGCCAATCTAATGTTACAGTCCCTCTGCAAGAAGATGGTACGGCTTTGGTTTTTGCCGAATCTTTCGACAATGGCAGCCACGACAATTGCGGAATTGATTTTTTGGAAGTAAGCCGCGATGGGGTGTTCGATGAATTTGTCAATTTCGATTGCACCGACCTCAACAGCCCCGTTCAGGTAACTTTAAAGGTGCATGATGCCAACGGACTTGTAAGTCAATGTGTAAGCAATGTGATTGTGGAAGATGCCGTGCCACCGGAGATATTGTGTCCCCCGACAAGTAGTTTGGACTGCGGTGCCGATTTTGCCAACCTTGGCTTGACGGGACAGCCTTTTGCAACGGATAATTGCAACGTCAGCGATCTAGGTTATTCAGACCAGTTGAATTTGAACACCTGCGGTATTGGCACGATTACGAGGACATGGACGGCAACGGACGAAAGCGGGAACTCAACAAGTTGCACCATGACGATAAATGTTTCGGACAACACCCCATTATCTGTCAGTTTCCCAGACGACATTGTGGCCTTTGACTGTGGCTTCGACACCGACCCCTCCGCGACCGGTGAACCTATCCTCAGCGGCAACGATTGTGAAAATTTAGGAATTACCAACACCGACTTTATTTTCTACACCGCCTTTCCGAGTTGTTATCAACTTGTTCGAAATTGGGCGGTGATTGACTGGTGCGTTTATCAACCCAACGACCCCGATAATACTGGCTTTTGGGAGCATACCCAAACCATCGAAGTGCTTGATAATGAGGCTCCGCAACTTAACTGTCCCGCAGATTTGACGGTAGCAATTCAGGACGGGCAGGCTTGTGCCACTTTCGTAAATTTGGAGGATGCGATTGCCACCGATTGCAGTGAGGAAGTGGTCATTTCTAATGATTCCCCCTTTTCCGACAAGGGCAATGCCAATGCAAGTGGCGTCTATCCAATTGGCACACATTCCGTCACTTTTTCGGCAACGGATGGCTGCGGCAACACGGCTGAATGCAGCCTGCAATTGACGGTGGTGGATGCGCAAGCCCCCTCGCCTGTGTGCAATAACGGCGTGTCTGTCAGCATTCAGGACAATGGTACTGTGACGGTGACTCCCTCGATGATTGAAAATGGCAGTTCGGATAATTGTACGCCTTATGAAGACTTGATTTTTCAGGTCAGCCCCAACACTTTTTCCTGCCAGAGTTTAGGTACTCAGACCGTGACCTTGACGGTGACGGATGCCAACGGAAACAGCGCTTTTTGTCAAACGACAGTGGTCGTCCAAGACAATTTGGCGGTGTGTCAGAATGCATCTATCGCTACTATTGCCGGCAAATTGGCGGCGGAAAATAACGAACCCTTGAGTCAGATGTTAGTTGGCTTGAGTGGCGGCATCTCCATCGCCCAACACACCGATATTGACGGCACCTTTGACTTTCAAGGCTTGCCGATGGGAAGCACTTACACCCTCACTCCGACTTACGATACAGACCCCCTGAATGGCGTAACGACCTTTGACCTGGTACTCATTCGGAGGCACATTCTGGGAATTACTCCTTTTGATACGCCCTACAAAATTATCGCTGCCGACATCAATGCTTCCGGTTCGGTGACGACCCTCGATTTGGTGGAATTGCAAAAGCTTATCCTAAACGTCTCCTTAGATTTTGAAAAGAACTCCTCCTGGCGATTTGTGGATGCAAGTTATGTATTTGCAGACCCCTCGAATCCTCTGTCGGAGCCTTTTCCCGAAAGCATCTCTTTTGAAAATCTGGGAAACAACCAATTTAATCAGGATTTCGTCGGCATCAAAGTGGGCGATGTGAATGGCAACGCCCAAACAGCCGGTTTTAATGGCGGCAGCGAGGACAGAAGTTCACGTAAATCATTGGTTCTCAAACTAGAAAACCTTGAATTCGAGGCGGGTCAGGAATATGCCATCCCCTTCGAAGCAGTTGATTTTCACCATATTCTGGGCTATCAATTTGCCTTGCAATTTGACCCGGAAGCATTGGAATTTACTGAAATGGAAACTGGAAAATTAGAAGCCCTGGAGCAACAGAATTTTGGATTTGCCCTCCTGGAAGAAGGCGTATTGACAACGAGTTGGGAAAATATTTTTGAACAGGATTTAGACGATGACGAACCCTTGTTTTTTTTAAAATTCAAGGCAAAATCGAACGGTCTTTTGAGCAACCAATTGAACATCAGCAGTCGCTATACGCCTGCCGAAGCCTATTCGGGCAGCTACCGCACAGACCTAAACGATGTTGAGTTCAGGAAGGTAGCGCTCGAATTCGAAACCGCCAAGACAGAACGACCCGAATTGTATCAAAATCAGCCGAATCCTTTTTCGGAGAACACCAAGATTGGTTTTTATTTGCCGCAAGGCACTTCGGCAACGCTGCATGTTTATGACCTTTATGGAAAAGAAGTGTATCGGCTGGAGGGTAATTACACGGCAGGAAAACACGAATTGGAAGTGGATTTGGGTGGAAAAATGATGCGCTCAGGTATCTTATTGTATGAATTGGAAACCCCCCTTTACCGAAGTCAGCCGAGAAAGATGATTGTTTTGAAATAACAGGATTTGATGTGCCAAGACAGCTTTAAAAGATAATTTAGAATCAAAAGACTAGCAACAACAATAGGTTTAAGATAATTTAGAATCAAAAGACTAGCAACAACAATAGGTTTTTGGAATAGGTCGGTTGCCGGGACGGTTCAAGGGAGTCTGGCTGGAAAAGATTTTCGGAAGGCTTCTTCGAACCGTGCCGGGACCACCTCTTTTCAAAATTATTGGCATGTTTCATTTTGTTGTTGAAACGTATTAATTTAAAATTAAAAATAATAAATTTAAAAAACAACTACTTTTAAAATGCTGGTATTAAATGCTTTAATATTGTGTTTTTAATTAAATTTTTCATTTTGGTGATAACATTTATTTCAATCTGTATTTTTTTATAAAAGACCCGGTTCTGAATCTACAATTCTATAGCCAACCAATTCTCAGACACTATTTACACACACATAAATGAATCGTAAAACCGGGCTTGAATAACACCTGAAATCGCAGACAGGAGCGCGTTCCATTTTTGGGAATACGCGCCTCCTGCCTGCCCGGTTCTGTGTGTCCTTTAATCTTCACTTACACAAACTAACGGGGCTAGCGCCCTAAAAAAATGGAGCATGATGCTAGCATCATTGTCCTGCCTGTTGGCATAGCCTTCAGCCGGTCAATCTTTGCGGCAAGCCAAACTCCTGAGTAAGGACAATTCAAACCAAAATCTTATGCGCATTGAAAATTATTTAAAAATTAAATTGATTCCCATGAGAAAAAAAGAGTTTACTATTTGGAATTCTGCCAAAGGAGGGAGTTTGGCGAAAGAAAATAGCAGCCGAATGAAAGGGGAGGTAGGATGGTTTCTTTCCGAATGCGCCTGGACAGTGGTGCGTTTGGGGCTATTCCTGCTTTTGTGGATAGGCTGGAGTACTGCTGCGAAGGCACAGTGTACGCTGGTCTGCAACGACAATGTGAACGTTTCTTTGCCGGGTCCGGCTTTCGGTTGTGAATTTGAGGTGAAACCAGCAAATGTGCTTCAAGACACGGGTAGTTGCCCCGGGTCTTTGGTCGTAACCATCATGGACCAACTGGGCAATGTGATTCCCGGCAGCCCGAAGCTGAACAGCAGCCACATTGGGCAGACCTTTGTTTTTCAGGTCGCTGAAGCAGGCGGTACCGGGAATTCCTGCTGGGGAACTTTGGATGTGGAAGACAAACTGCCGCCGGATATTACCGGCTGCGATTCGGTCTCCGTTTTTTGCATCCAAAACACCGACCCCACTATGTTTGGAGGCGATGCACCTACTCCCACTATTGAGGATTGTTCCCCCAATCCTACTTTAGCTTATGTAGATGCTTTTACCGACGGGACTTGTGCCGACACCTTTAGTTTGGTCATTAACCGCACCTGGACGGCGACGGATATTTTTGGCCATTCGAGTACTTGCGTGCAAGTTATCACAGTCAAGCGGATTACGTTGGCAAACCCCTCGTTCACGCCGGCATGTCCTTCGAACAAAACATTCGAATGCAATGCCGCTTCGATGCCAAGCACCGACCCCACGGCCACGGGTTTCCCACAAATTAACCTGGGCGGTCAATTATTCGATGTCGTTCCGGGGGCGGACAACTCCTGTCAGTTGGCTGCTTCTTTCAACGACGAAGTGTTTGACATTTGCGGCGGCGGGCTGAAAATTTTGAGAACCTGGACGATATTCGACTGGTGTTTGCCGGCCGGATCATCTATCAACCCATTCTCTTGCATTCAGGTCATTAAGGTGGAAGATACCACCCCACCCAATTTGACTTGCCCGGCAACCATCGTAGAGGGAAGTGTTTCGAGCAGTTGTTCCACTTCCTTGGTACTGCCACCTGCGACGGTTTCCGACGATTGTTCCTCGGTGGATGTAAAAGTATTGACCCCGATGGGGCAAATAAATGGCAATGGCGGCTTGTTACTCGATGTGCCTGTAGGAACCCATTTGATTACCTATGTAGCTACCGATGCCTGCGGAAACATTTCAACTTGCAAGTCCAACTTGATTGTGGAAGATGACACCCCGCCGGTGACGATTTGTGATGAATTCACCACCGTCTCCCTGACGATTGACGGCACGGCGATTGCTTCTGCTGCTTCTTTCGACGACGGCAGCAATGACAACTGCGGAATCACAGGCTTCAAAGTGCGAAGAATGCCGAATACCTGCCAACCGGCAGGCACTGTTTTTGACGATTTCGTGAACTTCGATTGTTGCGATCTCGGTGAACCGGTCACGGTCGTTTTTCGGGTTTTTGACGCTGCGGGCAATTATAATGATTGCATGGTCACGGTGTCGGTGCAAGACAAAATTGACCCGGTAATCGTTTGCCCTCCGAATAAAACGATTGCTTGCGGAGACCCCATTCCTCCTTTTGCCACCCCTATTGTTTCGGACAATTGCCCCGGGGTAACCATAGATTCAAGTGAAGTCAATTTTATCAACTCTTGTGGGGTGGGGACAGTTGTTAGAACCTACACGGCTACGGATGTCGCGGGAAGAACGGCGACTTGTCAGCAAACTATTTTTGTCCAAAATTTCAACCCCTTCGATGAAAACGACATTCTGTGGCCTTCGGATTTTGAAACTTTTGCATGCGACCCGCTGCTTGAACCGGAGGATTTGCCTTCGGGTTTCGCCCAACCCTTCGTAACCAATGATGTTTGCGATTTGGTAGCGGTGACGCATGAAGACCAATTGCTGCCGGTAAATCCGCCGGCTTGCTTCAAAATCCTTCGTACCTGGATTGTCATTGATTGGTGTCAGTTTGACCCCAACGACCTGACCCCGCAAGGATATTGGCAGCATGTGCAGGTGTTGAAAGTCCAGGATTTAGACAAACCGGTACTTACTTGCCCCCCTGATATTACCGTCAACAGTACAGAACTCGATTGTGGACCCACTTTGGTTCAGGTGGATTCGGTTTCAGTGGAAGATTGCAGCAACGAATTCAATGTTTCCACCACAGTTGATTTATTTAGTGACGGCAGTACAGACTTGGTAGGGTCTAACTTGAATTTGAGTGGCATCTACCCCATGGGAAAACATACGGTAACCGTGACGGTAGAAGACTTTTGCGGAAATCAGTCGGATTGTTCTTTTATCATCAACGTGATAGACGGCAAAAAACCGACCCCCGTTTGTGTCAACGGACTTAGTGTGGACCTGATGCCCGACCTTGACCCGAATGGCGACGGAGGAATTATTCAACTAAGCCCGGAGATGTTCAATGAAGGAAGTTTTGACAATTGCACCGACCCGGCCAATTTGCAAATTTTCATAGAACCTACTACCTTCAGTTGCATCAATTTGGGTACTAATATTATTAAAATGACCGTCGTTGATGAGTCGGGTAATAGCGACTTTTGTGAAACCTATGTCATCATTCAGGACAACATGGGCGTTTGCCACTTTGATGAAACCTTGGTCAATGTTGCCGGGGCAGTTCAAATAGAAACAGGCACAGGGGTGGAAGATGTGATGGTGGATATTAGCGGCAACGGACCCGCTACTGCACCAGTGTTGACGAATGGAAGCGGCGATTACTTGTTCAATGGGCTTCAGGTCAATTACGACTATACCTTTACACCCGGAAATGATGCCTCTCCCTTGAACGGCGTCACCACTTTCGACCTGGTTTTGATGACCCGGCATATCCTGAACGTTGAAAAATTCGACTCTCCTTACAAACTGATTGCCGCCGACGTGAATAATTCAGGTACCGTTACGACTCTGGATGTGGTGGAACTGAGGAAGATGATTTTGCAAATCAATACCACTTTCCCAAATAACACCTCCTGGCGGTTTGTTGATAAATCGTACCAGTTTCCGGATCTCGAAAACCCGTTCCAATCGCCTTTTCCCGAGGTGGTCAGCATCAATGATTTGACCACAGATAACCTAAATGCCAATTTTGTAGGTATTAAAATCGGCGACGTGAACGAATCGGCTATTCCTTCCAACTTGTTGGGAAGCGAAGACCGAAGCGCTTCATCAACTGCCGGAAAGCAATTGACCTTTTTGGTCGAAAATCCAATGCTGGAAGCCGGCCAAACGTATGGCGTGGCTTTCAAAGCCAAAGACTTTGTCAATATTTTAGGGTATCAGTTTACCCTTCAGTTTAACCAAAACATTCTCGAATTTCTCAACATTACTCCGGGCGAATTAACGAATCTTTCAGATGCAAACTTTGGCTTTTCAATGCTGGACGAAGGCATCATCACCACCAGTTGGAACAATATTCAACAGGGACAAACAAAAAACACACTTGTCGAAGACAACACAACACTATTTAGCTTGAACTTCCGGGCGAATGCCAACGCAAGGCTGAAAGACTTGCTTGGCATCAGTTCCCGATACACGAAAGCAGAGGCCTATGCCGGCGATGCCGGTTCGGGCAATACGAACTTTGAAATGTTAGATGTCGCTTTACAATTTGACGACCGGGCAGAGGGGAGTAGTGGTTTTGAATTATTCCAAAATCAACCCAACCCCTTCCGGGACGAGACGACGATTCGGTTCCAACTGCCGCAAGCCAATGAAGCGACCTTGCGAATACTGGATGTGTCCGGTAAAATCCTGCGCGTGATTACGAGCAATTTTGCCAAAGGCTACAACGAAATACGCATCGGCAAAAAAGAATTGCAGGGCACGGGCGTTTTGTACTATCAATTGCAAACCCCAACCCACACAGCTACCCGAAGGATGATATTGATTGATTAGCAACAAGGAACAATGTGCGATTTTTCCCGAAACCGATTTAAGTTTTCCTAAAATCTGGTTTTTGGGATGACCTCTCTCTGCTACGGCGGAGGGGGGTTTTTTAATGGAAGAGCTTGTTGGGATTTTTTGGTTTCGAGGGGAAAAGCGGCATGTTTCATAAAAGACGAAAAGCAGTTTACACTTTTGCCACGCTCGCCCCCGACCCCTAAAGGAGAGAATCCACCTTCAATCACTTGAAAATCAAAGTCTTGCGGGCGGTGTCTCCCCTTTATTGACCGGGGGCGAGCGATGGGAATTGTCAAGTAGCAAATGAAACATGCCAATTATTCATTTTAAAAAATGTGCTGGTGACAATTTGGAAAACAAATTTCAAAGCTTCTTAAAGCAACTGGACTGTTTCTCCATGTCAAAAGTCGAATAAAGCAAATTGGAAAGCCAAAAAAGCCCAAACTTTTTTCCGGCTAGAGGCTTTTATAAGAATATCTTAATCATTTGGCTTTTCAGACCACATAAATTAATTTATTTTCTATATATTTACGTCCTCGAAACTCAAACCCAAATTGTTGTTCCAAAAAAAATTAAAATGAAACTTAATAAGCGTTCACTAAAAGTGCTTGGTTTGTTGGTCGTCCTTTTCGTCGGTATCTCTACGACTTACACAACGGACCACGGCAAGTTCTTCGAAATAGCAAAGAACATTGAAATTTTCACCAACCTCTACAAAGAAATCAACACCTACTATGTGGATGATTTGGACCCGGCGAAATTGATGCGCACGGGGGTGGATGCGATGTTGGAATCGCTGGACCCTTACACGAATTACATTTCCGAATCGGAAATTGAAGGCTTTCGCTACATCACGGAGGGGAAATACAACGGAATCGGGGCTCAGATAAAGATCATAGATGACTACATCACGATTACCGAACCCTACGAAGATTCACCGGCCTTCAAGGCGGGTCTGAAGGCGGGCGACCAATTGGTTGCCGTGGACGGTCATCCGGCAAAGGGCAAATCCTCAGAAGAGGTGAACGAAATTTTAAAAGGCTATCCCGGCACGGCCGTGGAACTGACTATTCGCCGTCCGGGCGAAGATAAAGACTTGAAAATCAAGCTGGTCCGGGATGAAGTTCGCGTTCCCAACGTTCCGTATCACGGGATGGTGTCTGATGGAATAGGCTATGTCGCGCTGACCACTTTTACCCGGCAGGCGGGTCGCAATGTTGCGAAGGGGCTGAAGGCCTTGAAAGAAGAAAACCCCAATTTGAAGGGGGTTGTTTTGGACCTGCGGAGTAACGGCGGAGGGCTGTTGGCGGAAGCCGTGAATGTTTGCAATGTCTTCATTCCGAAGGGAGAATTGGTCGTTACGACCAAAGGAAAGGTCAAAGATTGGGACCGGAGTTTCAAAACATTGAACCCTCCTGTTGATGCTGAAATTCCGTTGATCGTTTTAATCAACAACAATTCTGCTTCGGCTTCCGAAATTGTTTGCGGCGTCATGCAAGACCTGGACCGGGGGGTATTGATTGGTCAGCGTTCCTACGGGAAAGGCTTGGTTCAAAATACCCGCGATGTCGGTTATAGTTCAAAAGTGAAAATGACGACGGCAAAGTATTACATTCCAAGTGGCCGCTGCATTCAAAGCGTCGAATACAAAGACGGCAAGCCTGCGCATATTCCGGATGAGCGAAGAACGCCTTTCAAAACGAGGAATGGGCGGGTCGTTTTGGATGGTGGAGGTCTAAAACCGGATGTTCTCATGGACCGCGACGGGGAATCGGATATTTTAAAAACGCTGCAAGAAAAGCCTTTGATTTTCAACTATGTCACCCAATATTGTTTGAAACACGAAACCATTCCGAGCGTGGAGGATTTTCACTTTTCCGAGTGGGATGGCTTTCTCCAATATTTGTACGAAAACCATTTTTATTACGACACGAAAAGTGAACAAGTTTTAGAAAAATTTAAAAAGCAGGCGAAACAAGACGGCTACCAATTAGAAAGTGATATCGAAGCGATTAAAGCTAAAATAATTGCCGCAAAAAAAGACAATTTGGAGAAACACAAGGACGCTATCGTCAATGAAATAGAAAAAGAAATTAGCGGCCGTTATTATTACAGAAAAGGAAAAATAAAAATAGGCTTGCGCAACGATAAAGAGATTAAAAAAGCGGTGGAAGTTTTAAAGGATAAAGACTTGTATGAACGTCTGTTGGTTGGTAAAAAACGATGAGCACGGAATTAGCAATTACGTTGATAAAAGTTGGTGGTTTCTACAATATAGGATTCGCCTTTTTCCATTTGTTTTTTTGGAATTTATTTAACTGGAAAAATGATTTGCGTTCATTGACTTTTATAAACCGTGCAATTATGCAGGTGCTTAATCTTAGTTTGACTTTTGCCTTTGTAATCTTTGGAGTTATTTCAATTGCGTTTGCTTCGGATTTGGCAGGCTCATCGCTTGGCCATGCGTTTTTGGTGTTGCTATTTCTTTTTTGGTTTGTGAGGGGCATAGAACAAGTCGTATTTTTCAAACTCAAATATTGGCGTTCGCGGGCATTTTTAGTTTTATTTTTAATCGGTGCCGCAATTTACGGAGTGCCTGCCGTTGTTGCACATTAAGCAACGATGAAAGAATAAGTAACGATGAAAGAATAACTTCCCCATTTGGACAGCTTCTTTTGCCCTTATTTTTCACTTTGGAAACAGTCATTATATCAACATGACTCTTGTTTCCAAAGCAAAAACTAAGAACAAAATAAACTCGTCGAAAGGAGGAACTTATTTTTTCATCGTTACTAACTTCCTCATTGGGACGGCTTCGGCATCCCGTCCGCTTGCGGTTCATTCACTTGAATGTCCACCGGACATTCACCCTGCGGGATCGTTCATTCATCCTTATTTTTCACTTTGGAAACAGTCATTATATCAACATA
>Ga0114931_10009231_pt1 | contig 11843 bp, 11 predicted proteins | sample 2SBtaG_FD_89579 | JGI IMG/M metagenome (GOLD analysis project Ga0114931, IMG submission 89579) | Deep subsurface microbial communities from Kolumbo volcano to uncover new lineages of life (NeLLi) - 2SBTROV14_V59a metaG | ecosystem: Environmental > Aquatic > Marine > Volcanic | place: Kolumbo...
CGTCAATCGGGCGGTTGGTTCCATGTCCAAAAAAGAGCTTGTGAGCTGTAAAACAGCTCGCTCCCCAGCGGATAAAATCCAGAATTGTCGCGAGTTGAGTTGTCTCATCCAGCAAATTTTCACCCGGGTATCTGTTTTTATGTGTTGTAAATTGTTCCAACTGTCTGTTATTTCACTAATTTAATCAATGTAACCATTCAGATTGCCGGTTGTTTTGTCACGAATCGACTACACTTAAAGAACTCAGGGCAGGGCATGTAAAGCACACATTGCCAACATGTCAAACAGTCAGAAAAATGTATGCTTGATCAAGAACTCTATACCAGAATAAATGAACAGGAAGATGGTGAAGACAGCTTGCTGTTTCTCTCCTGTCTTAACGCAATTCACGCCAAACAGTATCGATTGTCTCACTTCGGGCCAATTACAGAAAAAATTGGTCAGATGTTTCAACCGACGCTGTCAGAAACACGTACTTTACATGAAAACGCAAAAATGATTCAGCTTGATCCCGCTCTGGCAGCTAATTTTTTGCATGTTGCCAATGCAAAGTACAAAAGCAGTAGTATACCGGAAGCAATTGCCCAAATGGGAGAGGGCTCAGCCTATGTGTATATTCATGCAATCAATCAATCTGCACCATCAATCGACATTGGCAACAGTTTGATTGTACAGTTAAGTCTTGCGCTCTGGGAGCATAGTTATCTGACTGCTGCTTTTTGCGCGTTGCTGGCAAGTCATTTAAAAGGATATGACCCGGATAAAGCAATGCTTGCAGGATTGTTGCATGACATCGGCTCGATTCCGGTGTTGTCCATTGGCGCGCAAACTCCTGAATTAATTGGCGATCCTATACTGCTGGATACTGTTATGCGGCAGTTGAAAAATCCGCTTGGCGCATTACTCTGTCAACGCCTCAGGCTTCCTGATTATATCGCGCCTGCGATGGAACACGCTGAGAATCAAGACTATATCAGCAAGGATCCTGTCAACTATGCAGAGCTGGTCAGCGTTGCTCATATTGCAATGGAGCAGTTAAAAGAATCAGAGGTTGCAACTATCCCCGTGTACAAAAAAATCAGTCGTCAATTATTGAACAAGAAAACAGTTTACAATTTACTCAACGAGGCAAAAGAGGATTTATGGGAAACATACCGTATTCTGGAGGGCTGATCGACGTTAAGACGTTATAGTGTGGCATCAATCCAGGGACTCATTCTTGCTCTCAAACGCAGAATCGCCTGGCTATGAATCTGGCAGATACGCGACTCACTGACACCCAGGCGAACACCAATCTCGCGTTGATTTTCCTCATTTTCGTAATAGGCTTGAATAACCATACGCTCACGTTCAGGCAAGCCTGAAATTGCTTGTTGCAATGCTTCACGAAATCCTGTTTGACTGAGTCCTTCAAGTGGTTCAAGGCTGCTTTTCCCCTCAATGTCACTACGATCATTCAGTTGCAACAGTTCATCGATGCTTGAAAGACGCGTTTCGTGACTATCACGCAGGATTTTATGATACTCATCCCTATCGATGCCAAGTTTTTCAGCGACTTCAGCATCGCGTGCATCGCGTCCGGTCTGATGCTCAATCTCCTGAATTGCCAGTGATACCATGCGGGCTTTTTTATGCACGGAGCGGGGGGTCCAATCCAGTTTCCTGACTTCATCAAGCATTGCTCCACGAATACGGATCCCGGCATAGGTTTCGAAACTCGCCCCCTGGTTTTCATCGAAATTGTCATACGCCTCCAACAAGCCAATCATTCCAACTTGAATTAAATCATCGAGTTGAATTGTTTGGGGTACTTTGTTCAAGAGATGTTTAGCGATGCGTATCACCAGGCTTTCGTGTTCTAAAATCAATTCCTGGTGACTAGCCTGGTGACTAGAATGGTCGCTGGGCATTGTTGACAAGTGTTCCATCAGGCTGTTGCTGCAGATTCTGCATCAATACAATTAAACTGGATTAAGCGCTCGACAAAAAATTCCAGACAACCACGTGGTTGACTCGGGTGGTTCCATGATTCAATGGCATTACAAATTCCAAGTAGTTGCCGAGACGATACAGCATTCGGATAGCGGGTGACAACTGTTTGTTGTTGCTGAACAGCTCGTTTTAAATGGGTGTCGTAGGGAATTGAGCCTAAGTGGCACAGAGTAATATCAAATTGATGTTCAGTCATCTCGCATAAACACTTGAACAAGGATATTCCATTCTCCACAGAAGACACCATGTTACTGATAATCTGAAACCGGAACACATTATATTTTGAAGCGAGAAGCCTGATAAATGCACGGGCATCCGCCAATGACGCAGGTTCATCGCAAACGACAACGACAATTTCCTGTGCTGCGCGCGCAAAATTAACAGTGCTCATTGAGATCCCGGCTGGCATGTCAATAATCAGATAATCGACTTGATTATCCAGCGCGGAGAGCCCCCGGATGATACTGGCTTGCTGTTGAATATCCAGATTCGCCATCTCTTGCATTCCTGAAGCAGCCGGAATCACCAGCAAACCATCCTGTCCATTGACAACAATATCAGTGAGTGAACATTTTCCTGCAAGCACATGTGACAAATTGTAGTCAGGCGTTAAGCCTAGCATGATGTCAGCATTTGAGAGTCCGGTATCCGCATCCAGCAATGCTGTGCGATGACCATTCTTCGCCAGTGATACGCTCAGATTGGTTGCGATGCAGGATTTCCCAACACCGCCTTTTCCGCTCGCAATCGCAAGCACTCTGGCAGGCATTGGTTGGCTGGAAGGAATACATCTGGAAAATTGTTGATTTTGCATAAATTGTATTCGCCTCGTATCGCAGAATAAACGCTGTCTACTTAGTTTCCAGCAATCTGTATACCAGATTCCTGAATCCAATCAAGACAGCGCTCATGTGTTTATAAGGTCATGAAATATTTTTAGATATCATCTTTCTAGTCAATCCATTGCGAGGCATGATTCAATCAGAAAGCTGACTTCAATCAACACACGTGTGTCAATACGCCAGCTTTCTGACGTCAGTATTTTGTCAGCAAGCTGGTGAGCAGATAATAGATGCAGGCGTCTCTGAACAGTCACATATATGCGCATAATGTATATTATGTTAACTAGAATAGGTTGTTCGCGATTCACTATCTGTTCAGTCTGGTCGTTGCTGCCTCGCTTTTTTTCTGTGTTCGTAGGCTTGTTGCTGTTCAGGCGTTGCCGGAGTTTGATGTTGGTCTTTCCACTGTTGGTAATCCATGCCATAAACCTTTTCACGCGCAAGCGCATAATCCATCTCCATGCCACGTTGCTGAGCTTCAGCCAGGTACCATTTTGCAAGACAGTTTCGACAAAAATCAGCGACGATCATTAAATCCATATTCTGAACCTCAGTATGTGTTTGCAGATGCTCCAGAAGCCGTCTGAAGGTGGCTGCTTCAATCTCAGTTTGTGTTTGTTTGTCCATTGTTAAATACTCCTCTTCATTGTTACAAAAAATATCAATCCAGCTTTCGAAAATACAGATCAATCGTTTACGTATTTCATAACGAATTGATAAACAACAATTAATAGTCACGTCGACACGATTTCTCAGCACTAAACGGATCAAGCTGTTATGACCTTAAAAATCGAAAGCTGGGCTAAGATGGCTTGCATCATTTTGACTGTCAAGCGATAATTGCTCAGTTGTACTGTCAAATTTTCTAACAACCGGGTGCCGTTAACGCCAATGAAAAAAATACTCTGGGATTTTTTCCCGATTGTTTTGTTTTTTATCGTCTATAAACAGTTTGATATTTATATAGCCACAGCAACATTAATGTGTGCCAGTGCGCTACAAGTGTTAACGGGCTGGATTGTAACCCGTCAATTTGAAACCATGCATATCGTGACACTGGTTCTGGTGTTGGTATTAGGCTCTGCAACATTATTGCTCCAGGATGAGCGCTTTATAAAGTGGAAACCATCAATTGTTAACTGGTTGTTTGCAGCAGTTTTCATTGGCAGTCACTTTATCGGTGAACGTCCCATTATCCAACGCATGATGTCCAGCCATATTGAAATGCCGGATAACATCTGGCTACGTTTAAGCCTGAGCTGGATCTTGTTTTTCATTCTCAGTGGCATCGTCAATCTTATTGTCGTTTTTAATTTCGATACAAATACCTGGGTCAATTTTAAGTTGTTCGGCTTGTTAGGAATGACGCTGGTTTTTGTGATTTTGCAATCAATTTTTCTGTCAAAATATATTCAGGATGATGAGCATTCTGAACATTCAGATACAGGGGAAGTATAATCTGTGCTCTACTCGATTGTCTGTGAGGACGCTGATGCGAGCCTGGAAAAAAGGCTGGCAACCAGACCTCAACATCTGCATCGCTTGAAACAACTTCAGAAACAAGGACGTTTAGTCCTCGCGGGGCCTCAGCCAGCAATCGATAGCCTGGATCCCGGCCCCATGGGATTTACCGGCAGCCTGATTGTGGCTGAATTTGATAGCCTGGAAGACGCCAGGCAATGGGCTGCAGCGGATCCTTACCAAGCTGCCGGCGTTTATGCAAAAGTCACTGTTAAACCATTTAAAAAAGTATTTCCCGAATGAACCAAAGAACAGAAAAAATCAAACAGTTATTGACTGATGCGCTTGAACCAACAGAGCTGGAAATTGTCGATGACAGTGCAAGCCACGCAGGACACGCTGGTGTACGCGAACGTGGTGGAGGACATTATCGTGTACTGATTGTGTCTGCTAAATTTATCGATACGAACACTGTCAAGCGCCATCAAATGGTCTATCAGGCATTAGGCTCAATGATGCAGGCAGAAATACATGCGCTAAGTATCCAGGCATTTACTCCTGACCAAGTTAAACTTTAAGTAACCACTCAGCTTACCCACTATTTTGCCCAATCGCCGCGTTGAAAGTGCTCATTTATTACACATGTAAACTCCGCGCTTTCGCCTTGCTCTTGAGCAAACTAGCGGGCAATCTGAGCAGTTACAGAATTTCGCTGAGTAGTTACAACTTTAATTTATCTAAAATAGAATAGAGGATTCTCTGACATGAAACAAAAATTGATTATAGCGTCTGTTATTTCTGGCGTATTGTCGCTACCGGCATGCAAGGAAGGCTCAGACAACGGCATCTCTGATGCATTTCTTACCGAAGGCACCACTGTTGTCGCAACAGTCAATGATGCGCCGATTACCAAACAGGCTATCGATACAGTCAAAAGTGAATTCGCGAAAAGAAGCAGACAGCCGATGAATATCCCGGATGAGCGCTGGACTGAAGAGCTGGTTAACCGTGAATTGCTGTATCAGGAAGCCAAGAAAAAAGGCTTGTACAATGATCCTGATATTCGTACAAAACTGGCATTGTCCGCGCGCAGTATTCTGTCAGATGCCTACGTACAAGATTATATGAAGTCAGTACAAGTCTCTGATGAAGACATTCAGGCGGAATACAACAAGTATGTTGAAAAAATGAAATCACCTGAATATAAAGCGCGTCATATTCTGGTCAAGGATGAGAAAACGGCTAAGCAGGTGATTGCCAAGCTTAAAAAAGGTGCTGATTTTTCAGAACTTGCCAAAAAGAAATCAACGGGTCCATCTGGACCAAAAGGTGGCGAACTTGGTTGGTTTGTTCCTCAGCAAATGGTTCCTGCGTTTTCCGAAGCTGTTTCCAAACTCAAAGATGGCGAATATACCACTGAGCCGGTAAAAACCCGATTTGGTTATCACGTGATCATTCGTGACGCATCACGTGAAAAACAACCACCGTCTCTGGAAAAAATGAAGCCATCCATTACTGCCATGATCAAGCAGAAAAAACTCCAGGAGCACATCAAACAACTCCGTGAAACGTCAACTGTTGTCATTAATAAACCGGAACCTGCTCCGGCGCCTAAAGCCAGCAGCCCTGCCCCATCTGTTTCGCCACAACCAAAAGCAGCCAGCAAAACACCTGCTGCAAAAGCCCCTGCATCGCAATAGACCCCCTGCCCTCATTTACCGAGGATATTCCTGACACCACCAAGGCTCTGAATTATCGGAGCCTTGACTTTTAAGCAGCGTGAACGGAATGAAGTGATTTCGTGAACGTTCCTAAGCCGCTGCCTGGTCGTTCTGAATAAGCTCAGATATTGGTGATGGTTTGCCAATATGATAGCCTTGCGCATGATCAACCCCGATTTCGCCCAGCAAGGTAAGAATTTCATTGTTTTCGACAAACTCAGCAATTGTTTTCAATCTCAGTGAATGGGCAATATCGTTCATTGATTTGACCATCATCAAATCTTTTGAATTGTGATGCATATCCTTTACGAATTGTCCGTCGATCTTTAAATAGTTAACATCCAGGTTACGCAAGTAGGAGTAAGACGCGTAGCCACTGCCAAAATCATCAAGCGAGAACTTGCAACCAAGCTTGCTCATATGCTGGATAAATTTTTTCACATAATCAAAATCATAAATCGCAACTGTTTCAGTAATTTCAAAGGTTAACATTGATGGGTCAAAATTAACCTCGAACACTTGTTCAGTGACAAAGTTAAGAAACGATTCGCTCGCCACTGACTGTCCTGACAGGTTAACTGAAAAGCCATCCAGGCGAGCCACCAGATCAAGATGGTCATCCATCCATTGCATGAGATTACTGATGACCCAACGATCAATGTCAGGCATTCTGCGCAATTGCTCACCCGCTGACAAAAAACTTCCGGGGGGACCAATACGACCTTTGGAGTCCAATACCCGTAACAAAATTTCATAATGCTGACCACTGATATCATTTTGATTGTCACCACTATACCCTTCAATCTGGACAATCGGCTGACAGGCTAAAACCAGTCTGTTTTCGGCCAGCGTTTTATCAATATGCCCTGCCCACTCGAGCTGCTCAGCGCGTTGCTGCAGCTGCCTGTCTTTATCGCTATAAAGCTTGATATGATTTCTACCGGATTGCTTTGCGCTGGCGCAGGTAACAGCAACATTTTTAACTAACTGGTCAACTTGCAATGTATCCCGGGTAAATCCAATGATGCCAATTGACAGCACAACAGGAAAGCTCTGGTCTTGGTAGATAAATGGTTCACGGCGGATCCCTTCACTCCAACCCGAAGCCAACGAGTAAAAACTTTCAACGCTTGTATCCGGCAAGACCATCGCCAGCGACTGATCATCAATTCTTGCCAGCATGGAATGATTTGAAGAATGCAGGCGCATTCTTTTTGCTATTTCCTTAACGATTTCATCGCTGGCTTCCATACCACAGGCTTGACTAATCACCCTGTAATCATCAATTTCAACGACAATCAGTGTTGCTGAAGACTTAAACTCGGTTTCACGTAAATAGGTCAATAATCCCTTGCTGTTGGGCAAATCAACGCGTGGATCCAGCAGTGAATTATGACGCATTCCGCTGTATACTTTCTCAACAACTGCATGTTTTGCGCGTGTTGCAATGGGTTGATCCGGGCTATTGGTTTTGTTGACCAGTTTTTCCTGGTAGCGTTCGATGAGCTGACGTCGATTGAATTCAAAGCGTTTGACACCGCGTTGATTGACAAAGACCGACATCCAGGGCTCAGTTCCCAGCCAAAGTAATTTAAGTGTTTCCTTGCGATTCTTGCCAATAACAAATTCAAACCAGTCTCCAACCCGGAGACTGTCAATCCACTGACATTTTTGGTCGCCGTCGCCATCAGTCGGTGAGCTAAAAGCCTTGGGTTTGATTTTCATCAGTTTTGTCGGCCTGAGTACTCTTGGTGTTCCAGTGCCAATCAGTAAAGCGACCAATTCAGCGATGATGTTGTTCTGCTTGCCAACATCAACACTTATCTCACTTAATTGTTCATTGACTAAATCCAGCAATCCCTGAACTTGCTGCTCAGAAACCGAAACAGAATGTAAACCATCGGTCACAGCAAGCCAGGTCATCAAGTTTTCAATAACAGCGGTTATTCGTTGCCATTGATCACTGTCCGAACCATCTCGTAGTTCGGTTCGACTCATGACATCCCGCCAACCAATCTTGAGTAATCTTGGTACAACAACAGGTACTTTTTTCCCGCCAAGCATTTCATCCAGTTTCTGGTTAACTAGTCGCTTGGATTTGCGTACCCGCTGTTGACCTTCGCAGGTTTCAATTAATTTTTTTTCGGTTTTCCTGCGGTTTCTTTGGGCCACGTCGGCATATTTATGCAATTTAGCCTTGGCATCAGCGAAAACTTCTGGCCGGGTGGCGCTGTCTCTGACGATGCGCTGAACTAACACTGAAAGTTTTTCTCTGATTTCAGCCGCCCAGCTCTTGTTTGAATGACCAATCAAACTAATCACTTGATCAAGCAAATCAATAATTTGCTGCACAACATCGGCCTTACTACTATCAGCACTCGTCAAGACATAATGCAAAAATGGCAGTTGTAATTGCTGAATATATGATGTACATGTCTGGGAATTTGTTTGGGATTTTAATGACTCAAAAATTTGAGTGGTTGTACCCAATGTTGTGGATTTCTGCTGATCGATCACTTGTGGATCGTTCTGATCACCCAGCAGATCAGATAAAATTTGCTCTTGTAACAGCTGTATTGACTCATTGCGATTAACATTCACCGGGACCAGGTTATCAATGACTTGACGGGCCTCTTCCACGCTGTCTACCACAGGAACTGCCTGGGCAGGAAGCGACGACCACACTTGAGCCATCCCGGGGGTTGCCATTTGCATGGTCTGCAACATCCGGGTCAGTGAATCGAGCTTTGCAGATTGTTGCGGGGAGTTGCTCTGTGGTTGCTTGGATTCATCTGCATCTGGAAGTTGTCCATCAGACTCAATACTTCCTGTTTCCAGTGCCCCATCCACTTTCCTGTTCACTCGACCGACTTTAGCTTGAGTGCTGCTTGCAGGATAACCTAGTTCACTCAGTTCCTGACTCAACTGCTGATAAAACTGCCCCAGATACTGTTGCAAGCCTTCTTCAAGACCAGGATAGATTAACGCCCGTGTCTCACTATCAATACTCGCTGCACAGAGCGCGCTATTAAACGAACTGCACAAATTCAATGGAACAACAATATTGTCACGCTGGGCATCGTCAATGTGAATCATCTGTGATAACTGAGCGGTCAAAATAGCGAGCAACTCCTCATGTTGGCGCTCAATACGCTTTGACATTTCCTCAACGGCCAGCCAGTCTTCAAATTCACTTTCATCAACCAAAGTCAACTCGCTCTCAGATAATGATTGATCGAAAGATTCTGGCTTATTCTGTTGATGATCATCTCTGAACAAAACTTGCTGCTGCGCATTGAGAAATTCATCAAGCAACTTGAGTTTTTTGGATTTTATTTCTGTCAGCGCTTCAAAATATCTGTTCGCGTATAAATTATTCTCCGGGGACTACATTCGATTTGAAATCTGTTCATAGCATTCATCCAGACACTGTTCAGCCAAACCGGGTAACAAGCGGTTAAGCAGATCAATGACAATCTGAGTTGTCTTACGCTTGTCGATTAATCGACTTGAATCTGGATTTTGGCCGACGACTGCGCTTTGTTGCGCTGATAGACTGGCAAGCGCATCAAGCACCTTCGATGATTTTCTGACCAAAAGAACGCTTAATCCGTCTTTACATAAGCGCGTTATTTTGGCATCAACAGAACACGTTGATGAACCGTTTGGCTCATCAATAGAGAATTGAATTGTTATCGTCTTGCCCGGGTACAAGTAAGCAGGAATCCGCTGATCCCTGGTCAATAAAAACATGCCCTCCCAGGAAAATTCTTCAATTTCCACTGACAACACCTGAGCGCCATTTTGCAACACAATCGCTGGAATACCTAACCGATAACGTGTTGTTTTCCGATGTTCAGAGTCAGCATTAGAGCTAGCTTGCTTTACCATTGCTTTGATATTTCCATCAGTTGTGCAATTACATGTCAGCTTCGCTCAGTTACAGTTGCTATCGGCTGGCTGATTCAGCGCCGAAAGTTGTGAATGCGAAGCATCGTCTGGTCAAAGACCGATTGTTTTCCAGTAAGTATAGTCACAGATTGGAAATCAACATGCTGGACTGCGCAATCACAGCCGCAAGGAAGCAAGCATACGGGAGAGAACACAAATGTGTTGACAATAAAGAAAATCGTGCTGTCTTATGAAATTTTGAATGTGTACTCAAAATCTTACTGTAGACGGGGATATGAAACCGGATCTGCAAGCGAATAAAAAAAGCAACGCCTCTGATTAACAGCTTAAGATCACATTGTTACAATGTAGTAAAATCTGTTTATAAAAGTAATTTCTCAGCTCCCCTCTGGCAGGAAGCAACTTCGGCGTCAAAGAACGCTCATGGCCCATATCATCTGCGCGTTTTTTCTGCAGTTGATCCTGCCAGAGGCAAATTAAAAGTTAATACGGCTTCTATTCTCGGACAGCCTCCTGGACATTGAATGTCTGACTTAAGGAACGTTCACGAAAGAATGCGTTCAGGTTCCTTAAATCACTATGCTAAAGCCTGCATATGGACACGTTCCACTACAGACCAACACTGGCTGAATTGCTCAGCAGCAATAAGACACAGGCCGCTATTACAATGACTCCAATCAATACTCGACCGTAGATAATAGTTTTCGGATTCATCAGTCAACCTCCCGCTATTCAAGTGAAAACTCAGAAATCGTGTTTTTCTGACAGCTCCAATCATACGAATAAGAGACTGAATACAAACTGAAATTCACCACAGATCAATCAGACTGCCGCGAATCTTTGTGGGCTTTAGCTGACAATCATGTTTCCACGACCGCCAGATTGCCATCTGATTGCAGCCAGGCTTTGCGATCCTGAGCACGTTTTTTTGCCAGCATCATATCAATGCGCTGGACAGTGGCTTCAGCATCATCAAATGTTAACTGAACCAGTCTGCGTGTATCAGGGTTCATCGTTGTTTCGCGCAGCTGAGATGGATTCATCTCACCCAAGCCCTTGAAACGCTGAACATTGATTTTGCCTTTTATTTTTTCACGTTCGATACGTTGTAACTGCATCGCTTTCTCTGCTTCATCCAGGGCGTACATCACTTTGTTGCCGACATCAATTCGAAACAGTGGCGGCATGGCTACATAAACATGCCCTGCCCTGACCAGGGCCTGGAAATGCCTGACGAACAAGGCGCAGAGCAATGTGGCGATGTGCGCGCCATCAGAATCCGCGTCGGCAAGAATACACACCCGTCCATAGCGCAATCCGGACAAGTCATGCGATCCCGGGTCAACACCCAGCGCAACAGCAATATCATGGACTTCTTTCGATGCCATCACCCGGGTTGGATCAACCTCCCAGGTATTGAGAATTTTTCCACGCAGCGGCATGATAGCTTGAAATTCACGGTCTCTTGCTTGTTTGGCTGAGCCACCGGCAGAATCGCCTTCAACAAGAAATAATTCAGTTTGAGCGGGATCAGACGAAGTACAATCCGCCAGCTTGCCGGGCAAACTAGGACCAACACCGGTTTTTTTGCGTACCACGGCACGCGCGCTGCGAATGCGTTTTTGCGCGCTTTGTATAACGATTTCTGCAATGGCATCACCCTGAACAGGGTGCTGATGCAGCCATAAGCTGAACGCATCTTTGACTATTTTTGAGACAAATCCAGCGCACTCTCTAGAACTCAAACGCTCTTTGGTCTGACCGGAGAATTGCGGGTCCTCCAGCTTCACTGACAGCACGTAATGACATTGGTCCCAGATATCATCCGGGGTCAGCTTGACTCCGCGCGACAGCAAGTTTCTCAAATCACAGAATTCACGTAAGGCTTCAGTCAGTCCGGTCCGAAAACCGTTGA
>Ga0114931_10009232_pt1 | contig 11838 bp, 9 predicted proteins | sample 2SBtaG_FD_89579 | JGI IMG/M metagenome (GOLD analysis project Ga0114931, IMG submission 89579) | Deep subsurface microbial communities from Kolumbo volcano to uncover new lineages of life (NeLLi) - 2SBTROV14_V59a metaG | ecosystem: Environmental > Aquatic > Marine > Volcanic | place: Kolumbo...
GAGGGGGCTGCTCACACAAACATAACTGCAAAATACCGAGGATCGGATGAAGGTACTGGTACCAATAAAGCGCGTCGTCGACGCCAACGTCAAGGTCAGGGTCAAGCCGGATCACACCGGCGTTGATCTGAATAATGTGAAAATGGCAGTAAACCCTTTTTGTGAAATTGCCATCGAAGAAGCGGTCAGGCTGAAAGAAGCCGGCAAAGCCGAGGAAGTGATCGCCGTTACAGTGGGACCTGGCGCAGCACAGGAACAGTTGCGGACCTGCCTGGCTCTTGGTGCAGATCGGGCTATTCTGGTAGAAACCGACACCGAACTGCAGCCTCTGGCGATCGCCAGAATCCTGAAGGCCCTGAGCGACCGGGAATCCCCGGATCTCACAATATTCGGGAAACAGAGTATCGACGGTGATAACAGCCAGACCGGCCCCATGTTCGCAGCGCTGAGCGGCATGCCACAGGGTACGTTCGCATCAGAACTCAATATCGAAGACGGTAAGATTACCGTTACCCGGGAAATCGACGGCGGTCTGCAAACCCTGCGCCTTTCACTCCCGGCTGTGGTGACCACGGATCTTCGCCTGAACGAACCCCGTTATGCCTCGCTTCCGAATATCATGAAAGCCAAAAAGAAACCCATGGATACCACAACCCCCTCCGAGCTCGGGGTCGAAGCCGAAAACACTCAGGAAATTCTGAGCGTGGAACCGCCGCCGGAACGCCAGGCCGGTATCAAGGTCGAGAGCGTTGAAGAACTGGTCGACAAACTGAGAAATGAAGCAAAGGTGATCGCATGAGTATTCTTCTAGTAGCCGAACACGACAACGATTCGCTGAAGCCTGTTACGCGCAATGTTCTGACGGCGGCATTGGAAGTTGGGGGCGATATTGATCTGCTGGTTGCCGGCTCCGATTGTGGTTCTGTGGTGGATCAGGCGGCGGGATTACCGGGAGTCAACAAGGTACTGCTCGCCGACCATGCTGCTTATGCCCATCAACTGGCGGAAAACATTGCAGCCTTAGTGGCCGATCTGGGTGCCGGTTACAGCCACATTCTGACTGCTCATACGAGCCTCGGGAAGAATTTTTTACCACGTGTTGCTGCGTTACTCGGAGTAGGGCAGGTATCAGATATTATTACGGTAGCTGCAGACGATACCTTCAAGCGTCCCATCTATGCGGGAAATGCGATTGCAACGGTAAAGTCAAACGACGCCATCAAGGTGATTTCGGTGCGGGGTACAGGTTTCGATCCCGTTGCAGCGGAGGGTGGTAGCGCCAGCATCGAGGCTGTGGACTCTGTGCACGACTTAGGGCTTTCCGAATTTGTCAGCGAAGAGATCGTCTCCTCTGAACGCCCGGAACTTACCGCAGCGAGTATCGTTATATCCGGAGGCCGCGGCATGCAGAGTGGCGAAAACTTCAAGTTGCTGGAAGGGATCGCAGATAAACTGGGTGCTGCTATCGGCGCATCGCGTGCAGCAGTAGATGCCGGATTCGTACCGAATGACATGCAGGTAGGACAGACGGGCAAGATCGTTGCGCCAGACCTTTACATTGCCGTTGGTATTTCTGGAGCCATTCAGCACCTGGCTGGAATGAAAGACAGCAAGGTCATCGTTGCGATCAATAAAGACGAAGACGCGCCGATCTTTCAGATTGCTGACTATGGCCTGGTAGAAGACCTCTTCAAAGCGCTTCCGGAACTGGAAGCCCAGCTCTGATTCGTTATCTGCTGCGGGACCCGGTCCATCGGCGATGTAACTCATTCCGATGGGCTGGTTCTACGCGCTCTAGCGGAAGCGTTTAGCGGTATACCAGGTAACGGGCTGAGAGTGGTTATGCACTTCTTCAGCCACGTCTAAGATCATGGCGAACAGCGCCATTCTCACCAGCACCCCATTGTCGGTCTGTCGGAAGATGGCCAGGTTTGGATTCTGATTCAGATCCTCCGCCAGTTCCTGGGCCGCAGCCCTGGAGTCTCTCGGCAGCGGGTGCATGATGACGGTGTTTGGTTGGCAATGCTGAGTATAGATTGCCTGATTCAGTCGAAACAGTCCTCGGTACTTGTCTGCTTCCTCCTGGGTGGAAAAGCGTTCCTCCTGGGTTCGCGTGACGTAAAGTATATCTACATCCTGAATTCCCTGGGTTAGATCGTGACTCTGGAACACACTGTGACCGGCGTGTCTGAGCGAATCAACGATATCCTCAGGCGCCGGCAGCCCTGGTGGCGACACCAGATTGAACTGAATACCTTCGAACAGGTTCAACAACTTGCACAGAGAGTGCACGGTTCTGCCGTATTTGAGATCACCAATCAGGGCGATTCGGAGCTTGTCGATTGTTCGCCCTCGATCCTGCATTTCCTGCTGTATGGTGTAGAGGTCCAGCAGAGCCTGACTCGGATGTTCGTTTGGGCCATCTCCCGCATTGATCACCGGTACCCGACTGGCACTGGAAAATTCCAAAACCGAACCGGCGTCAGGGTGGCGCATCACGATCACGTCGCTGTAACCTGACAGAACTCTCGCCGTGTCATACAGAGACTCGCCCTTGCTCAGTGACGATGCCCTGACTTCAGTGGTCTCTCGAACTTCACCTCCGAGCAGGTTGAATGCACAACCAAAAGAGATTCGCGTACGCGTGCTGGGTTCGAAAAACATATTTCCGAGTATTGCACCTTCCAGCACACGAGTGATGCGCTTTCTGTGGGCATAGGGTTCCATCTCATCCGCCACCTCGAATATTCGTTCAATATCCACCCTTTCAAACTGATCGACACTGAGTATGTGACTGCCAACGAAATCCAAAATAGTAGTTCCTCAAACAATTCCCGCAACGGGATTCCTACAGGTTTTTATTTAGCTGCAAATACAGGTAACGGCCGGTGATGTCATAGGTTCTGGAATCATAGCTGTCGTTGAACGCAGCGGCGGAGAAGGGTGGTGCCCTATCCATCAGATTATTTACACCAAGGCTTATGCGGGTCCAGAAACTCATGGGTCCCAGATAACTGACCTGAAGGTTATGTACAGCCCACGCACCGATGGTGCGTTCAGTTTCGAGAATGGGAACGATTTCTTTCAGCCCGTTCACATAGTGGATCGTATAGTTCAGCTGGGCATATCGGTGGCGCCAATGCAAACCCAGGTTGGCTTTCCATTTGGGCAACGCTCCGCTGCCAGCCGAGGCTTCGTCACTGAAGGTACCGGCCTTGTCGACAATGGGGCTGTCCGGATCCAGGCGATCCTTGAAATAGCGTATGTGGGTGGCGTTCAACGTTAACTCAAAAAGTCCCAACGGGGTTTCCCCACTCTGGTAGCTCAGGGTGAAATCCAGTCCACCGACATCCCGTCGCCCCAGATTCAGATTGCTGGATAGAATTTTGACGATGTTGCCGTCTTCGTTCCGTATTACTCGATCCGGAAATGCCAGGGATCTTGCGTTTTCGTTGACGATGAACTGAGAGCTGGAAGCAACCACATCTCGCTGCTTGATTCGATACATATCGAGACTGGCATGTAACCCTTTCAGACGGTGGGGAGACCAGGCCATACCTACTGTGTAGGTTTTCGCTTTTTCGGGGTCCAGATTCGGATTCCCTCCACTCACTGAAAGAAACTGCACCAGCGTGGGGTCAGACTGGAGGCTGCAGCCGGGCAGAACGGCAATATTGCTGGACTCCCTGCAGGGATCACTCAGAAACTCAAAGGACTGGCTGTCACTTGCATGCAGTTCATACAGAGCCGGTGCCCGGAAACCGCTCGAATAACTCGCTCGGAACGTGAGATCGCCGACAGGTTTGTAACGTAAACTGGCTCTGGGATTGATGGTTGAGCCGAAATCACTATAGCGTGAAACCCGCCCTGCCAATCGAATGTCTAACAGTTCTGCATAGGGCTGATGTTTCCACACCGGTAACAGCAATTCAGCATAAGCCTCGAAGATATCCCGGCTACCCCGCGTCGGACCGAAATTTGCCGCTCCAACGGTGCGTTCTGCTTCAATCAGGTCATCGGGATGGGTCACCAGGGTTTCTTTTCGGTATTCCACACCGGAAGCCATTTCAATATCGCCAGCTGGTAACGAACCAAGCGAGAAGTCCAGATCGAAAATAGCACTGCGCAGTTTGCTCTGAGCTTTGCTGGTTACGCCGACTGCCAGAGAGTTGACCATCTGATCGGTGATACTTCCTTCTGGTCCCACCAGATTCAGAGGAACGCACGGAGCCTTACACCCTGCCGCAGCACCCAGTGCCTGCTGCAGACGTTCCGCTTCAAGCAGGTTGTGCACCTGCTCCTCACCTCGGGTTATGTTATCGCTGTAGGAAAAGTTCCAATGCAGCTGTTCCGTTGCGCCTGAAAAACCCAGAACCCAACGCGAGGAGCGGCTGATGTTGGTAAATCTGCGTGGGCCGAATTCGACCAGGCGGCGCCGAACATCAATCAGAGGCTCGCCGAAAGGATTGAAAGGGTTGTTCTCGCTGACGGTAAAGTCCCGGGATTCAAAACCGGTGAACAGGGGAGCAGGCGCTAAAGTATTGGTCGCCCGAGTGTCGGTGTACAAGCCTTCCAGATAAACCTGTATCGTCTCTGTCAGATCCATACTGAAATCACTGAACAGACTCCAGCGGCGCGAAGGTACGATCGCGGCAGTAAAGTTCCTGTAATCAAAACGGTCCTCTGAGGTGGCGGGTCGAAACTGGCTGGCATCGGTTCCCGCATCCTGCTCTGATGCAAGTATCACCACTCCATCACGGGTGCGAATTCTAGCAGGCACTGTGGCACTGCTGCGCTTGTCGATGCCACCTCGAGGCCTGTCATCTGCGCTACGACTCAAGCTCCGATCTCTGCTCCATACCGGCTCCTGTTTAAAATAGCTGCCACCCGCTGAGAAGCGGTGACGTTCGAACTCGCGCCCGAATAGGAGTGTACTGTTGAAGGTTTCAAGGTCACCACGGCTGGCGGATCCGACATAGGTTGTTGCGTCAAAACCGTCGAAATCCTTGCGCGTCACGACATTGACGACACCGGCAATGGCATCGGACCCATACAAGGCCGAAGCACCATCTTTCAATACCTCAATTCGGTCCACCAGACCGATAGGAAGGGTATTTAAGTCTACAGAACGGGCCAGGAATGGATCAGCATTGATCCGCCTGCCATTCAACAACACGAGTGTATTGCTGGCGGGCAACCCTCTGAGTGTGACTGTTGCGCTACCGTCTCCACCATTCGTAACCAATGTGCTGGTGGCATTGCCCGCCACCGAGGGCAGAAATCTGAGCAACTCTCCAATGTCCTGGTTTCCGGCCAGTTCAATATCCGGACGCTCGATTACGTCTACTGTGCTGGCCTCTGCGAGATCCGGAATTCGAATGCGGGAGCCGGTAACATAGTGCTCCCGCACAACCACCTGTTCTACAGTGGGCGGCTCAAATCGAGCTTGCTTCGATACCCGGACCTCTCCCGTGGTGTCTGCTGTCTGCCTTCGGCTGCGACAACCGGCTCGCACCGCGACCAGGCGCTTGTCGAGTACCTGGTAGTTGAGACAGGCATCTCCAAGCAGCAGATCCAGAGCCTGAGAGAGCTCATAGTCTCCATCCAATGGGGGTGCGGTATAGCCCAGCGTCGCCTGCTTTGGAAATACGATGCTGATTCCCGTCTGGCGAGCAAGACTCAAGAGCGCCTGATCCAGATCCGTTTCATGAATACTGAGAGTAACTGAGGCCCAGATGTCTGACATCATTGCCCCTTGAATCAGAATCGCCAGAATCCAGCAGATAGCATAGCGAATCCGGATCCATAGCGCTGACTCCCCTGCAGCTGAATGCCTCGAAATAAGGTTTCCGACGATGACGCAAATCCTGAGTGGGGTAACCGTACTATGCTAATTGAGCGGGCAGGGGAAGGCAAAAAGAAGATGGCCCGTGGTTCCCCGGCCGCGCCACAGAAGACCGGGCGTATTGGAACGCCAGGGGGGCGCTCGCAGGCGAATTTAGCCCGGTTTTTCAGCCAGAATGAGGATCAGATTATCAGACACAGACTGCCAGCGCAGCGGCAGACTGAGGCTCAACGCCTGCAGCATCAATTCCTGATCTTCCAGTTGCAGTACCGCTGACACGGGAGTACGAGCCAGCTGATCATCCACGACGGTCATGCGTCTGGGCAAATAGCGGTTCAGATCACCAATCAGCTGCTCGAGCGGAACGCCGTCGTATACCAGACGGCCTTCACGCCAGGCGGTTTCTGCAAGCGCGTCGACTCCCTGTTCGGAAATCTGTTCATCGGTGACCCGCACCTGCCGGCCGGCAGCGGCCCGATGATGTTTGCCGAGTGGGGTTTGAACTTCCACCACGCCTTCGGTAACGGTAACCTCCAGTTGATCGTTCAAGGTATTGACTTCAAAAGCAGTACCAATTGCCCTGACATCTCCATGAGCGGTATGCACGACAAAAGACCGATTCAGGTCTTTGGCCACCTTGAAGAAGGCCTGTCCGGTGAGCAACCTTACAGATCGCTCCTGTTCACTCAGATCAACTTCGATACGGCTGGACGTATTCAGATGAACGTGGCTGCCGTCAGCGAGATCCAGTGGTGTAATTTTGCCGTGTTCAGATTCATAGGTCGTGCCCGATGGTGCGAACAGGAGCGCCACAACCAGCATCAGGCTGGCGGCGATGGTAGCCGGAAACCAGAACCGGCGGCGACCTTCAAACCTTTTTACTGCGACCCTTTTTACTGCGATTTCGGAGAAAGGTAGATCCTTTGCCAGAGCCAGCCCATCCCAGAGAACCAGCAGTTCATCAAAGGCGGTTTTATGGTGCTCAGACGCCGCCAGCCATTCTGCAAATTCGCCACGCAATTCATTCGACCCATCACCGGCTTTCAGACGTACGAACCACTCTACCGCTGCATCTGACGCGAGGTCTCTCTCATTCCTGTCTGACTGGACTTCTTTCAATGTCATGCCTGCTAGCCGTCCGTGGGGCGCTGTTCGATGTTTCTAAATTGTAGGACGATTTTCAAAGCCTACCCCTCAAAAGCAATTTGTTACGGAATGTGACAAATGTCCCATTGGTTGCAATTATTCCCTGTTTCCTGTGGTGCTGATCACTCTGATGCCAGACGTTTTCGAAAATGCTTCAATGCCTGAATCATGTATTTCTCGACCATGCTGGTCGACACGCCCAGTTCCCGCGCGATTTCCGGATAGGACATATCCCGCCCACGATGCAGCAGAAAGGCGTGCTGACATTTAACCGGCAATTCAACCAAGGCTCTTTCGATCTGAGCCAGGGCTTCTTGAGCCGTGACAGATCGCTCTACTGACGGACTCGGCTCGGCTTTGTCCTGGGTTTCCGTTTCGAGAAATTTTTTTGCCAGCAGGTCCCGGCGTAAGCGATCCACCGCAAGATTTGACGCGGTCTGAAACAGAAACGCTTTCGGGTTGTCGAGACTTTCGGGGTGTTCCAGACGATGTATCCGCAGCCAGGCTTCCTGAGCAATCTCCGCGGCATCTTCCCGGTCTCTGAAGCGGGCCGTCAGGTATTTTAACAGTGGTATCTGCTGTTCCCTGAACAGGGTAAGGACGAATTGGTTTTTTTGCCTGGCCACCATAAAAATACTGCATGGGTTGACAGAAGAAAAGAGCAGGCATCATAGCATATCCCAGGTACTCGAAATGCTTGCGATATGTGCGCCTGACCCGGAAGCAACGCGTTTACCGAGCCAGACTTTCAGTGCCGGATGGTCCAGAATCCTGCGGCTGCGCAGGTCCCGACCGAGCTCCTCTGAGTCGATCGCCTTACAATCCAACAGGCTGCCGAAATCTGCTACTGCTTTCTGTTCATCGCCAAGTGCTGCAAGCAGAAAAGCACGCTGGATCTGGTAGGGATAGGAGTTCAATCCACTGCCATCTGCCTGTTCCACAAGACGCCTGGCAAAGGTGCGCCACTTCAGCAACTGCGCCGTATCTTCGAGTTCCCTGGCTGCAACGACGAGATATCCGAGTGACATGATTCTTGCAACCAGGTATTCCGGCCCGAGGTCGGCTTCCAGCATGCTGCGCAGATGCGCAACAGACCCTGCAACATCACCCTCACGAATTTTGGACAATCCGAGAAAGAAGTGCTCCATGGCAGTAAGTTCATCAAAGGGAAGGGCATGCCGGGCATGCCATAATTCGATCGCTGACTCGACACTGGAAACTCTCCCCGGTGTCCGAGACAGAAACTCAAGCCGGGAAAAATAAACTGAAGCCGCTCCAGGCGAGGCGGCTTCAGCTCGTTGCAGGTAGTCCTCAGTCGCACTTTCACGACCCTGTTCCCAGGCAATTCGCGCCAGCGCAAGATAGCCTTCGCTGGTAAATCCGTCCATTTCCACCAGCTGACGAGCAAACCTGCTGGCTTTCTCATACTGTGCCTGCTCCAGTGCGGCTCCCGCAGCGAGTCTCAGAAACATCGGGTCTCGCGGTTCAGATTGTGAAAGATTTTCGGCCAACAGTTTTTCTGATATCTCGTAACGACCCGTAAGGTTCGACGCGTTGATCAGATTTTGAGCCAGCACTGGCAATCCGGGGTCGGCTCGATAGGCGCGCTCATAAAGGTTGTATGCCTTAAGGTAGTTGCCACGCCACATATGCACGTTTCCGAGCCACATAAGTCCCATGGAGTAGTGGGGGTTAAGTGCAACCGCCTGCTCAAGCGCTGCCTCGGCTGCTTCGGATTGATGCTGGTGCAGCCTCAGAATTCCGAGAGATGCATGGGCTTCTGCCAGAGCGGGCTGGAGTTCCAGCGCTGCTTCGACGGCTCTCTGAGCTTCTGCAATGACAGTTGTTTCATCCACTCCTGGCGAATCCGCCAGCAGAACGAAACTGTCGGCAAGGCCACTGTAGGCCAGTGCGAATCGTGGATCGGTCTGAATCGCTCTACGGAAATACAGGACCGCCTGTTGCAGGGATTCCGGGTCCCGGCGATTCCAGTAGTGCCGCCCCAGCAGATAATAGTCGAGGGCTTTCAGGTCAGACGAGATCCGTGCAACACTCGACATTGCGGGTGGCTCGAGGGTAAATGCCCGGGCTACCTGATTCGCAATAGTGGTCTGAAGGTCAAACAGCTGACCCGACCGACGCTCAAACATACCGGACCAAATCTGAACCCCCGTGGCCGTGTCAATCAACTGGAGTGTCATCTTGAAATCCTCCTGAGAGCGATCGATTGTGCCCGTCAGAATCGCACCCACCTCAAGATTGCGGCCTGCCTGGCTGGGATCATACTCACCTGCGTGATAGTCTCGGGATACGGAAGCGGGAGCAACACTGAGGCCGTCGATCTGCATTAACGCCGTGCGCAATTCTTCTTCTATCCCCTCGCTGTAATAACTCCCGTTGTTCTGTGCTCTTGACCCGACTCCCCGGGAAATCAATGCCGGGTCCGGATTGTCAATCAGAGCATCGTCCCAAGCCACTCGAAAGGGCAATACCGCGACCGAGGTATGAACCGCTTTGGGTTTGGAGTTGATGCCAGCCAGAAACAGAAACTGAACGAATACACTCAACACCACGAATGCCGCGGAGAACACCAGCACTGGGCGTAAATGTTTCCAGGCAGGAGACGATCTGCCCGTCGATTGCAGGGGATTCTGTGCCACCTCAGATTCTGCTTCCGGAGTCGACGGGGAGGACGCAACCGGACGCGGTTCGATCAGCAGGCAGTAGCCTCGTTTGGGTATGGTCTTGATATAAACCGGTGCGGATCGGTCGTCCCCCAGGGCCGTGCGCAATTCCGAAATACAGCGGGTCAGGGCATCGTCGGTGACCACCCGTTGCTGCCAGACCTCATCCAGAATGGCCTGCCGACCCACCACTTCACCGGGATGCTGCACAAGATATAGAAGCACCGCAATCAGCTTGGGTTCCAGGTGCACGGAACCCAGGGGACCTTCCAGGGTACCCTCTGCCGGGTGCACAACAAACTCGCCCAGTTGGAAGGCCGATTGCATCCCCAACATGCTATTTCCCTTCATGCACCCCTTCAAAAGTATCCCTCCAACGCCGTTTGAACTTCACTTTTCAGGTTAGTTCCAGTCATCTCCGGGAAACCGGATAAACGAAGCTTTCCGAAGGTTTTCCGATGGTCTCCGCAGCAAATGATCGACAATTCTCCATCTATGCCTCCGTTCTTCTTCTGGCCAATCAGACATTGTAGTGCAAAAGCCACGGGAGTATAGACATGCCCACACAGAGAAACGGTTGCACAGCGGAAAATACCAGCATCAGATTCAACCTTGCAATTGTTGCCCTGATAGTCAGTCTCTGCTGGCAGAGCGCTGCCAGTGCGGACATCATCAAAACTCAGATGCTGACCGCGCGATCTTATGACTCCCACCTTGCTGCTGCTATCGATCTGGCTGAGCAATTCCTCACCAGTTCAATCCTGGAAGACAGGGAACATGTGGGTGCCATCCTGCGGGATGCCGCCGGCCGGTATTGGGCAACTCACGGCAAAGGAGGGGTATCTCAGGACACAGTCACCTTCAGTATCCCGAAACCCAGCGACTCTGAAATCGTCGCCTTCTGGCACACCCACGGCAGGGCAGGCTTCGCCAGAACCCTGTTTTCACCCGACGATGTCAAGATCGTCCGCTCGACCCGTCTGCCTCTGTATTTGCTGGCACCGAATGGAGACATCAAAATACTGCGCGAAGACCTGTTGACGGGACCAGCACGCTTGGGAGCGAACCGCCGAAGCGCGCTTACCACCCCGAAACAGGCGAGACACGGTCTGGTGGTGGCTCGCCGAAACGACCTACTGTGAAACTGAGACTCTACCGACTGCGCCGGTTCCCGGTGATCCCACGCGCTGGAATCCGGGTGAATGTGAAGTAATACCGGAGAAGACGTCACGGATGGGGATATGCTTCCTTCCTACAGCGCATCGCATTCCCACAGCGCATCGCACCCGTTTCGAGAGGCTTTTCTGTTGCCCGCGTATCTCTCCCGCCCCGTCACTGGTATCATTCAGCCTTGAATATCAAGGACCTGGAGCCATGAGCGAAGCGGCACGCTTTCCCGATTCCGACCCTGTCATCGAGCAGACTCGCGAAGAGCGACTACTGCCTTTTGCCTTTGCACGCAGAATGGGTGTCGCGTTATTGTCGGATTCCGGTCCGAATAATCAGAAGGCCCAGGGCGTCTATACCAGAATCCCGGATCTCACAACCTTGAGTGAGCTGCGCCGCTTCGCGGGCAGGCCTCTGTCTTTGCAGCAGGTTGCGGAGGGGGAATTCGAATCCCTGCTCGGTTCGGTCTACGCACGGGACTCCTCTGATGCGCGCCAGATGGTCGAAGACCTGGGAGACGAACTCGATCTCACGAGCCTTGCGGATTCCTTCAGAGAAACGGAGGACCTGCTGGAACAGCAGGACGATGCGCCGATTATTCGCCTCATCAATGCCTTGCTGGCAGAGGCAATCCGTGAAGATGCCTCTGATGTACACATTGAAACCTTCGAGAAGGATCTGGTTGTACGCTTTCGGGTGGATGGTGTATTGAGAGAGATTGTCCGCCCCAAGCGCGCCCTGGCTTCGCTGTTGGTTTCGCGCATAAAAGTCATGGCTAAACTCGACATTGCTGAGAAACGTGTGCCTCAGGACGGGCGTATCTCTCTACGAGTGGGTGGCAGGGAGGTAGATGTTCGGGTATCAACCATGCCGGCCAGTGATGGTGAGCGTGTGGTGCTGCGGCTGCTCGACAAACAGACCGGCAGACTCAAGCTCGAAAATCTCGGAATGGATGAGACCTCTCTCAAACGTCTGAGTGATATCGTGCATAAACCC
>Ga0114931_10009233_pt1 | contig 11838 bp, 11 predicted proteins | sample 2SBtaG_FD_89579 | JGI IMG/M metagenome (GOLD analysis project Ga0114931, IMG submission 89579) | Deep subsurface microbial communities from Kolumbo volcano to uncover new lineages of life (NeLLi) - 2SBTROV14_V59a metaG | ecosystem: Environmental > Aquatic > Marine > Volcanic | place: Kolumbo...
GGCTGGTCGAAGCAAACAGCGAGCGTCTGGCCCGGATCGAAAGCGGTGCGCAGACAATCGTCGGTGTCAATCGCTGGACCGAATCGGAACCCTCGCCGCTTGCCGGCGACGGTGTTAGCGGCGGCACCAACGGCAGCGCTTTTCTGACCGTCGGGGACGAAGTCGAGGCCGGCCAGATCGCCCGGCTCGAGGCCTGGCGGATGGCGCGCGACGAACGCGCGGTCGAGCAGGCGCTCGGCGAACTTCTGGCGGCGGCGAGCGAGGGGCGTAATATCATGCCGGCCTCCATTGCCTGCGCGAAGGCAGGTGTGACAACGGGCGAGTGGGGCTTTAGGCTGCGCGGTTTGTTCGGTGAATACCGGGCGCCGACGGGCGTTGCCAGGGCGGCGCGCAATACCGTCGGCGATCTGGACGAGGTCCGCGCCGCGGTCGATGCGGTCTCTGCCCGGCTCGGCCGGCGGATGCGGTTTCTGGTCGCCAAGCCCGGCCTCGACGGTCACTCCAACGGGGCCGAGCAGATTGCCGTCAGGGCGCGCGATGCCGGCGTCGAGATTTTTTACGATGGGATCCGTCTGACCCCGGCCGAGATCGTCGGGGCGGCGCGCGAAAATGATGTTGACGTGGTCGGGCTCTCGATCCTCTCAGGCTCTCACGTCGCCCTGGTCGGCGACATCATGGCGGGCCTCGCGTCGGCAGGTCTCGGCCGGCTTCCGGTGATCGTCGGCGGCATTATCCCCAGCGACGATGGCGACATTCTCCGGGCCGCCGGCGTCGCCGGTGTCTATACGCCAAAAGACTTCCAGATTAACGACATCATGCGCGATATCACCGGTCTCGTCGCAGAGCGGATCGGTCAGGAGAGCGCTGTGGCCACTTGAGGCATTGCGGCCATGTTCAGGTCTTTGATTGCGCTGCCGGCCCGGGGCGCCTATTTTGCCTGATCGTTGGCTAGCCAACCCGACTGTGGGGACGGGGCCGGAAATGATGAGAGGCAATCCATGAATATTGATCGCGCCGTGATGGCGTTTGCTGGCTTTTTTGTTCTGGTGGGGACGATCCTCGGTGTCTATTCCAACGAATGGTGGTTCGTGCTGCCGCTCTTTGTCGGCGCCAATCTGCTACAGGCGGCCTTTACCGGGTTCTGCCCGCTGGCAAAGATTCTGCGGGCCGTCGGGTTGACACCCGGAAACGCGTTTTAGCACTCGCGCGGCACCGATCCCGCCAACAACAATGGGGACTGATATGACCGAGTCGCCGAACGACGCTGCGGACGTGACTGTACGTGCGACGAACCGGCCCGACGCGGATGGTGGTGGAGCCGATAAGGCTTTGCAGCCGGGCGTCAATGCCGGCGCATCAGCCAATGTCGGCGACGATGCCGTGGCGCGCTTTTGCGATGTTTTCGAGCGCAGCGCCAAACGCTGGGAGATGATGATCTACCCGACCATGATCCTGCTCGTGCTGCTTGGAGCATACGGCTTTTACCAGGTCATCAACCTGAGCCACGACATGCGCACGGTCGCCCAGCGGCTCGATCCGCAGATGGGCCGGAACATGGCCAAACTGACCGCCAGCATGCAGGAACTCGCGATCAACATCCAGGCGATGTCGGCAAATATCAACGACATGTCGGGCCGGGTCGCGAGCATGGCCGACGACACCCGCGCCATCGCCGCGAAAATGGATCACTTGCGGACCATGGATTCGCTCGAGGGGCAGATGAAGCTGATGAACCGGTCCATGGCCGCCATGACCGCCCACACCAACGTGATGCGCTGGAGTATTGCCAACATGAATCGCAGCGTCTCGAAACCGATGCGCTTCATGAGCGGTTTCATGCCCTGGTGAGCGATCCGCCGACGAAATGTAAATCTATGGGGATAGGTAAATATTAAGAATTCAATACAAGTATTCATATTTCATCTTTCGAGAGATTTCAGGTAGATTTCATGAGCCAGGCACGCGGACGCCAGAGCGCGCTCGACCATCCGGACCTGCGCCTTGGTTTGCGGGCCGAGCACTTCCGTTGCATTGGCAGGAACGGCCTTGGCGATCCGCTGAATGCCTACCCCCATGCCATGTCGTGGTTTCGCGGATCGCTCATGCTTGGTACGACCCGGAGCAATCTCTGCATGCTCCGGGTCTCGAAAATCCGTACGCGGCTGGAGACCTGGCCGGTCGAATGCCCGGAAAATCTCTACGACCAGGACATGCGGGCGCAGATCTGGCGGTATGATCCGACAGGCGATCTCTGGGCAAACGTGTGTCGCTCGCCGCTGATCGAAAAGAATGGCGAAAGACTTCCGCGTGAACTCGGCTATCGCGGCATGGTCCGCTTCAAGGGGCGCTCGGATACCGAGGAAGCCCTCTACGTCAGCACCTATGCTCCGGCCCGCGCTAACGGCGCGCGGATTCTGCGCTCGGTCGATGGATGGAATTTCGAAGAGGTCGCGCACCCGGCGGCCTTTGGCGACAAGATCATCGCGCTGCGGCTTTTGATCCCGTTCAAGGACCGCCTGTTCACCTCACCGACCGCGACGACGGGCGGCAAGCCGAACATCGCCGGTCATGCCGTCGTCTACGAGACCGACGATCCCCAGGGCGGCGAATGGCGCGCGGTCAACCTTCCGGGTTTCGGCGATCCGGACAATCTCGGCATATTCGAGATGATCGGCAGCGGCGACCACCTCTACGCCGGGACGCTCAATCCAAAAGGCTATCAGGTCTGGCGGACGGAGGCGGGGGGCCACCCGCCCTATCGCTGGGAGCGGGTGGTCACGCTCGGCGCCTACCGCGGTCCGCTCAACCAGTCGATCGCCAGCTTTTGTGTGCATGATGGCTTCGTCTATGCGGGCGGCGGCATTCAGCACGGCGGCGTCGATACCGGTAATGGCGTCGGGCCGGCCCCGCCTGAGCTTATCCGGATCGCCCCGGATGGCTCCTGGGACCTCGTGGTCGGGCGCACGCGTGATACGCCCGATGGCCGCAAGACGGCGTTCTCCGGCCTGCCTGCCGGTTTTGGCAACTTTTTTGCCGGCTATTTCTGGCGCATGGAATCCCATGACGGGTGGCTCTATGTCGGCAGTTTCGACTGGAGCCTGATGATGCGCTACGCCAACCGGAAGAACTGGCCGGCCCCCTTTCGCGCCGCCTTCGAGCGGGTCGGCATCGAGCGGGTGATCGAGCAGATTTCCGGCGCCGACCTCTATCGCAGCCGGGATGGCGAGAACTGGATGGCGGTCACAAACCAGGGTTTCGGCAACCCTTACAACTATGGAATTCGAACCATGCAGAGCACGCCCGCCGGCCTCGCGGTGGGCATGGTCAACCCGTTCGCGCCAAGGGTCGCCGTTAACCGTTCCGGCTCGTGGGAGTTCGTAGAGAACCCTGACGGTGGTATGGAAATCTGGTTAGGTTCCAGAAGGACAGCAAGTGACCATTCATCGCAGGCAGCAGCGGGCCGAAGATAAAGCCGCCATCAGTTTCAAATCAAGATCGGTATCCCCGAAGTCCGAACCGTCCGATAAATTGGCGCGAATTGCTTGTCCGCAATGGCGCGGTGCCTCGAAACTGCTCCTATCGCTCGTTTGTATTTATACATTTGCGATTGCCAGTGGTGTTGATGCCTTGTCCAAATCCGTATCGATCGAGACCGGTCTACTGGTCGAGCGTTGGCTCTCTAGTGGTGATTTCGAGCGGCGCTATCTGATCTACGTCCCAACGACCTACCGCCAGGGCACGGCTGCGCCGCTCGTCGTCGTTTTTCACGGCGGCGGCGGCACGTCCGAGTCGATCGCGCGGACCAGCCGGATGCACGAAATCGCCGAGCGCGAAGGCTTCATCACCGTCTATCCGAACGGACTAGGTCGCGGCGGGCTCTCGGGCAGGGCATCGTGGAACACCAACAGCATCGCCCCGGTCGGCTGGGCGGAGCGGACCGGCGTCGATGACGTCGGCTTCGTCGCGGCGGTCATCAAGGATGTCTCCAAGCAGATCAAGATCGACAGCGCCCGGATCTACGCGGCGGGCATGTCGAAGGGCGGCATGATGGCCTATCACGCGGCCTGCGAAATGGCGGGAACCTTCCAGGCCATCGCCGTTGTCGCCGGCACGCTCTCGTCAGATAAATGCCCGACGAATGCGCCGGTCGCCATTCTGCATATCCATGGCACAGCGGACGAAAACGTCCCGCTCGACGGTGGCACGGGCGCCTTTTCCGCCCGTCGCGCAAACTGGCCGGCGGTCGATCGCGGCCTGCTGCTCTGGCGCGACATCAACCGCTGCAAGGCGGAGCCGACGATCGTCTTCGAGGGCGAGGACACGATCTGCACGTCCTGGACCGACTGCGACAAGAGCGCGGTTGTCGAGGTCTGCCTGGTCGATGGCGGCGGCCACGCCTGGCCCGGAGCCGAGCCCGCCGGATGGCAGATCCGCCGCAACATCTATGTCTCGCAATTGTTCGACGCCAGCCGGTTCATCTGGTCGTTCTTTACCCGGCATCCGCAATAGCGCGATCCAGCCCGTTGTTCGGCGGCTGGTCGATTTCGCGGGCCGTGCTCGATGCAAGGCTTCGCCTGGGCCGGGTCGCTCACACGCCCATCAGACCGATGATCAGTCCCTGGATCGCCAGCACGCCGAGCCAATGTCCGCCGTCGATCACGGTCAGTGCCCGGCTGGCCCCCTGAAAGCCGTGGTTGACGGCCATCGTCGTGATGACGAACCCGAGCCAGCAGAAAAACCCCGTAATCAGACCATTGACCGGCGTGACCTGGCCGACGCCGAGATGGCCGATCAACCCGGCCAGCATGAACGCCATCACCAGTTGAGCAACGGCGGCGGTGATGAAGGGAAGCGGCGAAGGCCCGCCTTCGCCCTTGATCTCGGCTTCCGACTTGCCGAGCGCCGCCATCCATGGCTTGGCGAGTGACATATACCAGATCGAGCCGAAGGCAAAACTCGCGGCGGCGGCGATGAACACGGCGAGGTAGTTGATCCCGGCGAAGCTCATGGCTGAAGGCTCCTATTTCCTGGTTTTTCCCGCCGCCTTTATAGGGCTTTTGGCACTTCTCCCCACACCCTTTCGGGGTTTTTGTATTTTTCCCGGCTTCGCGGTTTTCTTCGCCCCGCCGCTGCCGGCCGTCTTCTTTGCCGGCGCCTTGGGTTTCGATTTCGCTGCCGGCCTGGCTGCGACGGTCGGAGGGTTCTTCAGCCCGCCCATGCGGCAGACGATGCGCCACTCGGCGGCCGTGACGGGCTGCACGGATAGCCGTGAGTTGGCAACCAGCGCCATCTTCTCGAGCTTTGGCTCGGCCTTGACCTGATCCAGCGTCACCGGGGTTGGCAGGGGCTCGACGGCGCGGACGTCGACGCAGAACCATTTGCCGGTGTCATCGGTCGAGTCGGGATGAGCTTCCTTGACCACCTCGACGATCCCGACGGCGCTTTTTTCCTTCACCGAATGATAGAAGAACCCGAGATCGCCCTTCTTCATCTCCTGCATGAAATTCCGGGCCTGGTAGTTCCGCACCCCGTCCCATTCGTCGCCGCGCCTGCCGGCCTTGACCTGATCATCCCACGACCAGGCATTCGGTTCCGATTTGAAAAGCCAATAGGCCATGATTTTCGCTCTCTCTTTCCGTCTCGCTCTGTCTGGTCGATCGGCAAACCTGCCGAACCCGACCGCCTCAAACCTCGCGGCGCAGCGGGCGCGCCAACAGGCCTTCGATCGCCTCACCGACCGCGAGTTGCCCCGCCACGATAGCATCGACCGCCCGGCAGATCGGCAATTCCAGACCATGCCGGTCAGCAATGCGAATGACCGCCTCCGCAGTCTGCACGCCCTCGGCGACCGATCGCCTGGCGCCGAGGATATCGTCGAGACCGCGGCCCTCGCCGAGGCTGCGGCCGAGCGACATGTTGCGCGAACGCGGGCTGGCGCAGGTGAGCACCAGATCGCCCAACCCCGAAAGCCCGGCAAGGGTTTCCTCGCGGGCGCCGAGTGCCTTGCCGACGGAGACGATCTCGGCAAAGCCGCGTGCCACCAGTGCCGCATGGGCGCTCGCGCCGAGACCTTGCCCGGCAACGATGCCGGCGGCAATGGCGAGGACGTTCTTGACTGCGCCGCCAACCTCGACACCGACGACGTCATCGCTCCAATAAGGCCGAAAGGCGCGATGCGCGAGGGCTTTGGCGAGGTTTTCACCAAGTGTCGCGTCGCCCGCCGCAAGCGTCACCGCCACCGGCAGGCCGGCCGCGACTTCGTGGGCGAAGCTCGGGCCTGAGAGAACCGCGACCGGGTGTGCCGGAGCCGCCTCGGCGAGGACGTCGGTCATCAGCTTGCCGGTTGCCTGCTCGATCCCCTTGGAACAGATCACGATCGGCGTCTCTTGCGGTACGAAGCGGACCAACTCGGTTGCGATCCGCCGGACGTGCTGGGCGGGGACGACCAGAAGGATCACGTCGCGTTCAGCAAAATCCGCCAGTTCGCAACGCGCCCTGATGGCCTCGTCGAGCACCACATCGGCGAGATAAGCCGCGTTGGTATGCAGGTTGTTGATTTCCTCGGCGACGGCGGCCTCGAAGGCCCAGAGCATGACATCATGGCCGGCCGCCCGTGTCGTTTGGGCGAGCGCCGTGCCCCAGGCTCCGGCACCGATCACACCGAGGTTCGCAAACATCGCCTGAAGGTTCCCTGTTATTTTCCCCGGCAATTGGCGGGTGCCCGGCAACGAGGTGCTCAGGCCTTGACACCGGCGCCGATTGCGGGCGGCGCGCCCGGGTCGAGCGGCCAGCGGGCCCGGGCCGGTACGTCGAGCGGGTCGCGCCAGCCGCGTGCCAGCCGCTCGGCCCCGGCCCAGGCGATCATCGCCCCGTTGTCGGTGCAAAGCGCGCCCGGCGGGACATGTAGCCGATAGCCGGTCTCCGCGCAAAGCGTTTGCAGGGCACCCGCAAGCGCCTTGTTGGCGGCAACGCCTCCCGCGACGACGAGCGCGCGCGGTGCTGCGGGTGCGAGCGCCTGCTCATAGAGCACCATCGCCCGCCCGACCCGGTCGCAGACGGTCTCGACCACGGCCCGCTCGAACGAGGCGCTGATATCGGCGACGTCGGTCGGTGTGAGCGGGGCGATGGCCTCGGCCCGCTGGCGCACCGCCGTCTTCAGGCCGGCGAACGAAAAATCCGGAATTTTTCGCCCCTTCATCGGTCGCGGCAGGTCGAAGCGATCCGGATCGCCGCGCCGCGCCAGGCGCTCGACCTCGGGCCCGCCCGGATAGGCGAGGCCGAGCAGTTTCGCGGTCTTGTCGAAGGCTTCGCCGAGGGCGTCGTCGATGGTCGTGCCGAGGCGGCGATATTTACCGACGTCGTGCACGATCAGGAGCTGCGTGTGACCGCCCGAGACCAGCAGCAGCAGATAGGGCGGCGCCAGCCCCTCGCTCAGGCCGGGCGTCAGGGCGTGGCCTTCGAGGTGATTGACGGCGATGAGAGGCAGGCCGCGCGCAAGTGCGATCGACTTCGCGGTCACCAGGCCGACGAGCAGCCCGCCGATCAGGCCCGGTCCGGCCGTTGCGGCGATGGCGTCGAGATCACCGAGGTCGCTGCCGGCCTCTTCGAGGGCGCGGGCAATCACCAGATCGAGAACTTCGACGTGGGCTCGCGCCGCGATCTCCGGCACGACGCCGCCATAGGGCCGATGCGCCTCGATCTGGGCCCGCACGACATTGGAAAGGATGCGCCCATTGCTCGGACCGGCGCGCGCGACGACGGCGGCTGCGGTTTCGTCGCAACTCGTCTCTATGCCCAGGACGACGGTTCGATTTGATGGCACGCCCGGCCCTTCTCCAATGTTTCAGCACCTGCCCGTTTCACGGCAATTGCATACTACCCGACGAGCGGGCATTAATGACACTGGTGCTATGGATAAATGGTTCGACAGGCTTTGTGGCGCTTGCCGTCCAAATCCAACCCACAGCGCATGTCGGCCATTTGCCCTCGCCCCTTTTTCTGGCGCTACCGCTGGCGACCTGCTCAAGCGCAGCCAGGCTGAAATGTCGAGCGGGTTGATGGGCGCGCCACTCCTTCCCCCTTGAGGGGGAAGGTCGGGATGGGGGTGGAGGCGCGACGGCGATGTTGGGCACGGGTGGTTGAACGCCGGCGTCGGCGTTGCCGCCCGCTCCCCAACCCTCCCCCTCGCGGGGGCGGGAGCACAGGCTGAAAAGTCGAGCGGGATGACGGGTGTGAGGGCTGGATGACGGGGAATTTGGGCAATCGGGCCATGAAAAGGGGGGCGCGATGCAGGCACTGCTCGGCGTCACCAAGGTGATCGATGCGTTGCTCGGTGCGATTGCGCGGATCGGCGCGGTCGCCGGTCTCGGGTTGGTGCTCGTCGTCGTCTACGACGTGGTTACGCGCCATTTCGGCGTTCCGAAACCGTTCGGCATCAACTCGACCCAGTTTCAAGAGTCGGAATACTGGCTGCACACGTTCCTGTTCACGCTGGTGCTCGGCTATGCCTATACGAACCAGAAGCACGTCCGCATCGACCTGGTGCGGGATCGTCTGTCACTGAAGGCGAAATACATTCTCGAGATTCTCGGCTGCACGCTGTTCCTGCTGCCGTTCACGGCGATGGCGATCATCTATCATTTCGCCTATGTCCGGGCGTCCTATTTCGAGGGCGAAGTCTCGAAGTCCGTGATCGGTCTCAGCCACATTTGGATCTTGAAGGCCGCGCTGCCGATCATGTTCCTGTTGCTGTTCCTGGCGGCGATCTCCCAACTCATCAAGGCCGTCGCCGGGCTCACGGGTCACCTGCCGGCGGAAAAAATCGCTGAAACGCTCGGCGGAGACCTTTGATGGGCATCGAACAATTGCTGCCACTGTTGATGTTCGGTGCCCTGGCGATACTCCTCTTCTCCGGCTATCCGGTGGCCTTCGTGCTCGGTGGCGTCGGGCTCTCCTTCGCGTTGCTGGCGATCTCGATCGACCCCTTTCTGTTCGACTGGCCGCAATTCGGCTCGATCCCGTCGCGGGTCTACGGCGGGATCGCGGAAAACCTGATCCTGACCGCCATTCCGATGTTCATCCTCATGGGCACCGTCCTCGAGCGTTCCGGTGTCGCCCGCGATCTCCTGAACTGCCTCCAGGTGCTCTTGAAACGGGTCCCCGGCGGCCTCGCCCTCTCGGTCACGCTGATGGGCACAATCATGGCGGCGACCACCGGCATCATCGGCGCCTCGGTCGTCATGATGACGCTGCTGGCGTTGCCGGTGATGATGACGCGGCAATACAATATCCCGCTCGCGACCGGCACCATCGCCGCATCGGGAACCCTCGGCATTCTGATCCCGCCCTCGATCATGCTGGTGATCATGTCGGACCTGCTGGCGAAATCCGTCGGCAATATGTTCGTCGCCGCGTTTTTTCCAGGGCTCATCCTGGCCGGGCTCTACGTCATCTATATCGTCACGCTCTGCATCTTCAGGCCGACACTCGCCCCGATCCCGGACGATGACTTCGGGCCACGCACGCCGGGCGGCTATCTCGGCATGGTCGTGCGCAGCTTCGTGCCGCCGATTTTCCTGATCTTCCTGGTGCTCGGATCGATCCTCTTGGGTTGGGCGACACCGACGGAAGCGGCCGGCGTCGGCGCGGCCGGCGCCATTCTTCTCGCTTTCATAAATCTGGTAGTGCTGCCTAGCCTCGGCATTCGCAACGACCAATTTGCCGACCCGGGCGAGTTGGCTGATCTGATCGACGACCAGGCAGTCGGCGGTGGATTTTTCAAGGAGTTCGGCCACTTCACCCGGGTGCTCTGGTCGGCCCTCTATTCGACCTCGATGACCAACGCGATGCTGTTTGGTATTTTCATTGGCGCGACGGTGTTTTCATACGTCTTTCGCTCGCTCGGCGGTGACGACATCGTGGTCGGGCTGGTCGAAAGCCTCGGCCTCGACTCGTGGGGCCTGCTCGCCCTGCTGATGGGGCTGATCTTCTTTCTCGGCTTCTTCTTCGACTGGATCGAAATCACCCTCATCGTGCTACCGGTCTTTTCACCAATCATCGCCAGCATGGACTTCGGCAATCACGTCGCCGGCAACGAGGTCGTCTACTGGTTCGCCATCCTGATGGCCATCAACCTGCAAACCTCGTTCCTGACGCCCCCGTTCGGGTTCGCGCTTTTCTACATGAAGGCGGTGGCGCCACGCGGTGTGAAGATTCAGCAGATCTACGTCGGCATCATCCCGTTCGTGCTCCTGCAACTCATCGGCCTCGGACTGGTAATCGCATTCCCCGATATCGCCCTCTGGCTGCCGCGGGTGCTGCTCGATTGAGCTGGACGGAGCGTTGGGTCGGGATGCCTGATCCGGCATGCCTTGGCGCGGCCGGCAAGACTACGGATCGCGGCCATCGCCCCGCGAGTGGTCCGCCTGACCATTGGCCGAGCGGATATTGGCCAGGAAACTCTCGGCACTGCTCCGCCACGAGTACGCCACGGCATGCCGGCGCACTTCGCCGCGATCGAGCGCCAGGGCGGCGAGGGCGGCGGCCCCAAGGTCATCGTCGAGCACGCCGGAGCGACCATTGGCGACGATGTCTTTCGGTCCGATCACGGGAAAGGCGGCGACCGGGACACCGCAGGCCATCGCTTCCAACAGCACATTTCCGAAGGTGTCCGTCAGGCTCGGGAAAACGAATACATCCGCGGACGCGTAGCATCGGGCGAGGTCTTCGCCGTGCATCGGCCCGGTGAACGTGCAGTCGGGAAACCTGGCACGCAGCCGCGCCAGCGCCGGACCGCCGCCGACGACGACCCGCTCGCCCGGCAGATCGAGTGCCAGAAACGCCTCGAGATTCTTCTCGACCGCGACCCTGCCGACATAGAGAAAAACCGGCCGGTCGCGGGAAAAGAGGCGCACGTCGCGGGGCCGGAACAGCACCGTATCGACGCCGTGCGGCCAGACCAGGATGTTGCTGAAGCCTTGTGCGCCCAGGTCATCGGCGAGTGTTTGGGACGAGACCATCATGGCGCGGCCGCCGCTGTGAAACCAGCGCTGCAGGCGATAGGTCCAGGACCGCGGAACCGGCAGGCGCGCCGCGACATAGTCGGGAAAGCGCGTGTGATAACTCGTGGTAAAGGGATGACCTCGGCGGCGGCAATAGGCGCGGGCGGCCAACCCAATCGGCCCCTCGGTCGCGATATGAATGAATTCGGGGCGAATTTCGCGAACCCGCCGGGCAATGTCGCCGGGGCGCACGAACGCCAGGCGAATCTCGCGATACGTCGGCAGCGCAATGCTGGCGAAACCGGGGGGCGCGACGAATTCGATCGACCCGCCGAGCGCCCGTACCTCCCGGCTCAGGTGCTCATAGGTGCGCACCACGCCATTGACCTGGGGGTGCCAGGCATCTGTGCAAACCAGAACCTTCAAGGAACTCAGACCACCCGACCAACGTCCCTGCGCAAATTCCGGCCCCGAGAACAGTCTCGCGCCGAGAAGAATAATCGGGCCTTGACCACCCATAGGCCAAGCCGTTCAACCACAAATGCGGCCCTGCCGCCAGCGTTTTTGCAATTGCCAGACATGCGCTTTGGGTTGGCTTTGGGTGGCAAATGCCACAAATCGTGTCGAACCACTTGATCCTGGCACCGTCATGCATGTGGGTGTTTCTCCTCGGCCTTCAGCCATTTGGCCTCCGTGACGCCCACGTGGTCTGCGAAATGCGGGCTTGACATCGAGGCGCTCTGGCGGGCCAGTCACGATCTTGCCCATTTTGCCGGCAACCTATCCGGGATGGCGGTGGCGTCGCATGTGCAAGGTTGCTGCAAAATTCGCCAGTCCA
>Ga0114931_10009234_pt1 | contig 11838 bp, 8 predicted proteins | sample 2SBtaG_FD_89579 | JGI IMG/M metagenome (GOLD analysis project Ga0114931, IMG submission 89579) | Deep subsurface microbial communities from Kolumbo volcano to uncover new lineages of life (NeLLi) - 2SBTROV14_V59a metaG | ecosystem: Environmental > Aquatic > Marine > Volcanic | place: Kolumbo...
GCTCCAGCAATTTGCTGAATCATGGAAGCGGTATTTTGGACCATCTCTTGAATTCTCGTGAGGGCATCCCCTGTCTTATTGGCCAACGCCACACCACTGGTGACCTTCCCGGTTCCTTCTTCCATGGAGGACACGGCACTTTTTGTATCCTTTTGAATTTGCCGAATCATATCACCGATTTCCTTGGTTGCTTTCGTGGTCCGTTCGGCCAATTTACGAACTTCATCGGCGACGACCGCGAACCCTCGGCCCTGTTCACCTGCCCGGGCAGCTTCAATCGCTGCATTCAACGCTAATAAATTCGTTTGGTCAGCAATATCCTCAATCACGCGAACAATCTCTCCAATTTGATCAGAGGACTTCCCTAAATCGCTGATGATCGTGGCCGATTGCCCCACGGCTTCGGAAAGCTGTTGCATCCCCGCGACGGTTTCATCCACCACGGAATGACCGGTTTGCGCCGTCTGCGTGGTTTCAAAAGCAATATTCGCGGCTTCCTGGGAGTTGCGAGCGACTTCACTCGCTGTCATGGTCATTTCTTCTACCGCCGTGGCCGATTGCGCCATTTGCTGCGTTTGGGTATCGGCGCCTTTGGCCATTTCATCGGCGGTCGCAGACAATTGCGCCGAGGCCGAGGCCACCTGATCTGTTACTTCCCCAACACGACGAATGGACATTTGAAGTTTTTCAATAAATTGATTGAAATTTCCCGCTAACTCGCCTAACTCGTCTTTTCCTGTCACAGGCACTCGCTTGGTTAAATCACCTTCACCCGAGGCGATATCACGTGAGATGCTCATCAATTGTCCTAGAGGGACGATAATGAATTTATGGAGCAAGAGATACACCATCACCAGACTCGTCAGGATAATGCCGACCAATAATCCTCCGGTTCGCCTCATTGACCCGAGCATGTCGGCATGGATATCGGCCATGGGGATTGAAACGGATAACACACCCAGCGTATCGCCAACACTGGTGCCAGCATGACAACCCGTACAGGCTTGGACCGTGGCTTTATCCGCGCTTGCACGCCGAAACGTCATGGCTGAACCTGTGCCCTCAACCGTTGAATAACTCTCCTGGCCAGCCGCAATCGCAGCCAAGGCTTGAGTTTCGAAATTATCCTTGGGTTTATTTGCAGGATTTAGGGGAGTATCGCTCACGAGCCGAGATTTAAAAATCTGACGTTCGCCCAGCGCTTCACCGATTTCCCGAGTTGCCGTCGCGGGAAAAGGAATGGCATCAGGATTCGCACCATGATCACGCGCCACCACGATCGATGAACTCGCGGAAGATTTTTTTATTTTGCCAACATAATTTTTGGCAATATAACTTCGTGTGACTTCCACTTGTGCTTGAATAACTTTACCGCGCTCCTCAAGCTGGCGAAGCATATTCGCTTCCTCTTGACCGTATAAAAAATACAATCCCACGAGACTTAACACTGCGGCAATTATTCCCAAGCACAGGACCATTTTAGTGCCAATCTTCACATCCTCGAGCATCGATCCCTCCCTTACCCTTTTGCTTCGTCCAGCTTCGATCTCTGATTCCTTCGAAGCCCCCATGCAACCGGGTGTTGCTCATTCAAACCTGGGACTAGCCCGGGTTTCTCTCTCCCCCAAGATTCGTGAATGAAACCTATGCCAATTGAAATCGTTTCAAATCATCTTGTAATTCCGTTGCCATGCGTGACAGATCACTGGTGGCCACAACCACCTGTTCCACACTTCCCTCGTTTTGCTGACTCAGCCCGGCAACGGCTTGAATACCACCAGCAATCTGTTCGGTTGCTTGGGTTTGCTCGTCAATCGAACCCGCGAGCTGTTGCACCATAGTGGTCACCTTCTGCACCCCATCCACGATTTCGTTCAAACGCGTTCCGGCCTCATTCACCAAGTCCATACCTGTCTGGACCTCCGTGGTTCCAGCCTCCATGGAAGTCACGGCTTCTTTCGTTCCGGCCTGAACCGTTTCAATCACGCCAGCGATTTCCTTCGTGGCTTTTCCTGTGCGCTCGGCCAGCTTTCGAACTTCGTCAGCGACCACCGCAAACCCTCGTCCCTGCTCTCCGGCGCGAGCCGCTTCGATCGCCGCATTCAAGGCCAACAAATTCGTTTGATCGGCAATATCCTCAATCACGCGAATGATCTCACCAATTTCTTGCGAGCGTTGCCCTAAGACTTGAATGCGATCCGCGGACACATGCATCGTACTGGCCACGGCTTCCATGCCCCGCATGGAATTCGCCACGACCTCGCCACCTTTCATCGCCGTTCCACTTAAATCTTGGGCCGTTTGAGCCATGACTTGCGCATTCCGGGTCATTTCATTGGCCGTCGCCGACATCTCCTCCACGGCTGAGGCGACATGCGTCGATTGGCTAGCTTGCTCACGACTCGCTTGAGAGACCTGCGTTCCATTGACGGATAGTTCTTCCGCCGCCGCCGCAACGGTATGAGCGACTTGAGCCGTCTGGCCAATCATGGCGTTAAGATTTTCCAAAAATGTATTAAATGCCGATCCCATTTGTCCTAATTCATCGGCGCTTGTTACCGGCACACGTCCGGTCAAATCACCCTGCGCAGCTTTCTCCGCAATTTCAACCACCGGTGTCACACGCCGAACAACGGCTCGACCAATGAGAATGCCGATTGGAAAAATGGCGCCTAAGCACACCAATACCGCCAGCCATATGTCCCGCCGGATTGCCACGGCCTCAAAGGCCGCTTCATCCGCGGGAACCCGAACAAGGATGGCCCAGTTCATACCTGGATATCCAAGAGCACCTTTTAAGTGCGTGAACCCACCAACCTGTGAGATTTCCTTTTTCGCATTGAAAGAATTCATAAATCCTGATTCGCCAGCAATGGCCTTTTGAGCCATGACCACACCCTTCTCCGCCAAATTAAACTTCTTAAAAACGGTATCAAGATTATGCACGAGGGCTTCGGTTTCTTGTGTGCCCGGATCATAGTCCACCAGAATACGGCCCTGGTCATCCAATAAGGTCAACTCTGCCCCTGGCACATTCGTGTGTTTCAACTCTTGATACGTTTGCTCAAAAATTTCTTCGACTAAAGAAAACTTGGCTCGATTCGTCCAATACCCAATGAGATCCCCGTCTTGATACACCGGGGCAGAAAACCCGAGGGTCAACCCATCATCACCGGGATAAGCGACTTTCACATCTTCATCAACGTGGACATCTTCGATATACGTTCCAGTAGAAATTTCGTTTCCCTTCGCGGTAAAGGGCATGGCCGTAGTGTATTGCTCAGCCTGTAGGGCTTGAAACCATGCGGCCTCGTTAAAGTTCTTTTTGTAGAGGAATGCCGTGTCAATGGCATTTCCTTTTTCATCCAGGGAATTCACCGCGATGACATCACCTTCGGTATCCACAAACATCGTCAGATAATAAATCCCAGAAGTTTTCACGTAATCATTCATGGTCTGAGTAATTTGATTGGATGCTGGATCGGCCGTATACCAATTATAACGTTCAGTCAGGATACGGTTCGAAGCAAACACTTGAACATCACCATATCGCTCAAAAAGATTGCGATCGATTTTATCCGCAATGTTCTCGCTCACCATTTGAAACTGATGACCCGCGGATTCTTCAATACTGCCGGTTGCAGTAAAACCAATATAGGCCACGACTCCCATGGGAATCACACCAAACACCAGTAAAAGACCGACGAGTTTTGGCGTTAAGCCGAGTTTCCTCAAAAAACTTTGTGACTGTGGCATGACTGCCTCCTTTTATTGAACCCCGGCCAGGCCTCATCGCCTGATTTCCCCCTTGGTTCTCTCTTTTCATATTCCTAATTGCTGAAGGAGCCGTGCTCAATGCGCACTTCGCCACTCCTTCGCCCATGACATATCACGCGTTCGGCTGAGCCCATGCTTCGGAAGGATCAAAGATTCGTAAAATCACTTCACGCAAATGCTTGGCATCGAATTTTGTCACATAATCCGTTACCCCCACGGCTTTCCCCTTTTCCACATTACAGGTCCCCGACAGGGATGAATGCATGAGAATTGGGATATTCCCGAACCGTCCATCACTTCGCACATGCTTGGTAAAAGTAAACCCATCCATTTCCGGCATTTCAATATCCGTCAGCACTAATTGGAGAATGTCGTGGAAGTCTTTACCGTAAAGTTCCGCGCGTTCCGCCAACATTTTCATCCGTTCCCATGCTTCTTTGCCCGTGGTGACTTCTTCGTAGGTCATACCAAGACGATCAAGGGCTTTCGTCAATTGCTTTCGGGCCACAAGTGAATCATCCGCCACCAACACATGTTTCCCTTTGGTGGCAGCAGTCTCCTCAATACCAGCATACATTTCTTCGTCTGACTTCATGGTGATCTCGGCGAGGACTTTTTCAACATCCAAAATGAGAACCATGCGTCCGTCTTCAAGTTTTGTCACCGCGGTCACCGCGCCTTGCCGGCTGGCCCTGATCATTTGCGGGGGGACTTGAATCCGATCCCACGACATACGGACAATACGATCGACGGAGGAGACAAGAAATCCCTGCTTGTTATCGTTGTATTCCGTAATAATCAGCTTGGCGTCTTCTTGCTCCAACCCCCCAAGGCCAATAGATTGTTTCATATCGACCAATGGAATGTTTTCCCCTCGAAGATTGACCAAGCCCAAGATGCGAGAATCTGAATCAGGAATTTTGGTGACCGCAGGCAACTTCATGACCTCTCGAATCTTAAACACATTGATGCCATAGATCTCTTCCGTGCCTAACGAGAACATCAGCAGTTCCATTTTATTAGCGCCAGCAAGCCGTGTGCGTTGGTCAATTTCAGCCATCAAATTCGACATAATACCTTCCTCCAAAATTCCCCATCCAACTCGAGTCCGGGATCCCTCTATGCCTTGTCCGTCCCCAATCCATTTAGGCGCCTAGGCAAACAGGCTAACTCACCATAGCCTTACCAGACGCATTCAGCGTGCCAACCTTTTGCACCATATCCGCCATATCCAAAATCAATACGACTTTGCCATCACCGGTAATCGTCGCCCCGGCCACGCCCGCGACTTCCGCCAAATATTCACCAAGCGACTTAATGACGACTTCCTCTTGGGCGCGTAATCGATCCACCACAATTCCCAACCGACGTTCTCCTACGGCAACGACGACAACATACGATTCATCCGCGTCATCGTTCGAAGGAATGCCAAATTCATCAGCCAGGCGAACCAGAGGAAGAATTCGCTCTCGTAAATTCAACACCGATCGGCCATTGATCGTCTTGATATCATTTTTGGTCACTTTGACCGCTTCCACCACCGAAGCCAATGGAATGGCAAAAGTGGCACATTCCACTTCAACCAGGAGCGCTTGAATAATCGCCACCGTGAGTGGCAATTTTATGGTGACCAAGCAGCCATGCCCTGGTTCGGAATTCAACTCAATGCTGCCATTCATTCGGCTGATATTGGTACGGACCACATCCATGCCCACGCCCCGTCCCGACACATCACTTACCGTGTCAGCCGTACTAAATCCCGGCAAGAAGATCAGGTTCATGGCATCGCGTTTATCCATTCCTGCCAATTCACTTTCCGTGACCAAGCCTTTAGACAACGCTTTCTCTTTGATTTTTTCTACATGCAGTCCACGGCCATCTTCTTCGATGCGGATGACAATGCTATTGCCTTCTTGTGTCGCGGTTAACCGAACATTGCCCTCGGGATGCTTTCCGGCCGCTTGTCGTTCCTTCCCCAACTCAATGGCATGGTCAATTGAATTCCGTACGAGATGCACGAGTGGATCACCCAATTCATCAGCCACGGACTTATCAACCTCTGTGTCCTCACCTGACATTTCCAAATGCACCGATTTCCCCAACTTATTGGCCAAATCACGAACCAGCCTTGGAAATTTGGCAAAGACTTTTCGAATGGGCACCATGCGTGTTTTCATGACGGCAAGCTGGAGATCGCTGGCCACGAGGTTAATCTGGGCGAGCGTCACACCTAATTCTCGCACCAGATTATCGTTCTCATATCGTTCTTCCAGTCCTCCTCCCAGCTTCATGAGTCGATTCCGCCCAAGCACTAATTCCCCAACGAGATTCATCACGTGATCGAGCCGACGGGTTTCCACCCGAACACTTTGATCTTCCTCACGAGCACCGGGCTTGGGCTGAGCTTTTCCGGCAACTTCAATCGTACGGGACGTTGCCTCTTTCATTTTTGACAACATCTCAGACAAAGCAGGCGGCGCAGCCGGAGCCTCGGGAGGATTGGTTGATTCTGTTGGAGGAGACGCAACCTCTGAGGAGGCTTCTGGCTGAGGTAAAGGTTCTGGTTCCGGACTTGCTTCCACCGTCGCAACGGGGAATTGGGGTTCTACGGCAACTGGGCTCTCAGTTTCCAAACCCTTCTCTTGAACTGGGCCAGAGGCTATTGCCGCTACAGGCGTAGGGGGGGGGGAAGCAGGCGCGAGATCCGCCGCACTGTCAATGGTTAAGGTTAACTTCATGACAACAAGGTCAGTCTCAACATGAGTGTCCGTACCGGTATCACGAATATCTTCTTGCAACAGTTTGATGACATCCACCGTTTCAAGAATAATGTCCACCACTCCGCGCGTGGCGGCAATCTCCCCATTGCGGAGTTTATTCATGAGACTTTCCGCTTGATGAGCCACTTCAACCAAATGTGTGAACCCAAGAAATCCAGCTGACCCCTTCATGCTATGCATCGCACGAAAGATTTCATTCAACAATTCCGTATTCCCAGGATCTGATTCCAAAGCCACAAAATGCTGATCAAGCGACTCAAGCATTTCCGTGCTTTCCGCAAGGAAATCGCCCAATATTTCTTTCATCTCGTCATTCATGGATCACTCCGTTTACTCGGCAAAACGTGAGACGAAAAAGGAAAAATAGTCAGGGAAAGAACATGTGGGGGATTCCTTCCCACGAACCGTTGGACATTTCCTCCTCCCGTTTCCCTCTTGTCGTCCATCAGTTAAATCCAAATTCACCAAGGATATCGTCGACCAAATCCTGTTCCATCGCCGTTTGATTAGAGGCCTCTAATTGTTTCAGCATTTCATGGCCTCGCCCGTCTTGCTCAGCCTTGGTTTGGTCTTTCTTGAGCCCAAAAATCACGACGAGCTTCAACAGCTTGTGTTGAACGTCTTCTAAAATCGTCACCAACTTTTTGACCCGCTGCGCCACCAAGTCCTGAAACGACAACGCCACCGTAATATCCAGGATTCGGGATTCATCCTGTCCGAGCCCCTCAATCACCGCAGCAATTTGCTCCCGTGCGGCTTCACTCCCCTCTTGTGTTGCCAAGAAGGCCTGCACCTCGCCCAACGACTTCGCCATGGTTGCCCGATTGGCTTCAATTTCATCGGTCAAACTCATGACTTTATGCGTACCATCTTCGGTCATCTTGGATAATTCGGCTAAAAAATTGCTCGCATCTGGCAACTGATTAGCCGTCGTCGCGACCGGAGACTCCATGTCACGAATGGCTCGTGTGGTCGCCTCGACGTATTTCGCTAACTCTCCCAATTCCTCATAAATCGTCCGATCTTCCTCGGCCTGCCATGGAGTATCGTCATGATCCAACTCGTCGTCCGTCTCATAGCTTCGATCCATCAACATCAGCATCCCCCTTAGAAAATAGTGAGGAGTAAGGAGTCAGGAGTCAGGTGCAAGAAACTCCCCCGTTTCATACTCTCCACTCCTCACTCCTGACTCTTCACTCATTAGGCATTGACTGTTTTCTTGGCAAAGATTTTCTGCAACTTTTCCAATAACGCATCCGCCGTAAAGGGTTTCACCACATAATTGCTGACTCCGGCTTGAACGGCTTCAATGATATTTTCCTTTTGCGCTTCTGCGGTAACCATCAACACGGGAAGATGCTTAAGCTCAGGGTCGGCACGGATAGCGCGAAGCATATCGATTCCCATCATCACCAGCATATTCCAATCGGACACGACCAGACCAAATCCGCCGTTTTTCAATTTCTTGAGTCCTTCCTCCCCATTTTCCGCTTCTTCCATATCCGTGTAGCCAATCTGCTTCAGTACGTTTTTGATGATGCGTCGCATGGTGGACATATCATCCACAACCAACACCTTCAGAGTAAGATCCAAATCTGACATTGTGAGGTCCTCCCGTAAATCGTTATCTCAATCCCTAAACGCCTGGTGTCGTAACTGCCTCTGAGAGTGATGACGTTAACCGATGGACTTCCTGGATTAACGCATCTCGCGTGATTGGCTTGGTTAAAAAGGTAGAAACTCCGGCATCCAATCCACTCTTACGTTCCCGGTCTTCACACTGCGTGGTTAACATAATGACCGGAATTTCCTGGAAGGACGGATTGGCCTTGAGGGAACGCGTGAATTCGATTCCATCCATTTGCGGCATATTCAGATCCGTAATCACCACCGCAAAAGACTCTTCACCTAATTTCTCCAAGGCTTCCAGCCCATTTTCTGCCACAATCACGTCATATCCCGCTCCTCGGAGATACATCGAAAGCAAATGCCGCGTCATGCGGCAATCATCCACAACTAAAATCACCATTCCAGGATGTGTCTCAGGCATTATCGGCTCCATCGGGGTTCTCTCTTTAGCTCTTCGCTTCCATTTCCAAGACTCGTGCCCAATTTTTGCGGGGATGGGACACCTGTCGGCAAGGGAGAAGACAGCGGTGAATGACCAAATCCTTGCCCTGACACAGGCACCCCAGACTTCATCCCCGGACGAGAAGGGGACTGAATGGCTGCCGGTATCGGGCTCGCATGGGTAAGGGGAACTGCTTGGTCAGCCTTATGGTACATGACGGTTTTATTCCAAGGAGTGGGTCGAAATAAACGATTAACACCACTCAATGACTCGGAAAAACCAATAATCAACACGCCGGTATCCTGTAAGGCATCATAAAAGTTTGTCACGATTTTTCGTCTCGCGTCCTGATCAAAGTAAATCAGGACATTTCGGCAAAAAATAATGTCCATATCTTGAAATGATCGCATCCGAAGAGAATCAAACAAATTGACACTCGAAAATTTGACCAGCGTTCGCAGGCTTGGCCCCATGGTATAGTGACCTTCAGACTGAACAAAGTACTTTTGCAACAGATTCGGAGGGACGTTCCGGATGGAATACGGGCCATAGACACCGCGCCGCGCCACGGCCAATATCTGCTCACTCAAATCCGTAGCGAAAATTTGCACGTCCCAATTGGCTAACGAGGGGAATTCTTCCGTCACAATCATGGCCAAGGTAAAGGGTTCTTCCCCAGAGGAACATCCTGCACTCCAAATCCGAATTTTCCGAATCCGTTCCCGATCCTTAATGATCTGCGGCAAAATGATTTGCCGAAAGCAATCTACTTGCGCCATATCACGAAAAAAGAACGTTTCGTTCGTGGTGACGCAATTAAATAATTCCAGAGCTTCTTTTTCCCGCTGAGGATCAAACCGCAAGAGATTGTAGTATTCTTCAAAATTCTGACAATGCGTCGCGGCGAGTCGCGCCTGCAAACGACTCTCTAATAAATATTTTTTCGACTCTGGAAACTCCAGACCGCTTTTTCCATAGATCAACTCTCGAAGACGATGAAACGTCTCTAAAGACATGGCTGTACTCATCCTGCCTCTCTTTCGTTGCTTGAAGAGGCATGAAGTTTGGTCAGCGCATGCATCACTTCCTGTTGGACCTCTGGAGCCGTGACTGCCCGAAGGCGTCGCAATGGCTCAATGGCTTGAGGATCCCCCAATATTCCCAAGGCCCGCGCCACAGTCAATTGCAACAACGGTGGTCCCTGCTCCAACAACCCGATCAAAAATGGCGCCATCGAATGATCATGGTACTCCGCCAATTGTTCCACGGCCCGGGAACGAACCCATACATCAGGATCCTCCGTTGCCGCCTTACGCAGGATTGAAGCACTCACGATACTGGGATAATGTCCCAACGCTTGCAAAACCGACTGTCGAACATGTGGATGAAGATCTGAAGATGCGGCAATAAGCATTTCAAGGACGGGGTCACTTTGCACGTCACTCAGACGTTCCACAATTTTCAGTCGTACTCGCCAATCAGGATCACAAAGGTGACAACCAAATAATTCCACAATTGATTGATCCAATGGGATAGGCCAATGGGCCACCACCGCTTCTCGTATTTCCGGACGAACGTGGCCGAGTAATTGTTCAAGGATCTTGAGAGGGTAGGCCCCGGAAAGATTCACAATGGCCCGCACTTGATGACTGACCACATCCGGATACGGCTCATGATTAATCCGCTCCCATAAAATCGGCTGACCTTCTTGAATGCCTCGTTCGTCAACGATTCGGGCCGCTTCGCTACGTATATACCCACTCTGATCCTGCAATGCGGCGAGGACTGACGATTCAATACCCTCTGTCCCCATCTGTCCCAAAGCGATGAGTGCCGCACGACGAACTTCACGATTTTCCGATTGCACGACCAACTTCCCCAACCCAGGGATCGTGTGAATCGCACATCGAGCAGATAACGTCTGAATACAAACTATGGCCATCGACTCATCCGAACTACGCGCCATCTCTAACAATTGCGAATCATCTCCGATTTTGAGTAGGGCATCCATAGCCGCTGCATGGATCGAATCTTCTGCATATTGATGTGTGGATAAAAATTGAAGGAGCGCTCCGGTGGCCCGAGTATTTCCCAACAATCTGAGCCCACGCAGGGCAGCACCTTGCACATCGGGTTCACGTGTCTTCAATGCCGCCACCAATTCCGTGAACAAAAATGCCTGCATTTCCTCGCGGTGAAATAACTCACACTCATCACCAACCAATTCCAAAATCGTCACAAACAACAGATGTCGTAACGGACGGTCTGCCGTTGGGAGCAAATCCAATAGATCCGGGAGGACCTCCTTTGCACCAATCTTTCCAAGGGCCTCAACAACCACCCCCTGAAGAATAGGGTCGTCCGTTGCAAGGAGATCATGAAGAGATGCGGTGGCCCGAGTATCCTTTAGGGTCCCTAACGCATTGATCGCACTAAACACGACCCACTCTTCTTCATCGTGAAGGAGGGCAATCAATGGTTCAATGGTTCGCGGGTCTCCAAGATGACCTAACGATTCCGCCGCCGCCGAACGCACATTGGGACAGACATCATCTAGGAAGACTAAAAGCCCATTTAAAGCCTGAGGACCACCAATGTGCCCGAAAATATCGGCGATAAATTTTCGAATATGCGGATCGGATTGTGTGGCCGAATCAAGAATGGGACCAACAGCTTGAGGACCAAGCTGTTGCAAGACTTCCATGGCCACGCTTCTGGGTTGGACGGCCGCATGTAGGAGAGGTAACACATGAACTGCAACCCTTTCCGGATCGCAATCCATCAACGACCGGGCGGCTGCATCTTGCACCGCCACATGTGGGTCACTCAAGGCAAACGCCAATGCCGCAATGATGGTATCACTGGCCCCGACTAACTGAGCCTCCTGCTTCAGCTCTTCGATCGCGGTTCGGCGTACCGCAGGGTCGGGGTCCTGAAGAAGCATCGTTGCCACATCATTTGCCATCACCACCACTCATAGGATCGCCGGCTTCATGAGTTGAGGAGCCTTCACAGAGTCACCCCTGTGAACCTTCCCAATTCGAGAAGTCCAGATCACCACATAGCTCACCTCTCACTGCTGCATGACATTCACCATCAAGTTTCCGATGCACACGAAAACCGGATAGGCCCATGTCACTACACAGATCAACAGACGGCCAAAAACGACCAAAAGACTAAAATTGTTTCGCCGATGTCGCGGCTTCGGAA
>Ga0114931_10009235_pt1 | contig 11836 bp, 9 predicted proteins | sample 2SBtaG_FD_89579 | JGI IMG/M metagenome (GOLD analysis project Ga0114931, IMG submission 89579) | Deep subsurface microbial communities from Kolumbo volcano to uncover new lineages of life (NeLLi) - 2SBTROV14_V59a metaG | ecosystem: Environmental > Aquatic > Marine > Volcanic | place: Kolumbo...
GCCCTGTTTGCGCAGGTCGGCCCGGACCAGTGACGGATTCGACCCCCGGGTCTGGCCCTTGACGCGAACGCCGCGCTTGTCGGTACCGGTCCAGATAAATATATCGGGTTGTTTGAGTGCTTTTTCCGCCATGATCTATTCCTTTGTGACGCGATCGACTTCTGCCAGACTGGTAATTCCCGCAGCAACCTTTTTCAGCCCGGATTCCCGCAGGTCAGGGACCCCTTCGGCACGGGCCTGCTGTTCCAGCTGCATGGAATTACCCCCCTCCATAATTATCCGTCCCATCTGCTCTGATACCGGCATGACCTGGTAGATACCGATACGGCCCTTGTATCCCCCGGTGCAACTGTCACAACCCACGGGGCTGTAGATTTTGGCGCCATCGAGCAGTTCCTCCGTGAAGCCCGCCTTCACCAGTGCGTCGTGCGGTATGTCGCTTTCTTTTCTGCACTTGGTGCACAACCGCCGTGCGAGTCGCTGGGCCATGATCAGGTGTACGGCCGAGGCAATATTGTAGGGGGGTACCCCCATATTGGCCAGACGCGTGAGAGTCTGGGGTGCATCATTGGTGTGCAGGGTCGACAAAACAAGGTGTCCGGTTTGTGCTGCCTTGACAGCAATCTCGGCAGTTTCCAGGTCACGAATCTCACCCACCATGATGATGTCCGGGTCCTGGCGCAGAAAGGCGCGCAGCGCGAGGGCGAATTCGAGACCGGCCTTGGGATTAACATTGACCTGGTTGACTCCTATCATGTTTATCTCTACCGGGTCCTCGCAGGTGGAGATATTCCGGTCGGGGGTATTCAGGATATTCAGTCCGGTATAGAGCGAGACCGTCTTGCCGCTACCGGTCGGTCCGGTCACCAGTACCATGCCATACGGCTTGTTGATGGCATCCATGAAAAGCTTCTTTTGATCTTCCTCGAAACCCAGTGCATCGACACCGAGTTTTGCGGCGTTGGCATCGAGGATACGCAGCACGACCTTCTCGCCGTACAATGTTGGCAGGGTATTGACGCGAAAATCAATCGAGCGGTTCTTGGACAGGTTCATCTTGATGCGCCCGTCCTGGGGAATCCGGCGTTCGGCGATATTCATGCGACTCATGACCTTGAGTCGGGCGATAATGCGCATTGCAAGTGACCGTGGCGGCGAGGCGACTTCAAACAAAACACCGTCATGGCGGAAGCGAACGCGGAAATCTTTTTCGTAGGGCTCGAGGTGGATGTCCGAAGCACCCTTGTTAATGGCATCCAGCAGTACCTTGTTGACAAAACGGACGACCGGCGTGTCATCGATGTCGGAATCGGATACATCGCCATCGGCGTTGTCTTCATCTCCGGCCGAGACATCCAGGTTGTCGAGGTCCGCGTCCATGAGATCGGACATGGTGCTGTCCATCTCGTCGAGCGCCGTTTCAATCGCCTTGTTGAGTTTGTTCTCCTCAACGAGCACGCCCTCGGTGTTGATGCCGGTGTGGAACTTGAACTCGTCGATGGCACCGAGGTTGGTCGGGTCCGATATGGCGATATACAGCCGGTTGCCGCGTTTGAACAGCGGCAGGGCATGGTGATGGCGGATTAGTTTTTCACTGACCAGGCTCATGGGGGCCGTTTCGAGGTCCATGACGCCCAGGTCAAACAGCGGGACACCGAATTCCTGTGCCCCTGACCAGGCGATGTCCCGGCTATTCAGAATCTTGTTATCGACCAGGTAACTGACGAAGTGCTGACGTTTCTTGAGGGCGGTCTCATGGGCCTTGAAGGCCTCATCTTCGCCAATCAGGCCGTCCATGACCAGCCGGCGGGCCAGTCCACTGAGGTGTATTGTGGGGTTGGTTGAAGCCATAGCTTGTCCGGTCGGCGCTTTCACGCGCTCCTTGCTGTGATCCAGGTCATGTCCACCTTGCTTGCGATTGGCCCAGGGGCCGTTGCCAGCAGGCTAAAAATGCATAAAAATTTCTGTTTTGTCAACATGTTATGGACCGGAATCATGTGAAAAAAACGGTTGCCTGTCAAGAAATTACGTCTGAATTAAATAACGCTATGCTGGTTCCTTATATATTCGTCCACGCATGATAATCCTTTAATCAGTCTGCGGCAGCCATGATTTCCGAAAACTGTCTGTATTGGCGCCGTCTGCCCCTTTTTTGTGACACCCCTCCCGGCCCGGGCCAGGCTGGTGAGAGGCACCGGTCACGACCCCCTGATCAGCTCCTCGAGCAGGTCCCGGTAGCGGCGGGCGATGAGTGGCCAGGCCTGGTGCTCGATGACGTAATTGCGCGCCTGCTGTCCGAAGGCGGCACGGACTGCCGGTTCGGCCAGTAACGACTCGATCTTGCGGCAGTAGCTTTCTGCATTTCCCGTTTCGAGCAGGTAGCCATTCCGGTCTGTCTGGATGGCGTCGTTGAGGCCCTCCAGTGCCGACGCCAGTACTACCAGACCGTATGAGGCCGCCTCGAGCACCACCAGTCCGAAGCCTTCCACGTCTCCGTCAACCCGGATATTCGGCTGGATAAACAGGTCGGCCGTACAGAACAGCAGTTCCCGGTCATGTTCGGAGACCTGGCCGGTAAAGATGACCCGGTCCTGCAGCCTGTTTGCAGCAATCGCGTCGAGGATATTCGTCCTGTCATTACCGTCACCGGCGATAATACAGGTGATGTTCCCGTCCAGTCGGGGGACAACCTCGTTGACAAACCAGGCAACCCCCTTCCTCTTTACCAGCCGGCCCAGTGTCAGCAATACCGGGCCCCTGATTTCACGTCCCAGGAACCTTTCAAGGTCCACCCGGCTGTATTCAGGTACAGAATCCGGTACGGTTGCCCCGTTGGGGATGAATACAAACCGGTCAGGCGGGATCCCCAGTTCAATACCCTTGCGAATCGTCTCGTTGCCAACAGCAACCAGCCGGTCAAGCCGCGGCAGGCAGACCTGTACCCAGAGTCGCTGGTAGAAGCGGCTCGTATAGGTCAGGTCCAGACCATGTACAACACACACGACCGGTTTGTCGGAAACCAGTTTCAGTATGAATCCCAGGACCCCGAGGACGCCATCCCCGAGGACTACCGCGTCATACCTGCGCAGGGCCAGGAGTGCCCTGAGCAACGCATACGGTAAAAACAGCGGCAGGGCGCGCTTCCCGAATTTATTGGCAATAATGTCAAGCGGCGTAATGCGCCCCAGCTCGGTTGCCAGCGCGTGGTTTTGCCGCTCGATACCGCCGATGACCGGTGGCCAGGCCCGTGAAATGAACAGGATATTCACGTGTTCAGGATGCGAACGGGCGATGCTGACAGGTACTGATCAGCCATGGAGATCGATCATGCAAGCCGTTATTTTTTCAGCAGCCAGATATAGCCCGGGAAGGCCCAGTAGGCATATTTAACCAGTTTGCCGGCGATCGCAGCCTTCAGGCTGCCTGGCGGTACCATGTAGCCGGTATGAAACCGGCCCGGCTCGGTTACCAGGCTGGCGGTGTAGTCAATACGGGTGAAATGTTTTACCAGGGCTTTCAGGCCCCAGTAAGTCAGGTGTTTTTCATGGTAGTAGCTTGCCTTGCCTGCCAGTCGAATATAGATATGCGCCAGTGGCCGTGGCAGCACCGATAGCAGTGGCAGATCGTAGTGTGGTTCATTCCACATCAGCCGGTTTCCGGCTGAAAAATAGCAAATACCTCCGGGTTTGAGTACACGGTGTATTTCATCGAACATCCTGCGTGCATCAGGGACGTGTTCGTAGACATGGGAATTGACGACAATGTCGAAACTGCAATCCTCAAACGGCAGGTTCATGGCGTCGGCTGTCTGGAACCTGAGGTTGTGCTGTTTGTAGTTGTCCTGTGCGTGCCGGATCGCCAGTTCATCGATGTCGATACCGACGACCTCTCCGAAAGCATCGGCAAGCACATTGTCTATGATGCCGGTTGAACCGCCGACGTTCAGCAGTTTGTACTGGTGCAGGGGAGGTGGCAGGTAATCCTCGAGGACGGCCACCATGGTGCGGGCCTTTTTTTCCCTGCCACCAATGTCGAAGACGGAGGGACTATTACTGGAAAAATCGTGTTGATAGCCTCTGCCCATGTTAAATTTCCTGCAAAGTGTTGGATACCGTACATGGCAACCGGTCCGGCATGGCTGTCTGCATAACGCGCAGCCATACTATGATGCCACTATGGCTATATCAATAGCGGCATCCACTACCGGTTATTAAGCGGCCGGCCCATGACCTCGAGTTACGGTGCTGGTGGCAGTGTGGTGATGGGTACCGGTCTGTACTATTGTCCGAATGAGCGACTGCGACAATCGCGGCGACCCGGGCCGATGTGTTTCCGCCGGCCAGGTGGTATCGTGCTGTGTACCCGCACGGATGCGGTGTGTTTCATGGTGGCAATTGCCAGCCAGGACCCTATTAAATACAAGTAATTACAGTGTCTTATGCACTTTCGCCCGGTTGTGCCCGGGTTAATCCGGACACCAGCGCATGCCGTTGAAGCTGCTTTTTCTTTGCAAACGCCGGCCCATGGGCCGGGACCTTGTCACCGTTCCCTACGGGCGCTTTTTTTATCTGCCGAAATACCTTGCCGAACGTGGTCACGAGGTGTGCCTGTTGCTGCTGGACTATGAGAATGGCGCGCCACTGGATCTGCGCCGGGACGGGATCCGCTGGATTTCCGTGCCCCTGTCCTTGCGTGATCCGGCCGCTTATATCCGGCATTTGCGACAGCTGTGCGGTTCCTTCCGGCCGGACTGGATTACCGGGTTCTCGGATACCTATTATGGAATCCTCGCCGTACGCTATGCGCGGAAATTCGCTGCCCGTTCATGTATCGATGCCTACGACAACTACGAGAGTTACATGCCATTGATGAAGCCACTGCATCTGCTGTGGCGCAAGGCACTGTCGGGGGCCGACCTGGTGACAGCGGCCGGGCCCGGTTTGCTGCAACATATGTCACGGAGACGCAATGGCAAGGCGGCCTGCGTGGTACCGATGTCGGCTGATCCCGTTGGCTATATGCCGATGGACCCGACTGACTGCCGGCGGCAAATGAATCTTCCAGATGATATGAAATACGTCGGTTATTGCGGCTCGATGCACAGGAACCGTGGTGTGCAGGTCCTGTTCGACGCTGTTGAAATGCTGCAAGCCAGGCGGCCGGATACCCGGTTACTGGTTTCCGGCCGTTCCTGGAAAAATGTCGCCATACCGGCATCCGCCTGCCATCTCGGGTACATTCCCGATGAGCAGATGCCGGTATTACTCAATTGCATGGACCTGCTGACGGTACTCAACCGTGCGACATCTTTCGGTAATTTCAGTTATCCGGTGAAACTGTATGAAGCCATGTCCTGCCACGTGCCGGTCGTTGCCACGCAGACACCGGCAACCCGCTGGATCCTGCGCGACCACCCGGATTGCCTGGTACCACCCGCTGATCCTGAAGCGCTGTGCTACCGGATGGAACAGTGTTTGCAGCAGGGGCGTGTCAACTATGGAGAGGTGCGGGACTGGCAATATGGTGGCGCGCTGCTTGAACAGGTATTGCTGTAACCCGCCTGGTACCCCCGGTATGTATTTTTATGCTCCGGGTGTGTTTCCTCACTGGTCGTCAACACGGTTCCTGGCACTTGTACTGTGCCACTTGACGGTGTTGGTACCCAGTTCAGCGTCAACCATCAATTTCACTACCTCCGCCATGAAGGTTACGGGTTGCCAGCCAAGCAAGCCCTTGGCCTTGGTGTAATTGCCGCAATTTTCAGTAATTTCTGCAGGGCGTATCAGGCTCTCGTCCCTGACGACGTGGTCGTTCCAGTCCAGCCCCAGACAATCAAAAGTGGTGGCAACAAAACTCTCGAGACTGTTGGTCTGTCCGGTCGCAATAACAAAATCTTCCGCCTGCTCGTTCTGTAAAATCATCCACATTGCTTCAACATACTCAGGCGCCCATCCCCAGTCACGCTTGATGCCGGTATCCCCCAGGTGAAGTTTCTCGCGGCTTCCCGCAGCAATCCGGCAGGCCGTCTTCACGATTTTCTGGGTGACGAACCGCTCGGGACGCAAGGGAGACTCGTGGTTGAACAGAATACCTGTACAGGCAAATAAATCGTATGCTTCGCGGTAATTGGCAACTTCCCAGAAAGCGGCGGCCTTGGCAACGGCATAAGGGCTTCTGGGCCGGAACGGGGTCGTCTCGTCGGCGCTGTTGCCGTTCATATCTCCAAAGCATTCACTTGAGCCGGCACTGTAGAGTTTAACGGGCAGTCCCGAGAAGCGGATGCCCTCCAGCAGGTTAAGAGTACCGATGCTGACACTATCCATGGTTTCAACAGGCTGTTCGAAAGAAAGGCCCACCGAGCTCTGTCCGGCAAGGTTATAGACTTCATCAGGCTGTATTTTCGTCAGAGCCTGCAGGACACTGCGAAAGTCGTTCAGGGTTATGGATGTCAGGTTGACCCTGTCTCTGATACCGAGCCGTGCCAGATTCCGGAACGAGTTTACCTGTGCGTCGCGCGAGGCACCGTAAACCTGGTAATCCCTGTCAAGTAACAATTGCGCCAGAAGGGCACCGTCCTGCCCGGAAACCCCGCATATGAGTGCTTTTTTCATAATCTGGTTACGCAGCCTCGAATAGATTGTGAAATATGTAATTTATGAATAATGGCCTGAAAGTCAGACAAGTGATTTGTATATCCGGTGTGTTTCATCAGCGCACCGGTCCCAGGTAAAGCGGGTGATGCGATCTTTCCCCAGCCGGCGAAGTTCGCTGGAGCGATCTGGCGAGTATAATACCCGTTCAATGGCCTGCGAGATATCGGGTATTTTGTACGGGTCGAAGAATTCACCGGCATTACCGACTATCTCGGGAACCGAGCCCCCATTGCTGCAAACAACAGGGCAGTTATGGGACATGGCCTCAAGTGGCGGGATGCCAAAACCCTCGTACAGTGATGGATAGACAAATGCCGACGCATGCCGGTACAGTTGCGTCAGCACGCTGTCACTGCCGCCCAGCCAGACCAGCCGGTCTGCCGCCAGGCCCAGTGATTTTCTCAGCTGTTCCTCCGTACGACTGAATTTTCCGCCGCCGAAGCAGACCAGCCGGTAGTGTTTGTACAGGCGGGGGTTGCCGGCATAGGCCTCCAGCAACCGCTGGAAATTCTTGTAGCCACTGCGTATGCCCACGTGCAGTAAATACGGGTTGTCAATCAACGGGTCAGTCGGGGCGTCCTGTGTCTGCGGGGAGTCGAAGCCGAGGTGTACCACCGATACCTTGTCAGGTCTGACATTGGTGATATCCAGCAGGTCGCGGCGCGTGTTTTCAGAAATACAGATAACATGATCGGCACGAGCCACTGCCATTTGCTTGGTTGCCGCGGTCTTGTCCCAGCCGGGGAAGTAGTCAGGGAAGTGCTCGTGAATCATGTCGTACACTGTGATGATCCGTGCCGGGTTGTTGCGCAGGCGAACGGGTTTCCGTGCATAGTAGGTTTCATGCACGATGTCCGGGTGATAGCCGGACGCCTTACGGGGGGTTGCGGCCCGGTTATAGATATTGAAGAGTCTGCCCGTCGCCTTTGGTGCTTGTGAGACCTGCTTCCCGGACACGATGCCGGGATCGAGTTCCTTCAGGTAGTGATTGATGTAGAGCGGTGCGAGTATTTTTACTTCCGTATCTTCCAGGCGGGACAGCAATCGGGCCAGTTCCACAAAATACCGGGATACCCCGCCATAGAACTGCCGTGAAAATGCCTGGTAGTCGTACAAAACCCTCATGGTCTATCCGGCAGGTTTCCCTGGCAGCGCATGTGCCGTTGACCGCGAAGTGTTCGCCATATAAACGTATTCCATGCAGGTCTGCCAACCCGGGTGCTGCGGGGCCGGGGTCAGGCTACCAGATCAGCTGCTGATTATCACAGGTCTTCAACCTGATCTGTCTCAACGTTATAGACAGGCATGCCCCTGATGGCTTCCAGCCGGTCTCGCCCGGTCAGATAAGTCAGCTCGCCCTCCCTGTTCCTGCTGTCCCTGAACATTGAAAGCACATACCCGTTTTCAAGTGAAACCTCACGGACGTTGTCATTCAGTTTGTCCTTTCTGACAAAGTATGCATTGACGCCGGCACTGTTGCAGCCAATGAAGGCGTAACCTTTTTCCGCAGACAGTTGATGGAATGCACGCAGGGATGCACCCCAGTACAGGTTGCTGTAATGCGCATTCGTCCGGTTAAAATCCTTGTCGTAAGGTATCGTTATCGACCTGTCGATCCCGAAAACGCTATTGAATTCCATTATAACCACGACTGGAGAAATAACCTTTATTTCTTTCCATATCCAGTAGTCATTTCCGTCCAGATCAATATGAAGTATACCGACCTCTTCGTGAAGGTCTGATGACGACAGAAGATTGTTAATGTTGCCGGTATCGATGAATGCTGATTTTGCTGTCAGGGTGTACTTCCAGAAGTATTCGGAATTGATTATTTGTGACACATTTGATTCAGACCCGTCCATAACCAGGCCGGACCAGTTATTGTTCATCATCAGAAACCTGGTGTTGGATTCCCGGTAATTTTCCACCCCGAATTCCACAAAGGTCTTGTTGGGAAACTCCAGGCTGTTTGCAAGCCATTGAATTATTCCATCGTCGCCCCACTGGGAAAAAACCTTGAACTCCACTTCGCTTAAGGAAGCTATGTGTTTCCCGGGTGTTACGGCCTCGGACAGCAGTCTTCCGAGCATCAGCAATTGCTGTTCCGATGCGGCCAGCTGGTTTGCAAACATGTTGATTGCGGTTCTTGATTTTTTCAGGAAATGGAAAAGTTTCATCAAAATATCCTTGTTACTATAGTCAGCCAGCGCCGGAATCCGGTGGCGATTCCGCCTTGCAGCTGCATGTCTGGGAATGCCCGGTCATCATGCAGATTTTTCATGGTGTATCCGGCGGGTTGCCTTGATTGCACATGTGCAGGTGATCGGGGAATGTCCGCGACGACATCCGTAAACGTGCCCAGGCATAGCCGAACCATGAAAAATGGCTGATCATCAGCCGGAACAGGACAGGGTTGATGCGCCGGTCTGTCAGGATGTGCATGTTCCGGTGCGAGTACAGGCGCAATGACAGCCTGTCAGCCATTACCTCGAGGGTCCGTCGCTGGTAAAAGGAAATATGCTGGCCGGTGTCCGGCGTGTAGTACCACCAGTCGGATGGCGCGGGCGGATCACCCGAGAACAGTTCTGTCGAAAAAATAATGGTCGAGGTGGTGTTGTTTTGCAGACAGCTGTTGATGAAATCCAGCGGGTCCTGCACGTGCTCCAGCACTTCGAATGCCGTTACAGCAGAAACGGCACCAGACAGCCGGTCGGCATCGAAGCCCCGGGCAAACAGGTTGCCGCAGTACTCATCGTGCCAGTAAAAATCAAATCCGATATCACGCATCAGCCGGGTCAGTATGCCGTAGCCGCCAGCCGAGTCGACATAGTGTGCCTGCCGGTCGAGGCAGCAGTAGAGCAAGGCAGACAGCTTGCGCGCGATACCCTGGTTCCTGGCGATCAGGCCGGTATCGGCGTCTGCGATGGCTTCCCTGTAAGCCTCTTCAAGCCAGTAGGGTTTCTCTGTCTGCAGCAGCCCGCAACTGTTGCAATAGAAGTAGCCGACTGCATGTTTTTTCAGCAATGTTGCCTTGAAGACCTGCTGCCGGTCCGATGTGCACAGGGGACAGGGATTGCTCATCAGCAAGTCCCGGGACGGGGGCCGAAGGCGCGCTGCCAGTCAGGGTGAGCGATCATTGCCGGTTGCATACTGGCTATTGGAGGGTTCATTCTTGTGTGCGGTCAACCGGTTCAGATAGCGTGGAATATAATAGCAGTATGGTATTAGTGATAACACCGTGTAGGCTGCCAGTGTTCCGTAGATAGCTCCTTCAACGCCGATTACACCAACAAGATATATCGAGAGCAGTATATTGCCAGTCGCCATGAGTATGGCGCAAATCACCTGGAACCTGACAACGTGCAGTCCATTCAATAGCGAGGACATCACACTGCCAATGACCAGCAACAGTGACCAGGCGGCCACGCCGGCGAGCAGGCCGGTGGATGGTATGACATCGGGACCGGCCCACAGCCTGATTATCCGGTCACCCCAGAGCAGCAGGATGACTGCAAACGGAATGGTAACGACCATGCTTGCCCGCAGTGTCCTGGTAAAGGTATGCCGGATCCAGTCCGTGTCACCACGGGTCAGGGCCTCGCCATAGGCCGGCCATTGCGCGATCACGACGAAACCGATAAACATGGCCGGCAGGGTGGCAAGCTTGAGGGCGACATCATACCCGGCAACAGCTTCCGCACCGAGTATGCGTGCAATGATAATGTTGTCGGACTGAAAGCCGACGATGACGGCAATCTGCAGGAAAAAGAACAGCAGGCCGGTATGCAGCAGTTTCCTGACGATGCCAGCGTTTATATTACCGGGACGCGGACGCAGGGCTGTTTTCTGGAAACCGAAAAATACCAGTGTGTTTATGCCCCTGAACACCACCGGGATCCCGGCCATGGCCAGGGCAATCCAGGGCAGGCCGACTTCCAGCCGGATTGCAACCAGGATGCCGAGCAGCCCGCCGATGCTGCCAAGGGTCTCCCACAGGTTGGCCCAATAACCCCGTTGCAGTCCCAATTGTATCTTCTGGGTCAGCCCCAGCGGCAGGGTTGCCAGGAAGCACATGACCAGGACCAGTACGACCGGCCCGGCTTCCCGTGCAGCCGTTGCCGAGCCGACGTTGAAAACGCTTGCCCAGGGTATGTGCGAATATCCGGCAGCAAAGACCAGCAGGAGAACCGTGCCAACCAGGCACAGCATAAACAGGGCGCTTGAGATAATACGGCGGATTTCCCGCTCTGCGTCCCTGCCGCTGGCATGGGCAACGGCATTGAGTACACCGTTACTCAGTCCCAGGTCGGCAAACCCCAGCATGGCGATAACCGCTGTGATCGCCATCCACATACCGAACCGCTCGGTACCAAGATATCCCAGTGTCAGTCGCACAGAGATCAGCATGGTGACAGCCATGGTGACCTTAGCGGTGGCCGCCGTCACGCTGGTCCAGGCGATATGCCGATGACGCTCCTGTGAGCGGCCTGCATCTGTCGTGGTGTCAAAAGCCGTCAGACGCAGCAGGCCGACCGTTTCCCTGGCCTTTTTCTGTAACAAGCTGCCCATTTGATGGATGGTCCGGTCCTGTAGGTTGTGGCGTTACGCTGCGGGGCTGCTGTATGCCCGGAACAGAGGACGGCAAATCATTTATCGCGCAGGGTGTTTCTCCGCGTTTCCTGGATATCCTTGTAGTGCAGGGCGGAAATCTGTTCGGATACGATGCCGATCAGGAAAGTAAATAATGAAGACAGGAACAGGACCGCACTCATGTTCGTGAGCCGCCCCCAGTTCATGTACGTGTATCCGTAATAGGCCAGACCGGTTGTCATTAACAGTGCGCTGATTGGCAGGAAAAACCGCATAGGCGAGAACAGGGCGCCGATCTTGATAATAATAATCAGGAAACGAACGCCATCATGAAGAAGGCGGATGTGACTCTTCCTGTCACCGGTACGGTTCATTGCCTTGATCGGAACATATCCAACGGGAAGTCCGGACCTGAAGAAGGCCATGGTGCTGGTTGTCGGATAGGAAAACTTGTTTGGTAGCAGGTACAGGAATTTTCTGAAGTGCCTGGCCCTGGCGGCACGGAACCCGGATGTGAGATCTTCGATCGGGTAGCCCGTCATCCACGAGGCAAGCTTGTTGTAGATCGTATTGGCAATTCTTCTGGCCAATGA